>Ga0075471_10000182_pt1 | contig 33837 bp, 36 predicted proteins | sample DEB19_08_DNA_2_FD_74787 | JGI IMG/M metagenome (GOLD analysis project Ga0075471, IMG submission 74787) | Aqueous microbial communities from the Delaware River and Bay under freshwater to marine salinity gradient to study organic matter... | ecosystem: Environmental > Aquatic > Marine > Coastal ...
CACCGGGATGATGCAGAACGCGAGGAACGCCGGGACGAACGAGAGGTACGGCGCCAGTCGGAACACGAAACGATCGGCCTTCTCGGGAAGCAGATCCTCTTTGAAGAACAGCTTCGTGCCGTCGGCCAGCGTCTGGAGCAGACCGAACGGGCCCGCTTTGTTCGGTCCCACGCGGTTCTGCATGCCGGCGATGACCTTGCGCTCGAACCACACCATGAACATGGTGGCCACGAGCAACACCACGAACGACAGGCCCACCTTGACGGCAACGACGCCGAAGTCACCCCAGGTGACTTTTCCGAGAAGAAGGGGATCGAGGGCGAGCATCAGACAGTCTCGATTCGAGCATCGGTGACAAGGCTGGAAGACGAGAGTAGATCGCTCGCGCTCGCGCCGGGCTGATTGAACGGCAGCCACACCGTCCATCGGGCCAGTCCTGCATCGGACCGCGCGGTCAACACCTGCGACCCGTGCTCGGTGACAACCCGAACCTGGCCGCCGTCGGCCACGCCGAGGCGTTCGAGATCTGCGGGATGCAGGTGGGCGCGCATGCCACGAGCCAACCCGGCGAGTGACGGCGACATCTGGGTGTTGATCCCGAGGTCGTACAACTCACGGCTCACCAGTACCCGGAAGTCGTAGCCCTGGGCCACGGGAACTTCGACACCGCTCGGCACGAGGGTGCGAGCCGGTGCGGGTACGGCGAGCAATCCGTCCTTGGCCCCACGCAGCGCATCGGGCGTGATTCCTGCATACGCAGGAACGCCCGCAGCGATTGCCTCGGTCACGGAGTCCACCGAGGTGAACCCGAGGTCCTGACCCAAACGGCTCGCAAGGTCGCCGGCGATCATCCAGTCCGGCCTGCTCGTGCCGGCCACGGTGATCTTCTGGGCAACGGTCTGCACACGGCCCTCGATGTTGGTGACCGTGCCGGCCTTTTCTCCCATAGCGGCTGCAGCGAGCACGACGTTGGCCCGCTGCGCCGTGGGCGACAGGAACGTGTCCACGGCGATGATGGGCGTGCCACTCGAGAGTGCGGCCTCCACCAGTCGTGAATCCGGGAAGTCCGACACGAGATCCACACCCACGAGCACGAGACACCCGAGGTTGCCTGCAGCCATCTCGGCGAGGATCTTCGCCGTGAAGTTGCCGCCGGGCCCGGGCTTCATGCCGAGTTGCAGCGCGCCCACCACGTTGCCGCGTCGATACGCCGGCAGCACCTTGGCGCTGGGCACCGCGTCGAGCAGTCGGAGGAGGGTGTCGGTCTGCAGTCCTCCGGTGGCCGCAAGGTTCGCCTTACCGGCAACCACCACCACCGAACCCGAGGCGAGTTGCGCCGAGATCTCGGGATCGATGAGGGCGTTGCGCATCGCCTCGGCCTCGTCACCGGGCCTCGACAGGATCGACTTCCACGCGTACTTGGTGAGGCCGGTCGAACGAGAGGTGAACTCGATGATCCGGCTACGGCGCTTCTCGGCTGCATCGCGCAGACGCAGATAGAGCACCGGAAGTTCTTCTTTGAGGTCGGGACCGAGCAGCACGATGGTGCTGGCGGTTGCGGCCTCGTTGATCGTTGCGCGGGGCAGGTCGAGCACCTCGGAGCGAAGCGCATCGAGCACCTGTGAGTACACGTGCGGGGTACCGATCACTTCGTGAGCAAGCCGCGCCCACGCGTAGGCGTCCTCGTTCGTGCCACGTGCGCCGCCGATGACCGCAACCGAACCGGCGCCGCGGGCTGCGACAGCCGACTTGATGAGCGTCGCTGCCTGGTCGAGCGCTTCGTTCCATCCCACTGAGGTGAAGCCGTTACCGGTACGGACAGCAGGGGCCTGGAGTCGAGCCTCGCTGTTCACCGCTTCGAACCCGAAGCGGCCCTTGTCGCAGAGCCAACCCCAGTTCACCGCATCGTTGTCGACACCCTGATAGCGAAGCAGTTCGTCGCGGCTCGACTGCACCACGGTGCGACATCCCACGGCACACGAGGTGCAGGTGGACTCGACCTGTTCGAGGTCCCACGGCCGGGCCTTGAAGCGGTACGGCTTTGCGGTCAGCGCGCCCACCGGGCAGATCTGCACGGTGTTGCCCGAGAAGTACGAGGCGAACGGTTCGTCGGGGAACGTGTTCACCTGTGTGTTGTTGCCGCGCGAGGTGAAACTGATGAGCGGATCGCCGGCAACTTCGTCGGCGAAGCGCGTGCAGCGATCGCAGAGAATGCAGCGCTCGCGGTCGAGGTACACCAACTCGCTGATGGGAATCGGCTTTTCGTAGTGCCGCTTCTCCTCCACGAAACGGCTCTCGCCCGGACCGTGCGAGAACGCCTGATCCTGCAACGGGCACTCGCCGCCCTTGTCGCACACCGGGCAGTCCAGCGGGTGATTGGCGAGCAACAGTTCGAGCACGCCCTCTTGCATCCGCTTGGTGGTGGGTGACTCGGTGTTGATCTTCATGTCCGGAGCGACCGGCACCATGCACGACACGGTGACGGCAGGACCGCGGCCGCTGTCGGCCTCCACGAGGCACATGCGGCACTTGCCGACGGGGGTCATCCGGTCGTGGTAGCAAAAACGCGGCACGTAGTGACCGGCATCGGCTGCAGCCTCGATGACCAACTGTCCTTTGCGTGCCGTGTGGGGTACACCGTTGATGGTGACCTGCACGGCGTTCGGGTCGGGCGGCGGCGCGTCGGTCTGCTCGGCGGGGTTGGCGGTATCAGTCATCAGTGCCCCGCAGTGACAGGGATCAGGGTGCGCTTGCTGAGTTTGGCCTCGAACTCCTCGCGGAAGAGCGTGAGTGCCGAGTGCACCGGTGCGTATGCGGACGGCCCGACGAAACAGATCGTCGTCATCTTGTAGGGGAACGGCGTTGCATCGAGCCCGAGCTTGGTGCTCGACGCGTGCGGGAAGTCGCCGGGACAGATCGATGTGCCGACCTCGATCAGCAGGTCGAGATCCGATGCCGTGCCGTGTCCGTCACAGATTCGTTCGAGAATGCGTTCCAACCACGTACCGCCCTCGCGACACGGCGTGCACTGACCGCAACTCTCGTGGGCATAGAAGCGGGTGAGTGACAGTGCGGCGCGCGGGATATCGGTGGTGTGGTCCATCACCATGACCGCACCCGAACCGAGCATCGAACCGGCGGCACCAACCAGACGGCCCTCGAACGGCAGATCGAGTTGCTCGGGCGTGAACCACGGTGCCGATCCACCACCCGGCACGAACGCCTTGAGTTCGTTGCCGTTACGGATGCCTTGGCAGAACTCGTCGCCGTACAGCAGATCGCGGAATGTGGTGGTGCCGTTGATGATCTCGTAGACGCCGGGGCGACGGACGTGGCCCGAAACCGCCACCATGCGCGTGCCCGGCGATGTCGCAGTACCGATCGCGGTGTAGGCCTCGACGCCGTTGCACAGCAGCCACGGCATGTTGGACAGCGTCTCCACGTTGTTCACGATGGTGGGCTGACCGTAGAGGCCGATGGCCGCCGGGAAGAACGGCGGCTTCAGGCGCGGCTCGCCTCGCTTGCCCTCGAGCGACTCGATGAGCGCGGTCTCCTCGCCCACCACATAGGCGCCTGCGCCCCAATGCAGGGCGATGTCCACGGAGAACTTCGAACCGAGAATGTTCTTGCCCACGTAGCCGGCTGCGTATGCCTCGTTGAGCGCTTGGCCCACGCGCTCGTGCGCGAGCGCCATCTCGCCGCGGATGTACAAGAAACACTGCGACAGGCCCGCCGCGTAGCAGGCAATGAGACAGCCCTCGATGAGTTGGTGCGGATCGCGCTCCATGAGCAGGCGGTCCTTGTAGGTACCGGGTTCGCTCTCGTCGCCGTTCACCACGAGATAACGCGGGAACTTGCCCGCCGGGGTGAGTCCCCACTTGGTGCCGGCCGGGAATCCCGCGCCTCCGCGGCCCAACACGGTTGCGGACTTCACATCTTCGTGCACCTGCGCAGCGGGCTTCGCCAATGCGGCGCGCAGTCCGGCGTACCCGCCGGTGGCGAGGTACCGCTCGAGTGTGTAGGAGTCCTCGTACTGGAACCTGCCGGTCACGATCTGCGGGCGATCACCCGCGATGTATCCGGCTGCCCACGGATAGGTGGTCATTGCGCCGCCTCCATCCATGCAGGTGCCACCGGCTTGTCCGGGTCCACGTTGCCTGCTGCACGATCGGCCGGGATGTGCTGGCGCACACGAGCCAATGTGCCGTGAGCGGGAATCTCGTCAGCAAGCTTTCCGGCCCGCAGGTCAGCGATGAGTTGATCGAAGTGTTCCGTGGCAACACGGAAACGGTGGCGGTAGTTCACCTGCACCGCAGGCGCTTCGGTACAAGCAGCCATGCACTCGACGGCCTCGAGGGTGAACATGCCATCGGCAGTGGTGCCGCCGGGCTTCACGCCGAGCACCGACTCGGCGTGGTGGATGAGCTCATCGGCGCCCAGGAGGTGGCACGAGATGCTCTGGCAGATGTTCACGCAGTACTTGCCGATCGGCTCGAACTTGAACATCTCGTAGAACGTCGCGGCCCCATAGACCTCGGCTGCGGTGGTGCCCACGAGTTCGGCGATGTGCGCCATTGCTTCGCGCGTGACATAGCCGTTCTGCTCCTGCGAGAGGTGCAGCAGCGGAATCGTGGCCGACCGCGAGCGCGGATACCTGCCGATGATCTCCTTGGCCAACTCGACGTTCGCACTGTTGAGACGAGTCATTACCGATCCACCTCCCCGAGCACCGGGTCCACCGACGAGATCACGGCCACAGCATCAGCAACGAGGCCACCGCGCATCATGTGCGGCAGACACTGAATGTTGACGAATGACGGTGCACGCATGTGCATGCGATACGGGTTCGACGTGCCGTCGGAGACGATGTAACAACCGATCTCGCCACGCGGGCTCTCGATGGCCACGTACACCTCACCCTCGGGGACCTTGAACCCCTCGGTGAAGATCTTGAAGTGGTGGATGAGCGCTTCCATGGACTCGTCGATACGCGCACGCGGCGGGGGCGTGACCTTCTTGTCCTGGATGCGGTAGTCGCCCGCAGGCATGCGGTCGAGGATCTGTCGCACGATGCGCATGGACTCACGGATCTCGTTGAGTCGGATTGCGTAGCGATCGAACGCATCGCCGTAGGAGCCAACGATGACGTCGAACTCCATCTCGTCGTACCGCAGATACGGCTGATCTCGGCGGAGGTCCCACGGGATGCCGGTGGATCGCAGGGTGGGGCCGGTTGCGCTCAAGGCGATCGCCTCTTGCGCAGTGATGACGCCGACGCCCTGCAGGCGCTCGCGCCAGATCGGCTGACCCGTCATCAGCACGTCGTATTCCTCGAGTCGGGGTTCCACTTCCTCGAGGATGCTCAGCACATCGTCACGCCAACCTGCGGGAAGGTCTGCTGCGAGCCCACCGGGTCGGATGAAGTTGTGGTTCATCCGCAGACCGGTGACTTTCTGGAAGAAGCGCAGCACCTGTTCGCGCTCGCGCCACCCGTAGATCATCATCGACACTGCACCGATGTCCATGCCGTTGGTGGCGAGGAACAGCAGGTGGCTCGACATGCGGTTGAGCTCCGAGAGCAGCATCCGCATCCACACGGCACGCTCGGGAATGTCGTTCTCGATGCCGAGCAACTTCTCGACGGCGAGAGAGAACACCAACTCGTTGTTGAGCGGGCTCAGGTAGTCCATGCGGGTGACGTTGGTGCCGCCCTGCAGATAGCTGAGTTCCTCCCCGGTCTTTTCCATACCCGTGTGCAGGTAGCCGATGATCGGCTTGCAGCGCAGCACGGTTTCGCCCTGGAGTTCCAGCATGAGCCGCAACACTCCGTGCGTGCTCGGGTGCTGGGGCCCCATGTTGATGATCATGGTCTGATCGACGTCCGGGTCGATCTCCTGCAGTGCGAGCGCTGCCGCCTCGGCCTCGCTCATCCGCAGCACCGAGCCGACCTCGCGCAGCAACTGCTTGGCCGTCTGCTCACTGCGGGGCAGGAGTTCCTGTCCGCCCTCGTTGGTCTGTTGGACGAGCGTCATCGTGCGCCGGTCTCCTTGAACTGCACGGGAATGCGGCCCATCGCGTAGTCCTTCCGCAGCGGGTAGCCGTCCCAGTCCTCGGGCATCAGGATGCGGGTGAGATCGGGATGGCCGCTGAAACCGAGGCCGAACATGTCGTACACCTCGCGCTCCATCGCTTCGGTGCCCGGGTACAGGTCGAACAGCGACGGTGCCACGTCTCCGTCATCGAGCTGCACCCGCACTCGAATGCGGCCACGATGCTCGAGCGACACCAAGTTCACCACCAACTCGAACCGCTTGGGTTCTACGCCCTCGGGCAGGGCCCGGCCCCGGTAGGTGAGGTAGTCCACCGCAGTCACGTCTGCGCACATGGAGTACCCCTCATCGGCCAACTTCTTCACGAGGGGCAGGTACTGCTCCACCGAGGGGAAAACAGTCTGCTGACCACGCGAATCTCCCGTGGGACAACCATGGAGCAATTCCATGGCTCAGCGCGTCCCGAGAATGACGGGAACCGGCTGCGCTGGTACGGGGGCAGCCTCGACGTGAACGTTCGCGCCAGCACCCGAGGTTGCGCGGCGCTTGAGCAACTCACCGGTCTCGATCAGACCGTGCAGTGTCTCGATGGCGTGAATGAGCGTTTCGGGAGTTGGGGGGCAGCCCGGCGCGTACACGTCCACTGGAACCACCTGATCCACGCCCTGCACGATTGCGTAGTTGTTGAACATGCCGCCGCTGCTGGCGCACACGCCCATCGAGATGACCCACTTGGGTTCCATCATCTGGTCGTACACCTGACGCAACACCGGGGCCATCTTCTGGCTGACGCGGCCGGCCACGATCATGATGTCTGCCTGGCGGGGCGAAGCGCGGAAGACTTCCATGCCGAAGCGAGAGATGTCGTAGTGCGCCGCACCGGTTGCCATCATCTCGATGGCACAGCACGCCAGACCGAATGACGCCGGCCAGCTACTGCGGCTGCGGCTCCAGCGCACGAGATCTTCGAGCTTTCCCGTGATGAAGTTGTGCTGCAGCCCGGCAATGCCTTCGTCCAGGATGTCCTGAATCTGCCCCATGTCAGGCGGCCTCCCCCGTGCCGCGGCCCTCGAGCCCCACTCGGCGAATGGTTGACGTTGTGGTGCGCTCGAGCGATACACCCTGCGGCACCGGGCGCTCTCGACGCAGCGGTCCCCAGTCCAAAGCTCCGCGGGCCACTACATAGACGAAGGCCGCGAAGAAGATCACCGAGAACGAGAACATCGTCCAGAATGCCGAGACGCCGAGGTACTTGTAATCGACGGCGTACGGGTACAGGAAGATGATCTCGATGTCGAACATGATGAACAGCATCGCCACCACGTAGAAGCTCACCGGGAACCGGTCCGGTGGTTCACGTGACGGCAGGATGCCGCACTCGTACGGCGCCTCTTTGGCTGCACTCGGGCGGCGAGGTGCGAGCAGACGCGAACCCACGAAGCTGAGCGCCCCGAACAGCATGGCCAGCACCATCAGCGTGATGACCGGAAGGTACTGGCTCATCGATCAGGCCTTTGCCAAGCGGTTGGAGGTCACGATCCGATCGCGCTTGTGCAACATCCAGCACAGCGCCCCGAAGATGATGGTGGAGCCAATCGCGATGAACGCAGAGTTCTTCCGCTTGTCCCCGAGATCGCGGAGCATCTTCACGTAGACGTGCGGTTTGGACTCGTCGACCGTGGGGACACGCGGCGCGCGACCAGGTTCGGCGTACACCGGATTGACGATGCCCAACTCCACGATCGCGTACTTGGGCTTGTGCCAGAACGCGAGGAAGTCGAGTGACTTGTTGTTGAACAGCAATGGGTAGCGGTCGCCGCCCTTGTCGTACACGGCGATCGCCTTGTACTCCGACGCCTTCAGGATCTCGGCTTCCTTCTGCACGATCTCATCAGCACCCGAGATGGCGAGTGCTCGTTTCGGATCGTCCTCGGGCAGTTTCGACCAGCCGTCCTCCTCGAGGAACCCGAGGTTCTGCGTCGCACGCTTGGCGGGGTCAGCATCGAGTCCATCGGAGGGCCCGATTCCGAGTTGCGAGAGGTTGCCATCGACCACAATGACCTCAGAGGGTTTCCAGACCGGGTCCTTGCCCTTGAGACCGATTCCGTAGGCCCACCAGATGAAGCCCATCGTGGCCATCCATCCGAACAGTCCGGCGAGCGACACCAGCAGACCGAGTCGGACACCGAGGTTGGTGCCGAGCAACAGGTACACACTGCCGCACAGCGTGACCACCGCGATGATCACGATGACGATGCCGAAGAACTCGGGCTTCCACCCGATTGCAAGCAAAGTGGAGAGCATCGGTCACAGACCCCGCACGTAATCGACGATGGCTTCGAGTTGTTCGTCCGTGAGCACGTGGCCGAAGCCGGGCATACGCCCACTGCCCTGACCGTTCTCGCAGTACTTCGCTCCGTACCGCGAACCAGCGGTGAGGAATGCCGTGAGTTGTTCCTTGGTCACGCACTGACGTACCACCGAACCACCCGTGAGGTTCGGCCCGAGAGCGCCACCCCCGGTCTGCTTCGGATCGCCGTACGACCAGCCACGCGTGTGGCAGCGGGCGCACGAGAAACTGCCGGCTTTGTAGGTGCTGTTGAACAGTGCCTCGCCGAGACTCTTGTAGGTGCCAGCGGCAACGTCGGCTTCAGCAGCCTTCTGCAACTCCTCGGAGATGTCTGCCGGCACCTCACCGCCGTCGCACACTGCAGGGTCGGCAGGGTTCGCCTCGCGGTTGCCGAATTGGGCGCCACGGCCGAGATCCCAGATCTTTTCGCTCTTGCAACCGATGGGTTCCACCTGGATCGACTTGATGTACTCGACCAGCGAGTCGATCTGCTGATCGTTCATCGGTCCACCACCGTCGACGCCCCACGCCGACATCGGCGAGAACGGTCGGCCGTACACAAGGATGAATCGCACTTCGTCTGCCGAGTAGCGATACAGCACCGTGTCGAGCGCCGGAGCGTTCCAGTTGACCGCCTTGACCTCGTTGGTGTTCGGATCGGTCACGGTGTACGGAGCCTGTCCGCCGGTGGCCTTCATGCCGCCGTGGCAGCCGGCGCAGTTGAACCCACCGTTGGCCGTCACGTCGAACAGACGTGAACCACGGATCTCGAACTTCTTTTCCCAACCCTCGATGGCGCCACGCTGACGGCTGGGCTCGAGGATCCAGTAGAGCGGCAGACCGATGGTGAGCACGGCGAGCAAGAGCACACCGAGCACTTGCGTGCGCTCGAGCTTGGGACCCTCGAGTGTCTCGTCGTCGTAGTACTGCTTGCGGTTCGCCGCGAGTTCGATCTCGGAACCGAGTTCTTTGCGGCTCGAGCGGAAGTTGAAGAAGCCGTAGACGAGCCAGCCACCGATGAAGATGATGGCGAAGACAACAGCGACCGTGGTGGTGATGTTCGCGGCGATCACTAGTGGCCACCTCCACCCGAGGAGATGCAGTGCGGTCCCTCGGCCTCTTGGCCGGTGGTGTTCACACCGATCGCCGGGCCGTTCAACTGCAAGCCGGTGTTCACCACGACGTTGTCACCACTGATCTCGACACCGAAGCGATCCATGCCGCGCGGTGCCGGACCGCCCTTCTTTTCGCCGACACGGTTGTACTGCGATCCGTGACACGGGCACTCGAACCACTGGGAACTCTCGCACTGCGGCACGCGGCATCCGAGGTGCGGGCACTTCTGCCACAGCACGGCGAGGCCGCGCTCCATGCCGTTCAGCACGGCCTGCGGATACACCAGTCGAGCCTTGGGCAAAGCACCCGCCGGGTACTCGGTGACCCATGCGCGTGCGTTCGGGAAGTAGCCGAAACCCTTGCCCTGCTTGATGGTGGCCAGCACATCGTCCACCTTGCCGATCGGAACCTTGCCGCCGAAGCCGCCGGTGCCGCTCGGCCACAAGAACGCAAGCACTGCAGCACCGAAGCCGCCGAGGCTCGCAGTCATCAGCGTGATGGCCGAAACGTTCAGGAAGTGCCGGCGCGAGACGCCGATCTGCTCGGCATCGGGCGGTGTCCACTCCACCGGTGCGTTGTCCGACGCAACGGCAATCTCGGTGGATCGAGCAGCACGCTCGACCTCGCGGCCCGACACTGCAGCGGCGCCCACCACGGCGGTAGCGCGGTCGCGTGACTTGGTCTCTCGACTCAGTGCACCGGCGCCACGCACATCGGAACGACGCGCCGTGACAACCACAACGAGAGCACCGAATACCACGGCAGCGGCAACGCCGATACCGACGATGGCTCCGGAGCTGATGGCGTAGATCATCGCTGTCACCTCAGAAGTCGAAGAAGAGTCCGTCACGCCACGGGAGCGTGAAGTTGAAACCGGGGCCACGGAAGAACGAGCCGATGATCACGAGCACCGCCCAGAACATGAGGTGCACAGTCATGATCGAGATCGCGAACTTGCGATCCTCGGGCTTGTTCGACGGGTTCTTGTCGATGTACGGCGCGAGCACCAGCAACACGAGACCCATTCCAGGAATGGTCACGCCGGCCACCATCGGGTGGAACATCGTGAGCAGTTCCTGCAGGCCGAGGAAGTACCACGGTGCCTTCGAGGGGTTTGGCGTCTGGTTGATGTTCGCAAGACCCAGCAGCGGAGCGTTCACGAACACCGAGAACACGAAGAGGAAGGCCGTGCAGGCGAGCGCTGCAACGAACTCGATGGCGAGCAGGTGCGGCCACGTGTGCACCTTGTCCACCGGCTCGGCCTTGACGTCTTGGATGGAGCCGGACTTCACCACGGTGAGCAGACGCTGCGTGTGCCCACCCGGGCCAGCGCCTACGGGCACACCGCCGACAGCGGGACCTGCGGCCACCACGGCACCGACCTTCTCGGCAACGGCCACGCCGCCGCCGGATGCAGCACCTGCAGCGGCCTGCTCCTTGTTCGCCTTGGCCGAGCGACTGCGCTCCAGCAGGTGTGCGGGAATGCGCGGATCACCGGCAGGTGCATCCGATGCAGCACTATCGGCTGCAGGCTGCGATTCGGCTGCCTTGGCGCGAGCGGCCTCGGCACGCTTGCGGAGATGTTCGGGGATCTCTGTCATGTCACTTCCTCCCGATCACAGTGGTCCTGAGATTCCGCCGTCCTTACGCACCCGCCAGAAGTGGATCGCCATGAAGATGACAATCACGAACGGGAGCATGAGGACGTGCAGCACGTACCAACGCAACAAGGTGTTGCCACCGATCTCGGCACCGCCGAGAAGGACGAATCGAACCTGCGGGCCGAGCACCGGGGTGTAGCCCATCATGTTGGTTCCCACCGTCACGGCCCAGAGCGCCAACTGGTCCCAGGGCAACAGGTATCCGGTGAACGACAACAGCAACGTGAGCATGAGCAGCATCACGCCGATGACCCAGTTGAACTCTCGCGGCGGTTTGTATGCGCCGTGGTAGAAGACGCGCGCCATGTGCAAGAACACGGTGAGCACCATGAGGTGCGCTCCCCATCTATGCATATTTCGCACGAGCAGACCGAACGTCACCGAGGTCTGCAGACTCTGGATGTCCTGCCACGCCTGCGCAGTCGTAGGTCGGTAGAAGAACATCAAGAAGATGCCGGTGACGGTCAGCAGGATGAACAAGAAGAACGACAGACCACCGAGGCAGAGCGTGTAGCTCACCTTGACGGCGTGGCGCTTCACCTTCACCGGGTGAAGGTGGTACAGCACCGAGTTCATGATCACGTACGAACGGTTACGCGGGCTGTCGGTGTAGCCCTTGCGGAAGATGGAGCCCGGTCGGAAGATCGAGCCCCATGCCTGGCTGCCCTGAACCTGCTCCTGCAGTTTTGCTGCCCGCTCCTTGAACGTGGGACGGGGCTTTGTATCGAGGATCTTCGCCATGTCTGTTTCCCTCAGAACCTCATGCCGTAGGCGTAACCGTGATTATTGGTGCGCTGGTGCGCGTCGCCGGTGGAACCCGGCGCCCCGGCTTTGCCGAGGATGATGACGCCCGTGGGGCAGCGGTCGACGCAGAGCGCACAACGCGTGCACACGTCGTCATCGATCAAGAAGATCACATGGTCGCTCGGATCGGCGCCCGGCATCTCGGTGCCCTGGGCCTCAGCGATCGCGCTCGGCTGCACCATGTGGATGCACTTCCACGGGCAGATGTCCACACAGCCCTCGCACATGATGCACTCGGACTGATCGATGTGGATGAACTGCTTGGGCTTGACGGCCTTGGTGAGGTAGTCGGCGTCGACCTCGACGAGTTGATACTCAGTCGACCATTCCGGCATCGGGGGGTTTGCGTCGGTGCGGGCCATGAATCAGCTCTTCTTCACCAGCGGGCGACCGTAGGTGGACGTTGCGACCTCGGTGCTCGCGCTCTTGGCGCGCTTTTGCCACCAGCCCCAGATCCAGATGTTCAGTCCGAGGAAGAACAGATAGATGCCCACGACGATCGCGTCACCCACCTGCAGGTAGTTGATGTCGAACGGGAAGTTGCCACCGCGCGCCTTGGACTTGAAGATGTCGCCGGGCCCGTTCACCAACTTGTCGGCTCGCCAACCCTGCTCGTTCTGCACGTGCGTGAGCCACTGGTGAGGCACCACGCCGTATGCAAGGAACAGCACGGCGAATGCGTAGGCCGATCCGATCATCGCCTCGCCCCATGACAGCGGTTTGCCCACCGGGCGGCGCTTGCCGTAGGGGATCACGGCCACAGTGAGGACGACGGTCAGGATGAACGAGAAAATGAACGCCTGGTTCATTCCTGGCCACTTGGTGATTGCGATAGCCAGCATCTGCCGAACGCGTGTCCTTCGCTCGTCGTTGGTCCGTACTTCTCGGTTCAGCACGCTAGGGCGGTTGACCGCCGCGCATGTGAATCCGCTCACGAACACTACCCCGAAGGACCCCCGGCCGAACCAAACCGTGTCACCCGGACAGGGTGTGACATTGGTAGCGATGACGAAGGGGGTTCGAATTCGTACGATCTCCCCCGCATGTGGTCGCCCTCACCCGGTGACCCGGTCCGGCGAGATGTTCGGCGGTCGGGGAACGAGAAATTCCGTTTGTCGCCCTCGGCCGCTCTAGGCTTGTCGGGCGGACTGACATTGGTCGAAAGGGTTCCTGCGTGACCGAGATTCCCGAGCATCTGCTGAAGCGTTCTCGCGATCGCCGTTCTGCCGCGGGCGGCGGATCGGACGACGCCGCCGGCTCAGTACCGGCCAAGGCCAGCGAGACCGCTCCGGCTGCGGCTGCGGCCCGGGCCGCAGCACCCGCGCCGGCACCCGTTGCACCTGCTCCCAAGCCCGACGCCCCGGTGGTGCGGGCCGCCAAGGAGCGCCGCAAGGTGCCGTTCTGGGCGATGGTTCCGCTGTCGCTGCTGCCCATCTGGGCGTGGATGTACGTGCGCAGCGTGCAGGACCACCCCGAGGAGGCCGCAGGCCCCCGAGCCGCAGGTCAGGTGCTGTACGGCAAGTGCGCCGGCTGCCACGGCGGCGACGGTGGCGGTGGCGCCGGACGCCAGTTGAGCAACGCCGAGGTCCTGAAGACGTTCCCGGCCATCGAGGACCAGTTGCGCTGGATGGAATTCGGCACCGAGAAGTACAAGGCGGCCGGCATCAAGGTGTACGGCAACCCGAATCGTGAAGGTGGGGCCCACCAGACCGGTTCCTACGGTGTCATGCCCGGCTGGGCCGGCGAATTGACCCCGGACCAGATCCTGGCGGTCACCTGCTACGTGCGCTACGACCTCGGCGGTGCCGACGAAGCCAGCGAAGAGTGGGCGGCTGAATACGAAGAGTGGTGCAGCGAAGAGGCGCCCAAGTACCTCGCACTCGAGGAAGGCAAGACGTTCGGCGACATGGAGTTCGCCAATGTCGGCACCGAGCCCCGCGAGGGACGCGACTCGGCCTACCCCGCCGAGGGCTGACCGAGCATCGCCGCCGATTCGGCGGTGACTGATCTAACGGTGCGGTTCTGGGGTGCCGTCGGCACACTGACCCGGTGACCTCGGCCCCCTACGACGTCCTCATCATCGGTGGCGGTCCTGCGGGCTGCGCAGCCGGCTACTGGCTTGCCAAGCATGGTCATCACGTGGCCGTGGTGGAACGCAAGACCTACCCACGGGAAAAGACGTGCGGCGACGGTCTCACCCCCCGAGGGGTCAAACAGCTCACCGACATGGGGTTGGCCGACGAGTTGTCGCAGTTCCACCGCTACAACGGCCTGCGTTCCACCGGAATGGGCAAGGCGCTGGAACTCGAGTGGCCGAGTCATCCGATCTATCCGTCGCACGGTTATGTCGTGCGTCGTCGTGACCTGGACTGGATGGTGGCCCGCAACGCCGAAGCGGCGGGCGCAACGATTCTGCAGGGCACCGAAGCACTCGGTCCGATTGTGGAGCGCGGATTCGTGCGCGGTGCAACGGTGCAACGCAAAGAGGCATCGGGACCCGAAGACATCACGGCTCGTTACGTAGTGATCGCCGATGGCGCGAACAGCCGATACGGACGCGCGCTCGGAACATTCCGCACGCGCGAGTGGCCATATGGCACCGCCATCCGCACCTACTGGGAGTCACCGCGTCACGCCGAACCGTGGATCGAATCGGCACTCGATGTCAAAGATCGCGCCGGCAATCCGTTGCCGGGATACGGGTGGATCTTCCCCGTGGGCGACGGAACGGTGAACATCGGCGTTGGACTCCTCTCGACGTTCCGTGACTTCAAGAGCGTGAACACCACGCATCTGCTCGATGCCTACGCGCACCAGATCGCCGACAGTTGGGGCATCGATCCGTCCAAGCCCACTGGCCGCGCAACATCGGGACGCATCCCCATGGGCGGATCGGTCGGACCCAAGGCCGGACCCACGTATCTCGTGGTGGGTGACGCAGCGGGAAGTGTGAACCCCTTCAACGGCGAGGGCATCGACTACGCCTACGAAACCGCTCGCATTGCTGCCGACATCCTGCACGAAGCAATCACCGAATCAGATCCTGCCGCCCTCGCTCGCTACCCCAAGGTGCTCGACGCAGAGTTCGGTCAGTACTTCAAGGTGGCACGACTCTTTGCCCGCATCATCGGCAAGCCGTTGCTCATGCGTGAACTCACCCGAGTGGGCATGAACAGTCGCACGCTGATGGAGTGGGTGCTGCGCATCATGGCCAACCTCTTGCGACCCGACGAGATCGGGCCCGCTGAGGCCGCCTACAAAGCAGCAGCAGCACTCGTGCGTCTCGCGCCCGACGCCTGACCTCGGGCTGCCTCACTCCTCGGGTTCGCGACAGTCGATCGCCACGAGTCGCGCATCGGCATCGAGGTAACCCGCAGTTGCAAGGCCGTCGGCGATCCAGGTCTCGAAGCGCGCGTTCGGATCGGCCGTACAGCGCACCCGAACCGTTGTCGACAGGCTCACCACCGCGCCGTTGACGAGCGCAGCACGCGTCTGGCCCACTTCTGCCGGACGCGGCACCCGCACCGTGCCCGTTCCCGTGGCGCGGCCCACGAAGAACCACTCGATCCCGCCGTCGACACCGCGCGCTCCGAGCAGGACACACGAGGTCGACGTGTCTCCGAGACGCTGATCGAGGTCCACTGCGGAGATGTCCACACGATCCACCGAACATTCCTCGGCGGAGCGAGCGCCGAGATCGGCCACGACATCGATCTGTCGACGTGCGGTCTCACCGACCAGTGAATTGTCGTTACCCAGATTGCGGCCGAACACCAGATACCAAGCGCCAGCGAGCAGGGCGAGTGCCAGCACCGCACCGATCCATCGGTACACGGCCTGCCAGCGGGTCACGGGCGAAGACTAGGTGTTGCGCGATGCACGCCGATGGCAGGGCGACTGCTCAGCCTGCAGCGGCGAGGCGTGCCGCTCGGCCCGCCGAATCGACGATTGCATCGATCACCGAATTGGAGTGTGCGAGCCCGGGGAAGAGCACTTCATACGCTCCCGGCGCAAGGGCAACACCTTCGTCGAGCATCGCGTGGAAGAAGCGCGCGTAGAACGCCTCATCGGTCTGCTTTGCCTCGTCGAAGTCGTGGGCGATGTCGGGCGCGAAGTGGAGTCCCACGAGCGAGTCCACCACCGGAACATGGGCGGCAACTCCGGCGGCCGCAAAGGCCTCGCGCAATCCCGCAGCGAGCCGCTGTGCCTGTTGCGCCATGAACTCGTACGCACCATCGTTCAACAGGCTGAGCGCAGCGAGTCCCGCCGCCGTTGCCAACGGATTGCCCGCCAGAGTTCCGGCGTGGAACACCCTCCCGAGCGGTGAGAGCTCTTCCATGACTGCTTTGCGTCCACCCACCGCACCGATGGGGAGTCCACCACCGATCACCTTGCCGAAACACGTCAGATCGGGCACCACTCCGCACGACTGCTGGAACCCACCGGACGCAACACGGAATCCGCTGATGACCTCGTCGAATATCAACAGAGCACCCACGCGGTCGCACTCGGCGCGCACACCCTTCAAGAAGCCGGGTGCGGGCTTGACCAATCCCATATTGGCGGGGAGTGGCTCGAGGATGACTGCGGCAACACTCTCGTCGAGTTTGGGCACCACGTTGAACGGAACCACCAACGTCTCGGCAACTGCCCCGGCCGGTACACCTGCGGTACCGGGAAGCCCCAGTGTCGCAACACCGGAACCGCCCGCAGCCAACAATGCATCGACTGCACCGTGGAAACAGCCTGCGAACTTCACGATGCGATCACGACCCGTTGCGCCACGGGCCAGGCGGACCGCAGTGGTGGTTGCCTCGCTCCCCGAGTTCATGAGACGCACACGCTCGCACGAGGGCACGCGCTCACGGATCTCTTCGGCCAAGCGCATCTCGCGCGGAGTCGGTGCGCCGTACGACGTGCCGTCGTGCGCAGCGGACGTGATTGCCTCCACGATCTTCGGATGCGCGTGTCCGGCGATGATGGCGCCGTAACTCTGGACGAGGTCGAGGTACCGACGACCCTCGACGTCCCACACCGATGCGCCCTCGGCACGACTCACGATGTACGGAGTGCCGCCGACTGCCTTGAACGCCCGGATCGAGGAGTTCACACCACCGGGAATGACCGCAGCGGAGCGCTCGAACAGCGCAGCGTTCGAGGCAACTCCCTTGCCGCGGCACACCACGGGATCACATCCGGCCCGAACACACCCATCGGCATCGCAGAACGGAAGGGTCATGACCAACGCTCCGCAAGATCACGCGCGAAGTACGTGAGGATCAGGTCTGCGCCAGCGCGCTTGATGGCAGTGAGTTGTTCGAGCGCAACGGCATCACCGTCGATCCAGCCGTTGGAGGCCGCCGCCTTGATCATCGAGTACTCACCCGACACGTGGTACGCAGCAACGGGAACATTGCACGCCGCACGCACCGCAGCGATCACGTCGAGATACGTCACCGCTGGCTTCACCATCACCATGTCGGCACCCTGAGCAAGATCCGCTGCCACCTCGACGAGCGCCTCCCGAGCGTTTCGCCAGTCCTGCTGGTACCCCTTGCGGTCACCACCACCGGCGATGCGCACGTCGACCGCATCGCGGAATGGGCCGTACAGGGCCGATGCGTACTTTGCCGAGTACGCCAGGATGGCCGTCTCGGAACAACCACTCGCATCGAGTGCAGAGCGGATGGCGGCAACCTGTCCGTCCATCATCCCGCTCGGAGCAACCACGTGTGCACCAGCGTTGGCCTGCGCCACGGCTGCACGCGCGTACAACTCGATCGTTGCGTCGTTGTCGACGTGACCATCGCTGCGCACCACGCCGCAGTGACCATGCGATGTGTACTCGTCCAGACAGCAGTCGGCCATGAGCACGATGTCGTCGCCAACATCTTCACGCAGATCACGCAGCGCGACCTGCACGATGCCATCGGGATCCCATGCGCCGGACCCAATGTCGTCCTTGGCTGCAGGAACCCCGAACAGGATCACCGAACGCACGCCCAGCGAGGCGAGGTGTCGCACCTCGGCCCGGAGACTCTGGCGTGTGTGCTGCACCACACCGGGCAGCGACGGGATCGGCTGTGGCTCGGAAATGCCCTCTCGCACGAACAGCGGCGCAATCACATCGTTTGCCGTGAGCCGGGTCTCGGCCACGAGCTCACGCATCGCCGCAGTGGACCGGAGTCGGCGCGGGCGGGAGTTCGGGAACGACGACAGAGGGGCATCGTGCGCGGTCACGAAGACATCCTACGAGTGGACGACGACGCAGCAGGGGGTCGAACCCCCGCTTCGAGGATCGGGATTCAGTCCGTAGCGGGTGGAAGCACCGACCGGAGCGCGCTCACCACGCCATCGAGATTGTGTTGCTGTGCGGTGACGCTCACCTTCACCCCGAGACCGTCGGCCACTGCAGTAGTGGAGGGTCCGATACTCACCACGATCGGGGGCACCGCTGCTCGACCGGCAGCCGCAACGAACTCGCGCACGGTGGACCCGCTCGTGAACACGACTGCGTCGGCCGACGCAGCGGCTTGCACGACATCGGGCGCAACCGGTGCTGCGACGGTGCGATAAGCCGTCACGGCGTCCACACTCCAGCCGAGTGCCGCGAGGCCCGAACGCACCACATTACGGGCCGCTTCGGCCTGCGCCAGCAACACCCGGCCCGCACCACGTGGCATCACCTCGACGAGTCCCTCACCCGACGAGTTGGTGGCCACGATGTCCACCGGGCCACCGAGTGCATCGGCCGTGGCACGTCCGACGGCCGCAAGCCTCGGGCGCGCTGCCGGTGCGAGCGCGTGCCATGCATCGCGCACGCGCGCGGCACCGTTTGCCGATGTGACCACCAACCAGTCGTACTGATCCAGGTGTGCGAGAGCGTCGCCGAGTTCCCGACCACCGTCGACAGGATCGACAATCCGGATCACCGGCACCTCCAGCACGTGGTAGCCGGCAGCAGTGATGCGTTCCACCCACCCACTGCCCTGCTCCGCAGCGCGTGTGATCACGACGGTGTGACGCGCAGTTCGGGTCATGTGCCTACGAAGGTGTGGAGCACGACCTCGTGGGAGTCGTTCGTCGGGAGATGTGCATATGCCCCCACCGGAAGCGAACACCCCGAGCCCAGTGTTGCGAGAAAGGCGCGCTCGGCCTCCACACAGCGGCGTGTCGGCAGGTGGTCGAGCAGTGCGAGAACCGCTCGTGTGCGTTCATCATCGGCTCGACACTCGAGCGCTACGCATCCCTGCCCTGCCTGGGGCACCATCTGCTCCAGCGTGAAGCGGGAGGCGATGCGATGCTCGAGACCAAGGATCTGCAGCGCAGCCTCGGCCATCACGATGGCGCCGCCATCGGGGATCTTCTCGAGCCGGGTCTGGATGTTGCCGCGCAACTCGACGAACCGGAGATCCGGGCGCAGCGCACTCATCTGTGCACGTCGGCGCACCGACCCACTGGCGATGGTTGCCCCGGGGGGCAGTTCGTCGAATGCACAGCCCACCAGCACGTCCCACGGCGAACGGCGCTCGCAGAACGCCCCGATCACCAAACCATCAGCTGCCGTGGACGGGAGATCCTTTGCCGAGTGCGCCGCGAGATCGGCGCGACCATCGAGCACTGCTCTCTGGACCTCTTTCACGAACACACCTTGGCCACCGATCTGGTGCAGCGGCACGTCCTGACGCTGATCGCCGGTGGTCTGCACGATGACGAACTCGACGTCGACCCCGGCTCGCTCCGACAGCGCAGCAGCGGCAACATCTGCCTGACGGCGGGCTTGCATGCTGCCGCGCGTGGCGATGCGCAGCGCCTCGCTCATGAAAGGTCGAACAGTTCCCGCACGGTGGACGCGTACCGTTCGCCGCGCGGCGAGCCGGCATCGTCCTTGAGGCGCACAGAGGGATCGTGCAGCAACTTGTTCACGATCCCGGCCGTCAGTGCTTCCACCACTTCGCGCTGAGCCGGCGTGAGATCGCCGAGGCGGGACTGGAACCGCTCGATCTCGGACTGCCGGATGGACTCGGCCTTTGCGCGCAACGCTGCAACCAGCGGTGCGGCTTGGCGTGCAACGGTGTCGAGCACATGCCGCTCGACTTCTTCGGCGACGATCTCACGTACGCGCTCGGCCTCGCCGGCACGCATCTGCAGTCCGCGCTCGGCCCACTCGCGCAGATTGTCGAGGTCAAGCAGCGTCACGCCGGGCAGGTGCCCGACGCCTGCATCGACGTCTCGCGGCACGGCGATGTCGACGACGAGCAGGTGACGATCGGCTCGTGCCGACAGACCGCGTTCCACGGTCTCGGTATCGATCACCACGGCGCCCGATCCCGTGCACGAGACCACGAGGTCGGCCTCGGCGAGCGCCGGGCCGAGATCGGCGAACGGATGCACACGGCCATCGACACGCGCAGCGAGTGACGCCGCACGTTCGGGTGTGCGATTCGTGACGGCGATCTCGCCGACACCGGCGCTGCGAAGCGCAACAGCCGTGCCTTCTGCCATCTCGCCGGCACCCACCACCAGCACTCGCCGACCCGCAATGGTGCCGAGACGCTCGACTGCCATCTCCACCGCAGCATGCGACACACTCGCCGTGCCACGACCGATTGCGGTCTCGGTGCGCGCACGCTTGCCCACCTCGAGCGCATGGCGGAACAACAGGTTGAGCGCCGACTTGGCTGCACCTTCGGTACGCGCCAGTTCCCATGCCGAGCGCACCTGACCGAGGATCTCGCTCTCGCCCAGCACAGCGGAATCCAGACCGGCCGCCACCTCGAACAGGTGCGACACCGCTGCTTCGTCGTGCTGGCTGTACAGGTGCGGATGGAGTTCCTCGGGTGCAAGCCCGCCGATTCCGCACAACACATCGCGGATCTCGCCGTAGGCACCGTGGAAGCGCTCGGCCACTGCGTACACCTCGATGCGGTTGCACGTGGACAGCACCACGGCCTCGCTCACATTCGTCTTGGTGCACACATCGTGCAGTGCTTTCACCACCTGATCGCCGCTGACGGCGAGCCGCTCGAGCAACGGCAGTGGCGCGGTGCGGTGGTTCACACCGATGATGACGACCGACATGACGTCTTACTCGCCTGCTCGCCACAGCGCGGCGGCCCGACAGGCTCCGCAGTGCTGGCTCGGGAACGGGACGGGACAGGTCATCGAGGGTGCTCTCACGCGCTGGCCGACCGGTTCGATTCGGCAGGTGGAACGATAGTCAGCGAGGGCACACTTCGGCGCTGCTCGTGATAACTGAGAATCTGCAACTCGACGGCGAGATCCACCTTGCGGACCGAGACACCCCGGGGCACGCTCAGCACGGTCGGTGCGAAATTGAGAATCGAGGTGACGCCGGCAGCGACCAGCCGATCGGAGGCGTCCTGGGCGTTGGCCGCGTTGGTGGCCACCACGCCGATCGACACCGATCGGGCCCGGACCACCGCAGCAAGGTCGTCCACATGCCGAACCCGCACCCCGCCGATCACCATGCCCACCTTGGCGGGATCCACATCGACGATCCCGGCCACCGGGAACCCCCGCTCACCGAACCCGCCGTAGTTCGCGAGCGCTTGTCCCAGATTGCCGGCACCCACGATGACCACGGGCCAATCGTGGGTGAGACCGAGCTCTCGGCGGATCTGGTACACGAGGTACGCCACCTCGTAGCCCACGCCGCGGGTGCCGTAGGAGCCCAGGTACGACAGGTCCTTGCGGACCTTGGCGGCGTTGACGCCCGCCAACTCGGCCAGCTGGTCCGAGGAGATGTGGTCCGTGCCGTCGTCGAGCTCGCCGAGAATCCGCAGGTACTCGGGCAGGCGGGCGACCGTCGCTTCGGGGATGCGTCGACGGGGGCGTTCGGCCATCGACTCCACGCTACGCGCTCGTGCACGCGTTCACGAAGTCGCTTTCCGTCACACCCCGACGCCCCCAGACCCCCCTACCATCGGGGCCGTGCCCGCCGTCGACCAGGCCCTTGCTGCTGGAGCAACCGCCGTGGCCGTCGGTTTTGCCCTCTCCACCTGGGACCGCTGGCTGCGGCGCCGACGCCCCCATGAACTGGTGTGGTCGGTCTCACTCGTGCTGTTCGCCGTCGGGGCCGCAGCGCTGTGGTGGTCCACTGCCCGGGGGTGGAGTCCGGCCAGTTTCCGCGTGTTCTACCTCGCCGGTGCCATCTTGAACGTGCCCTGGCTGGCGGCTGGCACGGTGTACCTGCTGGCCGGGCCGGTGTGGGGGAATCGGGTCCGAACCTGGCTCATCGCACTCAGCGGCCTCGCCACCGGCGTGCTCGTGGCCGCCCCGCTGCGGGCGCCCATCGCCGGTACCGACCTTCCCGAGGGCAAGGTGGTGTTCGGTGTCTGGCCCCGAGTGCTGGCTGCGGTGGGTTCGGGAGTGTCCGCCCTCGTCATCGTGGTGGGAGCGCTGTGGTCTGCATGGCGGGTGCTGCGGGGCCGCACGCCCGCACTCGGTCGCAACCCGCGCCACGTGGAACTCCCGAAACGGTTGGCCGTCGGCAATGTCGTGATCGCCGTCGGGACGCTCGTGCTGTCGGCGAGCGGCACCCTTGCGGGTCGCCTCGGGAAAGATCGCGCGTTCTCGGTGACGCTGCTCACGGGCATCGCCGTGCTCTTCATCGGCTTCCTCGTGGCAAGCACTGCAGGCGCTCGCGCCCGAGTGACCCGACTGGCACGCGCTGCTTGAAGCACGCGCCGGGAAAACTCAGCGCATGAGCAACTGAACCCCGGCGGCCACGAAGATCGCCAGCAGCAACAGTGCGACAGTGAGCGTGGTTGCAGGTCGCATCGAGATCACGCTACCGGCTTGGTCCGCAGGGAGACCGATGTGGTGGGTGCGTCGGTACGGTCGTCGTCGGTGAGCGGCGACAGATGCACTGCAGTGCCCGATGCGAGCCCGAGTTCGAGGGCGGCCGACTGTCGATCAGCGCACACTGCAAGCATGCCGTAGCTGTCGATGACGAGGGCAATGCCTGCACCGATATCGGCGAAGGTGCTGACGATCGCTGCACTCCGTGACGTTCCGTTGATGGTGATGCGCACACGATCACCCCACGACGCAATGTCGTCAGGTCCGAGATTGAGCTGGCAGTTGCCGTATCGGTCCACCCAGGTGACCTCGCACGCAAGCCCGCCATCTTCTTCGCGCGGCACGGGCACCACACCCGGAAGCAGGAGATCGGCATCGATCAGCGTGCCGAGTTCCTCGAGTGGCACGCCATTGCACAACTGCGCCACAACAGGTGCGAACACATCGCGACCCGCAAACGTTGCGCCCGGAGCATCGAGATGCCACTCGGTCCTGTCGAGCACCACTGCTCGATCGGCGCCGCCGGCCATTGCGACCGCTGGCGCAAGCAAGCCGTTGTCGGGTCCGACGATGACGCCCGCACCACCCGCGACCTCGACAGCGATGGCCCGCCGTGATGTACCCACGCCGGGATCCACCACTGCGAGCACCACACCGCTCGGCAGGTACTGGATGCTGCGCGCAAGGCTCAGCGATCCGGCCCGCACGTCGAATGCAGCGATCTCGTGCGTGATGTCGATCACCGCAACGTGTGGAGCGAGATCGGCGATGACGGCCTTCACGATGCCGACGAACTCGTCCACATTGCCGTAGTCCGAGAGGAACGACACCGTGGAGTACCCACGGGCATCGGTCTCGTCATCGATCGAACGGTTCGGCGGTGCGCTCATGTGTTCTTCCTCATCGACCCGTGTGGCCGAAGCCACCGCCACGGTTCTCGCCGTCGAGCGATCCCACCTCGAGCCAGCGCACCGGATCCACCGGCAGCACCACCAACTGGGCGATGCGATCGCCTCTCAGCACTCGGTAATCCTGCTCCGGATCGTGATTGATGAGCAGCACCTTGATCTCGTCCCGGTAGCCCGCGTCGATGAGACCCGGCGAGTTCAGCAGCGTCACCCCGTGCTTGAGTGCAAGCCCACTGCGCGGCAGCAAGAACCCCCCATGACCGGCCGGGAGGGCGATAGCGATACCGGTGGGCACCAGCGCACGGCCACCGGCGGCCGGGATGGTGGTGTCGGCGCGGGCGAGCAGATCGATGCCCGCATCGCCGGGTTTGGCGTAGGCGGGCAGATCGAGGCCCCGATCGAGGCGCACTACGGGTATCGAATGCACGTCGGCAGGCTACGTGGCCGCCGACCATGCGTCACCTGCCCCACCGGACCGCGAGAACATCGCCCACCGGTTCGCTGCCACTACCCTGCGCACGGATGTTGGTGTGGATGGATCTCGAGATGACCGGCCTCGATCCGGCACGCGATGTGATCGTCGAGATCGCCACGATCGTGACCGACGACGAGTTGAACATCGTGGCCGAAGGGCCCGATCTGGTCGTCCACCAACCCCCCGAGGTGCTCGCACGCATGGACCAGGTGGTGGTGGACATGCACACGCGCTCGGGACTGCTCACCGCCATTGCCGAGTCCACGGTCGATCTCGCCGAAGCGGGTCGTCAGACCCTCGAGTTCATCAAGCAGTGGTGCGCCGAACCCCGGCGGATCCCGTTGTGCGGCAACTCGATCGGTACCGACCGACGCTTTCTCGCTGCGTATCTCCCCGACATCGAGAACTGGCTGCACTATCGCTCGGTGGATGTGAGCAGCATCAAGGAACTCGTGAAGCGTTGGTACCCGACACTCGATGCGGCCCGGCAGATCAAGCAGGGCAACCACCGAGCACTCGACGACATCCGGGCGAGCGTGGAGGAACTTCGCTTCTACCGGGCGCACGCCTTCGTCGCCGCGGTGGCCACCCCCGACGCATGAGGTGATTCGGGATTCATTGCCCACTGCAAGTACGTTGGCAGCCGTGGGGCCACACGATCAGCAGCAGACGACCCCGGCCGCGGCCGGAGGCGCTGCTCCGAAATATCGCAAGCAGGAGCAAGAACCGGCGAACCCCGAGGTCACCGAAGTAGCCCCGGGCATCCTGCGGCTCCAGTTGCCCATCCACCTACCGGGCCTGGGACACGTGAACTGCTACGCACTCGAGGACGAGCGCGGCTTTGCCGTGGTGGATCCGGGCATGCCCGGACCGAGAGCATGGAAAGAACTGCGTGCAGCGTTCGCACGCGCCGGAATTCCCTTGGCGCGCGTGCACACCGCCATCGTGACCCACAGCCATCCCGATCACTTCGGCGGTGCCGGTCGACTCGCTCGCGAGGTGGGCGCATCCATCGTGGCGCACCGCAGTTTCCGTCTCCGCTGGAATCCCGCTGAGCCCAATGACGACATCGATGCCGAAGCACAGGCCGCAGCCACATCATCGGCGTGCGTGCATGGTTCGGCATGTGATGGCGCCGACGGCCACCAACACCACGACGGCGAGATGATCCGCGAACACAATTGGGATTCGCCCGCACCGTGGGGAGGTCGGCCACCTGCGCCCACGCGGCTCCGTCGACTGCGCTGGCGGTTGCTGCGCGCAGTACCGCGGTGGATGCCCACTCCGGTTCCCACCACTCGCTTGCGCGAGGCCGACACCATTCGATTCGCCAAGCGGGACTGGGTCGCCGTCCACACGCCGGGTCACACCGCCGATCACCTCTGCCTGTTCGATCCCGCCGAAGGTGTGTTCATCTCGGGCGATCACGTACTGCCCACGATCACCCCGCACATCTCGGGCCTGATGATGGCCGACGATCCGCTGCAGAAGTTCTTCGATTCGCTCGACAAAGTGCGCGTCTTCCACGACCAGGTTCGCACCGTGCTTCCCGCACACGGGCACCCCTTCCACGATCTCGCGGGTCGAGTCGATGCCATCAAGCATCACCACGATGGTCGTCTCGACCGACTGCACACCGCATCGAAAGAGCTGGGACGGGCCGGCACCGTGACCGAGTTCTCGAACTATCTGTTCTCGCCCCGCGCTCAGGGTCCCATGGCCGACAGCGAGACCTACGCGCACCTCGAGCATCTGGCGATGCATGGGCGGGCCGAGCGTCGTCGTCGTCCCGACGGACTCCTCGAATACGACGTGGCCTGAACCGACACGAGGTGACCTGCGCCCGAGCCGGGTGCGGGTCGACTACCGACTAGTTGAGGAACGTGCGGATCGGCCACAGCAACACACAGCCGGCGGCCAGTAGCAACAGCACCATGCGCGCAATCGCCATGAAGGTCACCAACGGCGCGGTGCCACCGCCGTTCGGATGCGCAATTGCCGCTTGACGCAGCGACACGTTCTCCACGAGTCCGACCAATGATGCGATGAGTCCGAACACCAAGGTCCAGCGAGCGAGCCCAGGACGACTCACTGCCGTCAGAATGCCGCTGCAGCCGAGCGCAACGAAGAGAAAACCTGCGGTGAGCAGGTAGTCGATGTCGAGACTGCGCATGACCGCCGCACGCCCTCGGTCTCCTGCCGCACTGAGCAGGCCCCGGAGGCGCACCGGGCTCCCGGCGAACTCGAAGGCCAGCAGGCTCGACTGACCCGACGAGCGGAGGATGAAGAACTCATCGGCCCGACGACGGGCCGCCGCCCACACCTGGAGCCCGCCGAGGGCCGTACACACGAGGGCGAACACGGTCCCGATGAACTTCATGGAACCCGACGCTAGCCGGGGTGCTCTTGCCCGATCCGGTAAATCGGTTGACGTCGGCGGATTCTGGTGGTTGCCTGTCGGGGTCCGTGGGCCCGCCACGGCCATCGAGATCACCACGATTCCCCGGAGTCCCCGAATGAACCGCACGACCTTCGCCCCGAATGTGGCCGCCACGGCTGCTTCGTCGCGCTCGTGTGCGTTCGTGCATGCAGCAAACGCATGGCCTGCAGCACATGCAGCCATGTATTCGGTGACCGCAGCGACCATGAAGTCCAAGCGCACCGCCCCGGCGGCCCGGAGGCATCCGACGAACTGAGCAACGTTCACGTCGAAGATCTGCCGAAGGCCGCCGGGATCCACCCGGCGGCCTTCGTCGTTCTCGACCCGCTTCACCACCCGACCACCACCCGAGCACCACCCGAGCAGAAACGAGGCCCGACATGCTGGCCATCACCGAATCCGAACTGATCATCGCAGCGACACCGACTGCCGACAGCGAACTCTGGGCACGCGCCCGTTGCCGTGACGGCAACGGCACCCTGACGCACCTGTTCTTCTCGGAGGACCCGCTCACCATCGCCCGGGCGAAGGTGATCTGTTCGAAGTGCGTCGTGTCGGCAGCGTGTCTCGAAGCCGCCGTGGAACGGGCGGAGCCCTGGGGTGTCTGGGGTGGCCAGCAGTTCGTCGACGGCGTGCCGGTTGCCTTCAAGCGTCCACGCGGTCGACCGCCGAAGCACCCGCGTCCGATCGTCGTGGTGGAGGAGGTTCCGGTGCCTCCTCGGGCTGCGCCGACCCGAGTCGCCTGATCGCCGAGTGCGGGCAACGTCCAGCGAGCCTGCACACGGATCCGCCGACGTGGTGGGTCCCCCCGGGGATCCACCACGTACGCGTGGCATTAGCCTCCAGCGTCGTGGTGCAGATCGATCAGCGCAGCCTCCTGATCGCTGTAGCAGCCGTCGTCTCGCTCGCCGCGCTCACCGGGTGCTCGGACAACGGTGCAGTGAAGGCGTCGATCACCACCGACGGAACCAACACCAGCACCACGATCACCCTGCCCGATGTCGTGCTCTCGGATCTCGACGGCCAGAGCGTCCCACTCCGGTCACTCATCGGGACCCCACTCGTCGTCAACTACTGGTACTCCACCTGCCCCCCCTGCAAAGCAGAGATGCCAGCACTCGGTGCCGTTGCTGCTGAATTCTCGGGATCCGTTCGGTTCGTCGGCATCAACACCCAAGACACCGCAACGGTGGCCCGACAGATCGCTGCAGAGCGCGGCGCCACGTTCGAACATCTCCTGGACCGCACCGGGCGCAGCGTGGACGCCTTTGCGCTCACCGGCTTCCCCACCACGTTGTTCATCGATTCCTCAGGAAACGTGATCCGCAAGGAGCGGCGTGCACTCACCGCCGATGATGTCCGCCGCATCGTTCGTGAGGACCTCGCGCCATGATCGCGCTCGACGGCCAGTTCGCCCTGAACTTCCTGCGCGGCGTGCTCGCCACGGTGAATCCGTGCGGCTTTGTCCTGTTGCCCACCTACTTGATGTTCTTCCTCGGTGTCGAGGGCGCACGACCCGGCACGCAGCGAGCCAGCATCCAGCGCGCACTCGTGGTGAGCGCATCGGTGGCCGCGGGATTCTTCTCGGTCTTCCTCGTGATCGGTCTTCTCGTGCAAGCCGGAGTTTCGTGGTTCACACAACAAGCCGACTGGCTGGGCCTCGTCATCGGCATCTGCCTCGTACCGCTGGGCCTCGCCATGGTGTTCGGTCTGCGGCTCTCTGCGAACCTGCCCAAGTTCGTCCGGGTCGGCAACGACCAACGCATCATGTCGATGTTCCTCTACGGCGTGTCGTACGCAATCGCATCACTCGGATGCACCATCGCACTGTTCGTCCCGGCGCTCGCCAGCGCCGAGTACCACGGTTACACGAGCGCCGTGCTCGCCACCGCGCTGTACGGCATCGGCATGGGTGTCACGCTGACGGCGCTCACCGTGGCCCTCGCACTGGCGCGCACCGGACTGCTCAGGCTGATGCGCAACGCCATGAAGCACATGGACCTCGTTGCCGGTGTGCTCATGGTGCTCACCGGTGTGTACCTCATCTGGTACTGGGGTTCTGAGGTGCGCAACCCGGGCGGCAACAAGGGTGCAGCGGTCAATCAGGTGGAGGACTGGCAGACCAAGGTGGCGAACTGGCTGAACGATGTGGGCGTCGGGCGCCTCGCCGTACTGCTCGTTGGCATCACCGGACTCGCCGTGCTCTTCACCGTTGCTCGCCTCCGACGCACTCGCGAACCCAAGGGCGACACCGCATGACGATGTTCGCCCAACTCCTCGCTCACGCCGGCGTGGAGGAAGTGTGTGAGTTGCGCGGACGGTTCGGCTTCATGGCGTACCACGGCGGTTCGCTCGAGGTTGCCACCGATGTGATTGCTCGTGCTGCAGCAGAGCGGTCGGGGGCCAGTTACTACGGCGTTCTCCAGCCCGCCGATCTCCAGTGGCACATTCCCTCCACCAAGGTGCGACCCGAGGAGTCGACCGCGCTCGCGCAGTTCCTCGAGCATGTGGACGTAGTCATCACGGTGCACGGGTACGGACGGCAGAACTTCTTCACGAGCCTGCTCCTCGGAGGTCAGAACCGTGATCTGGCCGGCTTGCTGGGCACGAACATCCGCTCGACGCTCCCCGCGTACCGCACCATCACCGACATCGACGAGATCCCGCCGGAGTTGCGCGGCCAACACGCACAGAATCCTGTGAACATTCCGCAGTTGGCGGGCGTGCAACTCGAACTGCCGCCGCGGGTACGTGGATCGAGCCCGTTGTGGTGGGACTGGGAAGGTCCGGGACTGGTTCCCCATACCGAGCGACTCATCGACGCGCTCGCACTGACAGCAACCGACTTCGCCCGCTGAACGGGACTACGGAGCGAGACGCTCGAGCACCCAACCCGAACCAGCACGGCGATAGCGCACGCGGTCGTGCAGACGACTCGGGCGGCCCTGCCAGAACTCGACGACATCGGGCACGAGTCGCCACCCGCCCCAGAACTCGGGGCGCGCAATGTCACTCCCGGCGAAGCGGGCCTCCACCGATGCCACCAGCGAGTCGAGTTCGGCCCGGTTCGCAATGATCTCGGACTGCGGCGACGCCCACGCCCCGATCTGCGATGCCCGTGGCCTCGACGCGAAGTACGCATCGGATTCGGCAGCAGTCACCTGCTCCACGCGTCCGCGGATCTTCACCTGCCGGTGCACAGCGAGCCACGACGACACTGCTGCTGCTACTGGGCGGGCCAGCATGGCTCGACTCTTGGCCGAGGTGTAGTTGGTGAAGAAGACCAGTCCGTGCTCGTCGGCGTGACGCACCAGCACGTTGCGTGCATCGGGAACACCGTCATCACCGATGGTGGACAGCACGATGGCATTCGGCTCCACGCACTCGGCGTCGGTCGCCTGTTCGAACCACGTGATCCATTGCTGCATCGGGTCCCTCTGGGCCTCGGCGATGTCGAAGCCCTGGGTCTCGTAGTCGATGCGCTTGTGCAGGCTCACTTCGGACCGATCACCGTGATTCCGCGCATGTACGGACGGAGTACTTGGGGCACCACCACGCTGCCGTCGGGCTGTCGATAGTTCTCCAAGATGGCGGCGAGCACCCGTGGCACCGCAAGCGCAGAACCGTTGAGTGTGTGCACGTGTTCGGTGCCCTTCTGGCCGGCGCGACGGAATCGGATATCGGCGCGCCGCGCCTGATAGTCCGAGAACCAGCTCACCGAACTCACCTCGAGCCACCGATCCGATCCGGGTGCGAACACCTCGATGTCGAAGCTCAGGTGGTGGCTCTGGCCCAGATCACCCGAGCAGATCGAGATGACCCGGTACGGCAGGCCGAGGGCCTCGATGGTGCCGGCGGCGCGGGCCACGAACTCGTCGAGCATCGCACGTCCGTGTTCGGGGGCGGCGTAGGCGAGGATCTCCACCTTGTCGAACTCGTGGCCGCGCAACAGTCCGCGCGTGTCACGTCCGGCCGAACCCGACTCACGGCGGTAGCACGGCGAGTACGCCATGAAGCGCTTGGGCAACTCGGCCTCGTCGAGGATCTCACCCGCGCTGATGGAGGTGAGTGGCACCTCGGCGGTGGGGATGCACCAGAGATCATCACGCTCGATGGCGTAGGCATCGTCGGCGAACTTCGGCAACTGGCCAGTGGACGTGAGCGTGGCCGAGGTGACGAGGGTGGGCGGACGGATCTCCTCGAATGCGTCGGCGTTCCGGTCGAGGGCGAGTTGGCACAGCGCGCGGCTCATCGTGGCCCCGGCGCCACGCAGCATCGAGAACATGGCCCCACTGATCTTGGCGGCGCGTTCGTTGTCGAGAATCCCCAGGGCTACGCCGGTCTCCCAGTGCGGAACCCGTTGGTGATCGCCGAATGACGCAGGATCGAACCCGTGCACACGTACCACCGGATTGTCCTCATCGGAGGTTCCGGTGGGCGCTTCGTCGCTGATGATGTTGGGGATCCGCAACAACACCTGCCGCAGCCGTTCCTCGGTGTCTGCGGTTCGTGACGCGAGATCTTTCTCGGTGTCACCGAGACGGCGGCTCTCGGCCATGGCCTCATCGGCTTGGGCTCCCTGACCGTCACGACGCAACTGCCCGACCTGCTTGGAGATCTCATTGACCCGCCGCCGGATGTCGTCGCGCTCGCTCGCCAACTCGCGCAATTGCGCATCGAGTGCAACGGCCTCATCGATCTGGGTCAGCAGTTCGGGTTTGTTGCGTCGACCCATGCGTGCCCGCACGGAGTCCAGATCGGAGCGCAACAGCCTGACATCAATCACAGTGGAAGAACCTACCGGTCGACATTGGGCACCCCTAGCATCCATTCCGTGCCCGATCTGGCGTTGGAAGTGGAGAACCTCCGGGTGCAGTACGGGGATCTCGTGGCCGTGGACGGAGTCTCGTTCGCGGCGAGTCCCGGCACGGTCACTGCGGTCCTCGGCCCCAACGGTGCGGGTAAGACCTCGACCATCGAGGTGTGCGAGGGGTTTCGTCGGCGATCGGGTGGCGACGTGCGCGTGCTCGGCCTCGATCCAGCCACGTCGCAACGAGTGCTCTCCCGTCGGATGGGCGTGATGCTCCAGGACGGAGGCGTGTACCCGTCGGCGCGTGCGCTCGATGTGGTTCGGCTGTTCTGTGCGCTGCACGGCGACCGTGAGCAGCCGGGTCTCCTGCTCGAGCGCGTCGGCCTCACCGATCGCGCCCGATCCACGTGGCGCCGGATGAGCGGTGGTGAGCGACAGCGTCTGTCGCTTGCGCTTGCGCTCGCCGCACGTCCCGATATCGCGTTCCTCGATGAACCCACCTCGGGTGTGGACGTGAACGGCCGGGTACTCATCCGCGGCATCGTGCGGGATCTGGCCGAGCGAGGGTGCTGCGTAGTGCTCGCCACCCACGAACTCGACGAAGCCGAGCGCATCGCCGACCGCGCCGTGGTGTTCGATCATGGCCGGGTGGTAGCCCACGGAACACTCGACGAACTGCGCGGTGCAGAGCGCTCGATCCGATTCCGCCTGCAACCCGGTTCACGCCAGCCCGATCTCTCGTCGCTTGGCTACCCATTCTCCGTGGAGGCCGACACGGTCATCGTGCGCGACGCATCGAGTGCCGCCATGGCTGCGCTCACGGCACTGCTCGCTGCGCAGGGGATCGAACCCGTGGACCTGCGCGCAGGCCAGTCGTCACTGGAGGATGTCTTCCGCCGGCTCACCAACGGTGACAGCGCATGAAGCCCTTCGCTGCCCAACTGCGCGCCGAGATCCAACTCGTGCTGCGCAACGGTGAGCAACTCCTGCTCACACTCGGGATCCCGGTGCTGCTGTTGGTGTTCTTCAGCCTGGTCGACGTGCTGCCCACCGGTGAGGCCGCAGACGCTGTGGACTTTCTTGCCCCCGGCATCCTGGCGCTCGCCGTGATGTCCACCGCCATGGTGAGTCTCGGGATCGGCACCGGATTCGAACGGAGCTACAAGGTGCTCAAGCGGCTCGGTGCGACTCCCCTCGGCCGAGGCCGATTGCTGGGCGCCAAGATCGCCGCTGTCGTGAGCGTGGAACTCATCCAGTTGTTGGTGCTGATACCGGTCGCCTACGCCCTCGGATGGTCACCGGCACACGCCAACTGGGCAGCCGCCATCGGGGCGATCGTGGTGGGCACGGTGGCATTCGGTGGGATCGGTCTGCTGATTGCCGGACGGCTGCGCGCCGAGGTGAATCTCGGTGCGCAGAACGGTCTGTACCTCGTGCTGTTGCTGCTCGGGGGCATGGTGATCCCGTTCGGCGAACTGCCGGGCGTGTTGCGAGCCGTGGCCCGTGTGCTGCCGTCGGGTGCGCTCGCCGACGTGATGCGGGAGGCACTCGCTGCTACCGGCGACCGGCCCGGCCTTGCGTGGATCGTGCTCGCAGCGTGGGCAGTGGCGAGTCCACTGCTTGCGTCACGCCTCTTCCGATGGGAGTAACGGCTCGGGCGCTGCGGGTGTATCGCGGAATGCCTTCACGACTTCGTCGTAGGTGAGCGATCCGTCATCGCTCACGTAGCCCGACAACGGCACGTCGGCGGTGCTGCGCAATCGCATCTCGGTGTCCTGTCCACGCACGAAGTGGCGGAAGAAGATCACGCCGATGATGGTCCACAGGTACACCGAACCGCCCAGTTTCATGATGGCGCCGGCAATCTGCTGATCGACCTCCACACTCAGACCCCACACGCGTACCGGGATGTTGTAGTGCTTGTAGACGGTTCCCTCTGCGAAGGTGAGCCATGCGGCCGGCACCGTGGGCACCACAGACTCGAGGAACAGGTAGATCATCTTGCCGGCCGGCTTCATGTGCAGTTCCGGCAACGGTCCACACACCGGCATGAAGGCGATGAGCGAGGTGAGTACCAGCACGAGGTGCAACGTGTAGTGCAGCGGCGCATTCTCCACGGAGGCATTCACCACTCCGGGGATGTGGGTGACCATGACGAAGGCGTTGAACACCACTCCGGCTACGACAGGACGCGAGACGAACCGAACACCGCGTTCGATGCGACCGTTGCCCACAATGGCGCGGGCCATCCATTCGGGGATGGACAACAGTGCGAGAGGCGCCAAGAAATAAGAGATGGCGTAGTGCTGCACCATGTGCACCGAGTAGAGGTAGTTCTCGGCGATGTCGTGCATCGGCCAGTCCGACGCAAACCAGAACATCAGGATTGCGGCGACGAA
>Ga0075471_10000184_pt1 | contig 33716 bp, 30 predicted proteins | sample DEB19_08_DNA_2_FD_74787 | JGI IMG/M metagenome (GOLD analysis project Ga0075471, IMG submission 74787) | Aqueous microbial communities from the Delaware River and Bay under freshwater to marine salinity gradient to study organic matter... | ecosystem: Environmental > Aquatic > Marine > Coastal ...
ATGATCAAAATGACATTCGGGCGTGCATTCGGCGCCTGCGCCGACGGCGCCGCGGAGGCGATGCAGATGAGGAGGGCGACAAGAAGCCGGCGCACGACCGCCGATTCTATAACTATTGCCGCGAGGCGTTATCGCAAGCTGGATGCAGGCACGCCGGCCGCCAGCGCCGCGCTGCGTGCGCGATTCACGGCGGACTGATCCTGGTCGTAGGCCTGCTGCGCCCGGGAAAATTCCAGCAACGCCTTCTCGTACGCCGGCTGGCCCTCGCGTTGTTGCTCGGTCTCGTTCAGCCGGCGGCGGGCATCATCCAGGCGTTTCAGGCTGGTTTGCAGGCGCGCGCTGGCGAGCGCGAACTGTTGCTGCAGGCGCCGGGCTTCGGAACCGCCGGCTTTCTGCTGGATCCCAACCTGCTCGTCTTGCCGCTTTTTCAAGTCGGCAATGATCTCGTCGGCTCTGGTCTCGACGCTCTTGCTTTCGGCAGGAGGTGCCTTCTTGCCCTTCGCCTCGGCCTTGGGCGCTTCAGCCGGCGCAGCGGGCGGTGCGCCGCTGCCGCACCCTGCGGTAAAGGCAAGTGCGACAGCCACGAGACGCGTCTGCCATGGTCGAGTGGGACGTTCGCGCACCAACAAGGTCGCCGGACTCACATCGGCTTGACGATCGACCGGATCGTTGCCGGGGCACCGGCCGTCAGGTCTCCGGCCTTCACGCCGCGAAACGCGTTCTCGGCGGCGGCGCCTTCGGCGGCGGCCTTGGTGACGAGCGCGACCAGCTCCTTGTAAGCCGCGGCACTCGATGCCGTCAGCTTGAGCTCGATCAGGCCATCGGACGCGATTGAGTTGACCGAGTTTCCCCCGGTCAGGTTCGTGATCTGGTAACTTCCGGCCGGCAGCGCCTTCTGGATCAGGATGACGGCGCGAGCGGCAGCGTGGAGGGCGCTGACGCGCCCGTAGGCGCCGGAACTGTGTCCGCCAGGGCCCTGGAAGTCGATGCGCAACCCGCCCGACTGCTGAGCGAATGCGGGTGTACCAGACGCCGCGATAGCGATGACAAGAGCGAGCAAATAGATCAGACGCTTCATGATTGAGGCTCCCTTACTTCACGACTTCGCGGGTGCGCACACCCATCGGGCCCACGGCCGGAGGCACGATGGTGCCGTCCGCTGCGTGGAATCCCGAGACGATCAACGCCGCGGTCAGCACCCGGTGCATGCGCGCCACTTCGGTGGCCGGTGCGCCTCGCGTGCCCCATTCCCAGAACGCGTGCCCACCGGCTCCGGCTGCCGAAGATGCCAGCGTGAATTGATAGGTTGGGATGCCGGTGTTGGCCGGCACGTTGTCGTTCAAGCTGCCGGATCCGGTGCCGACCATCGTCGAGGTCAGCGCTCCGAGTTGAATGCCGGATTGCAGACCGGCATGCACGGCGACGTTGTCGACGCTCTTGGCGACGTACGCCGGGCGCAGACCAAACCACATCAGCTCGAGGCTGATCGCTTCCGTGCTGCCGTCCTTGCGTCCGTGCCGGGCGTTCTCCGCGCTGACGCCAGCCTGGAACATCGGCTCGATCGTCTTGCGGATCTCGTCGAGCGTTTCCGTGCGCGGTGAGCGCATGTCGACTTCGAGCGAGCAGCTCGGCACGCCGGCGTTGGCGGCGGGCGGGGGCTCGCAACTGGCGCGGCCGACGGTGTAGGTGGTGCGCGGCGCGCCCGGGCGAAGTTCCGACGGCGTCTTCACGTCGGCGATCATCGCGATCGCTGCAGCCATGGCGGCAACCGCACTGGGCCCGTCCTGTCGCGGCGATGGCGCCTTGAACTTCATCTCGAATCGATAGCTGCCGAGGAAGTTGACGGTGCCGCCGCCTTCGAGACCGAAGTTCGCGACGAAGTTCAGCGGATTCGATCCGGTGCCGGCCTTCTGGTCGAAGCCGTAGAGCTGCTTCATGCCGGCCAGGTTGCCTTTGCCTTCCTCACCGGCGGTGCCGCAGATCCAGATGTCGTAGACCGGTCGGATGTTGTGCTTCTTCATTGCCGCCGCGAGGATGAACGCGTTGGCGGTGCTGGGCATCATGTCGCCGTAGCCAGGCACGTAGATGCGCACGCCGCCGCCGGTTTCGGCTTCCTTGGCATTTGCGAAGATCTTGCTGGCCGTGGCGTAGTGCTCGTTCTCGATCACCCGGCCGCGGGCATCGAACGACAACTCAACGGGGATGGCTGCCAGTTCCTCGGGCGTGGCGACTACCGGCTGCGCGTACGGCTGCAGCTTGATGCGGATATTCGGATCGCCCGACTTCGGCAGCGTCTCGGGATTGACGACGTCGATGTGGCCTTCGACGAGCACCTTCGGGTACTGGCCTTTGTAGTTCTGTGCGCCAGGAGAGCTCGAGTACGACCCCTTGATCACCACGCACGCGTTGTAGACCGGCAGGCCGTCGACAATGTTGGTGTCGGAGGCGGGGATCATGCCATCGGCGCGCGTCATCACTTCGGCCTGGCTGAAGCCCCAATCCGTCACCAACCGCTTGTGGATTTCGGCGGCCTTGAGGTGCTCCTCGCGCGACGGCGACGGGATGCGCACCAGTTCGAGGAAGTTGTTCCACCGCGCCTTCGCGGCGGCATCGGTGCTCTGGTCCTTCAGGAGTGCCGCAATCTGCGGATCGTTGGCGATCTTGTCCGCTGCCGAGACGATCGGCGCAGGAATCGTGGCGGTCATGCCGCCCTCTTGCGGCCGCTGCCCGCCGTCCTGGCTACCGAGCGCGGCGACCGTCGTGAGAATTACGGCTGTTGATGTGAAAAGCGCCTTTGCGTGCCCAAGTCTTTGCATCGGATCTCCGGATGAAAAATTGTAGTGCAGGTACGCAAAAAACGCGTTTCCTTAGGGGGAAACGCGTTTTCGTCGATTGGTGCGCCCAGAACGATTCGAACGTTCGACCTCCTGGTTCGTAGCCAGACGCTCTATCCAGCTGAGCTATGGGCGCGACAGACTTTCAATCTTACCAACAACATGAGAGAGGCCACAAGCCAATTGAATTTCATTGGTCTTGTGGCCTGTTTCCCGCCTGCCCGCCGGTAGCTAAGGACGCCGGTCCTTATCGACGTTGGACGCCGACCTGGACCGTGAATTCGCCACGGTTGTCGGGCAGGTGGTCGTCGTTCACGCCCAGATACAGCCGGCCGGCGACCGGCGCGGTGATCGACCCCTGGCTGCCGATGCCCATCGGGTTGTAGTTGCCGATCTTGCCGATCAGGGCCCCGGCAAGGACGCCAGACAATGGCGCGTCAGCGGCTGTGCGACCGCTCAGCGAACCAGCGGGCCTGGCCACGTCCTGCACGTTGTCGCTCAACTGGATCTGGCCACTGGTGTTGAAGGTGATCACGTCGCCGACGCGCACCGTGATCCCCGTGTCCGTCCAGCGCAGTTGAGAGTTGACGAGGATGGTCTGCGCGCCAGGCTGCGAGCCGATCGCGCCGATCACCGGCGACCCGCCGGCGGCGTCGAATTCACGTGCCGAGAGGATGCCGTCGCGATTGGTATCGCGCTGCGTGAAGCTCAGGTTCGACCAGTGCCACTCGGCACGCGACAACGAACCGTCCTTGTCGTAGTCCAGGTTGTTGAACTCGTTCCACGTCGCCGGCATGCTCGGCTGCGAACCCACCACTTCGTAGCGGCTCAGCACCCCGTCGTTGTTGCGATCCATCCACCGGAAATCCGCCAGCCCGCCGTACCACTCCGAGCGTTCCACGCGTCCGTTGTTGTTCGCGTCCATGTCGTCGAAGTTGTCGCCGCGCATGTCGTCGACGCCTTCTCCGAGGAACTCGTTCAGGTTGATCGAATTGTTGCGATCGCGGTCGACGCGGCGGAACGTCTCCAGGTCGAAGTGCCACTCGTTGCTGGACAAGCGGCCGTCGCGGTTGTGGTCCAGGCTGGTAAAGCTGTTGCGGGTCCAGTTCAGGTTGGTCTCCCACCGATTCGGATTGTGGTCGGCGGGTTCGAGATCCTGCGCGCGGCGGCCGCCGACGCGCACTTCTTCACCAGACAGGACGCCGTCGTTGTTCCAGTCGTGGACGTCGAACGAGCGAGCGGAGCCGTTCCATTCCTGCCGGGTCACGCGGCCGTCGTTGTTGCGATCCATCTGCTGGAAGCGCATACGGGACACTTGCGCCTCAGCCGTGGTCACGATCGGCGTTGAGACAAGACTCAGCGACGCTAGAGCCAGCGAACCAAACGTCAGCACCGAAGTGCGAGCAAACATAACAATCTCCTCCACGCGAGGAGATTGCATAACGTGTGCCGGTAGATTGCGTTAGCGCGGCTGTGGTGATGCCTGCGTGGTGACCGGAATCCCGATGCTGCCGATCGGTGCGCGAAGATTGTTGAAGTTCTGCGGCAGCGACGGCTTCTCGCGCGACGCATTCTGTTTCCACCCCACCACCACCACGCGATCGCCGACGCCGGACGCGCGTTCGGTAATCACGCGCACGTCGTTGTTCACGGTGACGGGGACGGGCCGCTGAAACGTGACGGGCATGGCCTGACCCGCAGCCTGCCAGCCGGTGATCACGACCGGCAGCGGCTCACTGGAAATCTGCCCCGGACGCAGTGGCGGAGCTTGCGCTTGTACAGCAGGTAACGGTGTCAGCACGATACACAAATAGAGCAATGCGCCGGTAATGATGGTCAGCATCAATTTCGTGTAGCGATCGGTGGGCATGGTGTCCTCTATCTCGGCAGGGCGAAGGCAACGAGTGCCGTGTCCTCGCCTCGGCCGGTGGCGATCACAACGATTTGTCTTCCCTGCGAGTCGAGATACGTCATCGGCGTCGCCGTGGCCTGCCTGGGTAAGACGTAGCGCCACAGTTCCCGGCCGTCTCTCGAATCAAATGCCGAAAGTGCCATGTCGTTGCCGCCGGCAAAGATCAGCCCTGACTTCGTGACGATGACACCTGGAGGGCCCACGGATCCAAGGCGATCGGGAAGCGGGACGCCCTTCAGCGCCGGCTGCGATCGGATCTCGGGTGCATCGCCGAAGGGCACTTTCCACGCGATGTCGCCGCGATTCAGGTCGATAGCGACCAGGTGTGCGTAGGGCGGCTTGAGAATGGGCACGCCGTCGATAAACGAGGACGGACTGCGCTGCACGTACTCGGCATCGACCTCATCGACGCGATCTTGCGGTTGGCCCGACTTTGCGAACGGTTCCATCTTGAAGATGCCGGGGCTGCGAGAGGTCTTCACGAACAGGCGGCCGGTCGCCGGATCGAAGGCTCCGCCACCCCAGTTCGCGCCGCCCCACACGCCGGGGAGCACGACGGTGCCCTGAAGCGACGGCGGCGTGTAGATGGGGCCGAGACGGTACTTCTTCAATTCATCGGTGGCGCGTGTCTTCCACTCCGGTGTCGCATCAAACGCATCGTCGAGCGTCACGCCCTGCGATTCGAACGCCGGAGGCTTTGTTGGGAAGGGCTGCGTCGGCCAGGACGCTTCTCCGGGGACGTCGCTGCGCGGCACGGGCCGTTCTTCAATCGGCCACACGGGCTTGCCCGTGACGCGATCGAACACGAATGCCCAGCCTTGCTTGGTGAGCTGCACAACGGCGTCGATGCGCTTGCCATCGACAGTGATGGTCACCAGATTCGGCGCCGACGCCGGGTCGTAATCCCAGAGTCCGTGATGCACGATCTGGAAGTGCCACTTGCGCTGGCCGGTGTTGGCGTCGAGGCACACCAGCGACTCGGCGAACAGGTTCTGTCCGGGGCGGCGTCCCCCGTAGTAGTCGTTGCTTGGCGTGCTGACCGGCATGTAGAGCAGGCCGCGCGACTCGTCGATGCTCATCGGCGCCCACACATTCGTGTGGCCGGTGAACTGCCAGGAACCGCCATCCCACGTGTTGTTGCCAAACTCACCGCGCTGCGGGATGGTGTTGAACTTCCAGACCAGCTTGCCGGTCCGCGCATGGAACGCGCGCACGTCACCGGGCGGATCGTTCTTGTAGGTCAGCCGGTCGCCGACGCCGTTCCCGACGATGATCAGGTCCTTATAGACGATCGGTGGTGACGTGTTGGTGTAGTGCTTCTTGTTGATTGCCCACACCAGGCCTTCGCTGAGGTCGACCGTGCCGTCTTTGCCAAAGGTGGGAACGGGCTTTCCGGTCCTGGCATCGAGTTGAATCAACTTGTAGCGCGCGTTCAGGAAGATGCGCAGTTCGCCCCTGTCTCGCCAGGCGACCACGCCGCGATGCGCGAACCCCTGGCCGTTGGGCGGTTGGCCGTCTTCGTACGCCTTCGGATCGTACCGCCACAGTTCCTTCCCGGTGACCGGATCAAGCGCGGCAACCTGGTTGTAGGGCGTGCTGAGATACATCACGCCATCGATGACGAGCGGCGTGTTCTGAAACGCGCCCGGCCGCGTGCCGAACTGCGGCAACACCTTCTCGTTCGGCTTCCACTCCCAGGCAATGGCCAACCGCGTCACGTTGGCGGCGGTGATCTGATCGAGCGGGGAGTAGTGTGACGCGGCCTGATCGCCCGCGTAGTGCAGCCACTGCTGCGCTGCGACGTGCGTCCACAGAGCGACCGTGATCAGTGCCGCAGCCAATCCTCGTTTCATGCGCAGGAGTTTATCCACGGATCACGCGGATTACACGGATTGATTGAGGCGAGCTTTGAGAGACATCGGGCCCGCAGCGGCGACTCGAAAGAGTGGCCAGAAACCTCACACTCTTTCGATCGCCACTGCGGCTTCATTGCGCGGCCGTTTGGCCGCTGCGGGCCTCAGGCGTTTATCCGTGACATCCGTGAAATCTGTGGACCTTCAAAACCTCGACCAGCGGAGCCACGTATCTGAACGCGACCAGCTCTTCTTGAGGTCTTCGTCGATGGCCGCGTCCGTCTTGCCCTGCCCCTTGAGTGCCTGCTGCACGCCGATCAGCGACCAGCCGTTGTGCGGGTGCTGTTCGAGGTCCTTGCGATAGACCTGTTCGGCGTCGGCATAGCGCTTGGCTTCAAGCAGCGCCGCGCCGAGCCAGTGACGCGCCGGGAACGGCAGCGGCTCAGGTTCGTCGTAGTCCATCTCGTCGTCGAGCTTCACCGCCGCCTCGAACTTCGTGATGGCGCCGGCGAGGTCGCCGCCCATGCGCGTGATTTCGCCGTCGAGAATGCCGGCGAGCGTGCCGACCAGGCGCTTCGCGGTGTGGCCACGGAACTCGCCCTTGGCGGTCTCCGCGGCCTTGTTGACCTTCGCGAGGTAGGCCTTGGCGAACTCCGGCTCGCCGAGCTTCAGCTTCGCGTAGCCGATGGAGAAGTCGAATGCCGCGGCGGGGATCTCGCGTTCCGGACGCTTGGTCAGCTCCACGACTTCGTCGAAGCGGCCGAAACGGACCAGCGTCAGCGCGTGGTACATCGCGTCGTTGGTGCGCTTGGCGTAGTCCTTGCCGGCCTGGATGGCGCGCGCGCCCTGGCCGTCCATCGAGGCGGCGTAGAGCAGCATGTGCAGGTTGTGATCCGGGTAGATCGCGAATCCTTCGCCGGCGTCCGCCTTCAGGTCCGAATGCCACGCCTCGGTGTTGGCTTCCACCGAATCGCCCCATCGGCCCACTTCATTCCAGGTGTGCGACGGCATGTGGTTGATGTGGCTGGCGCCGGGAATCGTCTTGCCGAGGTATTCGGCGCAGGCGACGGCCAGTTCCGGCTTCACGGTGGATTCGGTGGCATGCACGTAGAGATGGCAGGCGCCGGGGTGCTTTTTGTCGATCGCCAGCGCAGACTCGAGCACGCTGTGCAGCTTCTTGACGTTTGGCGCGTTGACATCGCGCGTGCCGCGGCGCGGTTCCAGGATGAAGAGCGCATCCGCATACAGCGTGATCGCTTCAAGGTCCTTGGGATACTGCGCGGCGACCTTGGCCATGGCGTCGGCGTAGGCCTGGTCTTGTTCCCGGCGTGTCTCGGTCTTGAAATCCTTGACGTAGCGCACGCTCAACGCGTCAATGAAGGCCCGTTCATTTGGTGACGCCTTGTCCTTCATGCTGACGGCCTTCTGCATGGCGGCGTAAGCAAACGGCGACTGGTCGGCAGACATCGGGCCGTTCAGATACGAGCCCCACGCCCAGCCTTCACCCCAGTAGCAAATCGCGCAATCGGGATCGCGCTTCCAGGCTTCGCGGAACGAGCGCACGGCGTCGAGTCGCGCGAAGGCGTACATCATCTGGAAGCCCTGGTCGAAGAAGGCCTGCGCTTCCTTGTTCTTTGATGAGATCGGCCGGTGAAAGGGGCCAAGGCCGGTGGTGTAGAGCGGAATCGGATCGCGAACGTATTTGGGAACTTCCCCGGGTGCGTCGAGGTGACTCTCTTGAGCCCAGCTGAGGGAGCTGCTGGCTACAAGACAACAGAGACAACACAAGAGCAGGCGGCGCAGGCGTACGACCATCGATTCCTCCAAGTGCTGAACATCATACAATCGGACGGTGCCGCACGATGACTTCATGCAGCTCGCTCTCGAGCAGGCGCGCCTGGCCGCGGCGGCAGGAGAAGTGCCGGTTGGCGCCATTGTGGTCGTGAACGGAACGGTCGTCGGGGCCGGCTTCAATTGCCCGATTTCCAGCCTGGATCCGACGGCGCACGCCGAAATCATGGCGCTGCGCGCGGCGGCCATCAAGGTCGACAACTACCGGCTCACGGGATCAACGGTCTACGTGACGGTTGAGCCGTGCCTGATGTGCGTGGGCGCCATGGTGCACGCCCGCGTTGGCCTGGTCGTCTACGGGGCCACCGAGCCCAAGGCCGGCGCGATCGAGTCCATGACCAGGGCCCACGAACTGGCCGGCCTGAATCACCGCCTCACATCACTTGGCGGTGTGCGAGCCGACGAGAGCCGCACCTTGCTGCAGGACTTCTTCCGGGCGCGGCGCGCGAGCGCGCGGGCTGACGATCCGGACCCGGACTAGCGCTGCACCGGCGAGTAGGTGACGCCGTCGGGACTGTTCTGCACCTCGACGCGCCCCAATGTCTCTCCGCTCACCAGGTCCAGGACCAGCATCGAGTTGTCGTTGCGCACGGTGACGAACGCATGACGGTCGTCTGGATGCGGGAACACGCCGGCCGTTGACGGCTGGGGAATCTTGGTCAGCCCAAGCGGGATCGACTTGACGATTTCCTGCTTCGCCACATCCGCCACGACCAGCGAAGACGCCTGCGCGTGTGGGATCAGCGCGAACCTGCCATCCGGCGTGAACTGCACCCGATACGGAAATCCCTTCGACGGAATGCGCTTCACGACTTCAAGCGACCGCGTGTCGATGATCGAGATCGTGTCCTCGGCCCGGTTGCCGGCCCAGACCCAACGGCCATCCGGTGTGACCCCGACGCCTTCGCATTCCTTGCCGGTTGGGATGTCCTTGATCTTCTGGCCGGTCTTGAAGTCGAACGCCGAGACGCTGCCGTCGCGCATGTTCGAGCAGTAGAGGCGCGAACGATCCGTGGTCAGCGCCAGCATGTGCGAGACCGCCAGGTCGGTCTTGAACACGCGCTCCACCGCGCCACTGGTGATGTTGACGAGCAACAGCGCCTGGCTGCCTTCAACCGTGATGACGACGCGAGTGGCATCGACCCAGCGCACGTCGTGCGGAGCGCGATATTCACCAAGATCGATGGTGCGGATCGTGTCGCCGCTCGGCAGCGCGATCAGGCTGAGCGTCTTCTGCTGCCCCGCGCCCTGCTTGTTGTAGTTGGTGACGACCACGATGCGTCCGTCCGGCGACACCGCGGCCTCGTGCGGACCCGCAACAACCTGCACGTGCCGGTACGCTTCCATCGTCTTCAAGTCGATGAGCGTCACCGTGTCGGATTGCTGATTGACGGCGATCACCGTCCCGGTGAGATTGGAACGGCGCGCGGGTTGTGCGAGGAGAACGCCCGCCAACAGGAGGCAGATCGCAGAGATCGAGAGCAGCTGACGCATCGCTACACCCTACTCGCGGGTCATGCGGGCGTCAACGCTGCCCGACACGACATTCATCCCACCAGGTCGCTCAGTCGGAAACGGCGCGGCTGGCAGGCGCGGGGAAACTCGCCGGGTGGCGGCGGGTAGCCGTCGATGCGCCGCCAGATTTCGTAGCCGTCGGTCGTGAACTCGATGGTGTAACGCGAACGGATGTATTGATCGACCGGCGCCGCATACTCGCGGAATCGCTTGCCGTCGACGTCCCACGTGTAGCCGTAGATCACGTACTTCGGCGGGCGGAAGTCGAGCCGTGCCAGCAGGCATGGATAGGCCTCCGGATCTTCAAACAGCATGAAGTCGGTTCGCGTCGGGTTCATGCGGTCGGTAAGGAAGTTGAAACCGGACGCCCACGGCACCACGAACACCCAATCGTCTTCCGCCGTGTGTTCGCGGATGTAGTTGGTCACCACGTCGATGCGCTGCGCTTCAAGGCTGCCGGTGAAAATGCCGGCCGATCGCTCCGTTCGGACTGCGGCGATGTAGTTCTGGTACTCCCAGTCCGTGCGCTGATACCCCTTGTGCAGGGCGAACACCATCGGCAGCAGCGTCAAGATCATTGCCAGCACCGCGAGGGCTGTCTTCGGGGCAAGAATCTTCATCAGGCCGAGTCTCGCGCGGTCGCACAAGTAGGCGAACAGGATGAACGTTGGCGGCATCCCGAACAGGATGTGGGTGACGTCAGCTCGCGGAAACGCCTGCAGCAGCATCAGCGCGCCGACGGCGGTGACCGCCGCGACGGCGTGCGCTTCGCGCGAGGCCGCTTCGTTCCCGCGCGCGCGCATGGCGAGCACGGCAATCGCGATCAGCGCCAGCGGATACACCACGACCGGCGAATAGATCACCAGCTTGGTCCACATGTCGAACGGATCGCCTTCCGCGAACGGCATGAAGTCCGGGAACGGCAGCGCGAAGCGCTCTGGGTATCGCACGAGCGGGTAGTAGACCCAGCTCTCGTACAGGTATGGGCCCGCGCCCGCTGCAACCAGCCACGCGAGCGTTGGCAACACTGGTATGGCGACGCCGATGGCGAATTGCAGCGTGGTCCGCATCTGCGACCGTAGCGTGCTCTGCCGGTCGAACAGCAAGCCGGACCAAATGGCGATCAGCAGCCCGGCAAACACGTACGCGCCGACGTTCTGCTTGACCATGGCCGTGAGCCCGGTGGCCAACCCGGCTGCGATGATCCAGCTGCGCGCCGGCCGGCCGTGGATGTAGCAGCCGAGCGCAACCAACGAGAACAATGCCGCTTCGAGCGAGTAGTAGTTTGGCGTGCCGAGGAACCAGCCCCAGACCGTGGTCATCAGCGCCGCGCCCGCGGCAAACGGCCACGAGCCAACTTTTCGCGCGACCAGGAACGTCGAGACCGCAACACCGAGCCCGGTCACGAGCACGGCCCAGCGCAGCACCATCAGGGTTTCGCCAAACCACCGAAACAGCCACGCGACGGTGTAGTACGAGCCGGGGGTGACGACCGTGAAGAAATCACGGTAGATGAGCTCGCCGTGCAGCACACGAAGAGCCTGGGCAGCCGTCGAGCCTTCGTCGAGCAGGTTCGTGCTGCGGTTGAAGTAGCGCAACCAGTACCAGACGGCGATGCCAAAGACGAGGATGGATCCGGCCCACTCGAGACGGCGCGCGATGGCCTTCATTTCTGGCGTCAGCGTGCTCACGGTCGCCGAAAATTATACGCGCACGGTTGGCCTGCGAGTTGCACTACGGACACCGGACCTCAATGGAGAGGTTTCGAAGGAGTAGTCAGATGTCGTACTTGTGTCGCGTGTGGGGAACATTCACGATTGCCGTGCTCACGGTTGTGACGCTGGGCGTCACGGCGGCCACGGCCCAGGTCGGCGCCATGAAGGACGGCTGGCTCGTGATGAAGGTGCATTCGGAGTTCGTCAACGAGGATCTGCTCGGCGGCAGCAACATCGACGTCGACGTCAAGAACGGCGTCGTGACGTTGCAGGGCACCGTGACGAGCGAAGCAGCTCGCGCGCGAGCGCTTGAGGTGGCTCGCAAGAACGACGGCGTGAAGGGCGTGGTCGATCAGCTGCGCATCGCCCCGCCGACCAGCAACAAGGCCGAGCGGGCCGCCGACAAGGCCGAAGACACGATGGACAAGGCCGGCGACAAGACGGCGAGCGCGGCGAAGAAGACCGGACGCGCGATCGACGATGGCTGGATCAAGTCCAAGATCTACGCGCAGTATCTCGCCGACTGGAACACGGTGCTCGATGACAGCGACATCGACATCGATGTCTCGAACAACATGGTGACCCTGAGCGGCACTGTGAAGTCGGCGCAGGCCAAGGCCAAGGCGGTCTCGATCGCCAAAGGCACCGACGGCGTGAAGAGCGTGAAGGACAAACTGCGGGTCGCCAGCACCCGCTAGGCCGGCCGCACAGCCGGGCTTATGAACAAGTGGCGCGGCAGGGTAGACTTACGGCCTCTTTCAAGGAGAGTGGCCATGGCCCTGTCGCGCCTGTTCGTGTGTGCTGCCGGAGTTGGAGCAGTCGGTCTGATCACGTCGCTGGGAGTCAATCCCACCGCGCTTGCGCAATCGAAGGTAGCGAATCCGATCACGGGTGAAGGGCTGCCCAATCCCGCGCCCAACGTGACCCGCAACTGGGGGGAACTGCCGGCTGGGCGCACCTGGGGCACGTCCGCCGGTCTCGACGTGGATCCCAAGGACGGTCACATCTGGGGCTACGAGCGATGCGGCGCCGGCACCGCTGGCGGCGGTCCGGTGGACTGCGAGAATAATCCCGTCGACCCGGTCTTCAAGTTCGATCGTCACACCGGCAAAGTGCTCGCCAACATCGGCAAGGGCACGATGGTGACGCCGCACGGCATCCACGTCGACAAGGATGGCAACGTGTGGGTGGCCGACTTTGCAGGCAACAAGGAAGGCACCCGCGGACACCAGGTCCACAAGTTCAACCAGAAGGGCGAGAAGCTGATGAGTCTCGGCGTAGCCGGAAAGCCGGGCACTGCCGATGGGCAGTTCAATCAGCCCAACGACGTGGTCGTGGGTCCCGATGGCAGCATCTACGTGTCGGACGGCCATGACGCGCAAGGCATGACGACTGCGGCGGCCATCGCCGAAGGTATCAAGCGCGGCGCGACTTCGCGCATCAGCAAGTTCACCGCCGACGGCAAGTTCGTGAAGTCCTGGGGCGGCATCGGTATGAAGCACGGCGAGTTCCGCACGCCGCACGCGCTGATGTTCGACGCCAAGGGGCGGCTGTGGGTGGCCGATCGCGGCAATCATCGCCTCGAGATCTTCGACCAGGACGGCAAATACCTCGAGTCGCGCTACGCCTACGGACGCATCAGCGGCTTCTTCATCAAGGGCAACCAGGTCTACGCGATCGATTCCGAATCAGGCCCGCTGAATCACCCGAACTGGCGCAACGGTGTGCGCATCGGCCCCCTGGATGAAGATCGCATCGTGGCGTTCATCCCGCCGTTCGAGCGCGAGGATCGGCTCTACCAGGGCACGGCCGGTGAAGGCATTGCCGTTGATGCCGACGGCAACGTGTTTGCCGCCGAGGGTCCAAACTCGATCCGCCAGGCCGGCGGTGCGTTCACAAAGTACTCGGTCAAGAAGTAACGGCGCAGAACCCGCGCTAGTCGCCGGAGAGAGGTAGTTGCCTCGTGCCGCTCTCCGGCGCGAATTCCTCAACGTAGTTCTTCACCTTCAGCTTGCGCGCGGTGTTGGCTGAGCTCATGTAGCGGATGACGCCGAAGATCGGCCGCTCGGGCCAGGGGCGATCGTAGCGGCCGAGGGTCCAGAAGTAGCCGCTGTAAGAATTCGGGTTGCGGCCGTCGAGCGACCACCGGTCCATGATCGCGATCATCGCGTCGAGCGCGTCCTGTGGCGTTTGCGACCACTCGAGGATCTTCTTCCCCCACAGCATGCGCATGTAGTTGTGCATCCAGCCGTCGCGCCGCAGTTGTCCCTGTGCGGCGTTCCACAGCCGGTCGTGCGTGAGTCCGCGCTCGAGCGTGTCCCGATCGTAGAGATACGTCCGCGTGTCGCGCTGGTGTTCGCTCAGCGAGTCGAGCGCCCATTGCGGGAGCGATTCGTAACGATAGTAGTCGTCAGGCCGCCGCGCGCACGTGTTGTAGCCCAGTTCGCGCCACACCACGAGCTGGTCGAGAAAGCGCTCCGCCGACGCGCTCACACCCCACCAGCCCTCACGCGCGCCGAGGACCGGCTTGCCGGCGATGTGCCTGGTCGACCATCCCTCGCGGCCCATCAGCACGTCGAAGATCTGGTGCGAAGAGACGTGCCCAAAGTGCAAGTACGGAGACAGGTGGCTGGTCTGATCGGCTTCGGGCTGGCTGTTCAGTTCGCCGTACCGGGCGAGCTTGCTCGTCATGAACTGCGTGAGCGTGTCTCGCCCCGCCTGGGCGCCGCCGCGCATCCTGGTGATGGCAACGGAGTGGTCGATGGGGAGGGTGCTCGCCAACGCCGCGCTCGCCTGAAGAGATCGTTCGCTCGTGGCCGGCCAGCGCGACGAGATCGACGCCGGCAACGAGGTCAGCGCCGGCAGCTTCAATCCTTCGAGCGGGTTGGCCTGCGGGATCACGTTCAAGTGCTCGGCCAGATTTTTCTGCACGTAACGGCGGAAGTGCGCGGCCGCCGTGAACACGCGATCGGTGGCGGACAGCGGCATCAGGCCATTGCTGTCGACGGCTTCCAGTCGCACGTCGAGGCGCGCGGCAGCCGCGGCCACGATGCGAGGCAGGAAGAAAGAGGGAAAGTCGTCGGTCACCACGACGCACGCAGACGATGCGAGCGCGACGAGCAGCCCCTTGCCGGCGCCAGGCGTGGGTTCGACGTACGGGACGTACGTGACCGGAGCCTTTGCGAACGCGGCCGCGTTGTCGGCCATGCCGTCGATGACAAACGCGCTGAGCCGGTCCGACGCCCACGGATAGTCGACCTCCAGCGCCTCAAAGACGACCAGAGGTTTGTTGAGCTCGCGCGCGTGCTCGATCGCGCGATCAAGGGCAAAGTTCCACGTCGTGCGCCTGGCGGCGATCATCCAGTACAGGACATACGCGCGGTCAGGATGGACGGGCGCCGTGTTGGCGACTCGAATGCGGCTGCTCACCGCTTCCACTATATCGGGGGCAAGTCCCCCGGTGCGTAATAGGTGAATCCCAGCTTGCGCGCGTAGCCGGGGTCGACGTGTGCGCTCCCGACATAGACGCACTGGGCCGGATCGAGCCGGTGCCGGTGGATCAACAGCACGCCGAGTCCGGGCAGCGGCTTGCGGCACCAGCATCGCGGCGGACCGGCTGCATGCGGGCAGTACTCGGTCTCGATCGCGAAGCCGGCGATGTCGCTCAGGCGTGCGAGGTCGGCAGCCACCTGCTCAGGGGTGCGCGTGCCGTCGGACACGCCGGGTTGCCAGGAGAGTCCGAGAATGAGGCGGCCGGCATCCCGGTACATGCGAAGCCTGCCGGCGAGCGTCGGGTCGACAAGGCCATCATCGGTCCACACGATTACGGCTCCTTGACGGTGTCCCTCGGGGGCTCTCCGAACAAACGGCACCACGTCCACGCGTGAGAACCCTTCGGCGACATCGGGAGGCTCCAGCTCGCGTTGATATCGAAACTGGACCGTCGGCAGGAATGCCGCGACATCTGTCCGCCTGAGGGCCGTCAGTTCCTGATCGCCGGGAAGCCTGCCGTAGCGAGTCACCAGTCTCGACGCCGCGTTGATCTGCGCGTCGTCGACCGAGGTCGACAGCCACACACCCCGCACGGGGACGCCGTGCGCCGCGGCCGCCTGAATCACTTCGGCGCGCGATTTGCGAGACGTGTAGGTGTTGTCGAGCACGATCCGCGAGGCGCCGTCGGCGAGCGTGCGGTCGAGCTCCATGCTCAAAGCCTTGAGCGTGCCGCCGGCCTGATCTCGATTGAGGCGCTCGTAGCCTTCCGACACAAATTGCGACGTCATCGTCGTCTTGCCGGCACCCGGTAGCCCCATCACCATGACGACTTCAGCGTCCCGTCGGGAGGGGACGACCACGGAGTGGCCACCTTTGAGCCTTCGCCCGGCTGGAAACGCGTCGTCGAGCATCCTGCGATCGCTCTCGGTCAGCGTGAGCCGCTGCGCGCGCACCGAGGCGATCGCCGTTGCGGTGCGGGTGACGCCCGGCAGTGGCACGATCAACCCTGAAAGATCTGTCAACCAGGCCAGCGCGATGTCGGCGGGCGACACCTCGTGCTCGGCTGCGATGGCACCGAGCACTGGATGGCTGGCCGTTCGCGCGGCCGACTTGCGTCCGCCGATGGGGCGATAGGCGAGGAGCTGCAGGTCGTGGGCAATGCAGTGTGCGACGACGCCGCTGAGAAGGGCCGCGTCGTTCCACACGCTAAGCTCCACCTGCACGGAATCGATCTCGGTGATCCGCCTCGCTTCCTCGATCTGGCCCACGGTGACGTTACTCAGGCCGATCCGCTCGACGAGGCCGTCGCGTTTGAGCGCCGCGAGCGCCTTGACGCTCGTCGACAGCGGCGTGCGTGGGTCCGGCGCGTGCAATTGATAGAGCGAGAGGCGATCGAGGCCAAGCGCGCGACAGCTCGCCTCGTAGGCCGCGCGCAGATGTTTCGCGCGGCCGTCCGGCTCCCACCGCCCGTGCGATCAGGCGCTCGTTGTGACCGGTGTCGGCGTCGTCCAGGCAGTAGGCGTCCGCCGTGTCCAGCAGGGTGACTCCGGCGTCGAAGGCCGCATGCAGCACCGTAACGGAACGATCATCGTCTCGATCGGGTGCGGTCGACAGCCGCATGCATCCGATGGCGGCTGGCCGCGTCGTGACTACCACGCAGCCTCAGGATAACGCGGCTATCGCAGGGCGCCGAGGAAGGCCGTGAGACAGTCGGCGATCGCATCGATCGCGTAGCCGCCCTCCTGCACGACCACGGTTGGCAAATCGAGCGCCCGCACTCGATGACCGATGCCGGCGAAGTCTTCCGATTCCAGCTTCAGCACGCCGATTGGATCGCGCGCGTGCGCGTCAAACCCGAGCGCCACGACGAGTGCGTCCGCCTTGAAGTCCTGAACGGCGCGAATCCCGCGATCGACCGCGGTATGCATCGTCTCGCCTGACGATCCGTGCGGCAACGGCAGGTTGAGGTTGTAGCCGTGGCCGTCACCGTGTCCGCGTTCGCCGGCATATCCGGTGTAGAACGGGTAGTAGTTGGCAGGGTCGGCGTGAACGGAGATCGTCAGGACATCAGGCCGCGAATAGAAGATCTGCTGCGTGCCGTCGCCGTGGTGCGCGTCAACGTCCAGGATCGCCACTCGGTCGAACGTCTGGCGCAAACGCTGCGCGGCGATCGCGGTGTTGTTGAGGAAGCAGAAACCTGACGCGCGATCGGCGCGCGCGTGATGACCACTCGGCCTGCACAGGGCGTAGGCGACATCTCGATCCGCGACCACCGCGTCCGCCGCCGCAACCGCAGTGTTGGTTGACGCGCGCACCGATGTCCACGTGTGCGGCCCGATCGCCACCGCAAGATCGCCGAGGTACCAACCGCTCTCCGCCACGATGTGACTTGCGGGGCAGTCCGGTCTGGCGCGATCTTCTGGACGACCGCTCCAATACGGAAACGTATTGGGCCACACCTCGGGTCCGTGATCTGGCAATGCCCGCCAGCGATCCCAGGCCGTCTCCAGAAATTTGAGGAAACCGTCGGTGTGCACGGCTCGCCGCGCCGCATCGTGGTCGGTATCAGGAGATGCGATCGAGATGCCGAGACCGCGAAGGGCACCGGCCAGTTGCACGGTGCGTTCAGGCAGGTCCTTCGGCGAGACAATCCGCCCGAAGCGCATGAATTGCTGCGGATCGTGGGCCGACTGTGCCGGGTCGAAAAATGCTCGCATCGCTGTTATGGCGCCTCGGCGGACGCCGATCCCAGAATAACGCTTCCCGGCGGTGTTACATCTTGGCCAATCGCCGCCGCCTCAAGACCAGGCGATCGATCGTGGAGATCGGCCATCTCGGCGTCGTGACCAGTTGTCTCGCCGACGCCTTTGTCGCTGCCGCGCCATCGATCAGAAGCGGCTCGGGCCTCCGGTAGGTGCCAAACGCGATGTCGGCAAGCGGGATACCGAAGAAGCCGGCGACGTTCAGGTTGCACCGGTAGTTGGCGTGGTGCGCCTGGTGAAACCCGTATAGCCAGGTCCACGAGCGGCCGAACGTGGCGCAGGCAATCTTCGGCTTCCAGAAGGTCTCGAATGGCTTGTGATGCGCGGTGTGAATCGTTTCGTAGAGCCAGTGCGCCACGGCGACCGAGGCGTAGCCGCTGATCAGGATCGGAATGCCGGGGGACGCGAACGCGATGAGGGCGAACAGTGGAGTGACGGTGGCAAAGAACGCGACGAGCGCCCACGGTGGGAACGTCGACTTGTCGCCATGTTCGGCACTCATGATCGGATAGGCGCTGCGCACCCTGCCGGCCTGGTCGTCGAACTGGATCGAGGTCAGCTTGTGATGCGCGCGGTGGCTGGAGCACAGGCGCTGCAACCAGCGCAGCGGGTCGATGTGCAGCACGTAGCGATGAAAGAGGTACTCGCCGAAGCAGCACGCCAGCGCACAGACCACGCCCGTTGCGGCGATGGCGAAGGGGCCTGCCGCGACGTGCGAGTCCCAGGTCGGCCTGAAGAAAAACCGGATGAAGGCGAGGAGGGCGAAGAGCTGGCCGCCAATAAACGCGGCGAACAGGAGTGGCGCCCAGGCGGTAGCAGCGCGGTTTTCAAACGACAGGAAGTTCAGGTTCCGCAGATTCCCCACGCACTCTCCATCACAACACGCAACGTAATGGAGGCCAATCAGCGACGAGCTGCGGATTCGGCGCCGTAGCGACTATGCAGGTAGCCGAGCCGGAAGTCAATTGAATGAATTGTGGCTCTTGGTGCCCGGCCGCCTCAGTTGTTCAGCGAATCACGGCTGGCGACCAGGCGGATCGAAGGAAGAACTCGCGGTTCTTGCCGATTGCCGGATCGATGCGCGTCGACCACAAGCTCAGCGCCTGTTCCGGGAGTCCCGACCCGAGGACCATGCCATAGACGACGCGACCGCTGTCGAGCCACTCGACCTGGTCATCGATGTCCTGGTTGTCTTCGGTGATCGGCCACGTGTCGCGCGTCTCGAGGTTCATGGCCCAGAGTTGCCAGCCCGTGGCCTTGACGCGTTGTCGTTTGAATACGACGTGTTTTTCATCCGGTGCGAGCGACGGACACTCCACGTCCTCAGCAATCACCCGGAAGTGCCGTCGAGCGACGTTGCCTTCAACGAGCCAGCGCTTGCCGCCCGTACCGAGCGTGGCGAGGAACTGATTACTGTCTTGTCGAAACGTCACTCCCCAGAAGTTGAAGTCGACGTTGCTGAACGGTTTGCCATCACGTTCAACGGTGAATCGTTCCAGATCGACGATCGCCTTGCCGGCGGGCAGATCGTAGATGGTGGTGCGCGTCGTGAAGTTCTCGCTGGCGTAGTTCTCGCCGGAGACGAATACGGTGGAGGCCGCGTGCCTGCCGTCGGCGGATACGCGGGCGCGAATGGGCAGGCCGGCAAGATCGAGCCGGTTGAGCGGCGTGAACGCGTGGTCCAGGAAGTAGGCGTAGGCGCGCGGCTGCATGCTGTCGCGGTTCAACACCAGGCACAGCCCGCCGTTCCTTCCGAAGTGGCTTCGTTCGCACTCGAGCGTATCCAGGATCCGCTGTTCAGCCGGGTTGTCGAGCGTGACGACGCCGATTCGGCCGTAGGCGCTTGCGCTCTGGAAGAGCACCCGCGGCGTGTCGCGCAAGCCGTCGATCATCTCGATCACGTCGGGCCGCTTCAGGTCGAGAATCGGAACGGCCGCGGTCGCCGCGCGCTCGGTCGTTTCGAGGCGCCATCGCACGTAGACGATCGCGCTGCCCACGCAGGCGGCGACGAAGAGCCAGAACAGGGCGACCCGCGCCTTGTTGGTCACGCGCGATCCTTCCGCAGCAGCGGCCACAGCAACATCGCTGATACACACAATGCCACGACGAGGCCGATCTGAAAATATCGGAATGCGCCGGGAGCGCCTGAGCTCCAGAGCAGTCCGAAGACCACGCTCGCGATCATGCGCCCGACGTCGTTGGCGGTGCTGACGGCGGCCAGCCCCGACGCCCGGCGTTCCACCGGCAGGGCCGCGCTGGCGAGAGCCGCGAACACGCCATCCGTCGCGGCGTAGAACACGCCGAGCAGTACCACGGCGGTGATGCCGATTGCGAGTGACGGGAGATTGGACCCGAGGACGAGGTAGAGCAGCAGCATGGCTGCGTAACCCGCAGTGACCACTCGCGCGCTGCCGAAGCGATCTGCCATCCGCCCCACTGGCGTGGCCAGCGTCAGGTACACACCAGGGGTGGCCACGTAGAGCAGCGGCAAATACTCAACGGGGAATTGGAGCAGCCGCTGGATCGACAGGTAGACAAAGCTGTCGCTGACGGTTGCCAGCCCCAGCACTGCCGCGCAAATCGCTATTCGCGAGAATCGTCCATCGGTGGTGAGCCCGCCGTGATCGCCATGCCCGTCGGCCTTCAGGTCAGTGGGCGACCTGACAAAGGTGATCAACACCGCTACGGCGATAGCGGCCAGCGCCGCACTGATGACGAACACCACGTCGTAGCCGTCGCGGATCTGCAGCAGGATTGCGAACCCGAGCAGCGGGCCGAGGAGCGCGCCGATGGTGTCGAGCGTGCGATGGACGCCGAATGCCGTGCCCAGCGACGAGCGCTCGACGCTGAGCGAAATGATCGCGTCCCGTGGAGCGGTGCGGATGCCTTTGCCGATGCGATCGAGCGCGACCAGTGGTGCCAGCCACGTCGCGGTTGGTCCGCCGAGCACCAGCCCGACGCGCGACAGCATCGACGCGCCGTAGCCGCTGGCGGCAATCGTCTTGTAACGGCCGGTCTGGTCGGTGGCCAGGCCCGCCAGCAGTTTGACGAGCGACGCCCCGCCTTGCTGGATCCCATCGATCACACCAAACGCTGCCGGTGTCACGTGGAGGAAGTAGAGCGCGTAGACCGGCAGCACCGCGACCACCATTTCTGATGACATGTCCGTCAGCAGGCTGGTCAGGCCGAGGAACCAGACGTTAGGATGGATGTGGCGCAGCCGGCCGCGCGCGCGCGGATCAGCGTTGTGCGCGCGCAGGTCGGAATTCAGTCCGGATGGATACACAGGTCACCGGCGATCAGACGTCGCCTTTGACTGCGATTTTACCTGCTGAATGGAAACGAATGTCGCGGCTTGCGCGCGTGGCTTGGACGGGAGCACGAACTTGCGGACGACGTAGGCGATCGCGGCCCCGACGATCAGGATCACGCCGGCGTCCTGCCAGCTCATGCGAGGCCCCAGCCCAGCGCGCGCCCCACTTGATACACCAGCAGGGATGCCCCGTAGGCCAGCACGGTCATGTAAGTCACCATGAACAGCGGCCAGCGCCATCCGCCCGATTCACGCTTCACGATCGCCACGGTGCTCATGCACTGGCAGGAAAGCACGAAGAACACCATCAGCGACACCCCCGCCAGCGGTGTGAACAGCGGCGAGCCGTCAGGCCAGGTCGCCGCCCGCAACGTTTCGCGAAGCGGCTCATTGGTCTCATCGGCATTGCCGATGTCAAAGACGACGCCGAGGGTACCGACAAACACCTCGCGCGCAGCGAACGCGCCAAGGATGCCAACGCCGATGCGCCAGTCGAAGCCCAGCGGTTCGAGCGCCGGCTCGATCAGGTGGCCAAGCCGGCCGGCCACGCTGTATCGCAGTTGCGCGCCGTTTTCGTGGCTGTCGATCTCGGCGATGCGCGCGTCGTGTTCGTCCGCGCTGAGGTTTTGCGCCGTGACGGCCGCCCGGTTCGCCTCCGCCTCCGCCGTCACGGCGGGATCCTTCGGATACGACAGCAGCGCCCAGAGAATGATCGTCAGCGCGAGGATGACGGTGCCCGCATCCACAAGGAACACTTTGACGCGCTGAATGACGCCTCGCAGCAGCACCGAGAACGACGGCAGGCGATACGGCGGCAGTTCGAGCACCAGGGTCGGGACTGGGCCCTTGAGGACGGTTCGTCGCAGGACCGCGGCGGCGACGAGCGCGGCGACGACCGATAGCGCATACATCGCGAAGAGCGCCACCGCGCCGGCGCTGAGAAATCCAACCCGCGTGCCCTGAGGAAACACCGTAGCGGTAATCAGCACGTAGACCGGCAGGCGTGCGCTGCACGACGTCAGCGGCAGCACCATCATCGTCAACAGCCGATCGGTCCGGCTTTCGAGCGTACGCGTCGCCATCACGGCAGGGACCGCGCACGAGAAGCCGGACAGCATCGGGACAAACGCCTTGCCGTGCAAGCCAACCGCGCGCATCACTCGATCGATCACAAACGCCGCCCGCGCGAGGTAGCCGAGGTCCTCCAGCAGGCCGATGAACAGAAACAGCAGCGCGATCTGCGGCACGAACACGACGACGTTGCCAACGCCGGCGATGACGCCGTCGACGAGCAGGCTGGTCAGCGGGCCCGGCGGCATGGTCGCGGTGACCCACGCCTGAACCGCCGCGACCAGCACCTCAATCGCGCCGATCGCCGGCTCTGACCACGAAAACAGCGCCTGGAACACGACCATCATCGTGACGGCGAACGCGATGGCGCCGCCGATGCGGTGCGTCAGGACCGCGTCAACACGATCGGTCAGGCTCCGGCCCTGGCCGGGAGCGACCGACGATACCTGCGCAATCAGGCGATCGACGAATTGATACCGCGACGAGATGATTTCGAGGTCGAGATCGCGCCCGGCGTCCGTGGCGCGACGATGCAGGTCGCGGACCAGCACGCGCGCAGATGGCGGAATGGCCGTGAGTTCATCGCCGCCTTCATGATCGAGCGACAACAGCAGCCACTGTGCCCACGCGCGAGCTTCGCGCGGGTCACTGAGCAGTCGCTCGGCAAGAATCAAGCGCTCGATGTCCGCGATGTCGGCCCTCAGCAGATCTGGCTGCGCGATGTCCGGCACCGGCGGTGGGGTTTTGTCGGCGATCGCTGCCGCGAGGGCGGCGCGAACGTCATTGATGCCTTCGCCACGGCTCGCGATGGTGGGCACGACCCGCGTGCCGGTCAAACGCGCCAGTTCGTCGGCGCGGACGGTCACGCCGCTGCGTGTCGCTTCGTCGGTCATGTTGAGCGCGATCACGACCGGGCAACCGATCTCGAGGATCTCGAGCGTCAGGTACAGCGCGCGCGACAGTGCGGTGGCATCGACAACGACGAGGATGGCGTCGGGCCGCTTGACGCCGCGGCCCAGGAGTGACTCGACGGCGATCTGTTCTTCGGCGGACCGTGCCGACAGTGAATAAGTGCCGGGCAGGTCGGTCAGCTCGACGGAACCGCCGCCGAGTTCGAGCGTGGCCGAACGGCGATCGATCGTGACGCCTGGATAATTGGCCACGCGCGTGCGCGAACCCGAGAGCGCGTTGAACAGCGTGGACTTGCCGGAGTTCGGGTTGCCAGCCACCAGCACCAGCGCCTGTCGCGCCGGCGCACTGTGGCTGAGCGCGGGGGCGCTCATCTCACTCGATTTCGATGCCGTGCGCTTCGGCGCGGCGGATCGACAACGCGTAGTTGCGCACGCGCAGTTCGATCGGATCGCCGAGCGGAGCTTCGCGCTGGACGGTCACGGCGGTGCCGGGCACGAGACCCATCTCGAGCAGGCGCCGCACGGTCGTGCGGGCACCTGACACGCGCGCCACAACAGCAGTGGCGCCGACGGGCAAGCGCGACAGTATCCGGCCGGTAGAACGAACGTCTTTCATCAGGACTGACCCAAGTTGAGATTAAGTCTCACTTAGATGGTAAATGCGACCAAATCTGTCGGTCAACTGTTTCGTGGACGCTGAACCTAGCCCGCGAGCAGTTCGGCGAGCAGCGGTTGCCCGTAAACCATTCCAAACACAATAGCTATCAGTCCAGCCACCACCCCGAGGAGGGCTGAAATGGCAGGTTTTTGGACCACCCTGGCGAGTGACCAGCCTGCGACGCCGGCGGCGATACCCATGCCCACTGTCGAGCCGAGCCCGAACAGCAGCATGAAGACGATTTGACTCGCCAGTGTCGGCAGGGTCGAGAGCGCGAGAGCGGTCAATGCGCCGCTGCCCGACAGTCCGTGAACCACACCGACCATCAGTGGTTGCCGCGCGAGCGTGAACGGGCCGACGTGAACATGCGGACCGATGGCCGCGTGGGCGGTCGGCTGATCGAGGCTCGCCTGGCGCCCCCGCATCAGCCAGCCGCGGCGGACCGCGTCAATGCCGATGGCGACAATCATTGCGGCCACGATGGTCTCGAAGATCAGGCTGACCCGCGGCGGCATTGCCGCGCGCGCGAAGGCGAGCGTGAGTCCCACGACGAACAGCGACAGGGTGTGGCCGATGCCCCATGACGCGCCGAACCGTACCGCGGTTTTGGTATCGCGTTGCGGCGCGACCATCGCCGCGACCGCCATCAGGTGATCCGGTTCAAACGAGTGCCGAAGTCCGATGGCAATGCCAAGCCCCGACGCGGCCAGCGTCGCCAGCGTCTCAGTCATCGAGCGCCGGGAGGACGCCGGCCGCACCGGCGAGCGTATGGATACGGCAGAAGCAATTGACGACGGCGGCGCCGCCGGGATCCTCGTGAAGGTTGATCGGGACAAAGAGCGTCGTGCCTTCGCGGCGCGACAGGATGTTGTTCACCACCAATGCGCGCATCATCCAGATCGCAGATCGTGCGTCGGGACACGCGATGCCGAGCCATCCCGCATAGGCCTGAGGAACGACGGCGAGACCCGTACGCGTTCGGATCGCCTGCGACATCGCTTCATGGCTGCCTGGCGACGAGTCGGCCGGCGCGAGTGCCGGGGTAATCAGCGGCGTGTCCACCGACATGCCGGCCAGGAGTTCTCCGATCAGCTGTTGGTGGCGTCGTGAGGTGTGCTCCGACCAGTAGTGATCGGTCTTGGCCATGACCGTGACCACGTTCTTGATCTGCTTGTGCAGTTGAAACCCCGGCGCTGCCGGAAGGTCGAGCACGGAGAGCTGGCTTCGCGCCGCGACGTTTTCCATCACGATGGCGCGCACCAGCCACGACGCCTGGGCCTGGTCGCGGCACGACACTCGCACCCAACCCGGATCTGGCGCGGGCGCCGCCAGGAGGTTGGTGGTCATCGTGATGCCGCGGCAGATTTCGGCGGTGACCTCTCCGTAGCGCTGAGGTGCCTCAGCGATGTCCGCCGCAGATCCGGGTTCGAGAAGGCTGCCTTTGTGCGGCGGGCCGCCGGCCATGGCGAGATCACAGAACGATCCCCAAATGAGGTCCCATGCCACCTGGCCGTCGCTGCTGTATTTCAGGCCGGCCGATCCCATCGAGACTGGCTGGACCGTTTGGTACGACTCCTGATAGGCCTCGGGCAATATCGCCCGGATGCGCGCTTCGAGGTCCGAAAGCGCCTGGCGGTCTGCATCGCTCACGTTCACCGGAGTCCCCAGAATACGGTAGTCTCCGTGTATTCGCCCCCTCCAAATTTTTATCCGGCATCTCGAACTATGGCTCAGCGCGGCAGGGCTGGCAGTGATTGTGCTCATGCCGTCGATGTTCGTGACCGAACTTCCTGACTGGTGGCACGTCGCCGGCTTGACCGCAATTGCCGTCGGCTTGCTGCACGGCGTGATCTTCTGGATCGTGCGGCAGCGACAGCGCTGGGTTCGCGAGCAGACGCTCAACGAAGTGCGCGGCCTGCTGAAACACTCCATCAACAATCCGTTGACCTCGATTGCGCTCCAGGCGGGGATGGTCGGCGACAAGAACCCTGCGCAGGTGCGTGAAATCCTCGCCGCGGTTGATCGGATCTCCCGGGCGCTCAGCACCCTGAGCGACGAGCGGTTGACGCGGTGGCGGTCGGGTTCGGAATAGGTCAGGCGCATGCGGCAACGGGTGTTCGGGCGGACCGGATGGTCCGTAGGCGACGTCGGCTACGGCATGTGGGGCATGGCGGCCTGGAGCGGTGCAGACGATCATGAGTCTGCGCGCTCGTTGCGGCAGGCGGTTGGCCTCGGGTGCAACTTCTTCGACACCGCCTGGGCCTACGGCGCCGGACACAGCGAGCGGCTGCTCGGGGACCTGCTGCGAACGTCGCCAGCGCCTCGCATCTACAGCGCGTCGAAGATTCCTCCGAAGAACGGCAAGTGGCCCGCGCATGCGGACTACACGCTCGATGAGGTGTTTCCGCCGGATCACATCCGCGCCTTCACGGAGACCACCCTGTCGAACATCGGTCGGCCGAGCATCGACCTCATGCAATTTCACGTCTGGAACGACGCCTGGGCCGATGATCCTCGCTGGCAGCGCGCGGTCACAGCGCTCAAGGAAGAGGGCCTGGTCAACGCCATTGGCATCAGCATCAATCGGTGGGAGCCGACCAACGTCATCCGCGCGCTGCGTACCGGGTTCATCGACGCGGTCCAGGTCGTCTACAACGTCTTCGACCAGGCGCCGGAGGACCAGCTGTTTCCGGTCTGCCAGGAATTGAACATCGCGGTAATTGCGCGCGTGCCCTTCGACGAGGGCACGCTGACGGGGACACTGACGCTGGACAGCCAGTGGCCAGACGGTGATTTTCGAAAGGTCTACTTTGCCGGCGACAAGCTTCGCGACAGCGTTGCGCGAGCGGAGGCGCTGCGGCCATTGCTGCCACCGGGCATGACGATGCCGGAGTTTGCGCTGCGATGGATCCTGTCCAAACCTGCCGTGAGTGTCGTGATACCAGGGATGCGGAAGCCCGCGCACGTCGCCGCGAATCTGGCAGCCAGCGACGCGGGTTCTCTGTCGCCGGAACTGCTCGCAGCGTCGCGTGCGCATCGGTGGGACCGAAGTCCCAGTCCGAAGCCTGATTGAACGAAGCCTCGCCGCCGGGCCATCACGGCAGCGTGTAGCGGCGCTCCCTGTAAACGCGGTATGCGGTCTGGAACGCGGCTTCGGCGTCGGCGGCCAATTCCTGCATGCCTGGTGCGTCGCCGCTGACTCTGACAAACACGTCGGTGCTCTTGTTGTCACGCGCATAGAAGGTGCGGCTGTGATTCAAGCCAAGAACAGCAAGCGCGTTGTCCGTGAGGATGCCGATGCTTCGGTTGTGATTGACGAACGCGCGACCTCCGTCGGCCGGAGCGGCGAGCAGATCGGAGCCAAAAAACGGCGCGTCAAACGAGACGCCGGCCAACGAGAGGAGCGTTGGCGCGAGGTCGACCTGTGAGCTCAATCGCTCGATGGTTGCGCCATGATATTTCGCCTCGGGCGTGAAGAACACCGCCGGAATGCGATAGCTCGTGACGGGAATTTCCTCCGCGCCATACACGCGCGCGCCATGATCACCCACGACCAACACCACGGTGTGATCCAGCAGCCCTTCCTGTTTCGCCTGCGCCAGGTAGTGCCCGATTGCCCAATCCGCGTACAGCACCGCCCCGCTACGCCGAGACTTGTCAGCCGGCCATTCGACCCTTCCTGGCGGCACGTCGAAGGGCTTGTGATTCGACACCGTGATGGTGGCTGAGAACCAGCGCTGTCCGGCGGCGTGCGCGCGCTTCTGACGCGTGATCATCTCGTTGAATACGAACTCGTCGGCGACGCCCCAGACGGTCCCGAACGCATCACCCGGATAGTCCGGTTGCTCGACGAAGTTGTGAAACCCATTAGCCGTCATGAACGGCTTCACGTTGTCGAACAGGCCGTAGCCGCCCGTGAAGAACGTCGTCTGGTAGCCCTGCGCCGCCAAGACCTGCGCAATCGAAGCGACGTTGTCTGAGCGGTCGCGCTTGATGATCGCGTCGCCCGGTAGTGGGAGGAACGAACACAGGATCCCTTCCATTCCACGGACTGTCCGGTTCCCGTTGGCGATCAGGTTCGTCAGCGCGAGGCCTTCCCGGCTCCACTGGTCGAGTTCGGGCGTGACCGGATCCTTGGCGCCGCCGAACCGGGCAGAGAAGTTGCTGCCCAGGCTCTCCTCCATAATGATGACCACGTCGAGCGGTGATCCGTTCGTCCTGCCCGAAGCGGCGAAATGCCGGGTGAGTCCCGCCGATGCCGGTGACTGCGAGATGAGCCGGGCCACGCGCGCGTCCGCCTCTGCTGCAGGCACCATGGCGTAGTAGGCCTCGTAGTCGAGGTGTGACGTCAGATAGGCACGGATAAGTTGTGCCCACCCGTTCAGTGCAACTTCGTTGGCAACCCTGGTCTGCGCGAAGGTCGACGGTGCGACACTCCATGCCATCCACAGGACCGCTCCCACTGCGATTGTCGTGGCGATGTTTCCGGCCCTGTCTCGCCACCGTAGGGGCTGTGGAACCGCTGGAACACGGCGGGTGGTGATCCACGCCAAGCACGCCGACATCATCGTGGCGATGGCCACGAACAAAGCAACGTTGTAACTGGCAAAGATGTTGCCGAACACTTCGTCCGGGTACATCAGGTAATCGAGCGCGAGGTGGTTGTAGCGGGCTGAATACTCCTCGAAGAAGAAGTACTCAACGAACACGTTGAAGCTGAGGACAAAGTAAACCACCGCCAGGCAGGTGTTCCTGACCCACGGGCGTCGTAACCATCGCAGATCGAATACGGAGATCAGCAGGATCAGTGGGAAGACGCTGGTGACGGCCGTCAGCCCGTCGTTCACCAGTCCAGCGCCCAGCGCCACGACCACTTCAGCCGGCGTCCTCACATCTCCGGCAAACATCACGATCAACACGATGCGCAGCACGCACCAGAGCACGAGCTGAATCGCGACCAGGTTCGCGATGCCTTTTAGGCGCTGCCCGTACGTGACCACGAACATGTCACGATTATCACGCATGAGCTGGCTGGGCGCATGGGAACCTCGATCGTGCGCGCCCGCCGCGATCTAACTCTCGGACGCCCGCTTCAGGTCCAGGGCAAATGTGTCGAACGCCGGTTGAAGATCGGGAATGGTCTTCGAGATGAGCGGCGCCAGCAGTCCCGTGAAGGTCTTGACCATCGACACCTGGGTGCTGCCGTCGCTGTTTGGCGTCAATGTGAAGACGCGCGTCCCGGTGAACAGTCCGAACGGCATCCCGCCCAGCCAGACCATTCGCCGCCCTGGTTCGAACTCGGACACCTTCACAGGAAACGCGCGATCGGGGCTGATCTTCGCGAACACCTTGATGCTCTGTCCCAGCGCGATGGTGCCCTCAACTTTGGTTACGGTGCTGTTCCAGCGCGGATAGTCGGGAGCCGCGACCAGCAGCGACCAGATGCGGTCGGGTGTCGCGGCGATGGCGATTGTCGATGAGAAGCGCTTCATGCCGGATGAGACTACCGGCAAACGTGCTGTGGAGCCCTCCATTCGCCCCAGCACAATCGCGATAGCGAGATCGCTTCACCGCGCGGCTTATGTGATGTGGTTGGCGGCGCCAGCGGGTTCCGGCCGGCTGTCCCTGGTGACGAGGCGATCCAGCAGCCGACGCCGTTTCCGCATGCCGGCCGCGTCAATGAGCATGCGCCCGGCCCAGCGGAAGACATTGAACTCGGAGACGAGGCCCCGCATCAGGCGCATTCGCGCGCGCTGTTCGCGTTCCGGCATCTGCAACGCCGCCAGCAGCGCTGACGCGCACTCGTCGGTGTCGTACGGATTGACGACGATGGCTTCGGCCAGTTCGCGCGCGGCACCGGTGAACTGGCTCAGCACCAGGACCCCGCGCTCGTCATCGCGGGAGGCAATGAATTCCTTGGCGACCAGGTTCATGCCGTCATGGAGGCTGCTGACCATGCACACATCCGAGGCCCGGTAGTACTGATGGACGGCGTCGGGTTCGTGGTGGGTCGACAGCAGGATGATCGCGGGATGGCTGCTGGTGACGGCGAACCGCGCGTTGATGCGATCGACCAACGCCCGCACCCGCGTCTGGTAGTGGTCGTACTCTTCAATGCCGCTGCGCGTTGGTGCGGCGATCTGTATGAAGGTGAACCGACCGACCCACTCGGGCCAGCGCTCCAGCAGCCGTTCGACCGCCCGCAGTCGCTCCTCGATGCCCTTGGTGTAGTCGAAGCGATCGACGCCCACTCCAATGGCCTGGTCGGCTGGCAGTCCATGCCGTCGCCGCACCGCGTCGCGGCAGTCCGCGACCGGCGTCGTGGTGAGGTCAGGCGAGAGCGGCCACTCGATTGAGATGGGGTAGCGCTTGACCGCCGTCAGTTCCCGCCGATAGGACACGGCAAACGTCTCCCGGTCGACCCGCGCTTCGAGCTGGCGATCGACGGTGTCGACGAAGTTGTTGCAGTGGAACTGCGTATGGAAGCCGAGGATGCTGCTGCCGAGCAATCCGTCGAGCAGCTCCTCACGCCACGGGCAGATCGCAAACGCCTCCGGGTTCGGCCACGGGATGTGCCAGAAGGTGATGATCGTCGCCGCCGGTAACGCTTCGCGCACCATCCTCGGCAGCAGCGCGAGGTGATAGTCCTGGATCAGGACGATCGGGTCGGATGACGTGGCTTCCTCGACGACGGCGTCGGCGAAGATCCGGTTGACCCCCACGTACTGGGCCCAGTCGGAGGTGCGGAATGTGGGCCGAACGTGCGCGATGTGGCACAGCGGCCACAAGCCTTCATTCGCGAAGCCGTAGTAGTAGCCGGCTTCCTCTTCTTTGGTCAGCCACACCCGGCGCAAGCGGTAACCGGGATGTTCCGGTGGTACCGCGATACGGTCGTAGCGATCGACGACGTCGCGATCGGCGGAACCACTGCCGTGGGCGATCCACGTCCCCGAGCAGGTGCGCATGATCGGTTCGAGCGCCGTGACCAGGCCGCTCGCCGGGCGCCGCACTTCGATTGTGTCGCCCTTCCGCATGTGGATATACGGTTCGCGATTCGAGACGACCATTATTTCCTGGCCGCGCAGCTCGTTGCGCAGCACCGCGCGAAGCGCTTCCGGTGACCAGGCGAAGTGATCTTCGTCGCGCGGGCGCCGTTCCGATTCGATGTCGCGAATCAGCTCCCGCAGATCCCGCGCCAGCGGCCGGAACTCGGGCACGTCCGGACGATTCTCCGAGCGCAACAGGCCTTCACCACGCATCAAGGCGCGCACGCCTTGTTCCCACCCGCGCCAGCTCAGTTGCGCGATCACCACGGTGAGCAGCGACACGATGACGCCGAGGCCGACAAACAGCGCGAACACGTAGCGCCTGGTCTCTGCGCTGCGATTGGTGACAAAGCTCATGTCGTGAATCAGTACCAGGTCGCCCGCGGGCCGATCGCCATGGACAATGCCGCGCACCGACATGAACAGCGGCGCAGGCGCGCTGGTCAGGATGTGCCCGGGCTGGCCGGCGAAGGCACTCAGTTCAGCACACTTGATCTCTGACGGCAGCGTCCCGGCTGCGAGCGGCATGGCCAGCGGTGACTCGCAGAACGCCGCCGCATAGACGCGCTCGTCTTCGGTGATGCGCGTCAGCGCCTCGACGACCGGAGCGGTGTCGCCGGCGCGAATCGAGTTGGCGATCGGTTCGCGCACCGTGTTGGCGATCAGGCTGGCGCGAATGTCGAGATCGCGCATGAACCACCGCACCGTCAATCCGTCGACAAGCGGCAGCACCGCGTAGGCGAAGATCGCCAGGGTGACGAGCAGTGGAACGATGAATCGAAGGGACAGGCGCATACTCGCACTCCCTACACAATCAGTCCCTTCCGAACCGCGTAGAGCACGATTTCGGCCGTGTTGTGGAGATTGAGTTTCTGCATCAGGTTGGCGCGATGCGTTTCCACGGTCGATAAGCCCAGGTTCAGCAGCGAGGCGACTTCTTTGTTGGACCGGCCTTCGGCCAGCAGTTGCAGCACTTCCTTCTCGCGATCGGTGAGCAGGTGATAGGAGTCGGTCAGCCCGCGTTGCCGGAGTTGCCTGACGTAGTCCTCGACGAGCACACCGGCCACGGCGGGGCTGAAGAACGGTTTTCCGGATGCCACAGCGCGCACTGCTGGAATCAGGTCTTCATCGGTCGCGCTCTTCAGCAGATACGCACGGGCGCCGGCCGCCAGTGCACGCATGATGTAGGACTCATCGCCGTGCACGCTCAGAATGATGACGCCGGGCGGCGGATCCATCTTCTGGGCACGGGCGGCGACTTCAATGCCGCTCAATTTGGGCATCGAGATGTCCAGGATCAGCAGATCCGGCCGTTGTTCTTCACAAAGGCGAATCGCATCCAGGCCGTCCGTCGCTTCGGCGACGACCGTAATGTCGGCGGCTTCCAAGAGCCCCCGCAATCCCCGCCGGACGATGCTGTGATCGTCAGCCAGCAGCGCTCGCAACGTTCGCCTCCGTCACTGAAGTGGGCAACGGCAACTGCACCGCCACCGTGGTGCCACGGCCGTCGTTCGCAGAAATGGTGACGGTGCCGTGCAGTTCCTTGACCCGCTCGTGCAGGCCAATCAAGCCCAGTCCCTTGCCGCGATGCGACGGGCTCAACCCCACGCCGTCGTCCAGCACGGAGAGCCGCAGTTGGCCATCGCTGGCGGCGACGTCGATCGTGATGCTGTTGGCCTCGGCGTGCCGCACGCAGTTGGTCAGAGCCTCCTGGACCACCCGATAGATGCAGGTGCGGTGCGTTTCAGGCAAATGGTCGAAGTCCCCATTCATATGCAGATCGACCTTGATTGCGTACCGCGACATGAAATCGCGCACGTGCCACTCGAGCGCGGCCTGCAAGCCGAGATCGTCGAGCATGCTCGGCCTGAGCCCAAGCGCCAGGCTGCGCACGGTCAGGAAGATCTCGTCGACCAGTCCCTTGCATTCGGCGACGGCGGGCGCCATTGCCGGAGTCAATCGCTCGATTCGGCCCAGCTCCATCCGCAGCCCGGTCAGCACCTGTGCGACGTGATCGTGCAACTCTCGTGACAGATGCTTGCGCTCTTCTTCGTGCGCATTCACCACTTGCTGTGAGAGTTCTCGCATCTGGTGTTCAGCCTCGCCGGAACGGCGTTCCAGCACGCGCAGGCGCCAGACCACGACGATGGAGACGGCCAGGCCAAGCAGCAGCGTCAGCCAGAGTCGCTGGCGCAGTTCGGCGCGCACCTCCTGCTGGCGACGGGCGACCTCCTGGCGCTGGGTCGCAAGGTTGTCGTTGTTGAGTTGTTCGATTTCGCGCGCGATTGCCAGTGCCGCTTCGCGACGGGGCACCACCTCGCGCCTCAGGAAGCTCGCGCTGCGCGAAATCTTCTCGGAGGTGGTCCAGTCAAACAGCGGTTCGAAGGCCTGCCAGTATTCGTCGAGCTTGGCGTCGAGGCTGTCGATCTGGCTGCCCTGCGCCACCAGTCCCTTGAGTTCCGCGAGTGTCGCGAGATTCGTCCGCCGGAACTCGGAAATCTGTTCGCGGTACTCCGGTGCTCGTTCCCGCGCGATATCGAGCAGGTAATCGCGCACGAAGATGCCGGAGATGTTTACATCCGAGCGCAGCCGCCGCAGGCTCTCCTCGACGCGTCGATGATGATTGTTGAGCTGGTCGAGCTGCACGTAGATGTCGTCAGCCGTCCGTGCAGCCGCGAGCATTGAGACCGCAATCAGTGCCACGAGGCTGCCGAGCCCGAGTGCCGCGACAACCCACGTCTTCAGGCGCATGCCGTCTCCACACCGCAGCGTACGTCAATCGC
>Ga0075471_10000186_pt1 | contig 33633 bp, 31 predicted proteins | sample DEB19_08_DNA_2_FD_74787 | JGI IMG/M metagenome (GOLD analysis project Ga0075471, IMG submission 74787) | Aqueous microbial communities from the Delaware River and Bay under freshwater to marine salinity gradient to study organic matter... | ecosystem: Environmental > Aquatic > Marine > Coastal ...
CGGCCCGGCCAGCGGCGGTTCCCTTCACCGTCTCGAGGGCGAGGCTCAGGGTGCGAATGTCGCCCGGGGTCGCGCCTGCTTGCCCGAGATCGACGATCCCGACGACAGCACCACTCCCGTACAGCACCATGACCCGCGGGGGCTTGCGTGGTCCTCCGGCCCGGGCCGGTCCGGCGGCGACGAACGTGCCGACGAGGAGCGCGAGTGCGGTGAGGGCGAGCGGGAGGGTGCGTCGGGCGCGGCGAGGAGTCATTTCCTGAGCGTAATTCGGGGTCGCGGGTCCGGCCGCGCGAGGCGTCAGGTCGCCGCGACGACCATGACGACGGCGAGCACGGTGCGGGCCGACCAGCCGGCCGTCCTGATCCAGTTCGTCCGAACGAGTCGGCGGGTCACACCGGGATCGTGGCCTCGGGCCAGGCGTTCGTGCGCCGGCACCTGCAGGGTGATCGTGCTCAGGTGGATGACGCCGAGTAGTGCGAGACCGATGAGAGGGAGGAGATACCCGAGGTCGGCGGGCGGTGCGGCGACGACCCAAAGTGCGGTCGCCGCTTCGGCTCCCATGAGGGGCCCGACGACGAACGAGGTCCGACGCTGGTGGTCGCGCTCGAAGGCCGGGAAGTCGGCGCGATCGGCCCGGTCGAAGAGCGGGTAATGCACGATCTGCACGAACCAGATCAGGCCGCCCATTGCGGCCGTCGCGGCCAGGTGAACGGCGAGGAGCAGCATCGGGCCGTCGTCAGGTGAAGAGGAGCACGAGTCGATTGGGCTGCTCGGCGTCGAACGGTGCCGGGAGTGGGGCGGCGTACCCGACCGCCCAGCAGAACGTGGCCGTCCGGCAGGTCATAGCCGCGAGCGCGCTCGAGCTCGTGCCGACCGGCAGTGGTGTGGTGACCCCCGTCCACGCGGTGCCGTTCCAACGAACCACCATCCGGCGCTCGATCCCCGAGATCGTCGCCGCGCCGACCGCCCAGCAGTTGCTCGCGCTCGTGCAGGTGACCCCGGCGAGCCGACTCGCGGTTGCGCCCGAGGGGTTGGGAACGCTCACGAGCGACCACGCGGTGCCGTTCCACCGCATCGCCAGTCGCTGTGCGGGTCCCGTGGTCGTCGCATCGCCGACCGCCCAGCAGGCGGAAACGCCCGAACAGGCCACGTCGTTGAGCTCGCTGGTGGTGGTTCCGGACGGGGCCGGAGCCGCGACGCTCGTCCAGGCCGTGCCGTTCCACCGCAGAACCATTCGTTGTTCGGCGACGGGCGGGTCCCACCAATTCTGGCGGGCCGTCACCGAGAACGCCCCGACCGCCCAGCACGACGATGAACTCGCGCAGGTCACGCCGGCCAGGCGGCTCTCGACCGTTCCGGTCGGCAGGGAGGTCGTGGTGACCGCCCAGGCCGTTCCGTTCCAGCGCAGAACCAGCCGGCGGACCGTGTCGGCGACGGTGACCTGGCCGACGGCCCAGCAGTTCGTCGCGCTCGAACAGGTGACGTCGGTCAGGCTGCTCCCCGTGGCGCCGGCCGGGAGGGGAGTGGTGACGAGTGACCACGCGGTGCCGTTCCACCGGAGCATGAGCCGGGCCGTGTCGAGACCGTCGGGGTCGTAGCTGCCGACGGCCCAGCAGTCCGACGCGGTCGCACACGCGACCCCGTCGAGGCTGCTGGCCGTCGCTCCGGGCGGGAGCGGAGACGGGGCGACGAGCCACGCGGTGCCGTTCCAGCGGAGCAGGAGTCGGTTCTCGGTGTAATCGACGCTCGCCATTCCGACGGCCCAGCACGCCGAGGTGGACGCGCACGTGACGTCGCGCAGAGTGCTGTACTGGGTTCCGGCGGGAAGGGCGGTGGGGACGACCTCGATGCTCGACGCCGTCGCCGTTCCGGTGAGTGACAGGACGAGGCGGCGAACCTCGCCGTCGGCGAGGATCGAGTAGCCGAGGCCCCAGCAATCGGTCGCCGTCGAGCAGGTCACCCCGAGCAATGAACTCGCCGCAGATCCCGGCCCGTTGGGCGTGGCGACGACAGTCCATGCCGTGCCGTTCCACCGCAACGCGAGCTGGCGAATGATCCCCGAGACCTTGGCCCGGCCCACTGCCCAGCAATCGGACGCCGTCGCGCACGCGACGCCGGAGAGCACGCTGTCGCTGTAGTTCACAGGGAGCGTCGCCGCGGTGAGCGACCACGCGGTGCCGTTCCAGCGCAGGATCATGCGCTGATTCGTGCCCGAGACTTTCGCCTGACCGACGGCCCAGCAATCGTTGGTGGCCGTGCAGGCGACCGAGGCCAGGCGGCTGTCGGTGGTGCCCGACGGCTGGGGTGGGGTGACCGCCGACCAGATGCTGCCGTTCCAGCGGTAGAGCAGAGGGTTGTCGAAGCCGAGGATGGTCGCGTAGCCGACGGCCCAGCACGAGGTGGCGGTCGCGCAGCCGACGCCGTCCAACCGGCTCGCCGTCGCCCCCGCGGGAGAGGGGGCGGTTGCGGATGCCCAGGAAGTTCCGTTCCAGCGCAGGAGGAGGCGCCGATCGACTCCGGACACCCGGGCCACGCCGACCGCCCAGCAGGCCGTGGTCCCGGTGCAGGTGACGCCGAAGAGCGCGCTGGCCGTCGCACCGACCGGGGCCGGCGCGGTCACGACCGACCACGTCGTGCCGTTCCAGCGCAGGGCGAGCGCCGTTTGCGCCCCGGAGACGGTGGCGGAACCGACGAGCCAGCAACTCGTCGCGCTCGGGCAGGTGGATCCGGAGATTGTGCTCTCGGTCGTTCCGGGAGGGGCCGGGGTGGTGACTATCGACCACGCGGTGCCGTTCCACCTAAGGACGAAACGACTCTTGACCCCCGCGACCGTGGCATCGCCGCCGGCGAAGCAGTTGGTCGCGCTCGTGCACGCGACCGTCCGCAGCACGCTCGCCGTGGCGCCGGTGGGCAGCGGGGTCGGCACCACCGTCGCATCAGCGGCGGCGACGGGGGAGGCGAGGCCCACGACGAGCGCCAGGGCGATGAAGAGGCTCAACCCGGGCAAAGGGTGTCGTCCCGGCTTCCCGGGCCCTTCTCGCAGTTCCGTCATGGCTGACGAGCTCCCGAATCCCGGATTGCCGCCGGACGGTCCGACTGCGTGGGAAGCATTGTCTACGTACCGCTCAGCGTCAATGAATCCGACGGCCCCGAGGCGTGGTAAGGAATCCCTGTGGCCCGCTACTTCACCCGTGTACAGACCCCCTGGCCCGCGGAACGGGCCTTCGCCTACGTGGCCGATTTGCGCAACTTCGCGGAATGGGATCCCGGTGTGACCGCCGTGGAGCAACTCACCGGTGACGGTCCCGGGCCTGACGCCGCCTACTCCGTCACCGTGACCGGTGCCGTGCGGCCCATGACGCTGCGTTACGAGACCACGGCCTACGACCCGCCGCGGCGGATCGAGGTGCGGGCCGAGTCGAGTTCTCTGCTCTCGATCGACGTCGTAACCGTGGAACCCGTAACCGACGGCGCCGGATCGATCGTCACCTACGACGCCACGCTCACCTTCCGCGGTCTCGCCCGGCTCGCGGATCCGCTGCTGGCACTCGGCTTTCGCCGCATCGGCGACCGAGCGGCCGCTGGTCTGCGGACCGCGCTCGAGGGAACGGCGACGACGCGATGAGTCGCGCTCTGGTCTGGTTCCGCCGCGATCTCACTCTCGCCGACAATCCAGCCTGGGCCGCGGCCACCGCCGAGCACGACGAGGTCTCTGCGGTCTACGTGCTCGAACCGGGTTTGCGGGCCTCGGGTTCCGAGTTCCGGCAGCGGTTCCACCTCGGCTGCCTGGTGTCGCTCGCCGAGGAACTCCGGGCCGCCGGTGGCGATCTGACCGTCGTGACCGGTGACGCCCGGGCCGAGATTCCCCGCCTCGCCCGTGAGCACGGCGCGAACTCGGTGTCGTGGAACGACGACGTGACGGCGCGGGCCCAGCAGCGGGACGGCTCGGTCGCTGATGCGCTCGCAGCCGAGGGTATAGGCATCGATCGGCACTGGGGCACCCTCGTCGCCGCACCCGGATCGGTGCTGACGGCGGCGGGCTCGGTGCCGCGGGTGTTCACCCGTTTCTACGAGAAGTGGGCCGAACTCCCCGACGAGGGCGAGGTGGCCGCCGGCGGTGCACGGGTCCTCGCGCTCCCGGGTGAGCCGCTCCCCGCACTCGACGCCGATCCGCCGATCCCGGCGGGTGCCGCGGCGGCCCGGGCCCGGCTCGCCGCCTTCGGGGAACGGGCCGATGGCTACCCCGACGAGCGCGACCGTCCCGACCTCGACGCCACGTCGCACCTCTCCGCCGACCTCCGCTTCGGCACGATTTCGCCCCGGGTGGTGGCTCGGACCATCGGTCGGACGACCAAGGGTCGAGCTGCGGTCGTGCGGCAGCTGGCCTGGCGGGATTGGTACGCGCACCTCTTCTCCGAGCGTCCCGACCTCGTCGATCGGTGCCAGCAGCCGGCGTACGAGCAGATCGACTGGCGGGACGACCCCGAGGGCCTCGCCGCCTGGCAGGAGGGTCGCACCGGCTACCCGATCGTCGACGCGGGCATGCGTGAACTCGCCACCACGGGCTGGATGCACAACCGGGTGCGCATGATCGTTGCCTCGTTCCTCGTGAAGGACCTCCTGATCGACTGGCGCCACGGCGAACGCCACTTCCGCCGTCTGCTCATCGACGGGGACGTCGCCCAGAACGCGGGAAATTGGCAGTGGTGTGCGGGCACCGGCCCCGACGCCGCGCCCTACTTCCGGATCTTCAACCCGATCACCCAGAGCAAGAAGTTCGATCCCGACGGCGTCTACTTGCGGAGGTTCGTGCCCGAGTTGGCGGCGGTGCCCGATCGCTGGATCCACGCTCCGTGGGAAGCCCCGCCGCTCGACCTCGCGGGGGCGGGCGTCGTGCTCGGCGACACCTACCCGGCGCCGATCGTGGACCACTCGATGGCCCGGGAGCGCACGCTCGCCGCATATTCGGCCGCCCGGGCCGCCGCCGAGGCCGAGGGGCGCGACTGACCGAGACCGGGACGCGGCTCAGAGCTCGCCGGCGTCGAGGAGAGCCAGCACCTCGGCCGCCCGCTCCCGCACGGCGGGGAGGTCGGCGAGCTGCTCGGCGGCCCGCACTTGTCGCGCCACCCGCGCATTGCGCAGGAATCGGTCGCGGTGGCGGGCGAGGAAGTCCCAGTACAGGGTCGTGAACGGGCAGGCGTCGTCGCCGACCCGCTTCTTCCGTTCGTAGGCGCAGCCCCGGCAGAAGTCGCTCATGCGGTCGATGTAGGCGCCGCCCGCGGCGTAGGGCTTGGTGGCCATGCGCCCGCCGTCGGCGTGGAGGGCCATACCCATCACGTTGGGGAGCATCACCCACTCGGCGCCGTCCACGAAGGTCTCCCACATCCAGTCGCTCAGGGCGAGGGGTGTCACCCCGGCCAGGAGGGCGAGGTTGCCCAGCACCATGAGCCGGGGGATGTGGTGCGTCCACCCGTGGTCGGCTACGTCGGCGAGTACGTGGCTCACGCAGCGCATCCGCGTCGGTGCACCGGAGAAGACCGGGGGAAGAGGGCGCTCGGCGCCGAGCTCGTTCACCCCGCCGTACGCGGCTCCCTCGAGCCAGTAGGTGCCCCAGACGTACTCCCGCCACCCGATGACCTGGCGGACGAAGCCCTCGGCTGACGCGACCGGCACCCGCCCGGCCCGGAAGGCAGCGTCGGCCGCTTCGCAGACCTCGAGCGGTAACAGGAGACCGAGGTTGAGCGCGGGGCTGAGCAGGGTGTGGGCGAGGTGCCACGACGAGGAGAGCATCGCGTCCTCGTGCGGCCCGAAGCGGGGCAGCACGTTGGTGATGACGTGGTCGAGTCGGCGTAGAGCCTCGGCTCGGCTCGTCGGCCAGGTGCCGTCGGGGTCGTTGCCCGGGAGATCGGCGGGCAGATCGGCCAGCACCTCGCGGTCGAGGTCGTCGAGGGGGGTGACGAGTGGCGCGGGCCAATCGTGCGCGCCCTTCGGAGGCGGTTCGCGATTGTCGGCATCGAAATTCCATCTCCCGCCGGCCGGATCGTCGCCGTCCATGAGGAGATCGAACCGCCGCCGCTGCTCGCGGTAGAAGTCCTCCATCGTTCGCCGCTTGCGACCCGCTGCCCAGGCCGCGAACTCGTTGCGGTGGCACGCGAACTGGTCGGAGCGCACGGTGCTCACGCCGAGCCGGGTGAGGAGATGCACCGCGGCGCGGGAATTCGGCTCGGTGGCGACCACCTCGGCGGGGACGAACTCCGCCCGATGAGCGGCCAGTCCCTCGGTGAAGGTCGGGGCGATCCGGTGGTCCACCTCGAACCCCTCGGCCCGGAGCTCCTGCGCGAATCGCCGCATCGCCGCCAGGTAGAGGTGGGCCCGTTGGCGGTGCCAGGGACGGCTCCCGACCTTGGCCGAACTCTCGACGAGAAGGACCCGGTGGGTCGCAGGATCGGCGGACCGGAGAGCCCCGATGGACCGGTTCAGCTGATCCCCCAGTACCCACACAGTCGGCATCGCCGCTCTCCGGTTCACCGGTGGATGCTCCCAATCGGGCGGTAGAGGGGCAAGTCGGCACACGGCGGCGAGCCGGGACGCGGTGTGGGCCGCTCTCGGCGCACCGGTGCGTTCGGGGGTGTTCCCGGCCGTCCCCCGAACGGAGCTCCGTGCTCGCCGGTTCGAACCGCCGTCTCGGTCGCCGTTTACCCCGTTCGCTACGAAGACCACTATCCGTACGCGCGTGAGTGGTCCCCCGGGATCGTGACCCTGCCGGTATCGGCCCGGGGGTCGCGGTCCAGGCGCTTGCGCGTGCCGTGGGGCGCCGCGGAAAGTGGCTGCGACCGCGTCGGGCGTGGATCCGCTCCCCGTTACGCCCGCGGTCGTGCCGGTACGGGTTCCCGGTCCTCTCTCGCAGCCGGGGTGCGCGGCAGTCCTCCGGTGAACACGATGGCCACCAGCGACAAGACGGCCAGAACGGCGAGGGCGGAGCGGAGTCCGACGAGTCGGGCGTCGGCGTTCGCCGCTACCACCGATTCGATCACCGGGTCGGGAACGTCTGCGTTCGTGAGCGCGGTGCGGACTTGTAGGTCGGATACGAAGGGCACGCCACGTTCGAGCGTCACTGCACTTTTCGCCGTGACCGACGGGGGGATCTCCGGATTGTCGCGCAACTGCGCGAACAACGTCGTGGTCAACGCCGAGATGAGGATGGCCCCGGCTACGGCAGTTCCGATCGATGCTCCGAGATTGGTGACGGTGTTCTGGAGGCCGCCGACCGCGGCGCTCTCCTCGTCGGACACCGCCGAGACGGTGACGGCGCCGAGTTGCGAAGCGAGCGCTCCGACCCCGAGGCCGGCCAGGATCAGTGGCACGGTGACGACATCGGCCCCGGCGCCGGCATTCAGGGCACCCAGTAGCGCTACGGCCGCGGTCGCGATCGCCGCGAAGCCGACGCGACACACCCGGCGGGGCGAGGCGTGGGGGAGGAGTCTCGGGATGCCGAGTGCAGCGATCACGAGGGCGGCCGACAGGGGCAGGATCCGGATCCCGGTTTCGACAGCGGGGAGTCCGAGGGCAACCGACAGGAAGAGAGGGACACAGAAGAAGATCCCGGCCTGCACGAGGAATTGGAAGAAGAAGGCGATCAGTCCGGCGCGCAGCACCTTGCTGCGAAAGAGTTTCGGATCGATGAGCACTGGTCGCCCGGTGCGCAGGCGGCGTTCTTCCCAACCCAGGAACATTCCGAAAAGGGTCAGACCGCCGATCACGATGAGGATCGCCGGTGAAACCCCGAAGATACTCGGCCCGCCCTCGACCGGACGGACGAGACCCCAGGCCGAGGACCGGAGGATGCCGAGGACGATGGCGGCGAGCGCGAGAGCCGAGGTCGCGGCGCCGAATCCGTCAAAGGAGGTGGCGTCGTCGGTAGCGACGGCGTCGCGGACGCTGCGGCTAAGAACCAGGATCACCCCCACGAGGACGAGCTCGCCGGCGAAGACCCATCGCCAAGACGCGTAGGTTGTCATGAAGCCGCCGAGAACCGGTCCGACGGCGACGGCGGCTGCCATCGCGGCGGCGAGGAGTCCGTACGCGCGCGTGCGTTGCTCGGCGCCGAAGTTCGCGGCGACAAGCCCCACGATCGCGGGCAGGATCAATGCGGCCCCGATGCCCTCGAGGAGCGACCAACCGAAAATGAGCACGGCGAGGTTGGGAGCGACCGCAGTCGTGAATGAACCGGCGCCGTAGATGACAGCACCGATCGTGAAGGCCCGTTTGCGACCGATCATCTGGCCGATCCGGCCGCCGGTGATCATGAGCGAGGCCATGACGAGGGTGTAGAGGGTGATGGCGGTCTGAATTCCGGTCACTGTCGTCCCCACATCGACCGCAACGGTGGCGATCGACACGTTCATCACCGACGTGTCGAGGGCCATCAGGAACTGGCCGGTTGCGAGCGTCCCGAGGACGATCGCGGGGCCTCGCGTCGCAGCGCGCGCGTGAGCGTTCACCCGGGGAACCTTAGGTTCGGATCGCGAGCCGGGGCGGGGTCAGAGTGCGGGGCCGGTGGCTTCTCCCCGCAACCGCGACGTCGGGAGTTGCTCGCCGAAGATCGGGCCCTGCGCGAGGTCGTAGCCGTGTGCGATCGCGGCGGCTAGTTCGGGGAGATCGGAGATCCCCGTAGCGATGGTTCCGATCCCGAGCCACCGGGCCGTGGCGACGACCGCAGTCAGGTCTTCCAACCGGTCGCGGTCGGCGTCGTGAACGGTGTTCTGGTCGATCTTCACCATGTCGACCGGGAGAACGGCCAAGGTCCGCAGCGGCGACCGGGCCGCGTCGATTCGATCGAGGGTAACGCTCCAGGCGTCTTCGTGCAGCCGTTCTATCGCGGACCGGGTTCCCGACGGATCGGTCTCGGCGAGGGTTGCGTCGATCTCAAAGAGGAAGGCGTGGGGTTCGACGCCGGCGCGCTCGGCGATCTCGCCGACGAGGCTCGGGAGTCGTTCATCGAGGAGTTGGTCGAGTGTCACGTTGAACGCCACGGCTGCACCGGGTGCCTGCCGGGCGAGGTGCGCAGCCACTTTGCCGAGCACGTACTCGAAGGCGCCGCCCCGGGTCACTCCGAACCCAACCGGGGCGTCGGTGGTGATGACCGCCTCGTGGGCGCGGACGTCGCCGTCGGCAAGGGTCACGATGGGTTCGAACCCGAGAGCGGGACGTCCGGGTCCGAACGAGGGGTGGAGGCTGCGGTGCGTGGTCACGAGATCAGCCTCCACCTTCACCGCTCGCGCGGGAATGGTCGCACCGACCCATTCCCCTGGACGGAGTGCACCGATCGCCGGAATGAATACCGTTCAGCCGGCGTCGAGGCGGCCGCGGAGCAGCGCAAGGAGCTCCGACTGCGAGTGGACGCCGAGCTTTCGGTACACCGCGCCGAGCTGATTGCGGACGGTGCTCTGCGAAAGGAACAGCGCTCGGGCGATGTCGGGTACCCGTTCACCCCGCAGGAGCCGGGTGACGATCTCCCACTGCCGGGGGGAAAGCTCCTCGATGCCCGAGACCGTGTCCGCGTCGGGGACCCGTTGGACCCCGTGGGCCACCCCTGCGGTCTCGACCTCGAGCGCGATGCGCCAGAGGTGACGCTCGAGATCGGCGATCCGGGCGTCGCCGCCCCGTTCGGCCGACTCGGCGGTCATGACGAAGCCGAGGCGGGCCGCCGTGGTGCCGCGGATCGGATTCACCACGAGTCGCACGCCGGCATATCCGTCGTCGGCGGTTCGGGCCCTCACGTGCATGGCGGCGCCGTGTTCGTCGGCAACGGCCCGTCCGACGCCGAGTAGCAAAGTCGCCACGTCGTCGGGATGCACCCGGGCGGTGAGGGTTTCGCCGATGACGGTTTCGGGATCGCACCCGAGGATCTCGGCAATATCGGCGCTGCAGCTGAGGATCCGCAATTCCAGATCGATCGACCCGACCGCAACCGCGCCGCCGAGATCGAGGCGGGTTGCCGGTACGCCGCTCTCGAGGTCGACCGGATCGACTCCGTCGTACGGGGCGACGATCACGAGGGCGGCGTGGAGTCCGATCGATCGAAGCGAACGCACCCAGAGGTGGGCATCGAACGGGGTGCCGTCGGCGGAGCGCAACGTGCGCCGGGATTCGAAGGCCATGATCGCATCGGCTGCGAGCACTTCGAGCGCAGCCTTCGATGCCGCCCGAGTCTCCGGGTCGAAGATCTCGTCGAGAGTGCCCGGCAGCGGATCCTCGGGCACCAGGCCGATGGTACGGAGCGCGGCCGCGTTGGCCTCCAGGAGCCGCATGTCGTCGAGATCGATGAGCGCGATGGCAAGCGGGCTCCGGTGGAGGGCCGCTCGTAGATCGGTCGGCGGGCGGACGGAAACGCCGTCGCTCACGTCCGGCCGTCGGGGTGGACCGGCCGGCGCATGAGGAATCGCAGGCGCGCGGCACGAGCATCGAAGTCGTAGACGACTCCCGTGTCCGCGATCACATCGTGGAGAGCACGGCGGCGGCGGCCGAAAACGATTCCGATGTAGCCGAGCCCGAAGAGGATCGCACCGAGCGGCAGGGTAAGGGCGCGCAGGGCTGCTCGACCCCGTTCGAGATCGCTGCCGTCTCCCCGCACGACCCGGAGGCCGAGGAGGGCCATCGCCGGGGTCTTCCCGGAGAGCGTCCAGCAGTACGCGAAATACACGAACTGCCAGCCGAGGAGGAGGACGAGCCAGATCGGACTGCCTCCGGAGGGGTTCACATCGACTCCGACGAAGCGCGCGAGGAGCCAATCGGTGGCCGAGATCGCCAGGTTGAAGATCACAACGGTGATCACGAGATCGAGGGCGATCGCGACCAGACGCGTGACGCCACCCGCATAGTGGCCGATGAGGCTCGGGCTCACGGGGGTCGGGTCGGAGGTCCTCACGATTCCTCTCCGACGAGAAGGGGCGGGCCCTTCGGCGCGTCGGCCAGGGCGCGGGGCCGCAACCGTCCGGCCCAACGGGCCACGAAGGAGTCGAGGCCCACACCCTGGCGACGGACCAGATCTACGGCCCCCGAGGCGACGCCCCCGGTCGACTGGGCGACGATACGTCCGAGGTCAGTGCGTTCGACGAGCGAATCGACGTCGACCCGGTCGATGAGTGTCTCCACGTCGACCCGACCGACGACGGAATCGATGTCGACGCGTTCGATGATCGCCTGAACGTCGACCCGGTCGAGGATCGTACCGACGTCGACCCGGTCGATGATCTCCTGAACGTCGACCCGGTCGATGATCTTGCCGACGTCGACCCGATCGACGACGGCGCCGATGTCGATGCGATCGAGGAGAGCCTCGATATCCACCCGATCGATGATCTCCTGCACGTCGACTCGGGCGATGAGCGCCCTGATGTCTACGCGGTCGATGATCCGGGTGACATCGACCCGATCGACGAGAGCGCCTACATCGATCCGGTCGAGTAAGGCAGCGACATCGACCCCGGCGACGACTTCGTCGATCGGGACCACGTCGACGACGATTCCGGTGGCCTTCGCTGCGTAACGCGGAAGTGCATCTCGGGTCAGTCGGTCGGAGATCTCGCGAACGGCGCGACCGTGCGCGCGGGCGGGCAGCGCCGACCGGGAGGCGCGGGCAGCGAGCGCCCGTACGGGCCCTATCCGCAGTCCGGCCCGGGCCACCGCACCACCGACGGCCAGCACGGTCTCGGCCGCGTCGAGCGCGCGACGTTGCCCGTCTACGGCGAGACCGAGCACTGTGTCGGCGACCGCTCCCGCCGAGGAATCGGGAGGGAGCGCACTCGCCGTCGCCGCGTTCCCCAACCCGATCGCCAGAGCGGTTCCCTGTTCGACCTGCCGGCGCCAGGCCGGGGGAGTGGGAACGACGTCGTTCACGGCCCGAGGCTACCGAAGCCCGGGAGGTCGACCCCCCGGACTCTGGCTACGCTTCCTCCGTGACTCCGATGGCGAAACTTCGTATCGCCGCGGTCGGCGCCGTTTTCGCGGGCACGACGCTGACCTCGGTTCGGCGCCGGTACCTACGAGTGCGGTCCCGTGTTCACAATGCAGGCTCCGCTGCGGTGGGTTACCTCGATGATCCCGGTGCCTTTCTCGTGATGGCGGGGATCGCTCTTCTCGACGCTTCGGATCGGCCTGAAGTGCGGGCTGCGCTACCGAGGGAAACGGGACGTTCCACGGGTTGAGCGCGAGTCAGCCGAGGTCGCGTCCGACGATCGAAACGAACGACACCATTTCGCCCGGGTACCCACCCAGGTTGTGGGTGAGGGCCAGGCCCCGGTCGTTGCCGATGCGGCGTTCTTCGGGGGCGTCGCCGCGGAGTTGGAGCCAACACTCGAAGAGCATTCGGAGCCCTGATGCGCCGACCGGATGCCCGAAGCTCTTCAGGCCGCCGTCCGGGTTGACCGGGAGGTCGCCGGCCAGGTCGAACGATCCCGCCAGTACCTCCTTCCAAGCAGTGCCACGGTCGGCAAAGCCGAGGTCCTCGTAGATCAACAGCTCGGCGGGCGTGAAGCAGTCGTGCACCTCGGCCATCGCGAGCTGGGCCCGGGGATCGGTGATGCCGGCCTGGGCGTAGGCGTCGCGGCCCGTCGCCGCGATCTCGGGGAAGGTCGTGTAGTCGTAGGTCGGGTCGGCATTCCCGGAGCAGTTGCCCGCGACGAGCGACAGTGCCTTCACGTAGAGCGGACGGTCGGTGTAGCGGTGGGCATCTTCGGCCCGTACGACGATCGCAGCCGCCGAACCGTCCGCGACGCCCGAGCAGTCGTAGACGCCGAGACCACCCGCCATGAGCGGAGCTCCGCAGATGGTCTCCATCGAGACTTCGCGTCGGAACTGGGCCCGAGGGTTGCGGGCCCCGTTGTAGTGGTTCTTCCAGGCGATACGGGCGAGCGCCTCGCGCACCTGCTCCTCCGTCAGCCCGTAACGCTTGGCGTAACCGGGCGCACACATCGCGAACATGGCGGCCGCCGTGAGGGTGCGGGCGGTTCCGTCGGTCGGGGTCTTGGCCGCGCCGACGAGACCCTGGTACCCGCTGTCCTTGACCTTTTCCACGCCGATGGCCATGGCCACGTCGTAGGCGCCCGAGGCGACCGCGTACGCCGCGTTGCGGAGGGCTTCGGAACCGGTGGCGCAGAAGTTCTCGACGTGGGTCACCGGCTTGTCGTGGAGTTGGAGCGGGCGGGCGAGCGCCATGCCGCTCATACCCGACATCGCCGTACCGAGCCAGTAGGCATCGACGTCGGCCTTGTCGATCCCCGCCGACTCGTAGGTAGCGGCGGCGGCTTCGACGAGCAGATCGTCGGTGCCCTTGTCCCAGTGCTCGCCGAAGGGTGTGCACCCCATACCGACGATCGCGACGCGGTCCTTGATGCCGTGCGAACTCATGCGTCCCCCCTGACGGGCCGGGCCTTCCAGAAGTAGTTGTGGATCTCGTCGGAAGTGAACAGTTTCCGGAACGTCATCTCGATGCGTCCGCCGATCTCGAGCCGGTCGACGTCGACGTCGGTCAGTTCGACCGGGTGGCGGCCGCCGCCGTCGAAGTCGACGACCGCGAACGCGATCGGCGGACTCGGCGAGTAGGCGATGCGGTCGATCGTGAACAAGGCGATTGTTCCCTCGACCTCCGACATGGGGGCGGGGACCATGTCGTCGACCGTGTCCCCGACGCGTGAGACGCGGGCCGGGGGCAGGTGGAGTTCGCCGCTCGTTCGGTCACGGGAACCCGTGAAGGAGTACTTCCACTCGTCGGTGCGGCTGGCGACCGAGGCCGAGATGCGGTCGGGCTCCGGTCGGCGGGGCGGCTCCAGTGTGACGGCGCCCCGCCAGGAGAGGAACTTGCCGTAGGGGAGGGCGGCACCGTTCGCGATCTGGGTGGCGACGGAGCGGGCGGGCCGGAAGTCGGCGATCGCGGGCGTCGTCCGAACGATGATGACGTCGACTCCGTCGGCCAACACCACGAGGGCGATGATGCGGCCGGCCTCCGCCGTCTCGAGGGCGGAGGCGAGCAGGAGCGCCGGATGGGCGGTGCCCGTGTTACCGACCGTCGCCGCAAGATCGTCGACCGCCGTTGCGTTGATCGCGCCCAGACGCGCCGCAATACCCCGCACGGCCCGGGAGTGCATTCCGGTCACGATCAGGTGATCGACCGCCTCGGCACCGATACCGGCTTCGTCCAGTGCCGATTTCCAGGCCTGGGCGGCGAGCGGCGCGTACTTCACTTCGCCGAAACGCTCCTCCCACGCCCGGGAGCGGCGCGCTCCGGGCGTGCGCCAACGCTCGATGAACTCCTCCGTCATCCCGGCTGAGCCGAGTCGCTCTGCGATCACCGGGGTTGCGTCGCTGTCGTCGCCCACGAGCACAGCCGCGGCCCCGTCACCCCCCTGGGCTTCATCGGAGCCCGCCGGCAGCCCGTCGCGTTGATCGGAGGTGAGAACGAGAGTTCGTCCGGTGCCCGCCAGAGCGGCCGCCAGAGCCCCCGGGCCCGAACGGAGTGCCCCGCCGAAGTCGAACGCGGGTATCGCCGGGTCGAGGCGGAGGGCGGCGTGGATCGCGGAGGCGTTGTTCTTGTCCAGGTAGGCCGGACTGGCCGTCGCGAACCACAAGGCTTCGGGCGTCGCCGTCTCCGGTGCCGAACGGCGGGCCAGGCGGGCGGCCTCGACCGCCATGGTCGTCGTGTCCTCGTCGTACGAGGCGACGGAGCGGGTCCCGCGGCCACCGCCGCTGCCGAAAGTGGCCGGGATCTCGCTGCGATCCAGGCGGCGATAGGGGACGTAACCGGCGATGCTCACGATTCCGCGCACGGTGGCGGAGTCTACGGCCGTAACGGCGCCGGGATCGTGGCTCAGACCGTGTAGGGCCGCTTCCGACGATTGCGCCGTCGGCGGAGGTTGCGGCCGACGGTGGGCACCGCCAACGATCCGATCAGGAGAACGGCGCCGACGACGAGCTCGGCGGTGGCCCGGTTCGATCGGTGGTTGCGGGTCCGTTCGCACTTTCCGAACGCGTTGAGCAACGGGGGTGGCACCCGGACCGCCCGGGGAGGCGTCAGGTTGCGGACGTCCTCGGGTTTCCAGACGCTCCCGCAGGTGTACTCGCGCACCCGGGTCGGACGCGTGAAGTCGGTGGCGGTGACCGTGAACGACGAGAACACGGTCACCGCCGCGAGCAGGAGCAGGATGATTCCGGTCGCCCCCGCCGCGGCGACCGCAACCGAGGTGACTCGGGCGCGGTCCATTCCGGTGAGTCTCGCCCAGACGGAGCCCGGTGTGAAGGACCCGGCTTCGGCGCTACCCGCGTGGTCACTCCCCGCGGTCGATCGCACGCCGATGCCGTGAGTGAATCGGACGTATCCGGTCGCGGAAAGTGCGGAAGGCCGACGGGACGGGGTTGCCGCGTGGGATGCTGAAGCCGTGGATCACGAGGCGCTCACCCGACTCGCCGACCTCCGCGGTCGCGTTGCCATCGTCACGGGAGGGACGCGGGGGATCGGGCGCGCCGTCGCCGAGGGGCTCGCCTGCGCCGGCGCTTCGGTGGTGGTCGCCAGCCGGAAGGCCGAGGCGTGTCTCGAGACGGAGGAACGTCTTCGTGGCCTCGGAGCGCAGGCCGTCGGCGTGCCGACCCACATGGGCGAACTCGACGACGTCGCGAACCTCGTGAACCGCACGGTCGACACGTTCGGCGGCATCGACATCATCGTCAACAACGCCGCCAACGCGCTCACCCAGCCGCTCGGTGGATTTACGCCCGAGGCCTGGCAGAAGTCATTCGACGTCAACCTGCGGGGGCCGGTGTTCCTCGTTCAGGATGGGTTACCGCACCTGGAACGCAGTGACCATGCTTCGGTGGTCAACGTGATCTCGGCGGGCGCCTTCCTCTTCTCGGCCGGGGTCGCCATGTACGCAGCAGCGAAGGCGGCCCTGATGGCCTTCACCCGTTCGATGGCCGCCGAGTACGCGGATCGCGGGATCCGGGTCAATGCGTTGGCGCCGGGCACCGTCGATACCGACATGGTGCGGGCCAGTCCGCCCGAAGCGCAGGCGGCCATGGCCCGGGCCTCGGCCCAAGGGCGGGCGGCATCACCCGACGAGATGGTCGGCCCGGTGCTGTTCCTCGCTTCCGACGCGTCGAGTTTCATGACCGGTCAGGTTCTGCTCGTCGACGGGGGCCTGACCCCTCACTGAGGTCGGGTCGGTCGAGAAAGGCGTCCTCGTCAGGGCGCGCCGTCGAAGTAGTCGGTGAATCCCGACGGGCCGTGGGGACCGATGACGCCGTGCTCGAAGATCCCGTATCCGGTGCGGCCCGCGAGGGTCGCCCGGGCCCCGTGGTCCCAGAGCGAGAACGCGGCTCGCCCCTGTACCGCGGGGTCTTCGTGGTCGTAGACGGCCCCCTCCACCCAGTTCTCGCCGCGCCAGATCCCGTGGGTCCAGTCCGGATCGCCGCCGTACCCGCAGCCCACGTTGAGCGGGATTCCGATGAGGGGTTCGATCTCCAGGATTTCGGTCAGGCCGTCGCGGTCGGTGAGCGGGATGCTCGCCCGCAGCGGAAGGCGGGTGCCGGGCCGGTAGGTGACCTCGGGAAGCGGCCACCCCAATTGCTCGGGTGCACGGCCCGATTCCTCCGGCCACACCCGCACCGCATAGTTCGTGTTGCGGAGGCCGTCACGGTCCTCCTCGAGGATCACGTGGATCGCGAAGTCGTCGAAGCGGAGCGGCACCCAGAACCACCACATCCCGGTGAAGTCGACCTCCCGGCCGGGCGGCTCGGCCTCACCCACGGGCCGGATACCCCAGGAACGGTCGCGGGTGGCGGTGAAACGGTCGGAGGTGACGGTGACGGTTTCGCCGCCCGCTTCGATGGTGCCTTCCCACGTTCCGACTCCCGCGAACCGAGAGGCGTCCAGGAGGATCCGGTCACCCTGCCGGCGCGTGTGACGCGGCTCGGGGATCGCACCGAACTCCGAGCGATAGTGGAGGTCGAACGCCACCCCGTGCTCGGGCGTGTCGCAGACGAGCCGCAACTCGCGGAAGGGCTCGACGACCTCGATGCGATACGGGCCCACCTCCTGGGCCGTCCGGTCCTCGGGTCGGGCCCCCGAGGTGCGCACCGCCCACTGGCGGTCACCGACCCGGACCGTCGCGTAGGCATCGATGACGCCGAGGTTGGGGTAGACACCCAGCCCGGTGATGAGCTCGATCTCGCCCCGGTGATCGACGGCTTGGTAGATGCAGCGGTCGTAGAAGTGGCGGTCGCTCGTCGCCGGATAGGTCATCGGCAGGGCGACCTGGTGGATCGGTAGTTCGTCGAGCGGGTCGAAGCGCATCATGGCCGGGAGGCTACGGCGGAGACCTCGTGACGTGCCCGCGTGATCCAATGGGGCCGTGCCGTGGTGCGTGCGCTGCAACAAGTTCCTGACCCCGTCGACCGTGCGGCCCGACGCGACCTGCCCGGTTTGCGGTCGGGTCGTGGAACGGGGCCTCATCCCGGGAATGACCCGCCCGGCCGACGAGCCGGCCCCCGCCGTTCCCTGGCACTTGAAACTCCTCGGCGCCTCGCTCGCCATCTACCTGGGGTGGCGAGCCCTCCAGGGAATCGAGTGGCTCATCCGTCGGTGATCGGGCCGGTGGGCGACGGTTCCGTCAGCGGCACTGGGTATTGGGAGCGCCGCGGATCCCGGCCTTGATGAAGCCCGCGTAGGCCCGCGCCCCCGCAGTGCGGAGGTGAAAGCCGTCATTCACGAACCAGTCGTCGTGACAGGTCGCGAACGTGCGCCAGTCGAGAAAACGGGCGTTGGGCCACCGGCCGAGGGCGTCGCGCACGGATCCGTTGGTCTCTCCCTCCCAGACCCGGGGGACCCGGGCCGTGAGCAGGTAGACGGTATGGCCGGGGCCGATGGCCCGCATGACCTGGTCGACGGCATCGGGGGTGACCCGTCCGTTGGTGCCGAGGTGCACCACCACGGTCCGGGGCAATAGGCCTTTGGCCTTGTAGTAGCCGAGGATTCCGGGTGCGTCCCAGACCTGTCGGCTCACTGCGGCATCGACGACGATCCCGGGCATCGCCTCCTGAAGCGCCCACTTGGCGCCGAGCATCACCGAGTCGCCGATCGCGAGCACCTGCTGCGGGGCAACGGGGCGCGGTGCCGTCGTCGTCGTCTGCCCGGGCCGCGGCGGGGCGACGGTGACCGTGGGGCCGACCGGACGCGTCGTCGCCGTCGTCGAGGAGGTGGCGTTACGGAGTGCGTCGATCGCGGCCGGATCGGCAATGGCGCCGTTGGTGGGCCCGACGATCTCGAGCGTCGAGCCCTGGGCCGACGCGAGCCCTACCCCGAGCATGAGCACGACGACGGTGGCGGTCGCCCCGACGAACATTCCGCGCCGTACGAGTACCTCGTGGACCTCGCCCGACGTCCGGCGGAGTTGCTCCCGGTACCGCCCGATGGCCCCGTGGCGGATCGGCTGCTCCACGAAGCGGTACGAAAGTTCCGCGAGCAAGAACGTGAGTCCGAGCCGGAGGGCGAGGACCGGCCAGCCACTGAGCTGGAAGAAGTGTTCGAAGTCGACCCGGGGCCGGGTGATGCAGAAGATCGGGTAATGCCAGAGATACAGGCCGTAGGAGCGGGTCCCGAGATAGCGAAGGGGGGCGATGCCGAGCAGCCGGCCGACGTCGCTCACCGGGTGCACGGCGGCGGCGATCACGAGCAACGTGGCGAGATCCACGAGGAGGAATCCGCCGAGAAAAACGGAGCGGTCGGAGCCGCGGTTCCCCTCGGGAAACGTGAAGTTGCGGAACGACCACAGGAGAACGAGCAGTCCGATGATCCCGGCCAGGTCGAGGGCCAGGCGGGCGTTGGGCGCCGCGGTGCCGCGGACGCGGTCGGGCGTGAAAACGAAAGCGAGCGCGCCGCCGAGTAGTAGGCCCGACAGGCGCGTGAAGGTCGCGTAGTAGGCGAAGTCGATGCTCGAGAACGAAATCGCGCCGAGGAGAACCGTCGAAACCGCAGCCGTGACGATCATCGTGACGAGCGTTCGCTTCCGGCCGAGAACGCGCAGGCCGGCAATCAGGACCACCGGCCAGAAGAGGTAGAACTGCTCCTCGATCGCGAGCGACCACAGGTGCTTGAGGAGTTCCGGGCGCGCCGCGGCTACGAAGTAGGAGCGCTCGGCGATGATCTGCCACCAGTTGCTCGTGTAGGTGAGCGCCGCGACCGTGTCGCCCTTCAGGGTCGGGATCGTGTCGGGGAGGAACAGCAGCGAGTAGGCGACGACGGTCGCCAGCATTACGTAGAGGGCGGGGAGCAGACGGCGGGCCCGGCGGAGCCAGAACGACGAGAGGGAGACCCCTCCCGTCTGCCGACGCTCGGCGAGGAGCAGCGCCGTGATGAGGTAGCCGCTCACGACGAAGAACACCTCGACGCCGAGGAAGCCGCCGGGAATCCAACCTCGGGTCGCGCCGAAGACGAAGTAGTGGTGGAAGAACAAGACCGCGAGGATCGAGATCGCTCGCAGTCCGTCGAGACCGGGGAGGTAGCCGAGCCCGGCACCGGAAGCCGGGGCGGTCGTTGTGGTCTGGTTCACGATTTCCGCGGCACCAACCGTTCCGACCGCCTCCCGTGCGGTTCCCACTGAGGACCGCCCGATGTTAACGGTCGGTCCGGTCGATTTCGCGCCGGGGGCGCGGTGGGAGCGCCGGTACGATCCCCTGCGTGAACCCGCGTCCGTCCGACGTAACGATCGTCGAGGCTGCGTTGCGGGATCACGACTATCTGCCCGACGCCGCGCTCGCCACGGTCGTCTTCCTCGCCCTGCGGCTCGACCGTCCGCTGTTCCTCGAGGGCGAGGCCGGCGTCGGCAAGACCGAGGTGGCCAAGGTGCTCGCCCGCTGGACCGGCGGTGAACTCATCCGGCTCCAGTGCCACGAGGGCATCGATGCCGCGCAGGCGGTCTACGAGTGGGACTACGCCCGCCAGCTCCTCCACCTCCGGACGCTCGAGGCGGCCGGTCGGGTCGGCGCCGAGGTCGACCTGTACGACGAGCGCTTCCTCGTGCGCCGCCCGCTGCTGCGGGCGCTGGCGGCGGGGCCCGGTCCCCGGCCGGTACTCCTGATCGACGAGATCGACCGGGCCGATGACGAGTTCGAGGCCTTCCTCCTCGAGATCCTCTCCGACTGGACCGTGACCGTTCCCGAACTCGGACCGGTACGAGCGGTCGTGCCGCCGATCGCCGTGCTGACCTCCAATCGCACCCGTGACGTGCACGATGCCCTGAAACGACGTTGTCTCTACCACTGGATCGACCACCCGGAGCCGGAGCGCGAACTGGACATCGTGCGCCGTCGAGCACCGGAGGCCGATCGCGACCTCGCGCGGCAGATCGTCGCGGCCGTCGGGCAACTCCGCGGGCTCGAGCTCTACAAGCCGCCCGGAGTGGCCGAGACCATCGCCTGGGCCGAGGCCGTCGCCGCGCTCGGGGTCCGGACCCTCGGAGCCGAGACGATCGACGCCACGTTGGGCGTCGTCGTCAAGTACCGCGAAGATCAGGAACGGGTCCGGGCGCACGGCACCCAGGCAATCGCCGAGGGTGCCGCCCGATGAGGTCGGCGACGATCGGACGGGTTCCCGGGGCCGAGGTCGCAGTCGGGCTGGTGCGGGCGGTCCGGGCCGCCGGACTCGCGGTCCCGGTCGACCGGACGATCCTCCTGGCCGAGGCGCTGGCGGCGACCGGGCTCGACGATCGGGAGCGCGTGTTCGTGGCCGGTCGGGCCGTGTGCTGTTCGGGACCCGACCAGTTCGCGGCGTACGCCGCCGGGTTTGCCGCTGCTTTCGGAGGTGCAAAGACGGTGGGATCGGCTCCGGTGGCCCGGCTCCGGACCCTCGACCACGATTCGGACGGCGCCGACCCGCTCGAGGACCGGCCGGCGACCGTCGGAGTGCCGAACGCGGCCCTCCGGTGGAGTCGAGCCGAGGTCTTGCGGGATCGTGATTTCGCCTCCCTCACGGCCGAGGAGCTCGCCGAGGTCCGGTGGCTCGTGGACCGGATGCGCCCCGTCGGAGCAACCCGCCGGTCGCGGCGCCTCGTGCGTACCGCACGCGTGGGCCGCCACCCCGACCTCCGGGCCACGGCTCGACGGGCGGTTCGTACCGGAGGGGAAACCGTTCACCGGGCGTACCGGCGCCCGTCCGTCCGCGTCCGCCGGATCGTCCTTCTCCTCGACGTGAGCGGTTCGATGGAGCCGTACGCACGGGCGTACGTGCGGTTCCTCCGAGCCGCGGTGAGCAGCCGAGCAGGGGTGGAGGCGTTCGTGCTCGGGACCCGCCTCACCCGGATCACGCGTGAGCTCGCCGGCCACGATCCCGACCGCGCGGTCGCCGCGGCGGCCGCCCGGGTCGTCGACTGGTCGGGCGGCACTCGCCTGGGCGACGGAGTGCGGACGTTCAACGACGACTGGGGTGTGCGCGGCCTCGCCCGAGGAGCGGTCGTCGTCGTCGTGTCCGACGGTTGGGACCGGGGGGACCCCGAGCGGCTCGGCGCGGAGATGGCCCGACTCCGCCGCGTCGCCCACCGAGTCGTCTGGGTGAACCCCTTGAAGGCGACCGAGGGTTACGCCCCGACGGCCGCGGGCATGGCGGCGGCCCTTCCGCACTGCGACGGTTTCGTCGAGGGTCACAGTCTCGGGGCACTCGAGGCGGTCATCGCCGCCCTCGGGGATTGATCGGGGCCTCCGCGTGCGGGAGATTCTCGACGATATCGACCGGTGGCGCGCCGAGGGTCGACGGATCGCGATCGCCCGGGTGGTCGCGTCCGAGGGCTCCAGTCCTCGTGGTCCCGGGGCCGCGATGGCCGTCTCGGAGACCGGAGAGGTTGCGGGATCGGTGTCGGGGGGCTGCGTCGAGGGCGCGGTCGTGACCGAGGCTCTCGCGGTGCTCGCCGGCGACCGACCGCCCGGGATCATTTCCTTCGGCTACTCGGACGACGAGGCCTTCGCGGTCGGGCTCACCTGCGGGGGAACGATCCGTCTCTTCGTCGAGCCGCTCGACTGGTGAGGGAAGGGTGAGCGTCTACGAGCGTCTTCGCGACGGATTGCGGGCCGACGAGCCGCTCGCGCTGGCCACAGTCGTCGAAGGTTCGGGCGTCGGCGCCAAGCTCCTCGTCACGTCGGACACCGACGAACCCGTCGGCACTCTCGGTGACCCCGGACTCGACCGCGTCGTTGCCCGGGACGCCCGGGGTGGAATCGAAACGGGTCTCGGGGCCCTGCGTCGCTACGGACCTCACGGCGAGGCGCGTGCCGACGATGTGCTGGTGTTCATCGAGGTGTTCGCGCCGGCACCCCGAATGGTGATCTTCGGAGCGGTCGATTTCACCGCCGCACTGGCCCGGGTCGCGAAGATCCTCGGCTATCACGTGACCGTGTGCGACGCCCGCACCGTGTTCGCGACCGAGCGCCGGTTCCCGATGGCCGACGTGGTCGCCAACGATTGGCCCGATCGCTACCTGGCCTCGGTCGGCTCGGCGCTCGGTCCGCGGGATGCCGTGTGCGTGTTGACCCATGACGCGAAGTTCGACGTGCCGGCTCTCGCCGCGGCAGTACGAACCGGCGTCGGCTATCTCGGGGCTATGGGTTCCCGGCGGACTCACTCCGAGCGAGTGGATCGCCTCCGGCAAGCGGGGTTGACCGAGGCGGAGATCGGGCGGATCCGGTCGCCGATCGGCCTCGATCTCGGTGGTCGCACTCCGGAGGAAACCGCGGTGTCGATCTGCGCGGAAATCATCGCCGACCGCACTGGTCGTACCGCGGGACCGCTGCGGGCGGGCACCGGGCCCATTCACTGATCAGGAGGAGTCTCGACGATGGACCTCGGCATTGCCGGACGACGAGCGGCCGTAGCCGGCGCCTCGCGCGGCCTGGGTTTCGGCGTGGCCGCGGCTCTCGCGGCCGAGGGAGCCCGGGTCGTGATTTGCGGGCGCGACCCCGACGCCCTGGCGGCATCGGCCCAACGGATCGGCGCCGTCCCCGTGGTCGCCGATGTCTCCACTGCGGCCGGAGCGACCGAGTTCGTGGAGTCCGCGACCGAGGCACTCGGCGGTCTCGACATTCTCGTACCCAACGCCGGGGGCCCACCGCCGGGTGACTTCGCCCACACGTCGGTCGATCAACACCTCGAGGCCTTCGAGCTCAGTTGCCGCAGCACCATTGCCATGTGTCACGCCGCGGTTCCCGCCATGCAGGCCCAGAAGTGGGGAAGGGTGGTCGCGATCACGTCGATCGCCGTACGGCAGCCGATCCCGCATCTGATCCTGTCGAACACCGCCCGCGCCGGCCTCACCGGGTTCCTCCGGACTCTGGCTCGCGAGGTGGCAGCCGACGGGGTGACGGTGAATTCGCTCCTCCCCGGCCTGCACGCCACCGAGAGGCTCCGGGCGCTCGGCGCCGATGGTCCCGAGGCCGCGATGGGCATACCGGCCGGCCGACTCGGTCGAGCCGATGACTTCGGTGCCGTGGCCGCCTTCCTCTGTTCCGAAGCGGCGAGTTACGTCACCGGGGTGGCCCTGCAGGTGGACGGCGGCGCGTACGGCGGTTTGCTGTGATCCGTCACATCGCGCTCCTCACCTTCGTGCCCGGTACGGGTCGGGACGAGATCGGGCGCATCGAGTCAGCCCTGGCCGGTCTGCCCGATCGGCTTCCCGGCCTGCGGAGGTACGCCTACGGTCGCGATCTGGGCATCGATGCCGGGAACGCCGACTTCGCGGTCGTTGCCGAACTCGACGACGAAGCGGCCTACGCGGAGTACCGAGACGACCCCGAACACCGACGGATCATCGACGAGTTGATCCGGCCGGTCCTGGCCGGTCGCACGGCGGTTCAGTTCCGGGTCTGAGCCGGGTTCGGATCGTCAGCCGAGAGCGTCGGCGGCGGTGGCCTTGGCCCATCGGTAGTCGGGTTTGCCGGCGGGAGTGCGACTCACCGCTTCGACGAGCACGAGGTGTCGGGGCACCTTGTAGGCCGCCAATGCCGATCGACAGTGCTCGGTGAGCTCGTCGATCGTGAGGGTCGTCCCCGTCCGGGGGGCGACGACGGCGGCGACGGCCTCGCCCCACCGCGCATCGGGGACGCCGACCACGATCGCGTCGAAGACGGCCGGGTGGGCCTTGCACACCGACTCGACCTCCTCGGGGAAGACCTTCTCGCCTCCGGTGTTGATGCACTGCGAGCCGCGGCCGAGCACGGTGATCAGGCCGTCACCCTCGATGACCGCCCGGTCGCCCGGTATGGCCCAGCGCACACCGTTCAACACCGTGAACGTGGCCGCGGTCTTCTCGGGATCCTTGTAGTACCCGACGGGCACGTGGCCGCGCCGGGCGAGAAGGCCGACTTCGCCCACGGCGGCAACGGTGCCCGCTTCGGTTATCACGGTCGTGGCTTCGTTCATGCGGAACCGGGGCCCGGCGTCGGTCACGTCGACGGCACCGTTCGCACCCGTCTCGGAGGCGCCGAACGCGTCGATGACACCGACCTGCGGCGCGCGCTCGCGCAACTCGTCCTTCACCGTGGGGGAGAGGATCGCACCCCCCGACACCAGAGCGAACAGCGACGGGGGTACCGCCCGGGTGGCGAGCGCATCGACCAGCGGACGCGCCATTGCATCGCCGACGAGCGAGACGACGTTGACCTGCTCGCGCTCCACGAGATCCCACACCTCGCCGGCATCGAACCGGCGGCTCGTATTCAGCACGACGGTGTTGCCACCGAACAACGCGACGAAGAGCGTCCACTGGGCGTTGCCGTGCATCAGCGGGGCGAGCGCCATGCTCGTACTGACGTGCTCGCTCACCTGGTCGGTGATCTGCTCGGGGGTGGTGATCCCGGGGCCTCCGTAGTTGCCGCCGCCCATGGCCGCGAAGAAGATGTCCTCCGCCCGCCACATAACGCCCTTGGGCATACCGGTCGTCCCGCCCGTGTAGAGAACGTACAGATCGTCGGGGGATCGGGGGGCCAACCCCTCCCGGCCGGGGGCCGCCGCCGCGAGGGCGGATTCGTACGGGACGGTCGGGAGTCCTTCGGTGCGAATGCCGCTCCCGTCGTCGAGTTCGATCAGATGCACCAAACCGGGGACTGCGCCCCGCACCGACTCGATCAGTGGGCCGAATTCGGCCTCGTGGACCAGGGCGACGAGATCGGCGTTGTCGAAGAGATATCGCAACTCGTCGACCACGTAGCGGTAGTTGACGTTGATGGGTACCGCCCGGGCCTTGAAGCACCCGAGCATCGCCTCGACCCACTCGGCCCGATTGAAGGAGTAGATGCCGACGTGCGCGCCGGGTCGTACCCCGACATCGCGGAGGTAGTGAGCAAATCGGTTGGCTCGGGTATCGAGCTCGGCGTAGGTGAGGCGCCGGTCGCCCGCCACGATCGCGGTGCGATCGGGAACGGTGTCGACGACGGCTTCGAACAGATCGGCGAGGTTGAACTCCACGGTGGTCAGGGTACCGATTACCGTCTCGCCTCCGATGGGCGAGAGCGTGTGGTTGACCGAGGCCCGGACCTTCACGGGGGGTGTCGTGGCGTCCCCCCACTACCTCGCGTCGGCCGCCGGCGCGAGGGTGCTGGCGACGGGTGGCAACGCCGTCGATGCCGCCGTGGCCGCGAACCTGGTCCTCGGGGTCGTACTGCCGTACATGTGCGGATTCGGCGGCGATCTCCTGACGCTGGTTTGGGACGGGCGCCCTCGTGCGTACCGGGGTACGGGCCGGGCGCCGAGCGCGAGTACGCCGAATGCGGTTCGGGAGCAGACGGGCGGGTCGACGATGCCCGTGCTCGGTCCGCACGCAGTGACGGTTCCCGGAGCGGTCGACGGCTGGTTCACGATGCTCGGCGAATGGGGAAGCCGTTCGTTCGGCGACCTTGCCGGCGATGCCCTGCGCTACGCGGAGGAGGGATTCGTCCCGACCCGGAGGGGAGCGTGGTTCTTCGAGAGTACGGCCGGCGCGTACGACGCGGTGGGGCTGGACGATTTCCGGGCGGCGTACGGTCACGTGCGCGCCGGTCATCCGGTCGTCCAGACCGCTCTCGGTCGGCTGATCCGGCGACTCGCCGACGACGGACCCGACCCCTTCTACCGCGGCGAGATCGGTGCGGCGATCGCGGCGCGGGTCGCCGAGGCGGGCGGATTCCTGACCGACGCCGATGTCGCAACCCATACGGGGTCCTGGGTCGAGCCGCTACGGGCCGCGTTCCGGGGACTCGAGGTGCTCGAGCTGCCGCCGCCGACCCAAGGGGTGACGGCACTCGAGGCCCTCCGCATCGTCGACGGGCTCGAACTCGGTCCCGACGGTCCCGATCGTCAGCACCTCCTCATCGAGGCGCTGCGTCTCGCCCTCGCCGACCGGGCGCGCTACCTCGGCGATCCCGACACCATGTCCATCGATCCGACCGTGCTTCTCGGCGATGCCGCGATCGCCGATCGGAGGGCCGCGATCGATCCGACCCGGGCCACCCCGGCTCCGCTCCCGCCTGCGCCCGACGGTGGGACGGTCTACTTGTGCGCGGCCGATCGGGACGGCCTCATGGTGAGTCTGATCCAATCGAACTTCTTCGCGGCCGGCTCCGGTCTCCGGGTCGACGAGTGGGGTATCAACCTCCACAATCGCGGGGCCGGCTTCGTTCTCGACGACGGCCACGCCAACGCGATCGGACCGGGCAAGTTGCCCCTCCACACACTGATCCCGGCGCTGGCCCTGCGCGAGGGTGAGCCCGCGCTCGTATTCGGCACCGAGGGCGGTCACGGGCAGGCCCAGACCCACGTCCAACTCCTGACCCGGTTCGCGGTCGACGGCGCCGATCCCCAGGCCGCGATCTCGGCCCCGCGCTTCACGATCGACCCGACGAGCGGGATCGTCGCCGTGGAGGATCACATGGCGTCCTCGTGGATCGACGACCTCGCGCGCCGGGGGCATTCGGTCCTGCGGGTCCCCGCCTACCGGCACGGGCCCGGGGTTGCTCACGCCATCGCCCCTACGCCCCACGGATTGCGGGCCGCATCCGATCCGCGAGCCGAGGGCGGGGTCGTCGGCGGGTGAACGCCTACCCTGACCCTCGATGCGCGACCGGGTTCTCACGGTTCCCAACCTGATCTCGGCGATTCGCCTCGGACTCGTTCCCGTTTTCCTCTGGCTCTGCTGGAAGCCCGATGCCGCTCCGGTCGCGGCCGCCATTCTCCTCGCGGTTCTCGGCGCGACCGATTGGATCGACGGTTGGATCGCCCGCCGTTACGACCAGGGCAGTGAACTCGGCAAGATCCTCGATCCGACGGCCGACCGGGTGCTGCTCGTGGCCGGGGCCGTGGCCTTGCTCAGTCTCCGGCCGCCGGGTCCCGTCGTGGTGCTCATCGGGATCGTGCTGGTCCGGGAGGTAGCGATCGCCGCGGTGACCGTGTCGTTGGCCCTGGCCGGTGCTCGCCGGATCGACGTCGTCTGGGCGGGCAAGGCCGGGACCCTGGCGGTGATGTTCGCGCTTCCCGCATTCCTTCTCGCCGATGCCGTCGACAGCGGCCGGATCGTGTTCTCGATCATCGGCTGGGGCTTCGCAATCGCCGGGATCGGTTTGGGGTACTACGCCGCCGTCAAGTACGTGCCCGAGGCGCGGCTGGCGCTGGCCGAGGGCCGGGCGGCCCGCACGGCACCCGAAGCAGCGATGTGAGGACGGCGGTCATGGGGGCGGGACGGTGAAGGCGGTCATCCTGGCCGGCGGCGAGGGCACGCGCCTGCGGCCGCTCACGAGCAATCAACCCAAACCGATGATGCCGATCGCGAACGCTCCGATGATGGAGCACGTGGTCCGACTGCTCGCCGAGCACGGGTTCGACGACATCGTGGTCACCGTCGCGTACCTCGCCAACCACATCCGCACCTACTTCGGGGACGGATCGGACTTCGGTGTACGGATGCGGTACGCGACGGAGGAATCGCCCCTCGGGACGGCCGGATCCGTCCGCAACGCCAAGGCCGAACTCGACGAGACGTTCCTCGTGATATCGGGCGACGTCCTGACCGACATCGACCTGTCGGTCCTGGTCGACGAGCACCGCCGACGATCGGCCTTCGCGACCATTGCCCTCAAGCGGGTCGAGAACCCGGTCGAGTTCGGGATCGTCATCACCCGGTCCGACGGGATGATCGAACGGTTCCTGGAGAAGCCGACGTGGGGCGAGGTCTTCTCCGACACGATCAACACGGGGATCTACGTGCTGGAGCCGGCGGTGTTCGATCACATCCCGGCCGGTGCCGTCGTCGACTTCTCGGGCGACGTGTTCCCGTCGGTGCTGGCGGCGAACCTTCCCCTCCTGGGTGCGGTCACCGACGGCTACTGGGAGGACGTCGGCACCCTCGAGGCGTATCGCAGCGCCCACGACGACGTGCTCGACGGCCGACTTCGCCTCGAGCTTCCCGGATTCGAGGTATCGGACGGCGTACGCATAGGCGAAGGGGCCGACGTCTCGCCGGCGGCCGACATCCGCGGCCCGGTTCTGATCGGGGAGAACTCGCGAGTGGAGGCCGGGGCCGTACTGCGGCCGTACACGGTGCTGGGGGCCGACGTCGTAGTGAAGGCTGACGCCGAACTGGAACGGTGCGTGGTTCACGACCACGTGTACATCGGTCCGACGGCGCGGGTGCGGGGCGCGGTGATCGGGCGCGCGAGCGACGTGCGCGACGGTGCCTACGTAGACGAGGGCGTCGTCGTGGGCGACGAATGCTTCGTCGGGTCGGGCGCAGTCGTGAATCCGGGCGTGAAGATCTTCCCCTTCAAATCGGTCGAGGACGGTGCGGTCGTCACTTCGTCGATCGTGTGGGAGACCAAGGGGGCGCGCACCCTCTTCGGGCGCCGGGGAGTGCGCGGCCTCGCCAACGTCGACATCACGTCGGAGGTCGCCGTCCGCATTGCTATGGCCTACGGAACGGCACTGAAGAAGGGAGCCACGGTTTGCGCGAGTCGGGATTCGAGCCGGACGGCCCGGGCGCTCAAGCGGGCTCTCATAGCCGGACTCAACCTGAGCGGGGTCAACGTGCTCGACCTCGAACTCTCGACCGTTCCGCTGACCCGCTTCCACGTGCGCAGTCGGGGGACGGACGGCGGCTTCAGTGTCCGGCTGGCGCCCGGCGATCCGGACAGCGTCGAGATTCGCTTCATGGACGCACACGGTGGCGACATCGATGAGGGCACGCAACGGAAAATCGATCGCCTGCTCTACCGCGAAGATTTCCGCCGGGCCTTCGCCGGGGATGTCGGCGACATCATGTTCTCGCCGCGGGCGATCGAGTTGTACACGACGGCGCTGGAGGCCTCGGTCGATGCCGCGGCTCTCCGACGCCGCGCGTTCAAGGTCGTGCTCGATTACTCCTACGGCGCCGTCTCGACCGCAATGCCGACGGTCCTCTCCAAGATCGGCGCGAGCGTGCTAGCAGTGGATCCGTACGCCGCCACCGGGGCCGCGGCGCGCGCGGGCGACGACGACGGCAGTCGGGTCGCCCGGATCGGCGAGCTCGTCCGCGCCTCGGGCTCCGACCTGGGGTTCGTCTTCGACGCCGACGGTGAGACGGCCGTCATCGTCGACGACGAGGGTGTCGCACTCAGCCACGACGAGGCGCTCCTCGTGCTCGTGACCCTCGTTTGCGAGCAGCGGTCGGGGGCCCGGCTCGCGCTCCCGGTCTCAGTGAGCGGCGCGGTCGAACGAATCGTCGAGGAGCACGGGGCCGAAATCCTGTGGACGAAGCTCTCGTCGGCTCACCTCATGGAGGTCGCGGGAGCGGGAGGGGTCGATCTCGGCGCTTCCCAGGAGGGCGGGTTCATCTGGCCCGCTTTCCTGCCCGCCTACGACGCGGCCGCCACACTCGTCCAGACTCTCGGTCTCCTCGCGGCGGCCGACCGACCTCTCTCGGCGGTGCGCACCGGACTTCCGCCAACCCACATCGCCCACGAGGCCATTCCCACGCCCTGGGAGCGCAAGGGCACGGTCATGAGGGGGGTGATGGAGCGGGCCGGCGAGCGACCGACCGTGCTCGTCGACGGCGTGAAGATCATGGAGGAGGAGGGCTGGGCGCTCGTGCTTCCCGATCCCGAAGCGCCGGTGACCCACGTCTGGGCCGAGGCAGCGAGTGCGGCCGAGGCCCGACGCCTCCTGGCGGTGTACGCCGGGCACGTCGCCGACCTGACGCGGTAGCTACGCTCGCCACCGTGGAGATCCCCGCAGACCTCAGGTACAGCCGCGAGCACGAGTGGGTCCGGATCGAGGGCGCAGTCGCTCGGGTCGGCATCACCGATTTCGCCCAGGACAGTCTCGGCGACGTCGTCTTCGTCGAGCTGCCCGCCGTGGGCGCGGCCGTCTCCTCGGGGGCCACGACCGGGGAGATCGAATCTACGAAGTCGGTGTCCGATGTCTACGCGCCGGTCACGGGCACGGTCCTCGCCGTGAACGAGGCCCTGGCCGCGAACCCCGAGCTCGTCAACTCGGATCCCTACGGCGCCGGCTGGATGCTCGAGATCGAGTATGCCGATCCGGCCGAGGTCGAGGGCCTCCTCGATGCCGAGGGCTATCGCGCGCTGACCGAGGGCTGAACCACCAACGGTCTCGACCTCACCCTCCGGTCGAGGTCGAGAATCGTGCGCGTCGAGGGTGGCGGCAGGCGGGGGTACCCTGCCCGTCGTGCGCTGCGTTCGCTGTGCCCACGCCAATCCGGACGACGCCCGGTTCTGCTCATCCTGCGGAGCGGTGGTCGGAACGGGGAGCGACGAGGAGTCGACCCTCACCCTGGCGGCGGTGAGTCACGCCGACGAGGAGGACGAGCTCCAGCGCTACCTCGACGGTCTCCCGGCGGGAACCGGGCTGCTCGTCGTCCGCAGCGGCCCCGACGCGGGCGCTTCGTTCCGCGTCGATTCCGACCGCACCGCGATCGGTCGGCACCCCGACTCCGACGTGTTCCTCGACGATGTCACCGTCTCGCGCCGTCACGTCCTGCTCGAGCGCACCCACGACGGATTCATCGCTCGCGATGCCGGTTCGCTCAACGGCACCTACGTCAATCACCGTCGGGTCGACGAGGCCCGGCTCGACTCGGGAGACGAGGTCCAGGTCGGCCGCTATCGCCTGACCTTCCTCATCGGTAGCCGGACGGCCTGAGGTGGCGCGGAGATCGCACGCGTCCATCGGCGAGGTGCTCGCCCAACTCCGTGAGGAGTTCCCCGATGTCACGATCTCCAAGATCCGGTTTCTCGAAGGTCAGGGTCTGATCGACCCCGAGCGCACGCCTTCCGGCTACCGGCGGTTCCAGCCTTCCGACATCGAGCGGCTCCGCTTCATCCTCCGCGAGCAGCGCGACAACTTTCTGCCCCTCAAGGTGATCCGGGAGCGGCTCGACGAGATCGACCGCGACGGCGGATTCCCGGCCCCGCCCGGCGCCCAGGAGCGCCTGCTCGACCCCCGTACCGTCGACGAGCTGTTCGCCCGCACCCGCCAGGAAGCAGCGGCCGAGGCGCTCGCCGCCGGGATCACCGACGAACCCGGTGAGGCCGAGGATCTCGTCGACGCCCCGAGCGGGGTGAGCCTCACCCGCACCGAACTGGCCCGGGCCGCCGGGATGTCCGACGACGACCTTGCCCGGCTCGAGGAGTTCGGTCTGGTGACCCCCGTCCTCTCTACGCGCGATCGCGTGCTCTTCGACGATGACGCCCTCGTCATCGCCAGGGCCTGCGCCGGTTTCATGGCCCACGGCATCGAGCCCCGCCATCTGCGAATGTACCGAGCCTTCGCCGACCGCGAGGCGGGGCTGTTCGGCCAGGTCGTACTGCCCCTACGGCGTCGCCGTGACCCCGAGGCCCGCGCCCGGTCGGCCGAGGTGCTCGGCGATCTCGCAGCGCACGGTCGCCGTCTCCGAACCGCCCTCCTGCGCAGCGCGCTCCGGCGTCCCGACGACGAACGGGGCTCCGGCGCGAGTGGGGGCGGGAGGGGGCGGGGGTAGGGTGAGGCGGAACCCGGAGGTGCCGTGATCCCGCTCTCCCTCGTCGGCGTTCGCCTCGAGGTCCCGTCGAATCAGCCGATCGTGCTGCTGCGTGAGGACTCGGGCCCCCGCTTCCTTCCGATCTTCATCGGATCCCCGGAGGCGACGGCCATCGTCTACGCCCTCCAGGGGACCGAAACGCCCCGACCGATGACCCACGACCTCTTCAAGACGGTGCTCGAGGAGCAGGGGATCCGGCTCGAGCGGGTCGAGATCACCGACCTCCGGGACGGAACTTTCTACGCCGAACTCACGCTCGAGCGGGAGGGGGAGCGGTCGGTGATCTCCTCTCGGCCCTCCGACGCCATCGCATTGGCCGTGCGCTACGGCGACGCCGTCCCGATCTTCGCAGCCGAGGCCGTCCTCGAGGAGGCGGGGGTCGAGTTCGAAGCGGAGGAGGAGGAGCAGGAGGTCGCCCAGTTCCGGGAGTTCCTCGACACGATCACCCCCGAGGACTTCGCGACCTGACCCGGCCTCGACCGGAGGCGGAGGTCGAGATCGAGGTCGACGTCGAGGGAGGTCGAGAGTTACACTCGTGTGATGCGCGATCTCCCCGAGCAGGGCTTCCGCGGCCCCCAGGTCTGCACCATCGTCGGCATCACCTACCGCCAACTCGACTACTGGACCCGAACCGGTCTCGTTCGCCCGTCGGTGGCCGAGGCCAACGGCAGCGGAACCCAGCGCCGGTACGCATTCCGCGACATCGTCGAGTGCAAGGTGATCAAGCAGATGCTCGACGCCGGGATCGAGTTGCGCTCGGCCCGAAAGGCGATCGAGTCGCTGCGTGCGTACGACAAGGATCTCGCCTCGGCCCGGATCGTGATCGACGGTTCGTCGGTCATGCTCGCCGACAGTGACGACGCCGTCATCGACCTCATGCGGCGCGGACAGGGCGTGCTCAGCATCGTCGCCATCGAGCCGTTGGAGGCAACGGTGACGGAAGCGGTCCGCGCGGCCGGCGGCATCGAGGCGGAGACGCCCGGCGCTCGTCGCGCTGCGTCGCGCTGAATCCGGAGGACGCCGGCACCGTGAACGGCGCGGGCGACCGGCACAGCCCCCTCGACGATCGGCACCGAGCCCAGGGCGCTCGGATGGTTCCCTTCGGGGGCTGGGAGATGCCGCTCCAGTACACGGGGGTCATCGACGAGCACCGTGCCTGTCGCAGCGATGCGGTCGTCTTCGATGTCTCCCATCTCGGGACCCTCGAGTGCACGGGTCCCGACGCCCGCGATCTGCTCCAGTGGCTCCTCACCAACGATCTCGGTCGTATCGGACCGGGGCGGGCGCAGTACACGCACCTGCTCGACCCAGAGGATGCTCATGTCGTCGACGACATCATCGTGTGGTGGGTCGCGCCCGAGCGGTTTCTCGTCATGCCCAACGCGTCCAACACCGATCGAATCCTCGCGGCATTCGCCGAGGCTGCGGGCCGGGGCGGAAGTGGTGTGCCCGTCGCCGATGTGACCGGGGAACGGGCCGTGCTCGCGGTCCAGGGGCCTCGGGCCCGAGAGCGGGTGGCGACGGTGTTGCCCGAAGCGGCCCGCGTTGCCCGCTTCGCCGTGACCGA
>Ga0075471_10000188_pt1 | contig 33537 bp, 27 predicted proteins | sample DEB19_08_DNA_2_FD_74787 | JGI IMG/M metagenome (GOLD analysis project Ga0075471, IMG submission 74787) | Aqueous microbial communities from the Delaware River and Bay under freshwater to marine salinity gradient to study organic matter... | ecosystem: Environmental > Aquatic > Marine > Coastal ...
CTACCAGGGCTCTTCCATGAGGCCCACGATCTGCTGGGCCATCTTGATGATCGCCTCCTGCTGGGTGCTCGCCACGGAGCGGCCGTACTCGGGCACCAGCATCGCGGCCTGGCCCACGTCGACACTGGCCGCCGGCATCGGCACTCCGCCGGACGCCAGCACCGCGCCGCCGCGGTCGGCCCAGGTGACGAGCACCTGAAAGTTCATCTCCACCATCCGCGATTGGTCGGTCGGGCTCTCCACGATCATGCGCTTGGTGTCGGCCACGATCCGGGCCGTCAGTACGCTGTCGGCGGCCGGGTCGCCGACCACCTTGAACGGCGTCCGCTTCTCGATCTCCTTGCAGACCGCCTCGGTGAGACGTTCGCCGAGGTCGATGCCCGGGGTGGTGCGAAAGCTGTCCGACTGGATCATCGGCACGTACACCGTCCGCACGTTCGGCGCGTAGAGCGTGTTGTTGCCGAAGCGATAGCCGGCGCAGCCGCCCGCCAGCACAGCGCAGGTGGAGACGAGCAGGCAGGCATGGAGCCGACGGCGGCGGACGACGCGCGGGGCCATGAGACCTCGTCCGGTCAGCGGATGGGCGGGGCGATGCCCGACGTGTCGCCCCGGGCGATCGCCGTCTCCGCCTCGGCCATCGCGTCGAGTTCGGCTTCCTTGAGCGAGTCCGGATTGAGCAGTGCCGTCAGCATCGGAAAGGGATTGTCGGAGACGTCTTCCTTGTCGGCGATCGCGTCGAGCCGGTCGCGTGCCTGCTGGGCGAGCATCGTCTTCGGATAGTCGCGGGCGATGAGTGCGTAGTAGATGCGCGCCGAGCTGTAGTGCTTGCCCTTGGCGTAGAACTCTGCACGCGACCAGTGTCGTGTCGCCTGCTGGGCCGCGATCGCGGCCCGCGTGGTCTGCACCCGCTCGGCCTCGTCGCCGGTCAGCTGGTCGGGGAACTGCACGAGGGTCTGATCGGCCAGCACCTCCGCCTCGTTGAGGATGCCCCCCTCGTAGCCCGGCCCCTGGTATGCCCGGAGCTTCGCCTGCAGGCCGAGTAGGTGAGCCTGCAGGAGGAAGTCGCTGTCGGGATACTCGCTCCGCAGCAGGCTGTAGAAGTAGTCGGCGTCGATCCACTGCCGGTCGAGGAAGTGGGCGTTGGCCTGCGCCATGATGCTGTCGTCGGCGAGCGACCCGCGCGGGTCGTTGATCCGCACGTGATCGAACGCCTTGATGGCCCGGCCACGCGTGTCGAAGATGGGCCGCGATCGATCCACGAGGTTCGGCACGATCGTCGGGTAGTTGTGTTTCTGGTCGAGCGCGATCCAGTATTGGGCGATCACGAACTGCCGCTGCGCGATCCGGTCGAGGTAGCGGGAGTTGGCATACTTCTTCACCAGCTCGTCGTAGCAGTCTTCCGCCTTCGGGTACTGGTCGGTGAAGAACCAGCACTCGGCGAGCTGCCAGAGGGCGTCCTCCTCGATCACCGAGTCCGGCCAGCGATCGATCGCCACCTTGTACTTCGCGATCGCTTCCTTGTACTTGCGTTCCCGGTAGAGGGCGTCGCCATCGGCGAGCGCCCGCCGGGAGATCGGCTCGTTCGGGCCGCGGCCGAGGAGCTTCTTCCACCGCTTTTTGATGTTCTCCCCCTTGAAGTAATCCCAGCCGAACTCCTTCTCGGTGGGATTGAACTCGGAGGAGATCACCGAAGAGTCGCCGTCCTCCCCCAGCTCACCGGCGATCTTGTCACCGGTGGATCCGGACTTCGACCAGGGCCAGGTCGGCGTCTTGAAGGTGGCGCAGCCGGCCTGGACGATCGCGCAGGCGACGAGCAAGAGCGGCAGGGCGTGCCGCCATACGGACGTGATGCCGGCGGGGCGGCTGGTCGCGGCGGTGTCGGGTTTCATGGGCATGCGGACGCGATCGTTCGTCAGGAGGGGTGGTGCTGGCGGGTACTGGGCCGCGGCCGCAGCAGCGGGGCCACGCGCGGCCGCCTGCCGAGAACGTGTGCCATCAAGGTGTTCATCACGGCGTGGGCCTCCCCGTCGATCTGCTCTGGCAGCGGCATGGACCGCCAGGCATCCGCGGACCCGGCGAGCAGTCGCAGGGCCGCGATGCACTCGGCGGACACCGAGACGACGGCCCGCTTACCGCGGCGACACGCTCCGCAGAGCACGCCGCCGTCGAGCATGGCGAAGGCGATCCGGCCGCTTGCCGGCACCGGACCGCGGCACTCCGCGCAGCGGACCAGCGCCGGGCCGTGGCCCGCATGCCGCAGGATCGCGAGTTCGGTGTGGGTGAGCAGTGCGCGAATGCGGGAGTCGGAGAGCCGCGACGCAGCCGCGCCGTCGGCCGACAGGATCCGCAGGGTCGAGTGTGCGACATCGAACGATTCCGGCTGGGGATCGCCATCGGCAGTGAGGACGTCGAGCAGTTCCGCGACCTCCATGCCGCCGTGGAATGCCGCGACGCTGCCGCCGACCCGGAAGCGGTTCTCGAGGCTCGCTTCGGTCAGCAAGTCGAGGCCGCCCGCGGATTTGCGGAGGACGAGTACCTGACAGATCGAAAGCAGGTCAAGGGCGGCATCGAAGGCCGCCTTGGGCCGCCAGGCCCCCTTCGCCAGAGCACGCAGCTTGCCGAACTCACGGGTGAACAGGGTGACCACGGCGCTGGAGTCGCCGAAGGGGGAACTGCGGATGACGATCGCTCGCGCCTTGTCAGCCGCCATGGTTGCCGTCGCCCCCGCGGCCGCCCGCGCCGAGCCGCTCGACGCGGACGAGGTCGATCTTGCGGCGGGTCGCCGCCAGCACTTCGAGCGTCGCGCCGTGCGACTCGATCCGGTCGCCGACGTCGGGAATGCGTCCGAACGTGTGGAACACGAGGCCACCGACGGTCTCGTAGCCTTCCTCTTCGGGGAGATGCATCCGCATCCGCTCGTTGAGCCGCGACACCGGCACGTGTGCCAGCACCTCGCAGACATCGTCCGAGACGCTGCGCATGCCGTCCGAGAACGCCTCGTCGTGCTCGTCCGCGATCTCGCCCACGATCTCCTCGAGCGCGTCCTCGATCGTCACGAGACCCGACACCCCGCCGAACTCGTCGGTGACGATCGCCATGTGCGTCTTGCCGCGCTGGAACTCCAGGAGCATCTTCTGCACGCTCATCGTTTCGGGCACGAACCAGGGTGGCCGCAGCAGGGGGCGGATACCGCGGTCCGCGGCGGGCGCGGATCGGGCAGAGAGCCCGTCGGCCATCCGGTTGAGCACGTCACGGGTGTGCAGGATGCCCACCACGTCATCGGCCGACCGGTCCCAGACCGGCAGTCGCGTGTGGCCGCTTTCGGCCGCCAGCCGCACCGCGTCGTCCCAGCCGGCGGACAGCGGGATCGAGATCATCCGCGTGCGCGGCGTCATGATCTGGGAAACGCGCACCGCGTCGAGCCCGATCACGCCGCGGATCATGTCGCGGGCCGCCCCCTCGATGCGGCCTTCGCGATGGGCCTCGTCGACGACCAGCCGCAGCTCGTCCTGGGGGCGCTCGCCGTCGCCTGTCGTGCCGGCGGACGCGGACGTCATCCTGCCGAGCCCCGCCGCGGCGGCCGCCAGGCCGCCCACCGCGGGCGCGAGGAGCCCCACCACGGGCCGCCACAGCCGCCAGGTCGTCACCACGATCCACGGGCCGGCGAATCTCGTCAGCAGCATCGGCACCACGACCAGCACCAGCCAGACGACCGCGATCCAGCCGGCCACCGCCGAGACCTCGATCGCCAGCACGCCGCCGGAAGCGGCGAGCAGCCCGCGAAACGCCAGCAGCGTGGCCACCGCGGCGGCCACCACGACCACCGACGCGGCGACGAAGGCGATCGTCTCGCTGCCCGCCACGATCTCGTCGTAGTAGGCCGGCTGCCCGCGACGCCGGCAGAGCTCCAGAATCCGCTGCCGCTGGGCCCCGCGGACCGCCCGGGCCTGCACGGCCGCGAGACTGGCCACAACCAGCAGCGCCATCGCCGATTCGAGCCCGAGCGATTCCATCGTGTTCATGGGCCGCGCGCTCCGGCGACCGGCCGCGGCGGCGCGGGCAGTCCGCAGGCTTTCATCACGGCCCGCTCGCGGGCCCGCATCGCGCGGCGATCCGCCGGGGAGCGGTCGTCGTGACCGGTCAGGTGGAGCAGTCCATGGACGACGTAGTAGGCGAGTTCCCGGTGCGGCGTCCAGCCCGCGGCGCGAGCCGACCGACGGGCCGTCTCCGCGCTGACGACGATGTCTCCCACGACTCCGGCGGCGGTCCGCGGCCCGGCGCCGGCCGCGAGGTCGAAGGTGATCACGTCGGTCGGGCCGGCGTCGCCGAGCCAGCGGCCGTGCACCGCCGCGATGCGGCGGTCGTCCACCAGCGCGATGCCGATCTCCGCCCGCTCCACGCGCTGTGCCCGCAGGGCCGCACGCACGATCCGGGCGAGCCAGCGGGGCGACACCCGCAGGATCTTCTGGCGGTCGCTCACCTCGACGGCAAGCTCCTCCCGGGTGGCACGGACGCGGGACGGAGACACTACGCCGTCCTCTGATCGGGATATTTCACGCGTCCGTGGTACACGGCCGTGAGGCTCTTCACGAGACTGCGCTCGATGGTCTCCAGTTCCTCGAGCGTCAGGCCGCACTCCTCGAACTGCCCGTCGAGCAGCCGCTTCATCACGAGGTCGTGGACGAGCCCGGCGATCCGCGCCGGAGTGGGCTCCGTCAGCGCCCGGCTGGCACTCTCGACCGCGTCGGCCAGCATCATCACCGCCGATTCCTTGGAGCTCGGCTTCGGTCCGGGATAGCGGAAGTTCTGCTCGTCGATCTCGGTGCCGTTGGGATCGGTCTGGGAGAGCTCCTCCGCGCGACGGTAGAAAAATTCCACCAGCGTCGTGCCGTGGTGCTCCGCGATGATGTCGACGATCGGCTGCGGCAGGTTGTATTGCCGGGCGAGTTCGACGCCCTCCTTCACGTGGGCGATGATGATCAGGGTGCTCATCGCCGGCACCAGGGATTCGTGGCGGTTCTCCTGGCCCTGGTTCTCGATGAAGTACGTCGGCTTGAGCATCTTGCCGACGTCGTGGAAGTAGGCGCCCACCCGCACCAGCAGTCCTCGGGCGCCGATCGCATCGGCCGCCGCCTCGCCGATGCTCGCGACGTTGATCGAATGGTTGTAGGTGCCGGGCGCCCGGCGCACGAGCTCCTGCAGCAGCGGATGGGCGACGTCGCCCACCTCCAGCAGGCTCAAGTCGGTGAGCACTCCGAAGGAACGCTCGATGAACGGCAGCAGGCCGGTCATCAGAAACCCGGCCAAAAGCGTCCACAGGCCGGTGCGGCCGGCCTCGTAGAGCAGCTGCATGTCGAGCGGCCGCTCCTCGAGCAGGTTCGCACCCACCTGCGTCGCGATCGCCACGGCACCTGCCCAGAGGCCGACGTAGATGAGCTTGCTGCGGCTGCGGATCCGCCCCATCCAAAACACCATCGCGGCCGCGGCCGCGGCCAGCGTGACGTATTCAGCCAGCCCGCGGCCGAGGCCGACCACCACGACCAGCGCCACCTCGGCCGCGAGCAGCAAGGCGAGATCCTCGTCGTAGGCGATCGCCACGGTCATGGCGAAGACGAGGAGCGGCACGATCTCCGCCCGCCAGCCCTCGACCGCACACACCAGGCACAGCACCACGGTCAGTGTGGAGAGGGCCAGGAGCGTGGCGACGTGCCCGAGGTCGTCGAGCACCTCGCGGTGATGCATGTGGATGTAGAAGCCGGCCAAGGCGAACATGGCCGCGAACAGGCCGAAGAGCGACAGCGCCCGACCGATCCGCTGCCGGGCGTCCTGCTGACGGACGTACTCGTCGTGCTCCCGTTCGAGCAGGAGGATCCGATCGGCGTCGACCGCAGCGCCGGCATCCGCCAGCAGGTCGCCTGCCGCGTATCTCGCGAACTGCTGCGGCGTCTTGTCGGCGGCCTCCTTTTTGGCCTTCGCGGTGGCGTCGCGGTCGATCTCCAGCGTGCCGGGGAGTCGGGATTCGATCCAGGTGAACACCCGGCCCGCGAGCGGTCCCTCGCCCAACTCGTCGTCGAGCCGGGTCTTGAGCCGCACCTTCGCCTCGCCGAGGAGGACGTCGGCGACCTGGGCCCTCGTCAGCTCCGTGGCGTTGCCCAGAGGATGGACGTCGATCTCCGTCTGGCTGCCCTCGTCGATGCCGTGCTGGATCTTCTCGAGCACGCCGACGTTCTCGAGCGTCGCGAACGCGCGATCGATCCCCTTCTCGCACTCGAGGAGCCGGTCCTTGGTGTCGATACGGGCCCGAAACCGCTGGAACGCCTGCTGGGCCTCGGCGACCTGTTTGTCGGCCTTGGGGCTGGCCTTGGCGTCGGCTTTCGCGACGGCCGAGGGGTCGGCCTTGCCATTCGCCTTGGCCTCGGACGCGGCCTGTTCGTCACCGACGCTCTCGGCGGGGGCGGCCGGCTCGGGCTTGGCGGACGGCTCCGCGGCCGCGGCGTCGCTGCCCGGCGGCTCGGGTGCCACGGGGGGCGGGGCCGCGGCCTTGTCGACGGGCGTCGTCAGGCGGTCGATCACGGCCGCCGCCTCCGGGGCGAACTCCAGCCATGCCGCTCGTGACGAGGCGGTCAGAGAATCGGCCGCGGCGATCTCCGCCAGCCGATTCTTCAGCCCGTCCCGCAGCCGCACGATCGCCGCCTTGTCCTGCGAATACACGACGCGCACCTGCGCGACGGCACGCTCCTGGGCTGTGCGCGTCCGCTCCGCGTCGGGCTTCTCGAAGGGCACTCGCGCGGCGATTCCACGGGGCGGCACCATGCCCTGACGGAACGGAAATGGCTCGTGCCAGCCCTGCAGCACCACGAGCAGGATCAGCCCTGCCGCGAGGCACAGCGCCAGTCGCAAGAGCACCTCCGACCGCGACACGCGCTCGAGCAACGCGCCCCAGAATCCCTGCGGCCCCTCGACGGAGGATCCGCGCTTCACGCGGCGACGGTACGAGGAGGGAGCGATGGTCATGGGACGGTCAGTCGCCGTAGGCCTCGACGATCCTCTGGACCAGCGGATGGCGGACGATGTCGCCGCCGCCCAGCTGCACGCGGCCACAGCCGCGGACCCGCTCCAGCCGCTCCAGCGCGTCGACCAGGCCGCTGCGCCGGTTGGAAGGCAGGTCGATCTGCGTGACGTCGCCCGAGATCACCATCTTCGAGCCCATGCCGAGACGCGTGAGGAACATCTTCATCTGGGCGACGGTCGTGTTTTGCGCCTCGTCGAGAATGATGAAGGCGTTGTTCAGCGTACGGCCGCGCATGTAAGCCAGCGGGACCATCTCGACGACGTCCTGCTCGGTGAGGCGTTTGAGCAGCTCGTAGTCCATCATCTCGCGGAGCGCGTCGAGCAGGGGCCGTAGGTAGGGGTTGATCTTGGCCTGCAGGTCGCCGGGCAGATAGCCGAGGCTCTCTCCCGCTTCGACCGCCGGCCGCACGAGCACGATCTTGCGGACCTGCTCCGCCCGCAGGGCCGCCACGGCGAGCGCCACGGCCAGGAAGGTCTTGCCGCTGCCCGCGGGTCCGCTGCAGATGACGATGTCGTGCTCGCGGATCGCCCTCACGTAGGCCGCCTGACCGGGCGACCGCGGCTGCACCTGCCGCCCGGGGCGATGGACCTCGATCGGATCGATCGTGAGCGGTTGCTGGTCCTCGCCACCAGGAGAGAGAAGTTGCGTGACATCGGCCGGGTCGACGGCGCCGTGCTCGCGGGCGATCCGGTCGAGCTGCTCGAAGATCTCCGCGGCCCGCAGCACCGCCGGCTCCTCCCCCTCGATATGGATCGAATCGTCACGGGCGGAGACGCCCACTCCGAGGGTCGAGCGGATCCGGCGGAGGTGCTGGTCTCTCGGGCCGAAGATGGCCACGAGCCTCTTCGAGTCGACGACCGCGATGGACGTGCGGGGCATCGAAGCCCGTGGCGCGTGACGGCGCCAGCGGTCTCGGGGGGGCAATACGACAGCGACGATGCCAGGAGTATACCCGCTGCCCGCCGGGGGAAGCCGACCCCGGCAGTTTTTCCCGGTAAATGCCGGGGTTTCACCGGCCTCCGGCCACCCACAAAAGCCAGGCGACGGGCGCGGCGAGGAGCAGCGAGTCGACCAGGTCGAGCACGCCCCCGAGCCCCCCGAGCGAACGGCCCGAGTCCTTGGATCCGCACTCCCGCTTCACGAGCGATTCCACGAGGTCTCCCGCCATGCCGGCCAGCCCGACGACGGCGCCGTACACCGGCCAACTTCCCCACGGGCCGACCAGTCCCCATGCTCGGCACTGGCCGAGCACGAACCAGGCCGCGGCCAGCGACGCGGCCAGCGACGCGGCGGCACCTTCCCAGGTCTTGCCGGGGGAAAGGAGCGGTGCCATGCGGTGCCTGCCGCAGAGCGACCCGACGCCGTAGGCCGCGATGTCGCCCGCCTTCACCACGGCGATAAAGCTGATCAGAGGCAGCACGCCGGGATCGCCGCGCTGGTCCGGTGGCCCCGGATGACCGGCGTGCAGCAGCCGCAGCGCCACCATGAACGCCAGCGGCAGGCCGACGAACACCGCGGCGAACGTGCCGGCCGCGAGGCGCTCCAGTGCACCGCCTGCGGGCTGCTGCAGCGCACCGCCCGCGGGACGGTAGCGGGCGATCTCGACGATGCCCAGCGCCCCGATGGTGAGCGCGACGGTCGCCGCTGTCCAACCCGCTCCCACGGCCTCGGCGGCCGGAGACAGCCGGCCGGGGAATCCGCCGACGGCGAACGCAGCCGAGAGCACGATGGCCACGACCGCGGGCCGCAGCAGCCAGCCTGGCAGGGTGAGTCCGCGACCGGCGAAGAGCGCCACGAGCTCGTCGATCCCGCCGATGGCGAGCGCGGCTGCGAGCGGCAGCAGCCACCATGACGGCGGGGTGCCGCCGAGTCGGTTCCAGTCGGCCCACGTCAGCCCCGCGAAGACGGCGACGAGCGCGGCGGCGAACACGACGCGTGACGCCAACGCCGCGATTCCGCGGGGGCCTGTCGACGGTGGCACGGGCTCCGCGGGAACGCTCACGATGGCCCAAGCCCCCCGAAGCGGCGCTCCCGCGTCGCGAACGCCGCGATCGCCGCGTCGAGATGCTCTTCGGCGAAGTCGGGCCAGGTGACGTCGGTCACCCAGAGTTCCGCGTAGCTGATCTGCCAGAGAAGAAAGTTGCTGATCCGCATCTCGCCGGCGGTGCGGATGAGCAGGTCCGGGTCGGCCATGCCCGCGGTGTCGAGCCGCGCGGCGAGGGCGCGTTCGTCGATCTGCTCCGGATCGAGGAGGCCGTCGCGGGCCTCCCGGGCCAGCCGGCGGGCCGCGTCGACGATCTCCGCCCGCGATCCGTAGTTGATCGCCAGACAGAGCCTCATGCCGCCGTTTGCGGCGCACAGCGCGACCGTCCGGTCGAGCTCGGCGAGCGTGGAGGCGGGCAGCGCGGCGCGGTGGCCGATCATCGAGAGCCGGATCTGCTCCCGCATGAGCAGCCCGCGCTCCTCGACCATGTACTGCTCGAGCAGATGCATGAGAAACTGGATCTCGTGCGTGGGCCGTCGCCAGTTCTCGCTCGAGAGGCAATAGAGCGTCAGTTGTTCGATGCCCAGCCGGGCGCAGTGCTCGGTGATCCGCCGGACGCTGGCCACGCCCCGGCGGTGGCCCTCGATCCGGGGCAGGCCGCGGTGCTGTGCCCAGCGGCCGTTGCCGTCCATGATGATGGCGATGTGGCGCGGCCGCCGGCCCCCCGGCTCGTTGTCCGTCGCGGCCGACGCCGGGGCCGCGGGCGTCAGGCGTTCGCCGGCGTGCGATGCTGGGGACGTGGCCATGGTGCCTGCTGGTGAGCGGGGCGTTCGCAAAAGATCGTCTGCTCCCGGTCGGGGCCGACCGACACGATCGACACCGGACGGCCGAGCAGTTCGCCGATCCTGGCAAGATACCGCTTCGCCGCGGCCGGCAGGGCGTCGTAGCTGCGGACCGTCGAAAGCTCCTCGCGCCAGCCCGGTAGCGTCTCGTAGACGGGCACGGCCTTCTTGAGGTCGTCGACGTGGCTGGGGAAGTGGCTCGTCTGCACGCCGTCGATCGTGTAGGCCGTGCAGATCTTCAGTTCGTCGAGGCCTCCGGGCACGTCGAGCAGCATCACGGCGAGCTCGTCGACGCCCGAAAGCCGGGCCGTGTACCGAGCCGCGACCGCGTCGAACCAGCCGCACCGCCGGGGCCGCATGGTCACCGTGCCATATTCTCGCCCGCGCTCGCGCAGGTGCTCGCCGATCGCGTTGGACTGCTCCGTGGGCATCGGCCCGCCACCGACGCGGGTGGAGTAGGCCTTCACCACGCCGATCACCCGCTCGATCCAGCGGCCCGGCACTCCGGACCCGCTCGCGACGCCGACGCCCGACGAGTTGCTGCTGGTGACGAAGGGGAAGGTGCCGTGGTCGATGTCGAGCAACGCGCCCTGCGCGCCCTCGAAGAGCACCCGCGAGCCGGATTCGATCTTGTCGAGGAGGAACGACGTCGTGTCGGCGACGTAAGGCCGCAGCCGCTCCGCGTGCCGCAGGGTGGTCTCCAGGATCGCGCCGGCGTCGAGCGGCTCGGCCGCGGCGGCGTGCCAGCCGGCAAGCAGTCGATTCTTGATGCCGACAATGTGCTCGAGGCGGTCGCGAAATTCCGCCCGATAGAGGTCGCCCAGCCGGATCGCCAGCGAGCGGCCGACCTTGTCGCGGTAGCAGGGGCCGATTCCCCGGCCGGTCGTGCCGATCGCCTCGCCCCCCGACAGGCTGCCGTCGAGCGCCCGATCCTCGGCGACGTGCCACGGGAAGACGAGGTGCGCCCGGTCGCTCACGAGCAGCTTGCCTGCGACGCGGACGCCACGGGCCTCCAGGCCGTCGATCTCCTTGATGACGCTCGCCGGATCGAGAGCGACGCCCCCCGTGACCACGCAGGTGACGTCGTCGCGAAGGATCCCGCTGGGAATGAGCGACAGCTTCCAGGTCTCTCCCTTCGACACGACCGTGTGGCCGGCGTTGGCGCCCCCCTGGTAGCGCACGACGATCTCGTGGTCCTCGGTGAGGATGTCGACGAGCTTGCCCTTGGCCTCGTCACCCCATTGCAGACCGATGACGCATGTGCCGGGCACGGAAGGAGGTCCTCTCGGGAAGAAAACGGCTGGCCAGCGGAGGCTGCCGCGATCGAGGCCTCCCCTCAGAGTCTAAAACCGTCGAAAACCCGGTCAAGCCTGCCGTTCGTGTGCCGGTCAGACGGCCCGCCAGATGCCGCCGACCAGCAGCATCGCCACCGTGATCACCACGACGCCGGCGATGTCGAGGACGGCGCCGCTTTTCATCATGGCCCGCAGCGGGATCCGGCCGGATCCGTAGGCGATCGCGTTGCACGGCGTGCTCACGGGCATCATGAAGCCGAGGCTGGCCGCGAACGTCGCGGCCAGCGCCGCCACGACCGCATCGCCGCCGCTGGCCTGCGCCAGGGCGATCGCGACCGGCACCACCATGTTGGCGCTGGCCGTGTTGCTCGTGAACTCGCTGGTGACGAGTCCCACGAGGCAGGCGGCCGCCACGAGCGCAGTCGCGCCGCCCGGCCCCGAGGGGAGCCAGCCGGTCAGGCTTCGGCCCAGTTCTCCGGCGAGCCCGGTGGAGAACGAAAGTTCTCCCAGCGCCATGCCGCCGCCGTAGAGCAGCACGATGCCCCAGTCGATGCCGCTCGCCTCGTCCCATGCGAGCGCCGCGCGGCGCGTGCCGTCGGCCCGGCGGCCACCGGGCAGCATGAACAGCAGGAGCGCTCCCACCAGCGCGGCCACGCCCTCCGGCACCCGCGCCGCCAGCCACGCGGATGCGGGATGCCGCGGGCCGAGCAGCAGCGACAGCCCGCCCGGCAGCACCCAGAGCGCGACTGTCACGGCCAGCGCGATCGCTGTCGACCGCTGGCCGGACGACCACGTTCCCAGCCGTGCCCGCTCTGCGGCCACGAACGCCGCCACGCCCGGCAGCCGAGCCGTGCCCGCCGGAAACATCCACGCCAGCACCGCCACCGCCACCGCCGCGAGTGCGGCTGCGACGGGCACCCCGACGGAGCACCAGGCGAGGAAGGAGATGTCGACACCGATCTCTCCGCGAATGAAGCCGAGACCGATCATGTTGGGCGGGGTGCCGATCGGCGTCGCCAGCCCGCCAACCGACGCGGTGAACGGCACGCAGAGGAGGAGCCCCGTGGCGAAGCGTGGATCGAGCGCGGTGGCCGTGGCACCGGTGCGGTCCGCCTCGAGACGCGAGGCATGCTCGATCGCCGCCAGGATGCCGGAGGCGATCGCGAGCATCATCGCGGTGGTGGCCGTGTTGGAGATGAACGCGCTGATCAGCGCCGACACGAACCCGACGGCCGCGAGCACTCGCCACGGGCGGTCGCCCACCCAGGGAATCCCCAGCACCGAGAAGGCCAGCCGCCTGTCGAGGCCGTGCACGCGGATCGCCTCTGCGAGCATGAACGAGCCGATGAAAAGGAAGATGATCGGATCGGCGAACGGCCTGAAGACCTCCTTCGCCGGCGCGACCCCCGCGACGACGCAGGCCACAACTCCCAGGAGCGCCGTCACTGGGAGTGGCAGGGCCTCGGTGACCCAAAGGACGACCACGGTCGCGAGGATCGCGGCGAGCGACTGCGCCTCGGGGCCGAGCGTCATGGCGGAGCGAAGCCGTGGGACGTGGAGCGATCTGGCCACAAGCCGCGCGCTGCGGCCTCGGCAAGCGTAGTCGGCGCGCGACGAGGTCACAACGCCGCTTCGCCGCCGGCCGGCCTCGGGCGCCGGGGCGGCGCCGGCGTGTGCTAAGCTCGCTGCATGCGATCCGCAGCGGGCACCGTCCTGCACGTCACCGCCGCCGACCGTGGGCAGACGCTCGCGGCGTTTCTGCGCGCGAAGCTCGGCGGCGACGGGGTGGGGCCGGGCCCTGGGGCGGCCAGTTGGTCGCGGGTGCAAAAGCTCGTGCGGTCGCGGCACGTGATGATCCACGGCAACATCTGCACCGACGCGGCGCGGCGGCTGAAGGATGGTGAGGTCGTGAAGGTGCTCACGGCGGCAGCCGCGGCCGCTCCGCAGGCCGACGACGTGCGGATCGTGCACGTCGACGAGCAGGTCGTCGTGGTCGACAAGCCGACCGGCGTCACGACGACGCGGCACGCCGAGGAGCGGTCCTGGCCGGCCCGCCGGCGGCAGACGCAGCCGACGCTCGACGAACTCGTCCCGGATGCGATCGGGCGGCACCTCCGCGGTCGTCGCGGGGACCGGGGCGGCAAGCCTCGGCGCATCCCGCCGGTGCGCGCCGTGCACCGCATCGACCGGGAGACGAGCGGACTCGTGGTGTTCGCCCGCACGGTGCCAGCCGAGCGGATCCTCGCGGAGCAGTTCCGCGCCCACACCACGCACCGCCGCTATCTGGCACTGTGCGTGGGCAGCGTCAACGCCGGCACGATCCAGACGAACCTCGTTCGCGACCGCGGCGACGGCCGGCGCGGCTCGTCCGGCACCGATGAGGGCAAGCGGGCGGTCACGCACGTCCGGCCGGTCGAGCATTTCGGCGACGCCTTCACGCTCGTCGAATGTCGGCTCGAGACCGGCCGCACGCACCAGATCCGCATCCACCTTGCCGAGATCGGCCATCCGCTCTGCGGCGAGCGGGTCTACTCGGCGCCGCGGGGCATGAAAGCCGAGGACACATCGCAGGCGTCGCGGGTGATGCTGCATGCCGCCGAGCTGGGCTTCGTGCATCCGGAGACCGGCCGGGATCTGCGGTTCGAGAGCGGGCTTCCCGCCGACTTTCGGCGGCTCTTGGAGAAGCTGCGAAAGCCGCGGTCGTCGCCGCGGGCCGGCGGCGGCCGCAGTCACCGCTAGAGCGAGTCTCGTTGTGCTGGAGCGACGACTTGGGAGCTGGAAGCAGGGAGGCGAGGGGCTCGGCGAACGCTCGACGAGCGTGTGATCGAGCACGGTGACTTTTGCCGCCCCCCAGCCGGTGACACCCGTGCATCGGAACCGGTCTCGTCGGCCGTTCCGTGCCGATCGCGACGGTTTGCCGCGCGCGACCTGCGCGGATAGCCTGAAGCCACCATGGACACCGTCCGCTTCCGCCACGCCCACTTCTCGGCGCGGTTTCCCGTCGACTGCCGCTACTCGCCCACGCACTTCTGGCTGCGGCCGGCGACAGCCCTCGCGCCTGACACCGCCGCCGACGCCCCGCGGCTGTGGCACGTCGGCTTCACGAAGTTCGCCACGCGCATGCTGGGCGAGCTGGTGGAGATGGTGCTCGACGTGCGGCCGGGCCAGCAGGTTGCGGGTGGCCAGCGGCTGGGTACTGTCGAGGGCTTCAAGGCGGTGAGCGACCTCTTCTGCGTGGTCGACGGCCGGTTTGAGGCCGCGAACCCGGCGCTCACGGCCGAAGCCTGCCTCACGCACTCCGATCCCTACGGCGCGGGCTGGCTCTACGCCGTGCACGGCACGCCGATGCCGGGCCACGTCGACGTGCACGGCTACGTAGCCCTGCTCACGGAGACGATCGAGCGGCTGCAGGCGTCCCGCTATAGTGGCGGAGCCGACCACGACGGCGGCGCAGACCAGCACCGGGAGCACGCCGATGACGACGACCGCTGACGGACGGGCCCGCTACGTGATGATCGGCGGCTTCCTGGGCGCCGGAAAGACGACGTCGATCCTGCGGCTGGCCGAGTGGCTCACGAAGCGGGGCCTGCGGGTGGGTCTCATCACCAATGACCAGGGAGGCGGCCTCGTCGACACGGCGCTCGCCGCCGCCCACGGCATGCCCGTCGAGGAGATCGTCGGCGGCTGCTTTTGCTGCCGGTTCACGTCGCTCGTCGAGGCGGCGGACGCGCTCGTGCATGAGAACGCTCCGGACGTGCTCGTGGCCGAGCCCGTCGGCAGCTGCACCGACCTGGTGGCGACCGTCACGCTGCCGCTGGAGCAGATCTACGGCGAGCGGTTCGTCGTGGCGCCGATGAGCGTGGTCGTCGACCCGCTGCGGGCGGAGCGGGTGCTCGGCCTCGCCGAGGCGAGGCTTTCCGAGCACGTCGGCTACATCTACCGCAAGCAGCTCGAGGAGGCGGAGATCGTCGTCGTCAATAAGTGCGACCTGGTCGACGTCCCGCGGCGGGAGCGGCTGCGGGCCGCGCTCGCGGCGGTGAATCCGCGTGCGGAAATCCTCGAGTGCTCGGCCCGCGAGGGCAGCGGCCTGGAGCCCTGGTTCGACCGGCTGCTCGCCGGCACGACCGCCGCCGCGGCGATTGCCGAGATGGACTATGACCGCTACGCCCTCGGCGAGTCGCTCCTGGGCTGGCTCAACGCCGAGGTCAGGATCGGCGCGGCCGACGCGGCCGAGTTCGACGGCAACGAACTGCTCGCCGCGATCCTCGCCGACATCCGCGGCCGGCTGGCGGCCGATGGCCGCGAGATCGCGCATCTCAAGGGCACGCTCTCCGTGGAGGGCGACCCCTATGAGCTGGCCGCGGCCAACGTCGTGCGGTCGGCCGACGCGGCCGTGGCGTCGCATCGGCTGCCGGAGCCCGTCGACATCGGTCGGCTGCTCGTCAACCTGCGGGCGGAGGCCGACCCCGCCGAGCTCGAGCGGGCCGTGCGCCGGGCGGTGGCCGCCTGCGTGGCGGGCCGGCCGCACGAGATCCTGCACCTTGAGCACTTCCGGCCCGGCCGGCCCGTGCCCACGCACCGGATCGCGGCGCGGGCGTAGGCGGGTGGGGAGCCGGTAGCGGAGCGGGTATAACGGTTGGGCCGCGGGCCGAGGTCGCATGACCGTCGCGGCTGAGCCCCCTGCCCGGCCGGCCCTCCGGTCCCCCTGATCGCGACGCCGCCATGCGAGCCCTGCCCATGATCCTGCCGCGAATGGCCGGTCACATGCTCTCCTCGGTGGCCCCCAACTGCCTCTGGAAGTTCGGCTGGAACTTCGGCGTCAAGGGGCTGATCGCCGTCGAGAGGTTCAAGGCGCGGCTGCGACGGGGCGTCGTGTTTCCGCCGTTCCTGCACCTCTCGGTGATCAACTCCTGCAACCTCAAGTGCCAGGGCTGCTGGGTCGACGTGCAGGCGCCGCGGACGATGGTGCCCTTCGAGGAGCTCGACGCGGTCGTCAGCGACGCCAAGGCGCACGGCAACGTCTTCTTCGGGCTGCTCGGGGGCGAGCCCTTCCTGCACCCGCGGCTGCTCGACCTGCTCGAGGCCCACACCGACTGCTACTTCCAGATCTTCACCAACGGCCAACTGATCACCCCCGACATCGCCCGCCGGCTGCGGAAGCTGGGCAACGCCACGCCACTGGTGAGCATCGAAGGCGATGCGACCACCAGCGACGTGCGCCGCGGCGGACGGCACGTGCTCGACCGGTCGCTCCGCGGGCTCGAATTGTGCCTCGAGGCGCGGCTGATCACCGGCGTCGCCACGAGCCTCTGCAGGTCGAACATCGACACGCTGCTGACCAGCGCGTGGCTGGAGCGGCTCGTCGACATGGGCGTGCACTACGCCTGGTTCCACGGCTACCGGCCGGTGGGGCCCGAGGCGTCGCCGGAGCTGGCGCTCACGCCGGAGCAGCTCGTCCGCGTGCGGCGGTTCGTGGTGGAGCAGCGGGCCCGGCTGCCGATCGCGATCGTCGACGCCTACTACGACGACAAGGGGCAGGCCCTCTGCCCGATGGCCGTGGGGCTCACGCACCACGTCGGGCCGTCGGGTGGCATCGAGCCCTGCCCGATCATCCAGCTGGCGGTGGAGCACGTCGACGCGAAGGCGTCGTTCTACGACCAGGTGACGCAGTCGGCGTTCCTGAAGGAGATGCGCGAGGCGGCGGCGGGCCACAGCCGCGGCTGCGTGATGCTCGAGAATCCGCGGCTCGTGCTGGAGATCGCCGACCGGCATGGCGCCCGTGACACGACCCAGCGGGGCACCGCGCGGCAGGAGCTCCTGGCGATGACGCCGCGTTCGAGCCAGGACCTGCCGGGCCGCGAACTGCCCGAGGAGCACTGGATGTACCGCTTCGCCAAGCGGTACTGGTTCAACGACTTCGGCACCTACCAGGCCGCCGCCCGGGTGCACCCATGACCGGCAGCCAGCCAAAGGGCGACCAGGCCAGGGCCGACGGCGTCCGCATCCTCTATTGCCGCTGCGCCTACGCCCAGGTCGTGCCGGCCGCCGTGAAAGACTCGGTACTCGACGGCCTTGCCGCGGCCGATCGCGGCTTCGAGATGGTGCCCGACCTCTGCGAAATGGCGGCCCGCCGCGACCCGCACCTGGCGGAGCTCGCCCGCGGCGCGGGCACGCTGCGGATCGCCGCCTGCTGGCCGCGGGCCGTGCAGGGACTCTTCACGCTGGCCGACGCGCCGCTGCCCAAGGAGGGCGTGGAGATCCTCAATATGCGGACCGAGGCCGCGGACACGGTGCTGGCCGCCGCGCTCGCCCCGCCCTCCGCCCCGTCCGGTCAGCCCGTGGAGAAGTCTGGAGCCGCGTCATGATCGCCTCCACGCCGCTGCCGCCGCGGGTTGTCGTCTACGAGGGGGCGGGGGCCGAGCCGCTGCCACCGGCCGACCGCACGCGGCTCTTCGCGCAGCTGCTCGACCGCGGCTACTCGGTCACGCGGGCAGGGGCCGGCGCGGCCGACCAGCGGGTCGGCGGCGCGGTCGTGGTGATCGGCCGGTTCGCCGGGCCGCCCCCCGCGGTCGCCGCCGACGCCGGCCGCCTGAACGTCCAGGTGCGGAGCATCGCCGGGATGACGGTCGACGAGGTGGTCGCCGTCGTCGAGGAGGCCCGGGGGGATCGACGGATGAACCGGCCGCCTGATGCCGGCCAGGCGGGGTTGGCCGCCGCCAACACCGCCGACACCTGGAAGCCCTGGTTCCCGGTGATCGATACGGCGCGGTGCACCAACTGCATGCAGTGCCTGAGCTTCTGCCTCTTCGACGTGTACGGTGTGTCTGCAGAGCACACGCTCCGCGTCGAGAACCCCGCCAACTGCAAGGTGAACTGCCCCGCCTGCTCCCGGGTCTGCCCGGAGGTGGCGATCATGTTCCCGAAGTACCACGCCGGCCCGATCGACGGCGGGCCGGTGTCGGAGTCGGACGTGCACCGGGAGAAGATGAAGGTCGACATCTCTGCGCTCCTCGGCGGCGACATCTACGCGAAACTGCGGGAGCGGAGCGCCGACGCGAAGGCCCGGTTCTCGAAGGAGCGGAGCGCCGACCAGGCGCTGGCCGAACGGCGCCGGTGCCTGACGAAGCTCGCGGACGCCGCCCAGATCCCTCGGGAGGTGCTCGACGCCCTGCCTTCGCCGGATGAGATCCAGCGGCGGACCGAGGCGGCCGCGGCCCGCGCCGCGGCCGCGAAAGAGGCCGCCACCGCCGCTGCCGCCGCGACCGGAGGCGGGTCGGCCTGACGAAGCCGGCGCCGACGGGCATACTGAAGGTCCCTCCCGGAAAGGTGCACGCGATGTCCTCGAGCAATCCCGCGTCGATCGAGCTGGCGATCCTGCCGCCGCCGGTGCCGCCAGCCCTCATCCGGGCGCGGCTGCCGCAGCCGGGCATCCCGCAGACGAAGGCCGACCGCGACGCCCTGCGCGACGCGGTGCGGCGGGGCATGGATCGGGAGCGGGCCGTGCCGCCGCTGGGGATGGACGAACTCCGCCGCCGGGCGGTCGCCGCGCTTACCGAGGCGGGCCTCGACGAAAGTCATCTCGACTACGCGGTCGTCACCGTCAACAACGAGTCGTGGCGGGACGCGCTGGCCGCCGTGCCCTTCGAGCGGCGGCTCCTGCTCATGCCCAAGTGCCTGCGGGAGGAGAATCGCTGTCCGGCACCGTTCGACGAGTTCGGGCTGCTCTGCAAGCAGTGCGGCCTCTGTTCGATCCAGGACTTCCAGGCCGAGGCCGAGCGGCTCGGCTACGCGGTGCTCGTGGCCGAGGGTTCGGCGCTTGTCATGGCGATGGTGCAGACTGGCCGTATCGAGGCGATCGTGGGCGTGAGCTGCATGCCGGTGCTCGAGAAGACGTTCCCGCACGTCCAGGCCGCGGCGATTCCCGCCGTGGCGGTGCCGCTTCTCCAAGACGACTGCGTCGACACGACGGTCGACGTCGACTGGGTCTGGGACTACATCCATTTGGAGGCGGCCGACCGCTCGCGACGGCTCGACCTTGGCGGGCTGCACGATCGGGTGCGGACCTGGTTCGAGCGGCCGACGCTCGATCGGCTGATGGGACCGCCGACCGGCCATGCCGAGGAGATCGGCCGGGACTGGCTGGCGATCGGCGGCAACCGCTGGCGGCCGTTCCTCGCGGCGGCGGTGTACGAGGCGGTGCGGCGGGATGGCGACGCCGCCGACACCGGCCGCGCCGACGACACGATCAGGCGGATCGCGATCGCCGTCGAATGCTTCCACAAGGCGTCGCTCGTGCACGACGACATCGAGGACGGCGACTTCGAGCGGTACGGCCAGCCGACGCTCTGCGGCGCCCACGGAGTGCCTGTCGCCCTCAACGTCGGCGACCTGCTCATCGGCGAGGGCTACCGGCTGCTCGCCGAGTCGGGCCTCGCTCCCGACCTCGTGCAGGCGGCGGTCAGCGAGGCGGCCGGCGCCCAGCGTCTGCTTTGCCGCGGCCAGGGGGCCGAGCTTGCCTGGAGCCGCAGCCCCACGCAGCTGGCCAGCCGCCAGGTGCTCGAGATCTTCCGGCTGAAGACGTCGCCCGCCTTCGACGTGGCGCTGCAGCTGGCGGCGATCGGCGCGGGCCGGGGGCCGGAGCTCGCCGACGCCCTGCGGGCCTACAGCGAGGCGGTGGGGATCGCCTACCAGATCAAGGACGACCTCGAGGACACCGTCGACGACGCCGGCATCGGCCGCACGGCCGGGCTCGACGGCGGGTCGGGTGCACGGCCGAGCGTCGTACTCGCGATCGCGGCCGAGCGGGCCCGGGGCGAGGAGCGGGAGATGCTCGCCGCGATCACGTCAGGCCGGTCGCATCCCGCGGCCACGGCGGCGCGGCTCCGGGAGGCGATCCGATCGGCGAAGGCCGACGAGCGGGCGGCGCTCCTGCTCGAAAGCTACAAGGAGCAGGCGGTGCGGGCGCTCGAGCGGCTTTCCGATGCCACGCTCAAAGGGCTGCTGCGCCGCGTGCTCGCCAAGATGTTCAACGAGCTCTCCTTTGGCGGCTACTGCCGGGAGCAGGAGGCCAAGGTGGCCCGCGACGGCCAGGCCACGGCTGGAGTCGCGCACGCTGCGGGCCCCGCACCGAAGGCCGTCGAGACCGTCGCGCCGGCATGAGCCAGCGGCTGCAGATGCTGCAGGTGGCCAGGCTCTCCCGGCGGACGCTGGGCGAGTCGATCGGCCTCGTGCTCTCGTTTCTCGAGTCGCTGGTGATGCCGGACGGCGGCTACCGAGGCCGCGGCGACCGGTCGGACCTCTACTACACGTCGTTCGCGCTCGATGCTCTCGTGGCGCTCGAGGCGCTCCCGGCCGGCGGGCCGCGTGCGGAGCAGACGCGCCGCTATCTCGAGTCGTTCGGCGATGGCGGCGGGCTCGACTTCGTCCATCGCTGCTGCCTGGCGCGGGCCTGGGCATCGCAGCCCAAGGGGGCGATCGGCGTCGACCGCCGGGCAGCGCTCCTGGCCGGAGTCGAGCGGCAGCGTTCCGCCGACGGCGGCTTCAATTCGCGGGCCGGGGCCGCTCGCGGAACCGCCTACGGCTGCTTCCTCGCCGCGAACGCCTGCGCCGACCTGGACGAGCCGGTCGCCGAAGGAAGCGCGGAGGCAGCGGCCCTCGCCGACTGCGTGGCGGGGCTGCGTTCCGCCGACGGCGGCTGGTCGAACACGCCCGATCAGCAGGAGGGCTCGACGACGGCGACGGCCGCGGCGGTGGCGGTGCTCCGCGGCCTCGGCCGGCCCGTGCCGTCGGCCGCGGCCGAGTGGCTGCTCGCGCGGCGGCATCCTGCGGGCGGGTTCACGGCTGCGGCGGACGCGCCGATTCCCGACCTGCTCTCCACGGCGGTGGCGCTGCACGCGCTCGACGCGATCGAGGTGCCGTGGCGGGAGCACCGCGAGAGCATGCTCGATTTCCTCGACACGCTCTGGACGGCGGAAGGCGCCTTCCACGGCTCGTGGGCCGACGACGAGCCGGACGCCGAGTACACGTTCTACGGCCTGGTGGCCCTCGGGCACGCGAGCGTGTGAGCGGCACCGGGGCCCCGACGGCCGTTCATGCCCCCCGGTTCGGCCGGAGTTCGACCGAGGCGTTTCCCCGCAGCAGGGCGTCGGCGGTCGGGGACAGGTTCGTGAGGCCCGTCAGCACCACCCGTGCCGATCGCGCCGCGAGCGGTCGTGCCGCAGCATCCGACAGCGACTTCAGCCCGGTCAGCGAGAGCACTCCCCGGTAGTCCGCCAACGCCGCGACGACGTCGTCGTCGACCTCGTGCAGGCTTCCCAGCGACAGCATCACGCCCTCGTACCGCGCCAGGGTGAGAGCGATGTCCGGGGAGACCGCGACGAGACCGTCGAGAAACAGCATCCCGCCGTGCGGCACGAGCGCGTCCACGGTCTCGCGGGACACGGTCGTCAGCCCCTCGAACGAGAGCCCCATCCCGTGTGAGGCCAGTCTCGCGGCGACGTCCGGAGCGAGTGTCGTCATCCCCGCGAACGAGAGGTTGCCGTTGTAGCGGGACAAGATCGTCGCGATGTCGGGCGTGATCGCCTGCAGTCCGTCGAGAGAGAGCGAGTAGCCGGAGTGCTGCGAAAGAAGCGTCGCCTCCGTGGTCGACAGTCGTGTGATGCCACGTAGCGAGAGCGACCGCGTGTGGGGTGCAAGTGCGGCGAGCACCTGCTCGTCCGGGCCGACGAGGCCGTCGAGCGACAGCGGGCCTTCGTGAGCCGCCAGCACCGCCGCGGCCTCCGCGGACAGTGCCGTGACGTGATCGAGCCGTCCGCCGTGCCTGCGCAGGGCGGCCTTCGCCCAGGACCTGTCGTGGAGCGTGCGCAGATTGCCGATCACCAGGCCGCCCTTGTGCCGCAGCAGAGCCCTGGCCGCCTTCGATGAGAGCACGGAGAGCCCCTTGAGCGAGAGCTGGCCGGAATGGCGAGAGAGCTCCTCGACGACATCGTCCGTGGCCGACTGGAGGCCGTTGAGCGAGAGCGGCCCTTCGTGCGACGCGAGTTGCCGTGCTGCTTCCGCCGACAGGCTCGTCACATGATCGAGCTGCCCGCCGTGCCGACGAACCGCTTCGCGGGCCCATTCGGCCGAGGGAAGGACGGCCCGGGCGGCGATCTCGACCCGTCCCCGATGCCGCGACAGCGATTGCACCGCCTCCGCCGAGACCTCCGTGAGCGAGGCCATCGACAGCAACGGTCCGGCATGCCGGGACAACGCGGCGGCTGCAGCGTCCGACAGGCTCGTGACGCCGTCGAGGTAGAGCATCGACTCGTGGGCCGCCAGCAGGTCGGCCGCCTTGGAAGAGAGCGTCGTCAGCCCGTCGAGCGACAGGGCGCCGGGATGACGCGCGACGACCGCGGCCACGTCGTCTTCGAGGTGGGCGAGCCCGTTGAGAGCCAGATCTCCCTCGTGGGTCGTCAGGATCCGGGCGACCTCCGGCGACAAAGAGCAAAGCGAGTCGAGCCGCAGCGAGGGGAGATTGAGTGAAACCAGTTCCTCTGCCTGCTGGACGGACAGCTCCGTCATCGTCCGCACGTCGTCGGCGTCCATCCAGCGTCTCCCGGCAGAACGGTCTGGAGGCAGGGTAGCGGCGGCATGGTTGCCTCGCAACGCGTCTGACCACTGTCGCGACGTCCGCCCTGCATGTGCCCGTGGAATCCGCGACAGGCCACGCCGCATCGCAGACAGTCCACCAGCCGTTTGCGAAACCGGCCGGGTCCGACCTATCCTAAAGGGATCAGCCGCCACTTCCGGGGTTCCATCCCCGGCCCTCCGTTGTCGCCCCGCGGTGCGGCCGCATGCCGCGGCGGTCCCTCCAGCCGTCTTCTCACGACCGATCGGTGCCACGGCGTGGTCGCGCCGTGGGCACGTCTCCCTGCCAGTCAGGTGCCATCATGCTCCAGAAGAAGCCTCTCGCCGCGGCGCTGCTCCTCGCCCTCCTCCTGCCGGCCGCGTCACTCACGCCTCCGGTGTTCGCCCAGCAGGTCTGCCTCCCGATGCCGCGCCTGCTCACGATCACGCCGATGGGAGGCCAGGCGGGGACGAGTGTGGAAGTGACCGTCGCGCACCAGCACGTCGACGTGGCCCGGGAGCTCCTGTTCTCGTCGCCGAAAGTCACCGCGAAGCCGGTCGTGGCCGCGGATGGACGGCCCGTCCCCAACCGATTCGTCGTGACCATCGCCGCCGACGCTCCCGTCGGCGTGCACGACGCCAGGCTCCTCTCCTCGCTGGGCGTGTCGGCACCGCGGGCGTTCGCCGTGGGGGATCTGCGGGAGGTCTCGCGCGCCGCGCCGAACAACACGATCGCAGCGGCGCTGCCGCTCGAGGTGAACTCGGTGTGCAACGCCACGGCGACCGAGCGGGCGATCGACTTTTATTCGTTCCGAGGAACCAAGGACCGCCGCATCGTCGTGGATTGCAACACGCTGGGGATCGATTCCAAGCTCAATCCGGTGGTGATCATCACCGATGGGAAGGGCAACGAACTCCTGGCGAGCCGTGACGGTGGAGTCCTCGACTTCACGCCGCCGCAGGACGGCACCTATCTCATCAAGGTGCATGGGCTGGCCTTTCAGGGAGGCAGCGAGCAGTTCTACCGGCTGTCGCTCCGCGAGGTGCAGGGCACGGGGCCGGCGCCGCGGCAGGACACCGTGAAGCGGGTCAGTTCGTTCTCCTGGCCGCCAGAGGGACTCTCTGCCGGAGCACTGACCGCCGAGGTCGAGCCGAACGACGACCCGGCGGCGGCGCAGAGCATCGTGCTGCCGTGCGACATCGCGGGTGCGTTCGTGCCGGCCGACGACGTCGACGTCTTCGAGTTCCAGGCCAAGAAGGGGGATGTCTGGTGGGTCGAGGTGGCCTCGGAGCGGCTCGGCATGAACACCGATCCGTTCGTGCTCGTGCAGCGGGTCACGGTGGTCGATGGCAAGGAGACCGTCACGGACGTGGCCGAGTTCGACGACATCCCCCATCCGATCAAGCCCGGCGACTTCATCCCCGCGTCCACCTACACGGGTCCGCCCTACATCTCTGGCTCCCCCGACGTGCTCGGCAAGCTCGTCCTTCCCGAGGATGGCGTCTATCGGCTGCGGCTGCGGGATCTGCTGGGTGGGCCCGGGGCAGATCCGGGCAGCATCTACCGGCTCGTGATCCGTCAGGCCGCGCCGGACTTCGCCGTGGTGGCCTGGGCGGCCCACCTGCAACTGCGTCAAAACGACTTCGGGACATTCTCGAAGCCGATCGCACTGCGGGCTGGCACGACGATGGCGTTCGAGGTGGTGGTCGTCCGCCGCGACGGCTTCGACGGCGAGATCGAGATGTTCATGGAAGGCCTGCCGCCGGGCGTGCGGGCGAGCGGCCTGACGATCCCGGCGGGAAAGTCGCAGGGGATGCTGTTCGTCACGGCCGACGCGACCGCCACGCCGGCCCTGTCGATCGCGAAGATCTTCGGTCGCGCGCGGGTCAACGGCGCGGAGGTGGTTCATCCCTGCCGGCTTGCCTCTGTCGTGTGGGCCATCGACTACGCGCCGAACGATTTTCCCCGGTCGCGGCTGGTCGCAGATGTGCCGGTGTCGGTCACCGATTTCGAGAAGGCACCCGCCTCGATCGCCGCGGCCGAGAACAAGGTCTGGGAGGCGAAGGCCGGCGACACGCTGAAGATCCCGCTGCGGATCGACTGGCGCGAGGAGTTCAACGGCGCGTCGATCCAGCTCAAGCCCTACGGCACGCTGTTCGCGGGTATGAAACCGATCGACCTGCCGATCAAGGCCACGACGGCGGAGGCGGTGGTCGATCTGGCGGCCCTGAAGACCCCTCCGGGCGACCACGTGCTGGCGTTTCGCGGCATCAGCGTCTGCAAGCACCGCGCCAATCCCGCCATCGTGAAGATGGCCGAGGAGGAGCAGAAGCGGGCGAGCGACCAGGTCGCCGCGCTCACCGCAGCGGCCGCGGCGGCGGCGGAAAAGGCGGCCAAGGCTCCCGACGCGGAAAAAGCGGCAGCGGCCGCCGACGCCGCGATCGCCGTGGCGAAGCAGAAGGGGGCCGAAGCAGCCCTGGCCGAGGCGACCAGGCACCTCAAGGCGATGAACGACGCGGTTGTGCCGAAGGACATCCTGGACTTTCTCGTCTCGGAGCCGATCAGGATCTCCGTCACGTCGCCGCCGCCCGCGTCGCCACCTGCCAAACCGTAGGAAGATTCACCGGCCGGATGTCGTCGTGGAGCGAACCATCGCAACCGCGCGCGCGCCGGCTCCAGCCGCTGGCGGTGTGCCGGTCGCCGTCTTCGATCCCGGATTCGACGCCTGCCGCCAGCCTCGTTTCGCGAGCCGTTCCGCCATCTCGTGGAGCCGATCCTCCAGCGGTAGGGGCGGAGTGAAGCCCAGCTGCGTGCGGGCCTTCGCGCTCGAGCAGGCCCAGCTGCGCACCGTCGCCTCGCGAACCTTGTCGAGCGAGAGCAGGTTTCCCTTGCCGTCGGGGGTGAACAGCGTTTCGGCCACGAGTCCCACGATCCTGCCGACCCACCGCCACAGCGGCCAGACAAAGACGCGGCGTCCCAGTGCCCGGCCGATGAGCCTGCCGAACTCGCCGTAGGTCGGATGCCGGCGGTCGTCGCAGGCGAGGTAGTAGCCGGTCGGGGAATAGGCGCCGGCAGCATCATGCTCGAGGGCTTCGCCGCGATCGGCCGCGGCCAATGTGAGATCGACCATGTCTTCGACGTGGATCAGAGAGAGCGGCGGCGTGCGGAAGCCCACCGTGAAGTGGATGCCGGTCATCCTGATCGCCTGGAGCAGTGCGGCCATCTTGGGATCGTCTGGTCCGTACACGATGCCGGGTCGGAGGATCGTGATCCGCAGCCGGTCGGCCAGTTGCTGCAGGGCCATCTCGCCGGCACGCTTGCTCGCGCCGTAGTGCGAGACCCACACCGGACCATCGCGCTCGTCCCGCTGGCTGCGTCCCCGCGGGGGCGGACCGGCGGCCGCGAGGCTCGACATGAACACGAATCGGGGTGGCGTCGGCAGCGCCGCACAGGCCTCCGCGAGCAGCCGTGTGCCCGTGCCGTTGACCTGCAGCAGGTCGTCCTTCCGGGCCGCCGCCACGAGCCCGCCGAGGTGGTAGACGACGTCGCATCCCGCCAGCGCGTGCCGATAGGAGGCGGGGTCGTCGAGCGTGCCTGTCACGACGTCGACGCCCACCCGTGCCGCGGCCTCCGACCCGGGCCGCACGAGGCAGCGGACGGCGCAGCCACGGTCGATGAGCCGATCGACGAGGTGCCTGCCGATGAAGCCGGTCGCGCCGGTGACGAACGCCGTCTGCATGGCCATTCCGATCGCTGGGCGAGCAGCCCGACACCGTGCCGGGGAGCGGGACGATCATGCTTCGGGTGGGACGCGTCTGCAAACTGCGGCCGAGGGCAGGTCGAAATGACGATCAGGAGTGGTATCGTGATCGACATGCACGACCCTCTCGGAACGATCGACGCCGTCGTCCTCGACCGCGCGCGGCTGTCGGCGGTCGAACGGCTGCTCGCGCTGCGAACACCGGCCGGCCATTGGGTGGGCAGGCTCTCGTCGAGTGCCCTTTCCACCGCCACCGCCATCAACGCCCTGCGGCTGGTCGACGCCGCCGCGCATGCTGCCAGGCTGCGGCGCGGGGCCGGGTGGCTCGTGGCGACGCAGCTGGCAGACGGCAGCTGGGGCGACACGACCGCCAGCCGCGGCAACGTCTCCACAACGCTCCTTTGCTGGGCGGCGCTCGCCGCCGTGGCCGACGAGCCGGCATGCGGGGGGATCGCCGGCGGCATCCCCGGCGCCGCTGCCGCCGTCTCCCGTGCGGCCGCGTGGATCGGAGGGAAAGCCGGTGGGCTGGATGCCGGCTCGATCGCCCGGGCGCTGGCGGGCATCTACGGCCGGGACCGCACGTTCGCCGTGCCGATCCTGACGCATGCCGTGCTCTGCGGCCGCTTCGGGGACCCGCGGCGGCCCGAGGCTTGGAGGGAGGTGCCGCAGCTGCCATTCGAACTGGCGGCGCTGCCACAATCGTGGTTCCGGCTCGTCGACATGCAGGTGGTGAGCTATGCCCTGCCGGCGCTGATCGCGATCGGCCAGGTGCGGCATGCCCTCGGTCCGCGGGGCGGCATCGTGCAGCCGCTCCGCGGCGTCGCCCGCGGGCCGACGCTCCGCACGCTGGCTGCGATCCAGCCGGCCAACGGCGGCTATCTCGAGGCCACGCCGCTGACGTCGTTCGTGACGATGAGCCTCGCCGGCATGGGGCTGCCCGGACACGAGGTCGCCTGCCGCGGCGTGGCGTTCCTCGTGGCGTCGCAGCGGGAAGACGGTGCCTGGCCGATCGACACGAATCTCGCCACCTGGGTGACGACGCAGTCGGTGGCGGCGCTCGCCGCCGGCGGCCGGCTCGCGGCGCACCTGGCCGCGCCGGGCAGGGAGGCGATCCGCGGCTGGCTGCTCGGCCAGCAATGGAACCGCGTGCATCCCTACACGGGCGCAGCTCCGGGCGGCTGGGCGTGGACCGACCTCCCCGGCGGCGTTCCCGACGCCGACGACACCAGCGGCGCGGTCGTCGCCTTGGCGAGCCTCGAGGAGGCCGAGGGCCGCCCGGCTTCGTCCGACGCGAGGCGGGCCGCGGTTGCGGGGATCGAGTGGCTCGCGAATCTCGCCAATCGTGACGGAGGCATCCCGACCTTCTGCCGCGGCTGGGGTCGGCTGCCGTTCGACACGTCCTGCCCCGACATCACGGCCCACTCGCTGCGCGGCGTGGAGGCATGGTCGCGGCTGTCCGGTGCGGAGCCCATCGCGGCGGCCGCCCGTTGGCTTTTGCCCGCCGGCCGCAGGTATCTGGCGAACACGCAAGACCGCGACGGCAGCTGGCGGCCGCTCTGGTTCGGCAACCAGTGGCACTCCGACCAGGCGAACCCGACCTACGGCACAGCGAAGGTCGTGCTGGCGACGCTCGATCCGCGCGGCGCCGCGTGGCTGATCCGGTGTATGGGCCCCGACGGCGGCGTCGGCGGCGGGCCGGGGCTGCCGGCCACCGTCGAGGAGACGGCCGTGACGACCGAGGCTCTCGCCCGCATCGCGGCGGAATCGACTGACGCCGGGCTACGGTCCCAGGCCGTCGCTGCGGTGGCCGCCGGCACCGGCTGGCTCCTGTCGCGCACAGAGGCGGGAACGCGGTTCGAGGCGGCGCCGATCGGGCTCTACTTCGCGAAGCTCTGGTATGACGAGCAGCTCTACCCGTTGGCCTTCACCGTGGCCGCGTTCGAGCGGGCGGCGACGCTGGCCCGTGGCGTGCGGGAGCGGGTAGGCTGATGGCGAGGACCGCGACCCCGCGGCCGCGTTCCCGGCCATGTCCTTCACCCCGGCGAATTCCTCCGGAGACACTTCCGTCATGAAAGCCACTATGTCGATCCTGGCGGCCGTCGCGCTCGTCGCGCTGGCCGTCTCCGCCTGCCCGGCCGCCGAGTATGGCCGCACGATCTTCGCCGACGATTTTTCGTCGAATGCCTTTGGGCCGCGGTGGGCTCACTACAAGAGCTCGAGCGTGGTGAAGGACGGCGTGCTCGTCGGGATCACTGCGGCCGACTCCGACCACGCCGCGGTGGACAACATCCGTTTCGACGGCGAACGCGACCTGGAGGTGGCGGTGAAGTTTCGATTCACCAGCGACAAGGCCCAGAGCTTCAACGTGTGGTTCGACGACAAGACCTACAAGGGCTCGCACGCCGGCCACATCTGCCAGGCCACGATCAGCCCCAAGGGGGTGAGCCTCGCCGATGCGAAGACCGGCGGATTCACGCTCGAGGGCGGGCTCTATGAACGGAAGAAGGCGAAGCAGCTGACCGACGCCGACAAGAAGCTGCTGGCGGGCAAAGCCAAGTGGACCACCAGTCCGCTGTCGCTCAAGGAGTGGCACACGCTCGTGGTCCGCACGGCCGGCGACGAGATGACGGCCGCCATCGACGGCAAGCCGGTTGCGAGTTTCTCGTCGCCGGGGATCGGGCACCCAACGAAGTCGCTGGTCAGCCTGACGACCAACCTCGTCGACATCGAATACGACGACTTCAGCATCAAGGCCGCCGCGAAGCCGTGACCAGCGAACGCGGCTGCGTCCGCAGCAGCTTGGGCGGTCGGTGAAAACTTGCCCGACTAGGATTCGAACCTAGACAAAGGGAACCAAAATCCCTTGTGCTACCGTTACACCATCGGGCAGGGGGCGTGCATCTCGGCGGCCTTTGGCTCACCGAAGCACTTCAGCCAACTTCATGGTCTGGCTCACACTGTTGTAGCACACCGGCCGCCGCCGACCGGGAGGCCGAAACGGCTCACGGGGCGAGTTTCACCGTTCGCTTGGTCGCGGCGCTCCGCACGGCGGCGTCCACGATCTCCTGCCCGATCCGGCTGATCGGGATCGAGACCGGCCCCTCCAGATCCCGTCCTTGGTCGAGGCACGACAGCAGGTAGTGGACGGGGTCACTGTACGGTGGCTTGAGTGCCGGGGCCGCGACGCGATGGGGCTTGGGCCGCTTCCTCGTCTGCAGGGTGACGAACGGGTCGTAGTCGTAGCTGCCGATCGTGCCATCCGTGCCGGCGATCAAGAAGCCGCAGCGGGGCTGCGGCTGCTGCGTCCAGGGATCGGTGAACGTGCCCCAGCGGGTCTCGATCTTCGAGAGCCCGTGCGCGTACCTGGCCACGATGATCGAGTGTTCGTCCACGTCCAGCCCCTCGGGCTCGTCCACGACCGCCGTCACCTCCAGCGGCCGCCGGCCCCCCTGATACCAGGTGCCGAGCGTGGCGCCGTAGCCGGCGTAGTCGAGGAGCGAGCCGCCACCATGGGCCTTCGAATAAAACCACGACGTCGGCTTTTCGGCCGCCACCTCGGCGGCGGTCTTCTTGCGCTTGTCGGCCCCGTGCCACAGCGGGCCGCGGTTGCCGCCGAAGTGCCAGACGTTGAGCACGTCGCCGATCGCGCCTGACTCGACGAGCGCGTGGGCCTTCTGCATCGCCGGCACCCACTGCAGCGGCCAGTTGATCATCAGCGTCCTCCCCCGCGGCATCGCGGCGATCATCGCGTCGGCCTCCCGCAGCGACCCCGCGAATGGCTTCTCCACCATGATGTGGACGCCGTGCGGGGCGACCTTGCGGACCCACTCACCGTGACGCGATGCGGCCGGGCAGAGGATCACGACGTCGGGCCGCGCATGCTCCAGGCAGGCTCGGTAGTCGCCGAAGACCCTGTCTCGCGGGATCTTGAGCGCGCGAATGGCCCCCTCCATCCGCTGCGGCTGTTCGTCGCTGATGCCGACGAGCTCGACCTGCGGGTGCGCGCTGGCCATGCGCAGCAGATCGCCCATGTGGAAGTGGTCGAAGTTGATGCCGGCCACCCGCCAGGTTTTCCGCTTCATGGTCGTCCGCCTCATGTGGTTGCGTGCCTCGTAGTCTGCGGGGAGAATGCGACGCGGGGCATCGGCCCGCAGGTGCACGAGAACGTAGCCGCCACGGCGGGCCCGGGTCCAGGCGGTGCAGGAGCTAGGCACACGTGTGGAGGAGGCGCTCGCGGATGCACGCGACACGACGCCAGGCGCTGGTCGCGGGAGGCTGCGGCATCGCGGCGGTGCTGGGAGATGGCGCGGCGGTCTGGCGGGATGCCGCCGCGACGGAGCCGACGGACCCGAACCGGGACGGAGCCGGTGACGCTGCCAACACGGTGGCGATCCTCAACGATACCCATATCGGCGAGTCGCAGGCGGACGGCCACGCCCATCCGGAGAATCTGCGGACGGCGATCGGCCAGATTCTGGCCCTCGAGCCGCGGCCGGCGGCCGTGATCGTCAACGGCGACTTGGCGATGTCGGTGGGCACACCGGGTGACTACCGCCGGTTCGTCGAGCTGATCGAGCCGCTGCGGGCCGCGCTGCCGGTGCACCTCACCTTGGGCAACCACGACACCCGCGAAGAGTTCCTGCGGGGCGTGCCCCGCGTCGCGAGCGCGAGCCGGCTCGCGGAGCACCGTCACACGGGGATAGTCGACCTGCCGCACGCCCGCCTCGTGCTCCTCGATTCGCTCAAGGACACACCCGCCGCGCCCGGCCGGCTTGGCGCGGACCAGATCGAATGGCTCGTCGCCCAGGCCGACGCGGTCACTGTGAAGCCGGTGGTCGTGGTCGCGCACCACAACCCGCGGGTGGGGGGCGACGCGGTGCACTTTCCGGGCGGCATCGAGGACACGGAGTCCTTCTGGCCCGATCTCGTCTCGCGGCCGCAGGTGAAGGCCTTCATCCACGGCCACGTCCACGACTGGACGCTGGGCATGCACTCGGGAATCCACGTCGTCAACACGCCGGCGAGTGCGATGCTGGCCGACAGACGCGTGAGCGCGAACGGCTGGACGCTGGCGACGTTCGCTCCTGAAGGCATGCTCCTCCAGATCCGTACCTACGAGTCCGGCCATCGGTGGAACGGCGAGCGGAAGTGGCTCTTCTGGCGGCAGCCGCGGGCGTAGCCGGCGGTCGCCGGAAGAAGCGGCGCGACGTCGGCGTGTTCGCATGCGATCAGTCCGGCCTGCCAGCCAGCGGCTCGGCGGTCGGCTTCGCCAGCTTGCTCGTCACCGCGAACGACAGCTGCTCGAGCTCGATCGCCAGATCGACCGCCACGATCTGCACGTGCTCCGGCAGGGAGAGCGTGACCGGAGCGAAGTTGACGATCCCCTCGATGCCCGCCGCCACAAGCCTGTCGGCTACTGACTGGGCATGGTCCGCAGGCACCACGATCATCCCCAGTCGGATGCCCGAGGAACGGACCACATCGGGCAGCTCGTCGATGTGCTTCACGCGGATCCCCTGGATCGTCTGGCCCACCTTCGCGGGGTCGGCGTCGAAGGCGGTGTGGATCGAAAAGTTCTGCCTGCCGAAGCCGCGGTAGCCCAACAGCGCCTGGCCGAGGTTGCCCACGCCCACCATCACGACCGGCCAGGGCTGATTCGTGCCCAGGATGTCGCGCATCGCCCGGATCAGCTCGTCGCAGCGGTAGCCGACGCCCGGATAGCCGAACTGGCCGAAGAAGCCGAGATCCTTGCGGACCTGGGCATCGCTGAAGCCCAGCAGCGTGCCGAGCTGCCCGGACGAGATCGTCTGCTGGCCGCTGGCCTCCAGCCGCTGCAGCTCCCGGAGGTAGAGGCTCAAGCGGCTGACCACCACCTTCGGTACGGCGGCATCCGAGGGGGACTCGCCCGGCGTCACGTTCTGGGGCCGCTGGTCTGGCATCGGAGGGCCTGCAGGGATCGGGGGCGGGCTGAATCTACCGAGGAAACGGTCCGAGACCAAGAAAAACATTCCTTTGAGGCAGCCTGCACCGGTTGTGAGGCCTTCGGTGGTCTGGAAAAGCCTCGCGGATTGCGTTGAGTCGTCAACTTGCGGCGACTTTATGGCCGATCCTTGAGGGAGTGCGTGCGTGGACCTCCACGCCGCCTCCCCACTCGTTTCGTTCCCACTTTCCAGGAGCCTTCCCCGCTCAGGGGCAGCAGACATGAAAAGTACGTGGCTTTGTTGTCTGCTGGCGCTCGCCAGTGTCGTCTCGGCGGTTCAGCGCGCCGACGCGGCCTACTGCGGGCTTGCCAGCTACACGCACGGCGGAGCGAAGATGACCACGGTCAGCTTCGCCCAGGCCCGTGAGAATTGCTCGAATTGTGAGACGTCGGCCGCCGCATCGGACGGCGACGCGGCGGCGTGCCGCGGCACGCGGCTGGTCAAGGACGTCGTGTACGAGAAGCGGCAGTACACCTGCTACAAGACGATCTGCGAGAAGGTCGTCGAGCAGCGGCAGATCGACTGCGTCCGCTACGAGACCGAGAAGTCGTTCAAGGAGGTCGAGTACACCGTGTGCAAGCCGGTGTGGGAGACCCGCTCGCGGACGATCAACTACACCGTGTGCAAGCCGGTGTGGGAGACGATCGTGAAGGAGATCCCGTACACGGTGATGAAGCCGGTGTACGAGACGAAGACCCGTGAGATCCGCAGCACGGTCTGCAAGCCGGTGTGGGAGACGATGACGAAGGAGATCCCCTACACGGTGTGCAAGCCTGTCTACGAGACCCGCGAGCAGACCTACACCGTCTGCAAGCCTGTCTACGAGACCCGTACCAAGGAGATCCCCTACACGGTCTGCAAGCCGGTGTACGAGACGATGACGAAGGAGATCCCCTACACGGTGTGCCGTCCGGTCTACGAGACCCGCGAGCAGACCTACACGGTCTGCAAGCCGGTGTACGAGACGATGACGAAGGAGATCCCCTACACGGTGT
>Ga0075471_10000189_pt1 | contig 33487 bp, 33 predicted proteins | sample DEB19_08_DNA_2_FD_74787 | JGI IMG/M metagenome (GOLD analysis project Ga0075471, IMG submission 74787) | Aqueous microbial communities from the Delaware River and Bay under freshwater to marine salinity gradient to study organic matter... | ecosystem: Environmental > Aquatic > Marine > Coastal ...
CTGCATGAGCGCTCCTTTTTGCAAAAGCCCTCCCTGCGTGCCGTAACGTGGCGCGTGAAAGCGGCACTGGGGCAGTTCCTGAAGCAGGCAATGCCCATCTTCATCGCCATCTGCCTCGTCGCAGCCTTGCTGGAGCATTTCGGTGTCATCGCCCGATTCACAATGGGTGTAGCACCGTTGCTGGATCTATTTCACCTGCCCGGTGAGGCAGCTCCGGGCATTCTTTTCTCCATCCTGCGCAAGGACGGCCTGCTCACGCTGAACAGTGGAGATGGAGCACTGCTCACCGCCCTGAGCGCCGGGCAGCTTTTCGTGCTCGTGTGGCTCGCCAGCACTTTCACTGCCTGCCTCGTCACGCTGTGGACCGTGCGCAAGGAACTTGGTTGGTCCCCTGCGACATTCTTGGCAGTCAGGCAGGGGATCACATCACTCGCCAGTGCATGGATCATCGCAATTCTCTTCTCATGAAATATTCTCACAATGTGCTCATCGTCGGCGCGGGTCCAGCGGGGCTCGGGTGTGCGCTCACGCTGCAGGCGGCGGGAGTCGAAGACGTGGTCGTCGTCGATGAAAAAGGCATCGGTGCCAGCTTCGCCGCCTGGCCAGAGCAGATGACGCTCCTCACGCCGTCCTTTCACTCGAACAACTTCGGCTTCGCCGATTTGAACGCCATCTCGCCCGAGACCTCGCCCGCCGACTTCCTCAACACGCAGCATCCCACCGGCAAAGACTACGCCACCTACCTCAGGGCCATCGTGAAGCACTACGAACTCGATGTGCAGAGCGGCGTGTGCGTCACCAGCCTTCAACGCGTGCGCGATGTCTTCGAGCTGCAGACCTCGCAAGGCCTGCGCACCGCCCGCTACGTTATCTGGGCCGTCGGCGAATTCTCACGCCCGGATCTCGGCGGCATCGTAGGAGCCAATTTGGGCCTGCATAACTGCCGCGTGCGTGATTGGGAGCAGCTCGCGCTTACCGGCGATGTCTTCACGCTCATCGGCGGCTACGAGAGCGGCATCGACGCTGCCATTCAGCTCATGCAGCTCGGCAAAAAAGTGCATCTCCTCTCCCGCGGCCATCCTTGGGATAGCGACGATCCCGATCCCAGCCGTGCCCTCAGCCCCCGCACCCGCGACCGACTCAAGAACGCGCTGCTCACAGCACCCGGTACCATCCATTTCTACAAAAACGCCGAGGTGCTCGCCATCCGCCCCGTGTGCGGCGGATTCGAGCTCGACGTGCGCGACGGCAAGCCCTTTCACAGCCCCACGCCGCCCATTCTCTGCACCGGCTTTCGCAGCGCCATCGAACCTCTTCGCGAACTCTGGGAGTGGAAAAAAGGCTCGCCTGTCTTCAGCGAGGCAGCGGACGAATCCACGCTCACGCCCGGCCTCTTTTACAGCGGCCCCTCGTTGCAGCATCGCGGCATGCTGTTCTGCTTCATTTACAAATACCGCGCCCGCTTTGGCGTTATTGCGCGTGAAATCGCTAGACGTTTCGGCCTCGACGTTGGCGGTAGGCTCGATCTTTGGAAACAACGCGGGTTCCTGCTTGACGATCTCAATTGCTGCTCGGACTGCCAATGCGCCGTCGAGCCTGAGGAAGACAAAGAACTCAACAAGCAAGCGGAGGTCATCGAATATGCTGTGGCGTCGTAAACCCAATCGTGACGCAAGCACCCCCGCCTGCACCCCTCATCGCCAGACAAGCACCGCAGCCATGCTCACCCGCGGCCATCTGAACGACCTCACCACCGGTCTTGGCCAGCAGATGTTCTTCTGGGGTCGTGATGTAATCACGGACGGCAATCTGCTCATGAAGCATGGCTTTCAAAAACACCGTTCCGAAGGCTTGCAGGGCACCAGTTGCTACTGCAAGCCTTGGCAGGACGGCATGATTGAACTGCACGGCGCCTGCGCCGGCTGGTATCCCTGCGAAGGCCGAAAATGCGGCTTCCTGTTCATCCGCAATGCCAAGCGCTGCTATGTCCACCACCGCAGCACGCCTGTCGTGCCTGGTGAGTATGACTTCCGCGAGTTCGATAGCAGCAATCTCACTGAACTCACCCGCAGCAGCCGCATCTTTACCGCCTGGCTAGCCGAGTATGAGGCGTGGATCGCCGAGCAAATGGGCCGAGCCTATCGCGAGGAATGCCACGCCATGTTTTGCAAGCTTCCCTCATCCAGATCTTGGCTGGAACCTGAAAAAGCCAGCCGTTGGTTTGCCACTTTCGCCGCAGGTTTGAACACTTTGCCCCGTGCGAAGGCTTGGGCGGGGGATTGAGGGTTGCTTTGGCTCAAACAAGTTCGAAGCGGCGAAAACGTCGCCCAGCGATGGCTTTGTGTGCGGCCAAAATTTCTCTGCACAGTTGTTTGCAGAGCTGAAAATCGCTTCAAGATTTTTCGCGTCAGAACGTCACACGGCACGTATCACTTCCCATGAAGCAGCCCCAATCCCTCAAACCCGCCATGAAACATACCGCTCCCATCATTACCGCCATCACCTTGGCGTTCAGCTTGGCCCATGCCGAGACGATCGATGCCAACGCGTTCCATTCGAAGCTTACCCGAGATACCACGCCCCTGCCGAACGGCGGCCAGGTTCAGATGAGCTATGCCAATGTGGCCGAGAAGATCTTGCCCAGCGTGGTCACCATTTTCTCCTCCGCTCCCATGAAGACGCCCACTGCTGACAAGATTCCGCCTCAGCTGCGTCCGTTCTTTTATCGCTTCTTCGGCGTGCCAAATGAAGGTTTCGGCATGGATGAAAACGACGAACCTCAAGCTCCTCGCCGACGTGGACAACCTCAGGCGCCTGAAGAAGAGGACGAAGTTGCCCCCCAAAATCGCGGTGTGGGCTCTGGGGTGATCATCACCGCTGATGGCTATATCCTCACCAACAATCATGTTATTGAGGATGCCAAGAAGATTGAGGTGGCTGTCACAGATGGCGAAAACACGAAAAACTACACTGCCCAAGTCATTGGCACGGATCCACTGACCGATGTGGCGTTGATCAAAATTGATGCAAAGAATATGAAGCCAGCCACCATCGGTGACAGCACGATTCTCCGCGTGGGCGATGTGGTGCTTGCTGCCGGTGCGCCAATGGAATTGCCGCGTTCCATCACGCAAGGTATTGTCAGCGCCTTGGGCCGCAGCGATGAAGGTATTGTGCGCAAAGGCCGCATGAACGGCTACGAGGACTTCATTCAGACGGATGCCTCGATCAATCCTGGCAACTCTGGCGGTCCTCTCGTGGATGGCCTGGGCCGCGTGATCGGCATCAACACCGCCATCCTCTCCAAGTCTGGCATGAACGCCGGCATTGGCTTTGCCATTCCAATCAACATGGCCATGCGCATTGCCGAAGACTTGCTGGATGACGGCTCCGTGCAGCGTGGTTACCTAGGAGTGCAGATCACGGATGTGACACCCCAGTTTGCCAAGCAATACAAGACGGGTGATCAGACGGGTGCTCTCGTGACTCAAGTCGGATCAGAATCCCCTGCCGAAAAAGCGGGTGTGCAGGTCGAGGACATCATCACTGGCATCAATGGCCAGAAAGTCGATGGCAGCAGCCGTCTGCGTCTTATTGTCAGCAGCTTGAAGCCTGGAACCAGCGTGCCGATGGAAATTCTCCGCAATGGCCAAAAAATGACGCTGAACGCCACCCTCGAGGCGCTGCCCGAGGAAGCCCTTGCGGAGGTTGGCCCCGGCCGCAGCATTCCACGTGGGGGGGCAGGCAAAGGTGGCGCGAACGCCTCGGTCGAGCTGGTGCCAGGTGTGATTGTACAAAATTTATCCCAGGCGCTCCGTGAGCGATACGACATTCCCAAGGAGCTCCAGGGCATTCTGGTCACAAAGGTGGAGCCCGACAGTCGGGCTGCCGCCATGGGCCTGGAAGACGGCGATGTGATCACCCACATCAATCGCCAGCCGGTTCCCAGCGCCTCAGAGGCGCGCACCATGGCCAAGGCCAGTGAACAGAGCGTTCTCCTGCGCCTTTACCGTAAGGGAGACACGATGCTGCTCATGATTGGCAAGCAGTAATAGGCACCATCTACCTTGGCCCGCGCATGCCACCGGTGTGCGCGGGTTTTTGGGGCAACAGTAGGCTTCGGATCTGGTAAAGGGTGAGGAAGGAGGCTGCCCTGCGTTCCATAGAATTCCCGTCCGCATCATTTGACAGCCGTTAGGTGGCGATTACTATCGCGCCCCTTTTTCCCCGGAGGGCATCCATTTATGGCAACCACCCAAGTCATCCTCAAAGAACGCATCAAAGGCCTCGGCGCTGAAGCCGATGTGGTCAAAGTGAAGCGCGGTTTCGCACGCAATTTCCTGCTTCCCCAAGGCAAGGCCTACGAAGCCACCAAGGGCAACCTGCGCCATACCGAGCGTCTCAAGGCCGTCCGTGCTGAACGTGAAGCCGCTGAAATGGCTGAGGCCACGAAACTCGCCGGCAAGCTCAAGAAGGTGAAGCTCAAGCTCACACTCGCCACCGGCCAAGGCGGGAAGTCCTTCGGTGCTATCACCACAATGGACATCGCAAAAGGTCTCCAAGATCAGGCGGGCATCGAGATTGACCGTCATCAGATCGTGTTGGAACGCCCGATCAAAAACACCGGCAACTTCGATGTCGAAATCAAGCTCGGTTACGATATCACCACGGAGATCAAGCTCTCCGTTGCTGCCTCTGGCGATAAGGCTGCTGAAGGCGACGACTCCGGCGATGAGAAAGCCGCAGAGTGATCGAATTTCACATAATGTATGCCAAAGCCGCATTCTAGGATGCGGCTTTGGTTTTTTCACCTCTTGAGGCTGCGCAGGAATCTTTTGAAGAAAGCCACACCCTCCTCCAAGTCCTTCACGGCGATGAATTCGTCCTTGGTGTGAGCTTGAGCGATGCTGCCAGGACCGATGGCGATCGCGGGTGTGCCGGCAACGGCGAGAAAGGCGGCGTCACAGAACCATGGTGCCCCGCTAAGATCACCTCCGGCTGACATAAGCTTTTGGATGAAGGGATTCGCTGGATCGGTGTCGAGGCAAAATGCCTCGCTAGCTGCGGTGACATGAGCGGTTTCGTCGTGACGAGCGACAAAGTCAGAAAGCAACTGCATGGCACCACCTGCCTTCGCGAGACCGGGTGTGGTGCGGATGTCCACCTGGAGCTTGCAGGCATCGGCCACGATGTTGCTGCGTGTTCCACCTTGGATCATGCCGAGATTGATGGTGCTTACACCAAGCCATTCATCCGCTCCACCGGCCTCTGCCAGCAAATCGCGAAACTCCGTGTCCAGCGCCTGCACGAGCTTGCTCATCTTCACGATGGCATTCACACCCAGCTCCGGCGTGGCGCCATGCACGGCGACGCCGGTGGTATGCACATCGGCCCACAGACAGCCTTTGTGACGAAACACCGTCTTCAGCGAGGTCGGCTCGCCGATGATCGCGAGGTCGTAGCGGCCGTGGTGCTTCGCAAAGTGCTGCGAACCGAGCTGGGCGCTTTCTTCGGACATGAAACCGACGAAATGCACCTCGACTGGCAACTCGGGAAGTTCGTCACGCAGTTCGTGAAGCGCCCATAGCATGGCGGCGGCAGAGCCTTTGGTATCGGAAGTGCCTCGGCCCCAGATTTTGCCTTCACGCAGTTCGCCGCCGAAGGGATCAATGGTCATGCCGCCGACGCTCACGGTATCCGTGTGTGGGGCGAAAAGGATGCGCGGCTTGCCGCTGGTGCTCGTCGGGTAATGCCCGATGACATTCGGCCTGCCGGGCTCGACTTCATCGAGGTAGGTCTCCGCTCCCGAGTGCTCCAAAAAGGCCGCGATGTAACGTGCGCAGGCTTCCTCACCGGTGTGCGGTGTGCCGGGATCTCCATCGGGATTCACCGAGGGGATTCTCACAAGGGCTTGGAGGAGCTCGACGACGCTCTGGGGCGGGTTTTGCATGCTGAAAAGAGCCGTGGCAGGCTTCCTTTGCAAACGGAGGCTTGCACGGGCTTGATGACTTGGCTTCATGACGAGCATGATTGCCTATTTGAGAGGAATTCTGGCCGAGGCTCTGCCTCATCAAGCCACCGTGGAGGTCCATGGCGTGGGCTACCTAGCCCATATCCCGCTCACCACTTTTGATAAATTGCCGCAACTCGGGGCAGAGGTTAAGCTTCTGACCCACTACCATGTCACGGATCAGGACCACAAGCTGTTTGGCTTTCTCACGGAGGATGAGCGTGACCTTTTCCGACTGCTGATGGATCGTGTGTCCGGTGTGGGGCCGAAAATGGCCCTCTCAGTGCTGAGCGGCATGGCGGTGACCGCTTTCAAAGATGCGGTGATTCAGGGGGATGTGAAGGCGCTGGCGGGTATCAAAGGCGTGGGTGGTAAAACAGCCGAGCGGATTGTGTTGGAATTGAAAGACAAGGTAGGTGTCGTGGATGCTTGGCAAGCCAGCCGCCATGCAAAGACCTCGCATGACCCTGTCCGAGAGGCGCAGAGCGATGCGGTGCTCGCCCTCATCTCCTTGGGTTATAAGCAGGGAGAGGCGCAGAAGGCAGTGAATGAGATCGTGAAGAAGCCCGGCTTTGGGCCGGACTGTGGCGCGGACAAGATCATCCGTGAGGCTCTCCGCTCGATGAATTGAGTGCTATAGGGAGTCTTCCAGTTTGGCGAAACCGATTGCGCCCGCCCTCCTCGATCTTTGTGCCGATGCTTGGATCGAAGGAGAAGTGTCACTGTGGCATGCTGCAGCAGCTGCCATACATTCACCACTTGTTCGCTTGGATCACGTCTTTTTCGCCCTTGAGGTAGTTTACGAGGTTTAAGGTGGCCCGCATGGCTTGGCGTGGCACGCTTTCATAGGTGCGTGAACCAATGTGTGGCGTGATGAGAGCCTTGGGATGCCTCAGCAGAGGATGCGATGGCGGCGGCGGCTCCTCGTCGAGTACATCCGTGGCGTAACCTCCAACGCTGCCTGCATCCAAGGCTACCAAGATGTCTGCCATGTGAACGAGCTCGGCACGCGAGGTGTTGACGATGAGCAGCTCAGGCTTCGTGAGCTTCAGGCGCTGCGCGTTGACGAGGTGGCGTGTACTTTCGCTGAGGTTCGCATGCAGGCTGAGCACGTCGAGATGTGGTAGCATGGTCTCGATGGTCTCATGACGTTCGATGCCGTTTTCTTTCGCAAAGGCTTCCGGCCAATAAGGATCGAGCCCATGAACTTTCATGCCGAAAGCGAGCGCCCTCTTGGCCACCTCTTGGCCGATGCGTCCGAGGCCGATGATGCCGATGGTCTTGTTCCAGATCTCGTGACCGGTGATGCGCTTCCATTCGCCTTTGCGCACAGCATTGGCGGAATCGATCAGGTTGCGCACAAGAGCGAGCAGGAGGCAAAAAGTGTGCTCGGCGACGGTTGTGTGGTTTACACCGGGTGTGAAAAGCACTGGCACCTTCTTTTCCGTGCAGGCGGTCACGTCGATCTTGTCGAGGCCGATGCCGTATTTCGAGATTACGCGTAGGCGGGGCAGGGATTGGTCCAAAACGGCGCGGGTGATTTCGTCATCGCCGCAGAGGAAGGCATCGAACTGTCCTGCCAGCTCCAGCATCCGGCTTTCTGGAAGCGGTCCGCGCTCGCGGTGGATTTCATAGTCTTGTGCCCCCAACAGGGCGTGATGATCGCCGGGTGTGTCTTGATAGCTGGTGGTGGTCAGGAGGATACGCATTGGCAAGGCAATGATTTGGGGTTAGGAACGTCAACATGGTTCAGGACGAAATCGAGCGCAACATGGGCGTTCAGCCTTTGGACAGCATCATGTTGGAGCATGCTCTCGGCAATCACGACCTCGTGAATGCCTGCGATGAGCCGATCACTCACAAGGCCGTTCAGCGTGCCCGCAGGGGTCGTCGCCTTACGAAGCATATGCAACGCCGTATGGTGGAGGCATTGAACCGCGCTATCATGCTCCGAGATGAGTCGCTGAAGCGTTCTTGGGAGGTGGGAGATTTATTCACTTATTGAGGAGTAAGTGGCAGAACGGATAGCTGTGGGTGCAAAGCGACTGCTTGCCGCAGCGTTCGCCTGCCGTTATTTGATTAGATTACCATGCCCGAATCGATTGCCGAACGCCGTTTTGTCACCGCCGCTGAAAAAGTGGATTTTGTTTCGCCTTGGACCCTCGAAGAGTGGCTCTGCCGCGGAGACATCGTCAACAACGAGCAACTGATGATGGTGCGGGCTAACATGCAGCCTGGTCGTAGCCATCCTTTCCACTCTCATCCAACCCGCGAGGAGCTCATTTATGTGATTTCCGGTAAAGCAGAGCAATGGGTGGGTCAGCAGAGGAAGATCCTCGGCCCTGGCGACATGGCTTTCATCCCGATGGGTGAGATTCATGGAACTTGGAATGCAGGTGACGAGATGCTCGTTTTCCTCGCCATTCTGTCCCCTGCCAAGGCCGAAGAGCCTGGTATCGTTGATCACAGCGAGGAGGAACCCTGGAAGTCAATACGTGCAGCCTGAGTGGTTGCCTTTGGGTAAAGAAATCAGCTTCCCGTCATCGCTGGGTATGGGGATTTGCCAAACCATGGCCTGCCGCTATCATCTGCGTTTTTCATTTTCCCCATGTCGCTCGAAGCCACTCTCACCAGCGCCGCTGCCGCGGGCAAAATCCTAGAATCCACGCATCAAAACATTCTCGCTCTTCTCGCAGCGAGCCGTGAGCCGGTTTACAAGGTCAGCATCGAAGAACTCGCCGCTGCGGAAGAATGGGAGGAACTGAATGACCGCTTCTTTCAGGCCCTGAAATTCGGCACTGGCGGCCTTCGCGGTCGCACAATTGGCAAAGTGGTGACGAAAGCCGAGCGCGGCAAGGCTCAGGCGGATCAGCGCCCCGATCACCCCTGTGTCGGCACAAACGCGATGAATTTCTACAACGTGAGTCGAGCCACCCGCGGTCTCGTGGCCTACATCAAAGCTTACCGGGAAAAAGCTGGACTCAGCGGCAGGCCGTCCATTGTGTTTTCACATGACACGCGTCACTTCTCGCCGGAGTTCGCGCAGAAGTGTGCCAGAATTGCCATGGATCATGGGGCGGATGTTTATCTATTCGACGGATGCCGTGCGACGCCTGAAATGAGCTTTGCTGTGCGCCAGCTTCGCGCCGATGCCGGCGTGATGCTCACTGCTTCGCATAACCCACCGCATGACAACGGTTACAAGGTAAACTTTAGCGATGGCGCGGGCATTGTGGAGCCACACGCCAAAGGCATCATCACTGAGGTGAATGCCATCAGAGACGAAGGTTACACGCCGTTGCCCGCTGACCAGCAAGGCCAGCTGACCACGCTCGGTGCAGAAATGGACAAGCAGTATTTGGAGCGTGTCGAGACGATGATGCTCCAGCCGGACCTTGTGCAGCAAAACGCAGCCAAAAAGCTCAAGATCGTTTACACCGCGCTGCATGGCACGGGTGGTGTTCTGGTGCCGGTGATCCTAAAGAAACTTGGCTTCAACTTCCTGACTGTGCCGGAGCAGGATGTGCGCGACGGCCGATTCCCGACCGTAAAATCACCGAACCCGGAAAACGCGTCTGCTTTGAAAATGGCCGTCGATTTGGCTGACAAGGAAGGTGCGGATATCATCATCGGCACCGATCCAGATTGTGACCGCATGGGCGTGGGCGTTCGCGATGCCAGCGGCAAGATGCAGCTTCTCACCGGTAACCAGACGGGTTCGCTCATGGGGTGGTATCGCCTCAAGACGATGTTTGATCTCGGCATCCTCAATGAGTCGAACAGGAAGAATGCTGTTTTTCTCAAGACTTTCGTTACCAGTCCCATGCAGGATGCTATCGCTGCCCTTTTTGGTGTGGCCTGTGTCAACACACTCACCGGCTTCAAGTGGATCAGTGCCAAACTGAACAAATACGAGAATGCCTTGCCTGCTGACATCCGTTTAAGGTATCGCGATCTCACGGCTGTTGAATCCCGCTCCGCACGTCTCCAGCACAGCAAGTTCCTCGTCTTCGGTGGTGAGGAGAGCTACGGCTACATGGGCGATGACTTCAGTCGTGACAAGGATGGCAACGGCGCAGTCATCATGTTTGCCGAACTCGCCGCCTATGCGGCTTCCAAAGGCTTGACCGTCGCCGGTTTGCTCGACGAAGTGTATTGTGAAATCGGGTTTTTCATGGAGCGCAATGAAAGCGTCGTTTTTGAAGGCGCTGCTGGTGCCGCACAGATCCAAAAATTGGCTGACAGCTACGGCGCCAATCCGCCGAAGGAAGTCGATGGCAGCGCGGTGACCCGGGTGCGCGATTTTCGCAAGCCTGGCATCATCGATGAGGAAGGGGAGGCCGTTTCGACTGAAAAAATGCTCTTTGTCGATCTTGCTGACGGTCGCAGCTTTGCCGTGCGTCCCTCCGGCACGGAGCCGAAGATCAAATACTACCTGTTTGGCCGAGAAACACCTCTCGCTGGCCAGAAACTCAGCACTACCGATCTCAACATCGCGAAGAAAAAAGTCGCAGCATCCCTCGCCAGCATGTGGGAAAAGCTCCGCACAGACATCGATGTGCGTTTGGCCTGAGAGGCGTCAATACATCCACGAATGGCCACTCGAGGATTTCAACGAGCATCCTTGGGTCGCTAAGCGGTTTGAAGTTTCACATGAAGCTCTTCCATGGTGTCTTGACCATCTATGGCACAGCTTGGAAGGCAGGGTCTCGGCCACCAAAATCCAGCTTGAAGTCATCTGAAATTTAAGAAACACTAAATAACTATGAACTCGAAGCATTTTCTCTCACATGCTGCCTGCACCATGGGCTTTGTTTTTGTTTTGAGCACTTCAGTTTTGGCGCAGCAAGGCTACTACCAAGCACCTCCTCGTTACGCGCCCCCGCCTCCAAACGGCTTCAATCAACAACCGCACTCTGTGCAGCGTGAGGGTCCACTCGGTTTCATCCCCAAAATGGGGCAGAAGCTCGGCAGCTGGGTGCGCCGTGCGTTCTACGGGGAGCAACCCGCTTATGGCGGCTATTCCCAGCAGGCACCTCAACGCGGCTCTGTCTACGGTCAAAACGAAGCACGCCAATATTCCACTCCAGCGCCTAGCGGGCCTTATCAGCCATCGCCAAGCTATAAGACGCCATCCGCTGACTCAACCACCCAGCCGCAGGCACCGCGCTACAGTTATCCGCCAAATCAGTCTGCGGCTACGAAAACCATGCAGCCTCCTTCGAGCTCGCAGAATGCGTCAAAAAGCCAGACAACACCATCAAAGATCGAAGAGCCCAAATCGAAATCCGAAGTCGCGACTTCCAAGAGCAGCACAAAATCGACGAAGCCACCATCAGCCCCCACACAGCCAATCCAATCGAAAGAGCCTGAATTGGCGACTACGCGTCGTTCCGACTCTTTGAAGACCAAACAGGAACCGTTGGCGAATCCGTCTTCATCGGGCAACGCCGGTTCGTTTTTGAAGGGTAAAAAAACGGGTAAGCCTGGTCGAGTGATTAGCCCCTACCCACCATACAAAGAATTGGATATCACCGGCCTTGATAGCGGCTCTCTGGCCCTCGATCCAACAACGCAGAAGGTCTTTGAGGTGCCATAAACGGTTCTACAAACCGCTATGATATGCCTTGGATGATTTTCGAGGTGTTTTAAATATGCCATGCCCTGATTTTTTTCGCATTTGGGAAAAAAACTGGCTTCTGGCCTGCGCTTTGCTTGAAAAGAATGCACGGACAGTTTTTGGGTGCTGGCCGTTCCACCAACCATGGCCAGTCAAGGATTCCAGCAGTTACAAACACAAAAGCTCTCCATTGGGCCGCAGATGCAGCAGAGTCTGCAAATCCTGCAGGCACCCACTTTGGAGCTGCGTCAGATTATCCAGCAGGAGATTGAGGTGAACCCTGTGCTCGAACTGGAAGCACCTGAAACTTCGCTCGATGATGCCATACCCGATGATCCGGATGATCGTAGCGGGGGTGATGAGGACATAGCCCAGCTTACCCAGATGGATGAGGAATGGCGTGAATACTGGCAGCAGAGCCGTCAGCAGTCCGCAGCACGTCGCAGCGATGACCAAGAGCGTTGGCAGTTCATGATGGATTCCATCGTGGCTCCCACAACACTGCAGGAGCATCTTGTTTCACAGCTTCATACCGCAGATGTGAAGAATGAGCGCATCGCATCACATGTCGAATTTCTGATCGGCAATCTGGATGATCGTGGATTTCTCAATTCACGGATTGATGAAATCAGCCTGCAGCAAGCCATTTCTATCGATGAGCTTCGCGAAGCCAAAAATCTCCTACAGAGTTTTGACCCCGTCGGCATTGGCTCCGAAGACCTTCGTGAGTGCCTCATGTTTCAGTTGGAGCGCCTCGGTAAGAAGGGCACATTACCTTGGCGTGTGCTTGACCAGCATCTCGACGATCTGGCCAACAAGCGTTATCCTGTGATTGCTCGGAAGCTTGGTGTGCCGGTGGACCAAATCTCTCGTGCCGCCGATCTCATTGGCACGCTGGATCCACGCCCTGCACAGCGTTTCGCTGTTTCAGAAAACAACTACGTCACACCTGATGTAGTTGTTGAAAAGCTCAATGGCGAATGGGTGGCCGTCATGATGAACGATGACCTTCCGCGATTGCGCATCAGCAACACCTACAAAGATCTGCTCAGTCAGTCACAGAGCACTGGTGAGGTTCGCGATTATGTGCGTGACAAGATTCGCGGTGGCAAATTTCTCATCCGTTGCATCCATCAGCGCCAGCAGACCATTCACAAGATTTCCACGGAGATCCTCCGCCATCAGCGTGACTTCCTCGACAAGGGCCTTGGGCATCTCAAATCTCTCAACATGGCCACCGTGGCGGCCGACGTCGGTGTGCATGAGACGACCGTGAGCCGGGCCATCGCCGGTAAATACATCGCCACGCCGCATGGAGTCTTTGAGCTGAAATACTTTTTCACACACGGTGTTAAGACGGAGTCTGGCGAGGATATGAGCAACACCAGTGTAAAAAAGGCGATCGCAGAACTCGTCCGTAACGAAGCCAAGCACAAGCCGCTCAGTGATGATAAGCTTGCCGTGCTGCTCGACAAACAGGGCATCAAAGTTGCCCGTCGCACCATCGCAAAATATCGTGAAGCGTTAGGCATCCTACCCAGCCATCTACGAAAGGAATTCGTGGCCGTGCCGCCCAAGGCTCCCAAGATTCGCCAGCCGAAGGCATCGTCTGTTTCGGAGGATGCGAAGCCTTAAGCGGCTCTTGGGTGAGGTCTAAAGCCTTTGGGGTCACCACCTCGTCTTGCTGTTAGGTGACTCATGGGTTGCGCTAGGCATGAAATGAGCGTTTTACGGAATCAAGTCGACATCGACAGCTGAAATGGTTGCCACAATCATTTCATGGCGGATGTATGAGCAAGCTCATCCCTTGGATCCAAGGGATAAAAAGCTGTCTTCTTGAAAACCACGCTCATCCTCTTTTCCGCGCTTTCCTTTCTTGCTTACGGATCGGCATGTTTTTTTTCGAGGCGCATGAAGCAGGAGTTTCTTCGCTACCGTCTCGCTTCACAGCGCGTCACCGTGGGTGTTTTGCAGTGGCTTGCGGGCATCGGCCTGCTGGCGGGAATGAGCCAGCCGTGGATGGGGCAAGCAGCAGCAGCTGGACTAGCGCTTATGATGCTGGTCGCCAGCATCGTGCGCATTCAAATCAAGGACACTTTGCTGCAAACCGTCCCTGCGCTCTTTTATCTGGCACTCAACATCTATCTCTGCGTTGCAGGATTCTGATCCGCAAGCCGCTTACATCAGGGCGATGATGACACACATCACTAGCACTGCAAGAGAGGGGAGCGCTTTGCTGAAAGGATCTTTTACTTTCAAGTGCATGAAGAACGCTCCCAGCATGAGTATTCCCATGCCAACTGCCGCAGGTTGTGCCAGACTGGAAAACCAGAGCGAGGCTAGCAACGCTAAGGCAAAGCCAATCTTCAACGTGCCGATGAGGCAAAAAATCGGGAAGGGAAACCCGTAGACGTCGAACTCCTCACGCAAGTTTTTCGCATCCTTGCCACGATACGCTGTCGCCTGATCGCGGCGCAGGATCCACACGTTTAGTATGCCAAGTGCCACGATGAGTTTCAGAGCAATGAGGAAATAGTCCATGGTGATGAGGTAGACGATCCCTATTTGGTGAGATCCATCTGCCAACAAGCGTGCTTCACCCGCTCTAAAACTGCAACCAAATACCTAGCAAGGCTTTCAGTCTTCTTCCTCGTGTTACAATGGGTTTCGATTTTGCATGAGACATTCAAGGTGGATCATCTCGTTTTCGCGTTCTTGATCTCCACTTCAATCATCGGTTGGATGATCTGCCATCACTCAGAACCCAAATCCGTTCTACATGAGCTTCATTTGACCAAACTCAGCTTCCATGGATAACGGCGGTCGGCATTCCATTCACCAACGTAGATATCGCCGACAGCGTCCACGTAGAGATCGTGGCAGTGTTTGAAGATGGATTCGATTTGATGCATCGGCTGGAGCTTGCCATCGGTGTAGATGGGTTGGCTGCCGCCAGGAGCGCTGAGAACGCGTTTGTTTTTGCGGTCGAGTACTAGGACGAAGCCAGACTGGTTGAGCTTTTTGCCAGTGCCGTTCTCTTTGCTCCAGCAGACGGCAGTGTAGATCTTGTCGTCTCGAAAGACGAGCTGACCCGCGAAGGTGCCCGGCAGATCAATGGTATCCACATACGTTCCATCGAGCGTGAAGGCCTTGATCTGGCTCTGGCTGCGTGATGGAACCCATACCAGCGGACCGCGCGGATCGGTCGCATCGATGGAGATACCGTGCGCGTTGCTGAGATTCGCGGCGTCTTTCGTGGGGCCGCCCCATTTTTGGATGAGCTTACCCTCCAGTGTGAACTCATAGACGAAGTTCGATCCGTAACCGTCTGCGATCAGCAGAGTGCCACTGGGCGTGTAAGCCGCGTCACAAGGCATGAATTTTCCTTCGTTGATGCCGAGCTCCTGCGGTGTGGGGAACTTGCGCACTAGGTCGCCCGCTGTGGTCAATAGGGTGACGCGTCCTTGTCCCGCCTTCGGATTCCATCCCTCCGCAGCAAAGTGCCAGCCGCAGTCGATGTGCAGCAGATATTCGACTCCGTTTTTTTCGAAAATCTCCAGTCCATGACCCCCGCCGAGCCCCTTGCTGATCGATCGCACGTAGCGACCATCCTTCTCGAATACAATGAAGTCATTCTGCGGATGATCGGTGACGAGGTAGATACGCCCGTCGCGCCCCTCAGCGAGCGCATGTGAATTGATCACCGGAGCGATCGCGGGATCGGCCTTGGCCCATTTCATGTCTACGCGATAGCGGGCCGGGCCGTGGCCGATGGTCATGCCATCGGTAGAGACGGCATTTTCCTGAGCGGTCACATCGGCAACGAGAAGAGCGAAACTGGCGAAAAGCAGTCGTGGGACGTAAATTAACATGACTGTTAATCATACGAACTTACCATCGCTATGCAATCAGCCCACCGCCATTGACCGAAATTCGGATTGAAGGCCCTTGCATCAATTCAAGTCATGGGTTCAATTCAAAATCCTACTTGCTAAGTGTATATTAGTAAAATATGTATTATAATGAAACTCACCAAACGAGGAGAATATGCGCTTCGCACCCTGATCCGGCTCGGCATTGCTGACCGGCAGGGAGAGGGCGTGATCTCGGTCTCGACGCTCGCGGATCAGGAGCGGCTGCCGTTCAAGTTTCTCGAGGCGATCCTCTTTGAGCTGCGGCAGGCGGGTTATGTGGAAAGCCTCCGTGGCAAGCACGGCGGCGCACGGCTCGCGAAGCCGGCGAAGTCGATCAAGATGGGCGATGTCGTGCGGCTGATCGACGGCAAGCTCGCGCCCATCGGCTGCGCTAGCGAGACGGAGTATGAAAAGTGTACCTGCCCCGACGAGGAGCACTGCGGGCTCCGGATGCTCATGATCGATGTGCGCAACGCCATCGCGAACATCCTCGACCGCTACACACTCGACCACGTCGTCGAGGTCACGCTGCGAAAACAGGAGCAGCAGGCCGCCGCGACACGCAAAGCCGCCAAAAAGAAGTCTTCCAAAACCCTCCACGCTGATCCCGCCGACGGCTTCCTCGCCGCGCTGCTTTCACCCGCCACCTGACGCGCCATGAGCCAGACCCTTGCCCCATCTTCCATCGAGCCTTGGCTCGAAATCGTCCGCCAGAAAGTCGCCGCCATGCGCTTCGGCTCCGTGCAGATCGTCGTCCATGAAGGACGCGTCACGCAGGTCGAGAGCACGGAAAAGACGCGCTTCGCCGCGGATGAAGCTCCCGCACCACGCCGCACCTCGCGGCCTTGATCCCCTTTCCGCCTACTGCACCCGCAGGGGCCTCCGAAAACACTCTTGCTGACGCCGACCGGACCACCGGAAGCCGACGCCCGCAAGAACCATGAAACTAAACACCAAACACCTCAGAAAACGCCCCGTTCCATTCCTCGCTGCACTCCTTTTCATCGCCGCACCGGCCTTCGCGGAGGCTGATGACGCTCCGAAGCTCTCGCGAGGCACCTTTTATCAAAATCCGCTCAGCTATAGCACCACGCGTGATCCTGATCCGCCGAAGTATGTGCGCAATGTGAGCGAGCTCGGCATCGATTCGCTGCTGAATGTGAACTGGCTCGATGTGGGCCTCGACTACCGCTTTCGCTACGAGTATCGCGAGAACGACCTGCGTCGGGCGCAGTCGGGGCTCGATCAGCCGCTGCTGCATCGCACACGGGCCTACATCGGCATCAAGGAAGTGCTCGATCCCTTCCGCTTCGCCGTCGAGCTGCAGGATTCACGCCGCTACAACTCGCACTACCCGCGCGACAACCGCGACGTGAATGAATTCGAGTTCATCCGCGCCTACGCGGAGCTCTATTTCAAGAACGCTTTCGGACGCGACGGCATCGGCAATGCCCGGCCTCTCAGCATTCGCTACGGCATTCACAACTTCGAGTTCCTGGACCGTCGCCTGCTCGGCAACAACCAGTGGCGCAACACGGCGAACACCTTCCAGGGCTTCCACGCCAGCCTGGGTCAGGAGAGCAATGACTGGCAGCTCGACCTCCTCGCCGTGCAGCCGCTTTCGCGCTCGCAATACAACATGGACCGCCCCGTGGAGCAGCAGTGGCTTTATGGCGTGATCGGTCATTGGCGGAAATGGCCGGAAATCGTCACGCTGGAGCCTTACTACCTCGCTTTGAGCCAGAGCGCCTATCGCGGAGTCGCGGAGCGGCTCGTGCACTCGCCGGGGATTCGTGCGTATGGCATCGTGGGCAGCACGGGCTTCGATTACGACACCAGCTTCACCTATCAGTTTGGTCAAAACGGCAGCCGGAAGGTGCGTGCGTTCGCCTACGTCGGTGAAGTCGGCTACACCTGGGCCACGAATCCGTGGAAGCCGCGCTTCAGCCTCTTCTACGGTTACGCCAGCGGAGATCGCAATCCAAACGATGGCGTAGACAACCGCTTTGAGCGCTTCTTCGGGTTCGGACGGCCGTGGTCGGCGAATGACTACATCGTGTATGAGAACATCAGCACGCCGAAAGCACGCGTGGAGTTCAAGCCGCGGCACGATCTGCGCGTCGATTTCGGCTACAGTTGGTATTGGCTCTCCAGCGCCACGGATCGCTTCAATGCGGCCAACAACGCCCGCGATAACACTGGCCGCAGCGGGAACTTCCTCGGCCAGGAGTTCGACATCCGCGCCCGCTGGGCCTTCGACCCGAAAACGGAGATCACCATCGGCTACGCCTACTTCGGCGCAGGCGGCTTCGTCGAGCGCCAGCTCGGTCGCCACAGCAGCAACTTCGCCTACTTCGAGCTCAGCCACCGCTTCTTCTGATTCCCACCACTCATCATCCATCACTCCAACTCTCCACCCCTCCATCGCATCATGAAACTCTCTCTCACCCTCCTCATCACCGCTCTTTTGAGCCTCTCCGCCTCCGCCGCCGACTTCGAGCTGCTAAACGTCTCCTACGACCCCACGCGTGAACTTTACTCCGAGTTCAACAAAGCCTTCGCCAAGCACTACAAGGCCACCGCAGGCAAAAAAGTCAGCATCGACCAATCGCACGGCGGCTCGGGCAAACAGGCTCGTGCGGTCATTGATGGTCTCGAAGCCGATGTCGTCACGCTGGCGCTTGCGGGTGACATTGACGTCATCGGCAAGGAAGCCGGCCTCATCGCTCCTGATTGGCAAAAACGCCTGCCAAACAGCAGTGCGCCTTACACGAGCACGATCGTGTTTGTCGTGCGGAAGGACAATCCGAAGAACATCCAGGACTGGGACGACCTCGTGAAGCCCGGCGTGAATGTCGTCACGCCGAATCCGAAGACCTCCGGTGGTGCGCGGTGGAATTACCTCGCCGCGTGGGCCTTCGCGCTGAAGAAATACGGCAGCGAGGCCAAGGCGAAGGACTTCATCGCCGCGCTCTACAAAAACGTGCCCGTGCTCGATACCGGCGCTCGTGCCGCGACAACGACTTTTGCGCAGCGCGGCATCGGTGATGTGTTTCTCTCCTGGGAAAACGAGGCCTGGCTCATCCAGCGTGAGTTTCCCGGCCAGACGAAAATCGTGATCCCCTCGCTTAGCATCCTCGCCGAGCCCACCGTGGCCGTCGTGGACAAGAACGCCGAGAAAAAAGGCACCACCGAGGTCGCGAAGGCCTATCTCGAATACCTCTACACGCCCGAGGCGCAGGACATCATCGGCAAGCACTACTACCGCCCGCGTGATGCTGCCGCTGCGGCGAAATACAGCGCCCGCTTTCCCAAGCTCACGCTCGTCACCATCGACGGCGACTTCGGCGGCTGGGGTAAGGCGCAGAAGAAGCACTTCGATGAAGGCGGCATCTTTGACCAGATCTACTCCGCGAAGTGAAATGCGGTCACTGCAACTCAAACCACCTCCGCACGCCATGTCCTACTTCACCACCATCATCGAGGCCGTCGGCCGCACGCCGCTTGTGAAGCTCAACCGCATCACCGCGGGCCTTCCGGCCACCATCGCGCTCAAAGGCGAGTTCAAGAATCCGCTCGGAAGCGTCAAAGACCGCATCGGCCGCGCCATGATCGAGGCGGCGGAGCAAAGCGGCGTGCTGCGGCCCGGCGGGCACATCATCGAGCCCACCAGTGGCAACACCGGCATCGCGCTCGCCTTTGTCGCCGCCGCGAAAGGCTATCCGCTCACGCTGACGATGCCGGAGAGCATGAGTTTGGAACGCCGCACGCTGCTCGCCCTGCTCGGCGCGAACCTCGTGCTCACGCCGGCCAAGGACGGCATGAAGGGCGCGATCAAACGCGCTGAGGAACTCATCGCGGAAACACCCGGCGCATGGATGCCGCAGCAGTTTGAGAATCCGGCGAACCCGGAGATCCATCGCAAAACAACGGCCAACGAGATCTGGCACGACACCGGTGGCCAGATCGACATCTTCGTCGCCGCAGTGGGCACCGGCGGCACCATCACCGGCGTGAGCGAGGTCATCAAAGCACGCAAACCCTCGCTGCAATCCATCGCCGTCGAACCCGCCGCATCGCCCGTCATTTCACAAACGCGTGCCGGACAGCCCGTGCAGCCTGGTCCGCACAAGATTCAAGGCACCGGCGCCGGTTTCGTGCCGAAGAACCTCAACCTCGGCATCGTCGATGACGTCATCCAGGTGACGAACGAGGACGCCATCGCCACCGCGCAGCGACTCGCTCGCGAGGAGGGCTTGCTCGTCGGCATTTCCACCGGAGCGAACGTGTGGGCCGCGCTGCAAGTGGCCGCACGTCCGGAGAACGCGGGCAAGCTCATCGTCACCGTCGGTTGCAGCACCGGCGAGCGCTATCTCTCCACCGCCCTAGCTGATGAGGCACGCAGCAAAGTCGCCGCTTGAAACCATGACACTCCCATCCCATTTGCCATTCACCGGCAGGCACGCGTTTCAGCGTGGCACCATCCCGCTGCCGTCCTCCCGACTGATGACTCAAATCAACCCGCCCGAGCAGCAAGGCATCTTCATCCCGAAGATCGTCAGCAAGCCGCTCAAACCGGGCCACGGCATCAAAATCGGCATCTTCGCCGGCATTCACGGCGATGAGGAGGCGGGCACGCTCGCCACGCAGGAGCTCATCCGCTGGGCTGCGGAGAAGCCGGACGAGCTGCACGACTACGAGCTGCACTTTTACCCGATCTGCAATCCCACCGGCCTCGCGCTTGGCACGCGTCACAGTCACAGCGGCCTCGATTTGAACCGCGAGTTCTGGTTTGGCTCCACCGAGCCCGAAATTGTCTATCTCGAAGGCGAAATGCGCCGCGAAAAATACGACGGCATCGTCTCGCTGCACTCCGATGACACCTCCGATGGCTGCTACGGCTTCGTCAGCGGTGACTTGCTCAGCGAGCATCTGCTGGAGCCCGCGCTGCAAGCCGCGAGCGACTTCCTGCCGCGCAACGAAGCGCCCATCATCGACGGGTTCCTCGCAAAGCGCGGCATCATCAAAGAAGGCTACCTCGGCATCCTCAGCGCTCCGCCGGAGCAGCGGCCGCGTGCGCTCGAAATCGTCTTCGAGACACCCGCACTCGCGCCGATGCCTGCGCAGGTCAAAGCCACCGTCGCCGCGGTGAAGCGCATCCTCGCCGAATACCGCGAACTCCAGGCCTACGCCGCGAACTTGTAAAACGACTCTTCCCACTCTCTGCAACGCTTCGTTCACTCCCAAACTCAATAAGTGCAAAAACTCGTTTTACGATTCGATGTCCCGTCCACGTCACGTCCTCCCTGGCTTCAGGCTCTCCCTCGGCTTCACTGTGACCTACTTGAGCCTCCTCGTGCTCTTTCCGCTTTCCATGCTCGCGTGGAAGGCGGCGAGCGGCGGCTGGCCGCATGTCATCGAGACCCTCACGCACGTGCGCGTGATCGCATCGTTGAAGCTCAGCTTCGGCACCGCCTTCGTCGCCGCGCTCGTGAATGGCGTCTTCGGCCTGCTCACCGCCTGGGCGCTGGAGCGCTACGCGTTTCCCGGCCGTCGCCTGCTCGATGCCATGGTCGATCTGCCGTTTGCGCTGCCCACGGCCGTCGCGGGCATCGCGCTCGTCACGCTGTATGCGCCGAATGGCTGGATCGGCTCGTTCTTGGCCCAGCACGACATCAAGGCCGCGTATGCGCCGCTCGGCATCACCATCGCGCTCACGTTTGTCGGCTTTCCTTTCGTCGTACGCACCTTGCAGCCCGTCATCGCCGATCTTTCGATGGATGTCGAGGAGGCCGCCGCCTGCCTCGGAGCGAACCGCTGGCAAACGCTCACCCGCGTCGTCTTCCCCGCGCTGCTGCCCTCCACGCTCGCCGGCATGACCCTCGCCTTCGGCCGCGCCGTCGGCGAATATGGCAGTGTTGTCTTCATCTCCGGCAATCTCCCTTTTAAGACCGAGATCGCTCCTCTGCTCATCACCATGCGCCTCGAAGAATACGACTACGCAGGTGCCGCGACCATCGGCGTCGTCATGCTGGCCGCTTCATTCGCTATTCTACTCATCTCAAACCTTCTCACCAACTGGAGCCGGAGCCGTACGGGGCGCTGACGCGGCAATGACAAAACCAGAATGGCGAATGACGGATGAAATCTGAATTCGCCGACCTCCCACCTTCGTCATTCGAACTTCGACATTCATTCGTCATTCCTCATTTTTTCCTCATGGCCGCCATCATCCTCCATCAACATCGCTCGAGACCGCGCAAAGCCACCTCCGAATCCCCTTTCTCCCGCTGGCTGATCATTGGCATCGCCGTGGTTTTCATGGCGCTCATGTTCGTGCTGCCGCTCGTCGTCATTTTTCAGGAAGCGTTCCGAAAAGGCTGGGAAGGCTACATGGAGGCCTTTGATGATCGGGCGACGACACACGCCATCTGGCTCACGCTGCAGGTCGCGGCCATCACGGTGCCGTTGAACACGCTTTTTGGCCTCGCGGCGGCTTGGTGCGTCTCGCGCTTTCAATTTCGTGGGAAGCGACTGCTCACGGCGCTCATCGAGCTACCGCTGTGGGTCTCGCCGGTCATTGCGGGAATGGTTTATGTGCTGCTGTTTGGAGCGCAGGGCCTCTTCGGACCTTCGCTGAAGGAGCACAGCATCAAAATCATCTTCGCGCTGCCCGGTATCGTGCTCAGCACCATCTTCGTCACCTTCACCTTCGTCGCGCGAGTGCTCGCGCCGCAGATGGAGGCCCAGGGACAGGCCGAGGAAGAGGCCGCGATGACGCTCGGCGCGAACGGTTGGCAGATGTTCTGGCGCGTCACGCTGCCGAAAATCAAATGGGGCCTGCTTTACGGCATCATCTTGTGCAACGCGCGCAGCATGGGCGAGTTCGGCGCGGTGTCCGTCGTCAGCGGCCACATCCGCAACAAGACCAACACCGTGCCGCTGCACATCGAGGTTCTTTACAACGAATACCAGTTTGTCCCCGCCTTCGCCGTCGCGTCCGTGCTCGCACTGCTCGCGCTGGTGACTCTGATTTTGAAAACTCTGACGACCACCCCACGAGGAGCAGCATGAGCATCCACATCCACAATATCTCCAAATCCTTCGGCAGCTTCAACGCCTTGAAGAACGTCGATCTCGAAGTCAAAACCGGCGAGCTCGTCGCCCTTCTCGGCCCAAGCGGCAGCGGCAAGACCACGCTGCTGCGCATCATCGCCGGACTCGAATTCGCCGATGAAGGCGCGGGCAGCATCGAGTTTCACGGCAGCGATGTCACCAACCGCACCGCCTACGAGCGCAAAGCCGGCTTCGTGTTTCAAAACTACGCGCTCTTCAATCACATGACCGTCGCCGAAAACATCGCCTTCGGCCTCCGCGTCATGAAACGGCCCGAGCGCCCCTCGCGCGAGGACATCGACCGCAGCGTCACCGAGCTGCTGCGCCGCATCGCCCTCGAAGGCTACGGCAACCGCTACCCCACGCAGCTCAGCGGCGGCCAGCGTCAACGTGTCGCCCTCGCCCGCGCCCTCGCCGTCGGCCCACAGGTCCTGCTGCTCGATGAACCCTTCGGCGCTCTCGACGCCAAAGTGCGCAAAACGCTGCGCAAATGGCTCCGCCAGTTCCACGACGAGACCCGCGTCACCACGCTCTTTGTCACGCACGATCAAGATGAGGCCTTCGAACTCGCCGACCGCGTCGTCATCCTCCACGAAGGCCATATCCAGCAAGTAGGCTCTCCCGCCCAGCTTCGCGAAAACCCAGAAAACGAGTTCGTAGCCGACTTTCTCGACTCCGTCATGATTTGATCCTAAGCTGTTTCGATTAAACTAAGCATCGCATAGGAACGATTCCTCGCTGTGGGAAAATTAGCTTCGAGAATTTTCATCAACCGGCGTCCGCAATGACAAAATAAAATGTCTGGAATAAAATTAGACCCTTGATATGCGGCAGGAGCGAATGCGTTTTTTTGAGAAAGCTGATTTGGCTGTTAGCACAGCTCGCGCTAGAGCTGTCTTTCATGATTTCTTTCCTACTGAGTGAGAAAGTGAACAAGATCCTAAAATGTTAGCGATCCTAGGTCTTGGTGTTGCTATAGTCGGTAAGTAGATCCGCCAAGACAAATTGAAGTTGGTAATTTGTTCTTTTCCAATTCCCAAAAGCAAGCCCAAGCATTGCTGTATCCTTTCTAGTCTCAAGAGACACTAGATGAACTTGTTGGATAGAATCTTCATCGAGGTGTCAGGAAGGTTGCTGGATGGTGAACATGATGCTGTGAAGAAGTGCCGATGGCCGGACTCGAACCGGCAAACAAGTTTCCTTGTAGCAGATTTTAAGTCTGCTGTGTTTACCATTTCACCACATCGGCGCGGGAACTGACACATGGAGTGTAGCGAAGCCTTTGTCAGGCTCAATAGCTGAAAAGCTCGCCGTGATGGAAGAAACGTTCGAGCTCCAAGACGGCGTTTTCAGGCGAGTCGGAGGCATGGACGACATTCGTCATCTTATCATCGCCAAAATCACCACGAATGGTGCCTTTCGGAGCGGTCTTTGAATCCGTGGGGCCTAGGAGATCACGCACATGGGCGATTACGTTTTCGCCAGCGAGGGCAATGGCGATGACCGGCTTGCTCTTCATGAAATCAGCCACAGTGGGAAAGAAGGGTCGGTCAGCGATGTGCGCGTAGTGCTCCTTGAGCAGTTCGTCAGTAAGACGAATCATCTTGCAGCCCCGGATGCGGAAGCCTTCGTCTTCAAAACGTTTGATGACAGTACCGTTGATGCCTTTGGCAACACAGTCGGGCTTGAGCAGGATGAGGGTGGTTTCTTGGGCCATGTTCAGAAAGTTGGAAGAAGGGGGTTGGCACAGTGCCGCCCGCAGCACCAGCCGTCAAGAGCGGGTATGCCTAGAAGGCCATAGAGGGAAAAGCATCACTCACCTCTCAAATCGAGGCAAATCATTCGCTCGCCGGTCTTTTGCATGAGGTCCTTCGTTTGTTGGCGAACATAAAGCAGGCCATGGCTGAGAACAGGAAGGCTCCAGGTGTTCAATGCATAGAATGGCTGTGCTTGGGCTAGCACCTTGGCCCCGGCGGGGCTGAGGTCGAGCCAGTGTAGGGAGCCGATCTCACCTAGGCAGAGGAAGGCACTATCCGCCCTAAGAAGACTCGCTCGCAGGATGCTGAGGCGTACGGGATTGGTGCGACCGGTTTGCTTGCTGAAATCGGCATCCTCCCACTCGATTTTTTGCTCCCACACTTCCACGCCGGTATCCGCATTGACGCAGACGAGGCGAGATTTTGGCTCTGTCTCACCGTCGATGGCATAGAGATGGCCGTCGTGATACACGGGGTTCATCCAGTGCACGCCGAGTTTCTTGGATTGCCACACTTCCTTCGGCTGAAAATCGGTATCATATTCCACCATCACGCCGCCGAGTGGCTGGCCCTTCGGATACGCAGTGGTGATAAAAGCGCGGTTTTTCTTCGGAATAACGACCGGTGAGGAGCCGATGGCTTGGATGTATTCATCATCACGCCACGGGAACTTGGAATGCAGTTTTCCACTAACTGGATCGATGCACATGAGACCACCAGTGGCTGGATCACTCTCGCCGCCGGCGTAGACGAGTGCCTTCGTCTTCCCGTGCAGATTCGCGGGGATGGGCGAGGCATAGCTCGCCCCCCAAGCGTCCTCGACCTGCCAGATGATTTCGCCGCTTTTGAGATCAAAAGCCGCTACGCTTACGCCTGCCTCAGCGAGGCGCTCCTTGCGTTCTCGCATACCTGAGGACGCATCAATGGTAGCTTTTTTGCCGCCGACATTCACGATGACGCGACCCTCGAGAATCAAAGGCGTGCCTCCGGCACCGAAGAAATCCTGCGGCACATGCATCTCGCTGCGCAGATCGTGCTTCCAGAGTAGTTTGCCCGTCTTCAAATCAAGCGCACGCAGCTCTGCGGTCACGCCAAAAGTCACCACGATGCCTTCCGCGATCACCGGACTGCCTCGTGGACCATTGCTGAAGCCGTAGCGATCCTGATAAGTCACCGAATAGTCATGCAGCCAGAAGCGCTTTCCATTCTCGCGATGCAGGCACTCGATGGTCTCCTTGCCTTCGAGGGCGTGGAAGATCACGCAATGCTCACCGCTGATCGCGGGCGAGTTGTATCCATCTCCCATTGCTACCTCCCAAACGGCTTTTGGTTCGCCCGTAGCCCATTTCTTCAAAAGAGGCGTTTCGGGTGAAATAGCATCATCCGTGGGACCGAGCACACGCGGCCAATCGCTGGTCTTCGCGGCCTTCGAGAGCGGTTTGGGCGCGGCATGGAAGGTGAGGCGGTCAAAGGCCTCCTGCGCGGTGCAGGCGGAGAAGGCAAAAAGCAGCAGAAACAGTCTCGACGGATTTTTCATGTTGTGTCAGGCTACTGAACGTCATGAAGAACGCCACTCTCATCCTCGCTGCTGCTGTTTCCCTGTTTTTGAACTCCTGCACGTGCTGCCAGACTACACCCAAGGGCAAAGTCGAGCACATCGTGCTCGTGTGGCTGAAGCGCCCAGGCAACGCTGCAGATCGCGCCACGCTGATCGCCACCGCGCGAAAGTTCAAAGCGGAGATCAAAGAGATTCAGCACCTCAGCGTCGGCACTGCTGTGCCGAGTGAACGCCCGATCGTCGATGATAGCTTTGATGTGGCCTTCGTGATGCGTTTTGCCAGCAAAGTGGACATGGACGCCTACGAAAAGCATCCTGTGCATCAAAAGTCAGTGAAGGAAACCCTCCTGCCTATCGCGAAGAAAGTGCAGGTCTATGACATCGGCTGCGAGTGAGCAGATCCGTGGATAAATCCGCCCTCACACGGAGTTTCAGGCCTGCCAAGCCATGAAACTGCTCGTCTGCCTGTGTTCGTCCTTCGTCTTTCTCCATTCGTCCTTTTCGGCGCAGCCGAACGTCCTCTTCATCTACGCGGATGACTGGGGCTTTGGCGATCTCGCCTGCCACGGGCATCCACATTTGAAGACGCCCAACCTCGACCGTCTCGCGCGTGAGGGCACGGACTTTCATCAGTTCACCGTTTGCAATCCCGTTTGCTCGCCCAGCCGCGCCGCCATCGTTACCGGCCAATATCCTGCGAGGCACGGTGTGCACCAGCACTTCGCCGGTCATCCGGAGAATGTGGCGCGTGGCATGCCTGACTGGCTCGATCCGAAGGCACCACTGCTCCCTCGTGTGCTGCACGAGGCCGGCTACGCCACCGCACACTACGGTAAATGGCATCTCAGCGGCCAAGGCGGCGAAATCGAGGCTCCGTTGCCTGCGGCGTATGGCTACGACGATGCGGCTGTCTGGACCGGACCGGGGCGCAGTGTGTTTGAAGGCACCAACGTGGAAAAAATGGCTGGCAGTGCGCATGACAAGGTCGGGGCTTCCTTCCAAACCATCGCCGCCACGGAGCATGCACTGCATTTCATCCGCGGTGTGAAAGACAAGCCCTTCTACCTCAACCTCTGGCTGCACGAGACGCATCACCTCGTCTCCGCCACGGACGAGGATAAAAAGGAGTATCCTGACACCGCCGAGCCTCAGCGCACCTACTACGCTGCTGTGACTCGTGCAGACAGGCAGGTCGGCCGCTTGCTCGCACTGCTCGATGAGCTCAAGCTCGCTGATAACACCATCGTATTCTTCTCCAGCGACAACGGACCTGAAAACTCGCAGCCACGCCCCTCGGACAAGCTATACCACAGCGTCGGTAGTACCGGCGGCCTGCGCGGGCAGAAACGTAGCCTTTACCTCGGCGGCGTGAACGTGCCTTTCATCGTGCGCTGGCCCCGTGTGGTGCCCGCAGGCCGCGTGGATAAAACAAGCGTGCTCGCCGGTGTCGATGTGATGCCTACACTTCTCGCCGCGCTCGATGTAAAGGCTCCTGCCGGCTATCAAAGCGATGGTGTGAACATCCTCGCCGCGCTCAAAGGCCAGCCATTCGCACGCCAGGCACCTGTTTTCTGGGAATGGCGTGGTCCGCATGCTCACGAGGCCGATTGGCCCACTCACTCCATCCGTGATGGTGACCACGTTTTGATCCACAACGAAGACTTCACCCGCATGGAGCTCTACAACGTCATCACCGACCGCGCCCAGCAGCACGACATCGCTCCACAAAACCCCGAACTCGTTGCCACGCTCAAAGCAAAGCTCGATGCCTGGCGCAAAACGTTGCCCATGCCTTTTGTGCAGTCCGGTAGACGCGCCGCGGACGTCAAAGCGACATCCGCGGCCCGAAAAGCCCCAACCGTGGACCGATCTGCCGCCTACAAACGCTGGGACAAAAACACCGATGGCATCCTCACCCTCGAAGAATACACCAACGGCCTCGCAAAGAAGGATGACGCACCGAAACGCTTCAAAGCCTTCGACAAGGACAACGATGGCAAACTGACCCGCGAGGAGTTTATCGGAGCCAAATGAGCCTACAAAGTCTCCAGGAAACCCAGCCCTCGAAAGCCTGGGGGATTCTTCATCGCAAACGAGGAAGTGCCAGAGTGGTTCATCCAAGAAGTGAATGCGGAAGCAGGTGGAATTCGTTTTCAAGCCGGAGGCACGCCTCGCATCTCAGGCATTGGCCAAAACCCAGAATCTTCGAGCTTCGCCTGCAAAGCACAAAGACAGCGAACGACATCTAAACGGCTGCGGCCAAAGTGACTGCGAGCAGGAAAAGCAACGCTCTCATGGCTTGGCGAGCCCTTCGGGCAGTTGGGCGAGGCGCTCAAGCTCCGTGACCTCGTGGAAGAACCACGGCTTGCCGTCCTTGAGCTTGAAGATGATCGTCTTGCCTGCGTATTTGAGTCCGTCGTGCTCCTTCCAGTCGTTGAAGCGGTAGAAATCGGAGCGCCAGTCGAGGCGGTGCAGAAGGTTCGTTTTCTTGTCGAAGTAGAACTTCATCGCTGGCTCGACGCTGCTGCTGACTTGGAGGCCAAAGCAGGTTTTGCCTTCGTCTGCGAGCTCGGGGATGACCTCGATCTTTGATTTGGGATCGACAAGCAGATCGAGCGACCAGGCGCGAACATCATCCTTGGCAGGTTCGGCTCCGCGTTCCTTTTTATTGATCCACCACTTGTCAGGCTGGGAGAGGATGGATTCGCGGGTGGAGCGCTTTTTACCCTCCGCAGGCTCGGGTGTGCCGCCGAAGTGGAAGATCTCCCGGATGCGGAAAATCTTGAGCAGCTTGTCCTTCCCGCCGACGGCAGAAAGGGCTTTGTCCACGAGAGGTTGTGAATCTGCGGTTTGAGCGAAAACCGCGCTGACGAAGAGAAATGGAAGAATGAGAAGGCGGCGCATGGATAGGTGATTGCAGAACGCACTGCATGCGTTGCTTCTTCCCATGCTGTTGCCTTGGGCGATCTGTCAGCTGTGCCGGTTCTGTTAAAAAATATCCGGCTCAGGCACTGCGGGACCGTGCTGGAGGAAATCGAAGTCAGCACCTTGATCCGCTTGCGTCACGTGTTCCACATAAAGCTTCGCGTAGCCGCGCTGGTAGCGTTGGGGCGCGGGTTTCCAGGCAGTACGGCGTTTTTCGAGCTCTTCGTCGCTAACGTAAAGGTGTAGTTTACGGTTCGGCACGTCGAGTTCGATGAGGTCGCCATTTTTGACGAGCGCAAGCGGGCCGCCGATCGCACTTTCCGGTGCAATGTGCAGCACGCATGCGCCATAGCTGGTGCCGCTCATGCGGCTATCGCTCAGACGCACCATGTCGCGGATGCCTAGCATGATGAGCTTCTTCGGAATGGGGAGCTGGCCCCACTCTGGCATGCCTGGGGCGCCAACAGGTCCAGCATTCCTGAGGATGAGCACGGTATCTTTTGTCACGTCGAGATTCATGTCCTCGACGGCCGCCTTCATCTCGGGATAGCTGTCAAAGACGAGTGCAGGTCCTTTGTGCGTGCAGAGCTCTTTTGTGGCGGCGGCGTGTTTGATGACAGCGCCATTCGGGCAAAGATTGCCACGCAGGATGGCAGTGCCACCGTCGGGCTGGAGCGGATTCTTGGGGGTGCGGATGACATCTTCGTTATGAATGATCGCATGGGCGATGTTTTCGCCGAGCGTCTTGCCGGTGATCGTGGCCACATCGGTGTGCAAAAGCTCGCGCATGCCGTTCAGCAGCGCGGTGAGGCCGCCGGCGAGAAAAAACTCTTCCATCAAATATTTGCCTGCGGGACGCAGATTCGCCAAAAGCGGCACTTTGCGGCTGATCTCATCGAATTTTTCCAATGGCAATGGAATGCCGAGACGACCGGCCATGGCGATGAGATGCACGATGGCATTCGTGCTGCCACCGAGCGCCATATCGACCGTGATCGCGTTTTCAAAAGAGTGCTCGGTGACAATGCCGGACGGTTTGCGGTCCAGCCACACGTTCTCGACGATCTGACGGCCCGCCGCGGCGGCCATCCGAGTGTGTGCACTGTCCACGGCGGGAATTGACGATGCTCCTGGCATCACGAGGCCGAGTGTCTCCGCCAGTGCGGTCAGCGTGCTTGCGGTGCCCATCGTCATGCAGTGGCCTGGACTCCTCGCGATGCCGTCCTCAATCTCGCACCACTCACCCCAACTCAGGTTGCCGGCACGTTTCTCGTCCCAGTATTTCCACACGTCGCTGCCGCTGCCAAGCGTGTCCCCACGCCAGTTGCCCTTCATCATCGGGCCGCATGGCATGTAGATGACCGGAATGTCCATGCTGAAGGCTCCCATCAGAAGCCCTGGAGTGGACTTGTCGCAGCCGCCGAGCAAGACGGCACCGTCAAGAGGGTTTGCACGCAGTACTTCCTCGGTCTCCATGGCGAGGAAATTTCGATGAAACATCGCCGTTGGTTTCGTGAGCATTTCACCGACGGACATAACCGGAACCTCCATCGGATGACCGCCTGCTTGAAGCACACCGCGCTTCACCGCCTCGGCAGTTAAGCGCAGGTGCATATGACAGGAATTTAGATCGCTCCAAGTGTTGAGAATGCCGATGATCGGTTTGCCCACATAGTCTTCTGAGCCCCAACCGGCCTGTTTCGCGCGTGAACGGTGACCAAAAGAGCGCAGCTCATCACGGCCATACCAGCGCCAAGAGCGGAGTTGTTCAGGGGATTTGAGGACGGGAGCGGGGGTAGAAGACATCGTGTGAGCAGTAACAAGATTCCGCTATTCTGCATCGGAGAAGTATGAAGGATTTTCAGTCAAGCGGACAATGGATGATTAAGTGCATGCCACGGTCCATCCGATTTGCTAAAAGCAAAAGCATGTCCTTCCTCAACTACCATCATCTCCGCTACTTCCGTGCCATTGCCCATGAGGGCAGTCTGACAAAAGCAGCGCGAAATCTGAAGCTCTCGCAGTCCGCGCTTAGTGTACAGCTCCGTAGCCTCGAGGAAAGCCTAGGACAGGCGTTGTTCGATCGGAAGCACAAAGCGCTGGAGCTTACAGAGGCTGGGCGAATCGCCTTGGAGTATGCGGATTCGATCTTCCGCAGTGGCGAGGAACTCACGGATCTGCTGCAGAACCGCGCCAGTCGCAGCCGCAGTTTCCTCCGGGTGGGAGCCGCCTCCAATCTTTCCCGCAACTTCCAAATGAGTTTTCTGCGTCCACTCGTCCTGCGCGAGGACGTTGAGTTGATTATCCATTCTGGCACGCTGCGTGAGCTTCTGGTGCGGCTGCAGTCTCATACGTTGGACGTGGTATTATCTAATACACCCGTTCGTCGTGATGCGGAAACCGGCTGGCACAGCCACCTGCTTGACGAGCAATCCGTAAGCCTCGTTGGGCGCCGCACGCGTGGCATGAAGTCTTTTCGTTTCCCCGAAGATCTACGCGGCACGCCCATCGTGTTACCGAGTCTCGAAAGTAGCCTGCGAGCAGCATTCGACATGCTAATGGACCAAGTTGGCATTCGTCCCATAATTGCTGCTGAGATCGATGACATGGCGATGCTCCGCCTCATGGCACGTGAAACAAATGGTGTCACTCTCGTGCCTCCCGTGGTGGTGAAGGAAGAGTTGGAAAACGGCACTCTTGTGGAACGCCATCGCTTTCCGCAGATCAAAGAAACTTTTTACGCCATCACACCCAGTCGCCGCTTCCCCAATGCCATCCTGCGGGATCTAATGATCCCAAGCGTGCTAAAAAAAAGAGGATGATACTTCGAGATGGATGGTTCAAATCGAATGGGAAAGTGATCATCTTCGAGCACTTCGTTGGCGCGAAACAGGGCCATGCAAGTATCCAATATTTGGCCATTCTTGCCAAGCTGTCGCTTGATTTCCAAGATGTGCCTTCCGTCTGTCGTGCAGCCCTGCTGGCATGCGCAATCAATTTGGCCACTGCTTTATCGGATGCATCGACACTGGCTAAATCGATCTCGCGTTGGTGGATGGCTTCGACTAATCTTCCCATCTGACGTTTTGAAGCTTTGCTTGATTGAACCCGCATGCATGATCCAACTCTGCCCATACGAGCTGCCACGGAAACGGTCATGGCTTACGGCATCGTGCCAGACCGTTGTGAAATTCTGCAGAACAGCAGCACACTCGTGGTGAGACTCACACAGACCCTTGTGGCCCGTGTCGTGCAGGATCGAGATGGTCCGAGGCAGGGCACTGCATGGTTTGCACGTGAAAATGCTCTTGCACAGCATCTCACACAGCATGGTGCGCCGGTGATTCCTCTTCATCCCGGACTGCCGCTAGGGCCGCATGAGCATCTGGGGTATCCGCTCAATTTCTGGGAGTTTGTCAATCGAATCGATGTAGAGCCTGACCCGGTTCAAATCGGCATCACACTGAAAAAGTGCCACGAGGTCATGAAACATTTTCCAGTTTCGCTGACACCTCTGGCGATCCTTTCAGAAAGCCTGAGCATTCTGCGTGATCGCCAGCTTTTTGCCATGCGAACCCAGCGAATGTTGATCGAGCGCCTACAGAGCTCTCTCGACGTGCTCGCAAACTGTACACATCAGCCGTTGCATGGAGATGCTCATGTGGGGAACCTCATGAATACGACGCGTGGACTGCTCTGGACAGACTGGGAAGACACATTTGCCGGTCCGGTGGAGTGGGATGTAGCCTCGATCATTTGGAATGCCCAGATTCTTGACCATGATCACAAAACGGTGAAGGCGATTCGTAATGCTTACGGTTCTTTGAATGAAAGCGTGTTGTCACAATGCTTAGTTGCTCGTGCTGCAGTCATCAGCGCATGGTATCCCATACTCTATCCCAATCCTGACAAGGATCGTCAGGAAAAACTCCGACGCCGCATTGAGTGGCTGGAAGATCAGTCGACCTGAGGATTAGAACTGGTCCACAAGGTAGCGGATGAGATCCGTCGAAGTCACGATGCCGACCAGTTTGCCGCCGTTTACAATAGGAAGAGAATGAAAATGGCTCTTGGCGAGGATTTCGGCTGCTTCACGTACGGTTCCGCTTTCAGCAAGAGTCACCGGGTCTTTTTTCATCACCTGCTCCAAGGTAAGTGTGTGGTCGAGGGTAGCGTCTTCAGCCCGTGCATCGGTTCCAAAAGTGTCTGCGAAGCTCACGCGAAGAATGTCGCTCCATGTGATGATGCCGATCAGTTGATCTCCATTGACCACGGGAATGTGATGCACGCCGTGTTGGCGTGCGAGGGTGCGCACCTTGGAGATCGGGTCGCCGTGATGCACAGTGACGACATTACGTGACATGAGGTGGGAGATGGGATCGTTACGTTTCATGCGACAGGTTCGGTATGTGGCGGCATCCTGCTGAGGCTTTGCCTTGCTGCTCCACCTGTCTTGGGAATGCATGAGTGCATGTTGCGCTCTTACTCGCGAGCCCTCGAATCGATCACAATCGTCACAGGACCATCGTTGATGAGAGAGACCTTCATGTCCGCACCAAAAATACCGCGTTGCACAGGCTTGCCAGT
>Ga0075471_10000190_pt1 | contig 33472 bp, 49 predicted proteins | sample DEB19_08_DNA_2_FD_74787 | JGI IMG/M metagenome (GOLD analysis project Ga0075471, IMG submission 74787) | Aqueous microbial communities from the Delaware River and Bay under freshwater to marine salinity gradient to study organic matter... | ecosystem: Environmental > Aquatic > Marine > Coastal ...
GTGCGCGGAGGCGAACGAGTACCACTTTGACGAGGCGGGGAGAATCGCCTGCGCATGACGCGCGGGAAAGCCCCCGGTGGGGCGTCAAAACCGCAGGGTGAGAAGCATGGCTATCACCGACTCATCCTTCATCGACAACGCGGACGACGACACCCTGATCCAAGCCTTCCTCGACCTCGACGGGGACTTTGACCTCTGCGTCACGCAGGGCGACCGCGACCGCCACACGGAATCCATGCGGGAGCTCCACAAGGCAATTGAGGAGCGCGGCTACACCATCAAGACGGTTGGTCGCGGAGGATGGAAGATCACGAAGTGAAATCGGGCAAGGCGTCAAAACCGTAGGGATCAGATCAACAACCATGCGGCTCAGCCGCGAAAGGCTACCACGATGAGCAAGAAGAAGATCAACCTCAACGCGAAGTCCGCTGCTGCGAAGGCTCTCATTCAGGAGCTCGCAGACCTTCTCCCCAACAGCACGGAGAGCGGCGAGATCACCGCGACCGTTCGCTTCACGGCGAACACGGGCTGCGAGTACGATCAGCAGTTCACGAACGCCATGAAGCCGCTGCGCCTGCTCTGCATCGCGCTCAAGCGCATGGGCTTCCAGCGCGACGGCTTGGAGGAGATGGCGGCAGACATCGCCGCCATGAGCGAGGAGGAGTGGGCGGCGGCAGAGGAGGCTTTGTCCCCCGCCGTTACGGAGATGATGGAGCGGCTTGGTAAGCCGTACATCAAGAAGGTGGCAGGTCGCACGACCTACCCCCAAGTCGAGGGCGAAGCGACCCTCGCCTAACGAAAGGTAGCCGCGAGGGACGCGGGGCGAGTAGTGCCGCCCCCGTCCCTCGCTTTCCCGCCCGGTTGGGGCGTCAAAACCAGAGGATGAGAAGCATGAATCCCACCCTAGACTACCTCGGCATCGTGGAGAAGAACATTGTTCTCGACCTCGCGCGCCTCGCGCTCAAGAACATGGACATCTGCGAGGAAATCGCAGAGTCATATGACATGAGCGGAACGGAAATCTCCGACTTGCGAGATAAGTTGGGCGAGTAGCACCGTCCCTCGCTTTCCCGCCCGGTCGAGGCGTCAAAACCAGAGGATCGCAATCATGCAAAGCACTACAAACAACAAGCCCATCACCTACCCGCACCGCCTGATGGAAGCCAAGTGGGACGGCAAGACCCCCAACGGAACCGCCTACAAGGCGGGCGACAAGGTGATCTACTGCTGCCTCGCGCGCAGGATCATCAGCGTCTACCGCCCGCGCGAGGGGGAGACGAAGGCAGCCTAACGGCTGTCACCACGAGGCGTCAAAACCGCAGGAGAACGGGCATGAGCAACAGCACTACAAACAACATCCCCCCTGACGCACCCGCCGACTACATGCCCGACAACGGGCATGGAAAGCCCTCCCATCTCCGCGCACGAAGCGGGGGATGGGTCGCCACCCCGAAGGGATACCGCACCCGCGAGGATGGATTGCCCTCGCACAAGTATCTCCGCATCGACGGGGAACTTCAATGGGTGGAAGTCCCCTCCGTCGATGAACTGGAGGACATGGTGTACGACTCCGTCTGCGACAGCGTAGACGGCGAGACTGTTGAGCCCGACCACCCCCGCTCGTGGCTCCGAATCCTCGGGCTGATCTGATCCACCCCCCCCACGCGAGGCAGGGCGAGTAGTGCGCCCTGCCTCGCATCATTGCGCCCGGCTAGGGCGTCAAAACCAGAGGACGAGAAGCATGGCTACCACCACCCAAACCGAACATACTCACGCTAATGTCCTGTTTCACGATGAGGATGTCATCCTGATCGACGCATTCCACGAGGACTGGGATTCAGAGGTATTCTGCGCCCATCACACGGGATTGAACGGATTCGCGCGCGGTTATGTCCGCGCGACATGGGGCGCGGCTGCAAAGATCAGCCAAGAGGCGCGTTCCAACGACTACATCGTTGAAGTCGATGGTAGCGTGGTCACCACCATTCGCAATGTCATTTATGACCTTGCGAACGCAGAACAAGCCGCGTTCTGCGGCTACGGTGTGTACGCTAATCCTAGCCGCCCCCGCCGCGATCCCCATTGAAACCTCAACCAAGAGGACAATCGGTAGCCCGCCCGGCTAGGGCGTCAAAACCGTAAGATGAGAAGCATGACTACCGCCACCACCAATCTCCGCGAGGAAATCGTCAATGAAGTCCTCGCACGAAACTCGGATCGCCTCACGACTCTGGGGCAGGAACTCGCGTTCCATCTCGCCGTCCGTTCCTGCATGAAGGAACTGGATGGCAAGAGCGTGACTCGCCGCATTTGCGGCAAGGTCGCCGAAATCCTCGGATGGCAGAACGCCACCATCGTCCTGACCGATTCCGAAAACGCATTCGTTTCTTGGACGATCACCGCGTGGGGCGGCGAGTCGAATCGGAAGCACGACAACCGCCTCACGGCGTGGCTTGGCTCCCGTGAGGGGATGTATTCCCCCAAGTGCGTGAACTTCAAGGGTTGGGAAGCCAACTCCTGTGGCGTGCAGCGCACGCTAAACGCCATCGCGGAGCATAAAGCCGTGACCCGCGAAGGCGCGGAAGCCCTCGCGGATGCCCTGATCGCCGTCCACGAGGCGAAGGAACGGTTTGCCGCCCTCGCGGAAGGCTCCCCCGTTTCTTCCTACGCGGAGGAAGCCTTGAACAGCCTGACCTGAACGCGCGGGGCGGGGGCGAGTAGTGCGCCCCCGTCCCTCGCTTTCCTGCCCGGTCGAGGCGTCAAAACCGAGAGTGCAGAGGCATGGCTACCAGCAACAACATCTTCAACGCATTCATGTCGGCTCTCCCCGATGCCACCCTCGCCAAGCCGCACTACATCGTGCTGTGGAAGCGGACTCCGTTCTACGGGGGGCCCGAAGAGGGCGGCTGGTGGGGAAACGACGAAACCCCCGTCGCGTACCACCGCGTTTCCACCCTTGAGGCAGCGGAGGAACTCCGCAAGCAGATCGAAGCGGAAGCCGCCGCTCATACCGCCGAGGCTTCCCGCGCCCACGGCGAAGCCTGCCTGAACCAACTCGCGTACTGCGAGGCGCGTGGCATCGACGACTCCAACAGCGTCTACGGCGAGGATGACGGTGCGGAATCGTACTATGTGACGGTGCAGGAGGAAGTCCCCGAGGCTTCCCGCGGCGACCGCCACTATTCGTAACATCTTGCGGGGGCAGGGCGAGTAGTGCCGCCCTGCCCCTACGCTTTCCCGCCCGGCTAGGGCGTCAAAACCCGATGCACCGAAGCATGGCTACCCCCAAAATCTTCATCCCCGACACTCTCCCCGCTCCCGTGACCGTCCGCTACGGGTTCGCGTCCAACGCGATGGCGTTCCCCGCGGGAACGCCCATCATCCCCGCTGTGAATCAGCCGTGGAGCGACGATCCTGCCGATCACATCGTGGCATGGATCGTCACCGACGAGATCCCCATGACCGACTTGCAGCAGTCATGGGCAGAGAACTACGGCTTCCCCGTGTACCGCGACCAACTGGAACCGTTGACCGCCCTGCGCGCCGCCGCAGGGGAATGAACAAAGCCGCGAGGGACGCGGGGCGAGTAGTGCCGCCCCCGTCCCCCGGTTGAGGCGTCAAAACCCGATGCACCGAAGCATGACTACCAACAATGACAAGATCAACCTGACCGCTTCCCATGCCTGCAAGATTTGCCGTGGCAGCGGGTGGGTTCAGGAATCTCACGGCGAGGTTCTCGACTGCGAGTGCGCTTTCGAGGGTGCGCCCAACACGCCCGAGGCGCAGGAAGCCATCGACGCGGGACGGTTCACCGTCTCCCCCGCGCCCGAATACATCGCGGCGATGGAAGCGTTCAACCGCGCCTGCGAGGAGCAGGAAGCAGCCGATTATCGCGCATATTGGGAAATGCGCGCGGCAGAAGCAGCCGAGTCGAATGCCGAGTCGAATCCCGACGCGTGGATCGACAACGCCCTGCATTCAGCCTGTGAAGGCGATTGCGGGGACATGGAATGAACAACGGTTGGTAGCCGTGCGGGGGCGGGGCGCAAGCCCCGCCCCCGCTACCGTCCAAATCCAGGCCAGTTTGTCATTGATTCGCCTCACCATGGCGTCAAAACCCGAAGGTCAAGTGCATGACTACCACCACCTACAACACCCCCGTCGTCGGCTCCTCCTCCACATGGGGCAAGATCCAGTCCGTCAAGCCCATCGCGGAGGGCATCGACTGGATCACCACCGCAAGTCACGGCGGTTTCGTCGTGTCCCCTGCGCGGCTCGAGCAGATGCCCGAGAACCTGCGCAAGTGCTCTTTCACGCAGGACAATAATTTCGAGGAGGATTGTTCGTGGTGCGCGGTGGTCATCGCGTTTCCCAATCACTTTCCCGTCAACATCCTGCAGAACGCCCGTGAGTGCTACGAGGCGTGCTACAGGGCAAAGCACGGTTGGTAGCCGAGCAGGGGCAGGGGCGAGTAGTGCCGCCCCTGCCCATGCGTCACCTGCCCCGGTTGAAGGCGTCAAAACAGGATGCACCGAAGCATGGATGCCACTATCATCACCGCCACCGTTCCTGCGCCCGTCACGAATCAGAACGACTGGAAGGACAAGCCGACCGATCAGATGTCGGCTTCAGAGTTGTATGCCATCGCCATAACAAACTACGGCGACCGCCGCATCCCGTGCATCACGGAGCTCATGTGGCGTGCAGAGAAGGGATCGTGGTACAAGGCGGAACTCGACCGCCTCCGTGCGAAAGCGGCCGAGTAAGGACGATGCGCAGGGCGCGGGACTCCAGTCTCGCGCCCTGCGTCCTATTTCAGCCGCATGCCAACCCGCCCGGCTAGGGCGTCAAAACTGTAGGATGAGAAGCATGACTACCAACAACCACATCGTAATCGAAGGTTCGATGGTTCCCCTCGTTCGCCTCACCGCGATGCTCCGCGGAGCGGAGTTTGAGGCGCGACAGCGCGCGCAGGGGAGCAAGATGCTCGTCACCCGCGTGGGCGGGGGAGCCCTCGCAACCGCTCGTCGGGAGTTTGGGCTTCCGCGCAGCACAAAGCCCGATGCCGTCTGCGCGGTCATCCGCGCAGCCATCGCCGCAGAGCGAGCCCGCCTCGGACTCGCAGAGGAGGCAGAGGGCAGGTAGTCCCCTCGCGCCATCCGCAACCAACGCCCTCGCCTCCCGGCGGGGCGTTGTCGTTTGAACAGCCGCACCACCATGGCGTCAAAACCGCGATGGTACAGGCATGGCTACCACCACCATCTACAACCCCCACAACGACAACACCCCCGATGCCCTGCGCGCCGTCGCGAACAACTGGTACTTCACCAACGCGGACACGCAGAAGGTGCTGCTCCGCGCGGCAGCGGAAATCGAAGACCTCCGCATCCGCATCGCCCGTGCGGAGGCGCAGATCGTCGCCCTGTCGACCAACGACCACGGGCAGGGGTACGATTGACCGAACCGCAGGGGGCGGGGCGCAAGCTTCGCCCCTACAACCGTTTGCAGGAATCACGGATACGCCGGCCGGCGTATCCGTGATTGTGTCGCTGCATGGCGTCAAAACCTCGAGGGCATCGGCATGAGCAACTTCATCTACAACAACGCCCCTCGTATCTTCCAGACCCTCTCTCTTGTCATGATCGGATGCGTGATCGCGCATCTGATCGGACCCGCCGCGTGGCGAGGCGGGCAGCCCGCGTGGCAGCCCGTTCCGATCCTGGGCGGTTTCGCCGCCGCCGCCCTGACCCTCTGGGCAGGAATCTACATCTCCCGAGCCCGCGCTTGGGAGGCGCGCCGCGTGGCGGAAGGGCAAACGCGCAGCAACTAACGGTTGGTAGCCGTGCGGGGGCGGGGCGCAAGCCCCGCCCCCGCAACCGTTTGCAGCAATCACGGACCGGCTGGTCCGAGATTGGAGCGTCAAAACCGCGAGGGCAGAGGCATGGCTACCACCACCATCACCATCCTTCTGACCCCCCGCAAGTCGTGCGAGGACTGCCGCGGAAGCGGCTGGGTGCACGACCCCGTGCACAAGTGTGACATGTCATGCGAGTGCGCGCTGGAAAGTGCGCCCGCCACGCCCGAGGCGCAGGAGGCGCTCGACGCGGGACGATTCACCGTCCGCTGACCGAACCGCAGGGGGCGGGGCGCAAGCCCCGCCCCCACAACCGTTTGCAGCAATCTCGGACCGGCTGGTCCGAGATTGGAGCGTCAAAACCGTGAGGGCAGAGGCATGGCTACCACCACCAACACCACCAACACCACCACCACCACCACCACCACCACCACCACCACCACCGTGTTCGTCGTCATAACACAAATCTACGAGAACTACGGCTTCCACGATTGGAACGGGAAGGGCAAGTGCCCATCGCGTTGGAAGGCGAAGGGCGAGGGCAACTGGAAGGTCGCCGCCCCCGATGCGGACGCAGCCCTCGCTGCGTGTGCAGCACACTTTGCTGCAAACCCCGATTCCGATGCGTGGTCGGAATCGCCCATCTGCGCGGAACCGTGGGGAGAATGGTGCGCGGAGATCCGCGCGAGGTATCCCGCATCGTACGATGGGTACGGCGAATATCTTATTCGCCGAGCAGAGGAGAATGCCATCGGCTTTCCCCCCGCCGCATAAACCACCCGCAGGGGCGGGGCGCAAGCCCCGCCCCTGCAACCGTTTGCAGGAATCACGGATACGCCGGCCGGCGTATCCGTGATTGTGTCGTTGGGAGGCGTCAAAACCGTGAGGGCAGAGGCATGGCTACCACCACCAACAGCAACCGTCACCGTCCCCTGCGGGTTTATTCAAATCGCTTCGCGCAAATGGAGGAAACTCCCGAGGGGACATGGCTCGTCTACAATATCGTCACGGGTACGCCCATCGCTGAAGACGGGCATCCGTGCAACGGGGACGGTCGCTCCCCCCGTTTCTTCGCGGACTACGCTTCCGCCCGTGAATGCATGATCCTTGTCACGGAGAGATATCGGGGGATCGAACGGGGAAGGTAAACCCCTACCCTCGCAACGACTTGCAGCAATCTCGGACCAGCTGGTCCGAGATTGTCTGCTTGGGAGGCGTCAAAACAGTAGCAGCATCGGCATGGCTACCACCACTACCATCGTCGATTCCCCCGCCGCCGAACTCGCCGCCCTCGCGCCCGATGCCCACCCCACCCGTGGGCAGGTGATCGCGGGGCTTAGCCTCGCCGCCGCCCGTGAGGGCAGCGGCGGTTTCGTCGGGAAGATGCTCGCCCTCGTCACGGGCGGTCACCCGCTGTCCCCGAGGCAGCGCGAATGCGTCATCGACTGCGTGCGCCGCGAGGCGCAGCGCGTGCAGCGCGCAGCCGCGACCGCCGCCGCCGCGCGGATCGACGCAAGCGGCATCGTGCAGATGTTTACCCGCGCCGTTGAGAAGGGCGCGGAGCGCATCAGCGTAACCCTTGACGCGGCGGGCGGCATCCGCTTCAATCGCGGTCGCAACGGCAAGGTATATGTGTCGGATGTAGGGGAGTTCGGCTCCCGTACCGACTACGGGTACATCCCCGTTGGATCGTCCGAGATCATCCTGCGGGATGAGGTCGCGCCCGAGGTTGCCCTTGCGGTCGCCGCCATCGCCGCCGACCCCGTGACGGCTATCGTCCGCTACGGGCATCTGACGGGCAGGTGTTCTTTCTGCTCCCGTCCCCTAACCGATGGGGGTAGCATCGAACACGGCTACGGTCCGATCTGCGCCGATAAATACGGGTTGCCGTGGAACAGCGCGACCAATCGCGCCCTCCGCAGCAAGGTCGCGGAGGGGGCAGCGGAAGCCCCCGCCGACCCCGCTCCCCCGCAGGGGGAGTGACGGGGCAGCAAGCCCCCTGCGCCCTCGCCCTGCGCCCTCGCCCTGCGCCCTCGCCCTGCGCCCTCGCCCTGCGCCCTCGCCCTAGCGGCGGGGGCGTTGTCTTTGACGCAGGCAGGCAGGCAGGCAGGCAGGCAGGCAGGCAGGCAGGCAGGCAGGCAGGCAGCAATCACGGATAAGCCGGTCCGAGATTAGAGCGTCAAAACCGCGAGGTCGTTGGCATGGACATCGAGCACTACATCGACCTCCTCTCAATCCGCACCCCGCGCCGCTGACGAGCCGCGCGCAACGCCCTCGCCCTCGCGGCGGGGGCGTTGTCATTTGGCGATAACCTGGTCCCGCACGGGCGCAGCAAGCCACAGGGCAGGGGCTTAAGGCGTACCCCCCACCCAGGGGGTCTACATAGGGGTGATTTCCCTTTCTGGGGGATACCTTAGGCCTTCGCTGTTCACAGGCTTTTTAATCGCTCCATGGGGGCTGGCATGGAAAAAATCGGGGGGGCAAGGGGGAATCGCCTAAGCAGGGGATACCTTGCTGTGTCACCTAGGGGATACCTTTTTGTTCACCTACGGGGATACCTTTTTGCTCACCTAGGGGATACCTTAGGGACTCCCGAGCAATAATTTATTAAATATCGAGGTTGCGCTGAAGGGCGTGGCTAGGTTTATTATATAATTACATTCCTATGGGGGTGCGGGATGCAAGAAAACACTGGATCGGCGAGCGGTCAACTCATAAGTTACGGGATAGAGATAGGCTTCCTGATATCGGGGTTCTTCGGGGCGCTCCTGATGGTGTCGAAGAGCGCCTCGCAGAGGCTGGGGGCGACGGTGGCATCCCTTCTGGCTGGAACGGCGTGCGCGAACTACCTGACGCCTGTGATAATAAACTTCCTTCCAGAGAGCGTGCAGGGAAGGGGCAAGTACGCTGTGGCGTTCGCCATGGGGTTCATGGGATTGAGGGGACTGGAGATGGTCATAGAGAGGTTTCTGAGCGGCGGAAGGAAGAAGGCGTCGATGCTTCGTAAGAAAGGCAGCAAAAAAATCGGTAAGAAGGGTGCTGGGAAGGGCAACAGCAGAAAGGCGAGGAAGGGATGAGTTGGATAACATGGGTAAATCTGGCAGCGAACTGCGTGCTGACGGTGAGCTTCGTGGCGTTCCTGGTGTTCCTGCTGGGGAGGGAGAACGCCCTGATCCACAAGATGAAGGGATACCATCTGTGCCTCGTGAAGGTGGCCTTGAGCGTATGCGCGTCTGGATCCCTGTTCAATGTGCTGACGCTGAGTTCTCCTCCCGTGTCGGAGGTGGTGATGAACATGGGTCTAGCGATGATGTTCTCGTGGGCGGCCTGGTTCCACTACTATAAGTTCGTGAAGCCATTGCACGGCAAGGCGAAGGGCGGGGGACGGAGAATAAAAAAGGCGAAATAATGAGATATTGCAGAAGTTTAAGGAAGAGATGCATGTAAATAAAAGTACATGCATTTTTACTAAGCAAAAGGATGAAAGCAATGAAGATAAAACTATCAAAATCGGACTGGAAAGAAATAGGAACCAAGATGGGCTGGCTGAAGACAGCCCAATCTGGTACATATGGACTGGGAGAAGAAGGCGACTTTGGCACTCCAACGCCTTCTGGAGGACCAATGTCTTCTGGAGGACCAATGTCTTCGGAAAGCAAGCCTGTCAAAAAGCCTAGCCAGGCTCTGGAAGAGGCGGAAAGATGGGCTGGAAAAATATCATCGTATTGGGACGATGACGATGATTCTGGATTCTCCTACAGCATCGATCCAGCACTTGAAGCCTTGGAGAAGGCTGCGGAAGAAGGCGACGCAAATCACCCAATATTCGCAATGTGCCTTAAGAAGATGGAAAATCATGTGAAGGATTTCTGGCCGAAGCAGAAGGACAGGTACTACAAGCTAAAGTCGATGTCTGAGGGCAAGTGAGCAACGATTGTCCTATGCTTAGAGATGTCAGGAAATGAAATTTTCAAGGAAATCATAATGAGAATAAAGCTATCGCAATCTGACTGGAGAGAGATTGGCGCCAAGATGGGCTGGCTGAAGAAGGCACAAGACGACATGGGCAAGTCAGCCGCCGCCTTTCAAGGCTCGGCTGGCTACGACAAGGTCACGGCAGAGGACTTCAACAGGGCAGCGCAGATGGCGAAGGACAAGGCCATCGCTGCGTCCCGATCCCTTGACGGGATACAGGGAATGGATGCCATGAGGGCTCACTCCGAGGAGGGCTTCCCGACTTTCACGGCATGCTCGACGCCTGATGAGCGAGAGGAGTGCTGGTACGACTTCAGCAACTACTGCGACCACCTTGATGGATTCCTTGAGTACATGCGCGAGAGGTCGGGGGGGATACCGAGACGCGAGCACATCGCGCCGCTCGGCGTGCTCAACGAGGCCATGAAGACGCGCCCTGCGCCTTCGGAGGCTTCTGAGATGAGCGCGGAACGCAATGCTTCGGACAGGATCGGATAACCGGAAGACCAACATGAAGATCAAACTATCGAAATCTGACTGGCAGAGCATCGGAACCAAGATGGGCTGGATCAAGACTGCCCAGGAAGAAGACATAGAGCAGATCGCTTCTGGGCTCAAGTTCCTGCCCACCCGCAAGAAGCTACTCGTGTACAAGCACTGGGATGGCGACACGGAATCCATGCCGCCCATGTCGTACAAGGTCATGAACGAGGCGGGGACATCCGTCACGAAGCTGGACAACACCAAGAGGGACTACCAGTCTGGCGACATCATGATGTGCGGACCAAAGGGCGAGAAGTACACCATGTCCCCTGGCAAGTTCGCCAAGAACTACGAAGGCAAGATAGGAGGGGATGTCGTCGTGGAGCAGACCCCCAGGATGGTCGCGAGGTACGATGGATCCAGAAGCATCAGGTTCACCGCGTCATGGGGCGAGGGCATGGATCTCAATCCGGGCGACTACCTCGTGATGGAGGGTCCTGGAAAGTACTACAGGATAGAGAAGGGCGTGTTCAAGGAGACGTACAACGAGCCGGGATCATGAACTGGTGGAAAACCGCATACCAGAAGTATACTCCTCAACAGTTGTGGCAGAAATGCCGCAAGGAGTCGAAGAGCCTAAAGGAAACAGAGAGCAGACTAGCGGCCGAAACCGACCCAGAAAAGCGCGCCAAGTTGCAGAAGATTATCGAGAATACCAAGCACGGGGTGGATCTGTGGTGCAGGCTGGCAAAGCCCTCTGCCTACAAATGGGATCCTGTCGCAGAAGGCAAGTACAGCGACGGCAAAAGGGAGTTGAGCGTGTCCTCCGTCATCGAGCACGCGAAAGATCTTCCCTCGGTGATGATGGACGTGGACGAGCTCGTGAGGAAGAACGGTCCCACTGGAACGAAGGAAGGGCTGTTCAGCGAGCTGGTCGAGAAGCCAAGCGCGGCGTTCCGCGAGAGATGCGAGAGGGCGGACCTCCGCTACCCCATACTGGTCGACTCCGATGGCTGGCTGATCGACGGAGCCCACAGGCTTGCGAAGGCGAAGTGGCAGGGGCTCGGCAAGATAGAGGCCAAGGTCGTGGATCCATCTCAGGTGAAGTAGAAGCGGCGCGATTGGCAAAGACAAGGAAGGCAACATGAACTGGTGGAAGCAGGCGCAGCAGAAGAACTCCTACTTTTTCCGCGGGGCCAACCCCACGGTGGATCTCGTGGCGCTCAAGCGCGGAGACCGTGGCATGGAGATCCTTCTCATACTGCGCGGCGGCGGCACGGTGGAAGGCGGGAAGTGGGCACTTCCCGGCGGCTTCATAGACACGGACGCAAAGCGCGGCGAGGAATGGAAGCCAGGAAAAGAGAGCCCCAGGCAGGCTGCCGCAAGGGAGACGGCGGAGGAGACTGGCGTCAGGGTGGATCCAGGCAGGCTTGTGGAGATAGGTGTGTTCGAGGGCAGCGGCAGGGATCCCCGAGACAACGATGAATCGTGGAGCAAGTCGCATGCATTCGCCGTGATCGTGGACGGCTCCCCACGCGCGCGAGCAGGCGATGACGCGAAGGACGCAAGGTGGTTCCCCGTTTCCGAGATACCCAGCACCGCATTCGACCACGGGAAGATCATACAGGCGGGGCTGTCCGCGATGGGTTCGGCAAGCCAGCGAGCCTGAGAGTGGTGTGGCCCGAAAATTTTGGCGAGCATCCCTCCTCCTCCTCCTCCTCCTCCAAAAAAATTTTGAGCGTTCGCTCAATCCTGAGTGCGGTCGATATTCTATTGCAATTCCAATGGTCAGGAAGGACGGAGCACGGTTAAGGTCGAATAATATGAGAACGGAATGTACGAAGGGATGTGCTGGATGAACTGGTGGAAAATCGCCAACAACCATATGAAAGATACGACTCCGCCTTCAGGAAATGACAATTCGAAGATCGATGCCAACAGGTTCGCAAGATACACGGACGACGAGGTTCGGAAGATATTGGATCGCGCATACAAGGCCAACGCACCCCAGGGGATCATTGATGAGCTTGAGACGGAGTTGGATCGGCGCGAGAGGGAGGAGGATGATCCGTCGGGCGGAGATGACGAGCCCAACAGGAGCAACATGGGCTATGGCATTGAAGAACTGATGCGGCAAGCGGCGCTGCGGGGAAGAATGGAAAACATGTCTCCAGCACAGCTGGGGGCAGAAATCCGCACAGACGGCGACTTTGCCGTAATGACGCAAGCAAGTCCGCTTGCAACGGTCAGTGATGCCGAACTTGGACAAGAAGCCTACGACGCATTGCGGGCGCATGAAGAGCGTATTGCCGCAATCCGAGGAAGAATGTCCAATCGTGCGCATGCCGTACCTTACAAGATGGCTGACAACCATGCGGGAGATACGAATCCGCCTTCAGGGGAGATCACTGCGGAAGAACTGGCCGCCCTGGGAAAACGGGGTAATGATGCGGCAGATGAAGTGGAGAACGCGCTGAAGGGAATCAAGACATTGCAGGAAAGGATAAAGGCACTGGTGGGCGATGCACGCGCAAAGGAGAAGGCTGGAGGAAAGCCTTTTGCGAAGGCGGTCGCCAAGCTAGAGCAGGCCAAGGAGGAGCTCAAGCAGGCAGAGGAAGACATAGAGCGTTTGCGCGAGATTGCCCGCGAGGCAAAAGAGATAGCGGATGCGGCATGGAAAGCAGCGCCAAGACTATCGCAGCAGAAAGCCATGATAATAATGTTTGGAACCGATAATCCATATTGGTATGAAGACTGAAATGAATAAAAACGCTCGCATCAATTGGTGGAAGAGTGCTCAGTCTGAGGGCAACATGGACGCACAGTACGCCGCCGCCCTTGCTCGCGGAGACATGAAAGCTGCGCAAGGTCTCGTGGATGCTGCCGCGAAAGCCGCTGGATTCGAGACAATAGCATTCCACGGAAGCCCAGAGACCGACATCGAGGAGTTCTCCGTCCAGAGGACGGCACATGGTTACTACTTCTCCCCCGATCCGCACACGGCATCGTACTACGAGGGCAATGGAGGCAGGCTATACAGGGTGGCCATCAGCATGGGCAAGACCCTCGACCTCACCGAAGACTTCGAGAGGCTGAATTTCTTCGAGAACTTCATGTCCACGGGAAATGACAAGGTCCGAATGAAGATGAACAAGTGGCATGAGAAGACAGAGGCCGATACAGGCGACTTAGCAGAAGCAGTATTCGCCTATTGGAACGAGGATGCGAAGATGAGGTCGGAGCTGGAGGGCGACATGAGGGACGTGCTGGATGGATGGAAGGACGAGAAGGGGCAGCTATCCGAGCAGGGCTTGCGTTCGGCGATACAAGAGTACTTCGATTACGAGTCCCTGGAGGACATACTGGCGAAGTCTCCGCAAGCCAAGGCGATAATAGACGCGAACTTCCCAGAGGAGGACAGGGAGGTGAGCAGGCTGGAGTCCGCATACGGAAGCCAGGACTTCTACATGAACGAACAGACGGAAGTCATGCAGACTGCGGAGGCTAACGGCTACGACTCCGTCTTCTTCGATGATCCGTCTTCCTCAGGAGAAGCCGTGTCATACGTCGTTTTTGATCCGCGGAGGATACGCATCGCAGATGCGGTTGTGAAGGATGCCAAAGGGAATGTGATTCCGCTGTCGAGGAGGTTCCCATGATCGATAGGCGCGGGAACTGGTGGAAGGCAGCGCAGTCGCTCAGCACCGACTCGTTTGAAGCACATCCCGGCATCGTCGAGATGAAGAGGCATCTTTCTGCGGACGACGAGAACGGAGATCCTCTCGACGTTCATATCATACCAGTAGTTTCGGGAGGAAAGGGGTACCTGACGGTGCAGCTGGACGCACGCCATGGCGGGCAATTGCCCAAGTCGGCGGCGCTCGCCAAGCTTCATGAGGCGGTCATGAGTACCGATGGCGGTCTTCAATCGAACAAGTTCGTAGACGATCATTTCCACCCCATGGAGGCGCAACTGCCCACGGGCGCCTACCGAACTTCTCGCATGGAGAAGGTGCTTGGACCAGGATCTCAAGATGCCCTGCATAACGCCATGATGGACATAGTCGGTTCGTGGGTGGCGTTGGCGGACAAGCTCGTCGACCTGGATCTCATCCGCAACTATTATGTATATGATGCAAAAGAGAGGGTGGTGGCGGACAGGTCTAGCAAGTCGGAGGACAAGGCGTTCGAGGATGCATACCAGGCAGATGTGAAACAGATGGACATATTCATGTGCAGGCTGGGAAGATTCGACATGACGCATCCAGAGCTCAGAAGATGGACCAACGATCTTCGTAAGACGATAACCGACTGGACATGGAGCGCCATACACGATAAGAAGTATCCGCATGGTAAGATAGATGAATCACTATGCGAAAGGAAGCTAGACCAGAAATGGATATCGAGGTTCTCCGATGCCCTGAACTCCCCTGGTCGCGAGATATTCATGTATGCATGTGGACAGCCGGACAAGAATCATGATGCGGTTATGGAGTTGGTCAAGGATATGCCTGAGGATGCGATGGCCAGGAACGGAGTGGAGCAATTCGTGTATTATCTTGGGCACCACGACGAAGAGGTGTACATAGCCAGTTGGATCAGGGACATATCACGTAATCCGTCCATGCTGTCAAAGAACATAATCGGCCATCCATGGGCGGTCAAAGCCCTGAGGAAGAGCCATCCAGCCCTCGCGGACCGACTTGAAAAAATCCAAAAAGGCGCACGATGAACTGGTGGAAACTGTCCATGGTCAAGATCGCATCCAGCCTGCGCGGGCAGTGGTGGATCGTCGACGGCGTGGCACATAGGGCTGGACATGACAACATGCCCGTACACGGAAGATGGGCGGAGGAGATGGCGGAAAGGGAGATCGCTCCCGCCGAGATGGAAATCATCAAGTCTCATGCGCAGGAGATGAAGGCGCTGGGAATAACTATGGACGGTGCGCTAGCCCGCAAGCTGCGCGGATCTCCGCTCTGGATCCTGGAAAACCATGTCATGGACATGGGCAGGACGGACGAAGACATGATGGACGCGGATGAGATCGGCAAGGTGCGTGCGATGGACGAGCAGCGGAAACGCCTCATAAACAAAATGATGGATGAAGCAAGGGGGTCTATCTCCAAGGAACTCTGGAAGGCTGCACACTCTGGGGGAGGAAACTACGCGTCGGGATGGCTCATGAACAGGGGCGGCGTGGCGGTTTCGGCAAGCAACATCAGAATGGGATCGATATCTCGTGATTCCATGATCAGGGTCGCGAAAGCCATGGACAAGGTTTTTCCCGACATAGACGGAGAGTCCACCGTGAACATCGATGTAGGATCGGAATCTGTCAGCCAGTACTTCGACAAAGTCCCATGGGAGATTTTTAGGGAAGGTGACATGAACAGGCTGGCGAAATACAGAAGTTGATATGCGCAACAAGCCATATAATATAAAAAGGCATAAAAATGAAATATGGATGGTACAAGCAGGCGCAGTCTTCTCCAAAAAGCAAAGGTGGATCTGCTTTTGTTATTGTTGACATGATGGACGAGTTCTGCTCGCCCGGTGGATGGGCTGACAAGAATGGATTGGACTATGGTTATTGCAAGAGATGCATCAAGCCAATCAATCAAATGATAAAATCAGCAAGAGAGAAGAAGATACCGATCATATGGCTCAACTGGGGACTGAAGGATCTTGACGATCTTCCCAAGAATCAATTCTACTTATGGAAGAAGAAAAAGAAGGATGTCGGTCTCGAGGCTGACCTGTTCATGAGCGGTGGGAAAAATTCTGGAATCATATCAGACCTAGAGAAGGAAGAGAAAGATGTCCTGGTGGAGAAAGACAGGATAAGCGGATTTGCCGGAACCTGCAAATTGGATTCCGTGCTTAAGTCCATGAATATAAATAAACTGTATTTCGCTGGCGTGAACACGGATCAATGCGTGCTCACGACCATGGCGGATGGAAACATGCTCGGATACGACTGCATAATGGTCAAGGAGTGCTGCTCGACAAATTCTCCTCCGTACGCCGAAAAGGCCGCCCTGTACAATGCAGGGGAATGCTTTGGAAGAATGCTGACCCTTAAGGAGGCACTCGGGTTCGATGCCCCCGATATTGAAGATATAATTCCAGCATAGATACCATTTGTAATTTTTATTCATGCAGGATGGAAGAATGCAATCTAGTCGGACAAATCCGAAAGGACAATGTCTTTAATTCAATTAATTTAATTAATAAAGACAAGGACTGAAGCATGAGAATCAAGCTGTCAAAATTTGAATGGGAACGAATTGGCGTTGAATCTGGATGGATTAAATTTTCTCAGACGAACGGAGCGATTGACCCTGCAAAATGGAAAGACATAACTTCCACATACAGCCTTGTGCACAGAATAATGAAGGCTAAAGACGCAGAAATGGCCTATTCAAGAACAAGAATAAAAGAGCTTAAGAATAAGGTGGAAGAACTAGCCCTGAGCAGTGAAGGGCAGAAAATCGGATCGGCGTTCCAGGAGGAAATGTCTAAGGCTGCTGGAGCGTTGAACGGCGTAGAAAGATTCCTATCAAAAGCATACGATAGTGCCATGGCAGGAGACAAGAATTCAGAAGGCGAAAACAAGAAGTCCGCTGAAGAAGCACTCGCTCTATCTTATACCGCAATTATGAGCGCTCATAAGCTGTATATCTCTTCCCAAGGGCAGGAAATGGGAAAGCAAGCTTCGCGTGGTCCATGCTGGCGCGGCTATAAGCAGGTAGGCATGAAGGAAAAGAACGGCAGGATGGTGCCGAACTGCGTGAAATCAAACAAAAATAAATAATTGAAAGGAAAATAATATGAGAATAAAGCTATCAAAGTCAGACTGGGAGAATATAGGAAAGAAAATGGGATGGATCAAAACTGCGCAGCAGGATCCAGAGCACACCTACAACATGGGCGACGGTCACCAGTACGCTGACTTTGAAGAAACGCCAGATGATGAATCTGAAGATTCAGATGAGGGGGGCGAATTCGACTATCTAACCGATGGTCATGAAGATGATGCCAGAATGATGAGGCTCAAGGCAGAGGCTGAATCACTCGCAGAAGACCATGATGATTCTGGTGATGTACATGTTGCTCTGTATTGGCTTCTGAGCCACTATCACGGTGGACAGAACTCACCTGAATACGCTGCTCTTTCCAATAGTCCATATTCACCGGGTCCCTTAGAGAGAGGACCAGATGAGAGCGCTGAGATAATTTATGAAGATTTGGAGCGGGCTTACAAAGGAAGTTGATTAGGGCATTCATGAATATTATTCATCTTGCTTAGCGTCAATAAATCAAACAAAAATAAGTAATTTAAAGCAGAAAAGCAATGAAGATAAAACTATCAAAATCGGATTGGGAGAGCATTGGGCAGAAAATGGGCTGGCTCAAGCACGCTTCAGGTGCCTCTGGAGCGTACGGAGGCGGAGGACCATCATCTGCAGGCTCGATGCTTGCAGATGATGGTGCAGAAAAGCCAGCCGACACCAGGAACAGCGGATCCCTGAAGGAGGCGGAAATGTGGTGCTCAAGCATGTCCTCCAACATGAAGGATCAGGATGACACTGGATTCTCCGAAAGCATCGATCCAGCGCTTGCGGCTCTGGAACAGGCTGCGAAGGATGGAGAAGCCGGCAATCCCGCCTTCATGAGGTGCCTAAGCAATATGGCTGACTATGTGAGTTACTTCAAAACTTATCAAAGAGAGAAATACAACGAACTTAAATCAATGACTAAATTAAATGTGGTATCGCAGGGCTAAAAACTCCTCATTGATAAAAGTATCGGAGGCAGAATCCCACTCTGATGCTTTTGTATTCTTTGGCGCTTCTGGAGACTTGGCCTACAAGCAGATCTTTCCAGCGTTACAGGCTCTTGCCAAAAACGGAAGACTCAACATGCCCATCATAGGAGTGGCAAAGGATGAATGGAATGCTGACAGGCTGCTGAAAAGGGCTGAAGACAGCATAAGAGAGAACGACAAGATCGACCGCGATGGGTTCTCCATACTCAAGAAGAACATGAGGTATGTGAGCGGGGATATAGAGACTAATGAATTATATGTAAAGTTACGCAAGGAATTGGGAAGATCTAAATCCCCATTCCACTACCTTGCGATACCTCCGCTGCTGTTCGATAATGCCGTTAAGCATCTCAAGTCATCTGGATGCGCGAATGGAGCGAGGATTGCCGTAGAGAAGCCATTTGGAGAAGATGCCGAAAGCGCCCTGAAGCTGAACAAGATACTCCATTCAGCTTTCCCAGAAGAATCCATATTCAGAATCGATCACTTCCTTGGGAAAAAAAGAGTCCAGGAACTTATAAAGTTCAGATTTGGAATGGGAATGGATGAAGGAGGCTGGAGCCGCGAGCACATCGATCACGTTCAGATAGGGATGATCGAGGATTTTGGCATAAAAGGCAGGGGCGAGTTCTACGACGAGAATGGCTGCATAAGAGATGTCTTCCAGAATCATCTGATGCAACTTGTGGGCATCATGGGGATGGAGAGATGCAGCAAGGGAACATTCCGCCAAGAGAAGGCAAGGCTGTTCTCCAATATCGCTCCTTTGCAGGTGAAGGATGTAGTCCGGGGGCAGTTCGAAGGATACGACAAGGAAGAAGGGGTGAAAAAAGGCTCGAACGTGGAGACCTATGCGGCGATCAAGTTTTCCATCAACAACAATCGATGGAAGGGGGTTCCTTGGTTCGTTCGCTCTGGCAAGATGATGCCCATCACCAGCACGGAGATAGCCGTCAAGTTCAAAAGCAATGTAGACATGCCCCTGCCAGAGAATGGGAAGATGGAAGGAAACTTGCTCAGGCTCCAGATGGAGGGAGACGTCGACAAGACCCTGACCTACGAAAGACTATTTGGATACGCCATGAAGGGAGATCCCACTTTCTTCTCTAGGCAGGATGAGGTAAATGAGCAGTGGAGGATATTCGATGGAATCTTGGGAAATAAAGTTCCATGCGAGAAGTACAAGCCAAATACCTGGGGTCCGAAGACGGAAAATAAGAATGTGATTCCTCCAGGCGGATGGATAGAACCTCTGCGCGTAAAAGGGTTATAGAATGAAAAATGTTTTCAGTTTATTCGAAGGCAAAGAGGCGATTCTGAAGACGGCGGCTTCAAAACCCAAGACGCTCATAGTAACTATAGCAGGAATGATAGACAAGAAGGATCTTGCTCCACTGAAAGCCGTGTCGCAGGTAGACTACCATGAAGTAAAGAGCATATCCGAGGATGCGCTGGCTAAGAAGTGCTCTGGATATGATTATCTGATGCTAAACATGGATTCATTGCCATTGAAGGGAAAATTGAAGCTGACTTCCAAGTTCTACTCCAACAAGGCACTTGCTGGGCTGAAACTGATATCCCTTGACATGACCGGCATGGATATGTTCAGCCCCGAAGAAGCCCAGAAGAATGGCATAAAGTTCAAGAACATAAATGATTATTCCACGGAAAGCGTGGCCGAATCCGTGTTGACAGAGGTGCTTCTCCATGCCAGACAGAGACATCTTGGATATATGGACATGGTAAAGGGAAAGGATCAGGAGGCTCGTAAGGGCATGAACCTTCTCAACAAGACTGCTGGCGTAATCGGATATGGAAACATAGGAAGCAGAGTGGGAGATTTACTCAAAGGCATTGGCATGAATGTCATGGCCTGGGATCCATTCCCCAAGGCAGGTCTCGAAGTCCATTCGCTGGCAAGGATATTCGACAAAGCAGATGTGATATGCGTTCTTGCGAAGACCGTACTTGAAGGCAAGGACTCCAATGTAGACATGATCGACTATGACCTCATGAAACGTTCAAAGGGCGCAATACTGATCAACCTGGCGAATGCCAATCTCGTCAGCATGGATGGACTGCAGCGTGCATTGAAATCTGGTGCGATATCTGCATATTCATACCAGAAAGAGTATGGATCTGGCAAGAAAGACAAGATAGAATCAATACCAAATGTGCATGTATGCCCTCCCAATGCATGGGATTCAGACGAGTCGCGCGAAGATCTGAAAAAAGCATGGATGGATAATGTAATAAAAGACATACAGGACAGCAAATCTTCAAAGCAAGAGGAAAATTAAGATGAATATCAAGTTATCAAAATCAGACTGGGAAAGCATCGGTGCAAAAATGGGATGGCTCAAAGAGGCATCTGGCGCTCCAGGAGCTTTTGGTATAGCTGGTCCATGGAATTCGGGATCTGCTGCTTCCTCCAGAAAAGATGAATATCACAATGTCCAGAACCTGCCTAGGGAGTTGGCAAAAAAGATAATGAATGGAGATGGCGGTTCGGGGGAAATAGTGTCAGCTATAGAAGGCGGGAGGATTGTCGATGCCATAAAGATGATCGTTCCTCTCGTGGAGGAGGAGGTGGATCGGATAGAGAAGAAGCTTGGATTGCTCAATCATTCTTCCGACGGAGATATTGTCTCTCTGGCTGAGGACACGATAGAAGAGATAGAGAGAATTATTGGCCACGCAAAGTAACATTAGGAATAGGCTGCTATGACCATCCAGCAATACATCCCCAAGGCAAGATCTTTATTCAATGATAGGTTCCGAGTAAGGTACAACTTTGACGGATCCGTATCTACCTCGGAGGGCGGCCCTAGCGAGAAGAGGCGCGCGGTCGGGTACGGCGGAGACAAGAGCACTTTCACATGGAAGAGATTCTTATCGCTGGAGGATTGCTACAACCCGTATCCGGGTCAGCTAAACCCATGGAGCCTGAAGGCGTGGTATAAGTGGGGATGCAGGAAGTTCCACTTCCACAATCCATTTGGCAAGGTCGCCCAAGGCAACACTCAGGGTCTTGTTTACGAAGTAGATCAATACCTGAACGCAAAGAATGGTCTGACCATAAACGGAGTCGTGCAGAACACTCCCATGCCATGGCTTGTGAATGACTTCACATCTACGATAAAAGCACTGACAACTGGGCAAATGGGGACAATGGATGCCGCGACATGGAATGCATGGACAAGCGGTCCAGACGCATGGTTTAATCCCGCCGAGCCAATCGATGTCATCGTGTACATAGGAGGAATGGCTGATCCCGGAAGCGATGTTCAGTATGCTGCCTATGTCAAAAGATGGAATGATCTTTTCAACTCAAGTTCCGCAAATGGAACGAAGAGGCTGAATGACTCTGTTGCTCCGATAGTCGATGCAAAATGCGCGATTGGATTCGATGCGGCCGTTGTCAGTCCAGGATCTAGCCCAGGATGGGTCGTTCCACTTACAGTCCAAGGCATGAACCTGCAGAAGGGCTGGTGGAACTTCTGGATCAACCTTGGAAAGAAGATCGGCAAAAACAAGATGTACATAGAGTCATATCCATTTAAGAAGGATGGAATGGCTAACTCATATCTTGGATACAACATAATATCAGACGACGACTGGTCCTACACTAAGAATGTTCTTCCTGGTCCTGACGGTCCCCATATGACGAGCGAAATGGGTAATGTAGAATTCTGGCGCGCATTGTGGCAGAACTCTGCAGACACAACGCCTTTGATTGCCTCTTCATGGTCGTCTGACCCCGTCAAGGAACGCTATTGGTTCCTCAAGGATCATCCACACGCGGTTGTTCGCAAGGCGACCGACGAACTGCGACTGGATCCTGCTGACTGTTGCTCTCCTGGACACAACTATTATTGGGGAGATGTGTACGGAGCGATCATCGCATACCACATCCTCGAGAAGCAGAATACAAGGTACGAGACTAATGAGTCTGCAAACACGACGAAGAGCGGAGTGCTCGTTCCTCACGCACTCCTGCAGGTTCTTCCTGAGGCATATCCGAGTGACCCGAGATGGAACTTGCAGTTCGGTAAAAGATTTGCGAATGCAGATGCTTTTGTCGAGTATCTCGCCGACATCATGGATAAGAAAAAAGAAGCAGAAACTGGATTGTACTACGTGTGATTTGATCAGGCAGGAACTTCAGTTACGGTTCCTGTGAGAGATAGTGGTTTTTCGAGAGGCTTCCAGTCCCTTAGATCATTGCTGTCTTTTGGCTTTCCTCCGCCCGTTGCATTGACGGCGACAGTGACATGAGCCGTTCCTGGCATTCTTCTTTCATAACCACTTACCGCGACTGCGGCTGCCTTTTCACTTACATCCCATGAATGAGCGTCTAATGTGACGGTTTTGCCAATGTCGGATCTATCTCCCTTGAGCGGACCTAAATTTATGGTCATGTGATGGGCGTAGTCCTTCCATCCTTCGGGAATATGCTGGCGCATAGCCTCCAGCAGGGCTGCGTGAGATGATTCATCGAGAACGACGGCGCTATAGGCTATTCTTTTTGCATCGGATTGAGAAATCTTATACCAATTCATTTTTTTCCTTTAAAATTTTATAGCCCATGGGTTCGACTGGAGCTGACTGGCTGGCTGCGGTTCTGTTGGTTGATATGGCTTATATTTTCCTGATGCAATATTCATTATTGCTTCTACACTTCCACTATTGTCTATTCCATACTTAGCCAACTTGCTTATTATCTTATTTAAGCTTCTAATTGCCTCTTGATCATCATAAAGATATTTTGATAAATAGTAGTAATTAGCAATCATGTTAAGAACATCGGCTGCTCCAGATTTGTAGTCTCCCTTAGCTATATCAACTATTCCAAATCTACCTCTGGAGGTGTCTATGAGGAGATTATTAGATTTCGATGGATCAATCTTGTATCCTCTATTATTCAGTTTTTCAATCTCGTTCATGAGTTGGTCATATGCTGACTGAGGCATGGCGGCAGCGTCTTCAAGCTTCTTTTTGAACTGGGCTACATGTAATTCCAGTTTATCCTTATAGGCGTTTCCGCCTTGGGGATTGAACCCTAGTGGCGTACCCGTTTGCTTATGAAGAATGGTAACGAAAGGACCAGCATTTGCTACCACCTGGCCAACATTCATATCTGGATGATCATCCGTCACTTGCTGAAATGAAACTCCATCAAGTGACTTTTCTATTTCTTCCGTATTCCTCTTTATTACTCTCGCAACAAAATCAGTTCCAGGTATGTCATATGCGGATGCATTTCTTCCAGATCCAAGAGGGGTAGATTTAATTATTGATAAAATCAATTCTTTAGGAGTTTTTGCTCCTATAGATTCCTTAAATTTTCCAAACCCATTTTTTGAGTTTGCTATTTTGAACCAATTCATATTATATAAATTCTTATCTGATTGTAACAATCCTTCGACGCAATCGCTGATGCAAAGGTTTTGGCGAAAACATATAGTAAAAACATGCAATTTGCATAAAAACATAAAGGACTTATAGATGAGATTACAGAGAACAATTATTGTATTGATGGCGGCTATGGTCACTATCTCAGCCTTTGCCCAGACCGCACCAGTTCCCCCTACAAAAGTACCCCAGGCAGACGGAACGATACAGCTGGTGCCTGTTCCACCGGCGATTGTCTACACCCCGTACTTTGTTGACCCGACGATGCAGTACCAGATGTGTCTCACCAGCCAGTGGACGAACAAGTCATGGGACGGAAAGACCAAGAACGGCCTGTACGGATTCAAGGGCGAGGTCATCAACGTCGACATCCTGACGATGCCGTACGCCAAGCCCAAGGTTGTGGACGGCAAGACGGTCTACATGTTCAGCATCTACCGCTCGGCGGATGCGGTGATCCAGTACGACCACACCCGGCTCGAGCTCCTGCCGCTCGAGACGACCGCGGCAGCCCAGGGCAACGGCTTCGACCCCGCGGTCATGGACGTGACCAAGTTGAAGATAACTCCGCTTGGAGACGGTCTCGTCCTATTCCACGGTGAGGCACTGAAGGCTCCCGAGCTTCGAACTCCTGCACTGAAGCCACTCTACTACCAGTGGAACTTCGATGGATACATGTGGCCTTCCGCATACCGGAAGCTGGGCATGCTCAAGTTTAGGGTGAAGGACGACTACTACCTCCCGACTTGGGGATTTCAGAAGTCGTTCGTTCGCCTCATACCCTCCGTAACGGTGGGCGCGAATACCTTTACGACAAAGGTTGACGGCAGCCCGACGGTCGGTACCAACATCCTGAAGGACATCAGGACGGAGTGCGAGGATGTCATCTTCGGCGTGCCCGCCGAGTATAAGGTCGACCACTACCTAACCGCGCCGGCGACGAAGTTCAAGGTCGGGGAGACCGTGCAGGTGAAGATCATGGTTAAGCCGAACAGCAAGCCGCAGCTGATATCTGCAGTGGCGACGAACCTCATCTGGGATCCCGCCGTGCTTGAGTTCATGGGTCTCGACAAGACAGGCGCACTGCCGAGCATGGACAACTCGATGTCGATGCCCGCTGCTGGTCGCATCAACGAGACCGCGATTCCAAAGGACGGCAACGCTTGGCACAACTGGTTCAGTGTGCTTGGCAGCAAGAAATACCTCGAAGGGGAGTCTCTGATCGTCATCCTCAACTTCAAGGTCGTCGCGGACTTCTCCACGACCAAGATCGAGATTGTCAAGCAGGGTGATCCCCGGCTGGCGGGGCTGCAGGTCTTCGAGGATTCAAGACCCATTGGTAGCAGCGTACCTGGTGTCGCAATTTTAGGTAATCAAGCAGGCGTGACTGTAAATGGAGTGCTTGCTCAAAACTAGTATAAAATATTTTTATACATTAAAATGCTCCTATTAATTTAGGAGCATTTCTATTTACAGAAAAAGGTCAATTTACAATAATTACCAAATATAAAAATATAAATAAATGACGGAGAAGATCATGTCTGACAAGATTTGGATAAAAACTGCATCTGGCTGGAAACTTGCCCAATCCCCAGATTTTCTTACAGTAAAAGACAGAGAAGGCTCTCTTGAAAAAGGATGGCTTGGATCTATATCTGGAAAGAAACCAGAAGATGCAATGAAAGAGCTTCCGACGGATGCAACAGATCCTTTCCTTACGCCTCAGCGAAGATTAAGAATACTTCTTGACATATATAGAATTGAAGAAAAAGGCAACATCTTAGACTGGGCTAAGAAGCAAAGCGGATACGAAGATCCTCTATCAGAATACACAAGAGATCAATTGCAGGCTTTTTATAAAGAATTTGCAAGAAACAGAGATACAGCCCTTTATAAATTGCTTAATGACATGCAGCGAAAAAGAGAGCCTTTCATGGACATAATGAAGGATGCTCCTTTTGTGGCATTCAACGCTATGCGAAAAATGGGATTCAGACTTTAAAAAAGTCAAAACATGATAATTAAGATGTCGCAGGAATAGTGAAAGTAAATAGCTGCAGATAATTGCTCAATCAAGGATTATATCAATTCCTATGGCGTATCTGTACGCAGTATAGTTAAGTTCTATAAGAATGTTGGTAAGAAAAAATTATCAGTTTTTCTTACAATAATAAAAGTGAAAAATAATTTTATATTATACAAGATATCCATCGACATCTAGGTAAATATAGTTACCTATTGCGAACAACGGGGAGGGGCGCGGAATGTGAACAGCATTCCGCGCCTCGTTTTATAGGTTAATGCGAAAAAAGATATAAATATACATTATGAACTGGTATAAATCGGCAAACTCAAATTACGATCTTTCAGAAGAAAGCGTAAAAAAGTTTCTAGATGTGGCGAAGGCTCAGAGATCTGGTCCAGAGTCCATCATGCTGCAGATCCAGAGATTTACCAGAGGCAACATACTTAACTATGTAGTTGAACATGGAGGAGACATACTCCATCGGATCACCCATCATGCCGACATTGATGGCAGTCCATATATTAGATCTGGACTGATGGATATAGCGGGCATGGGAAGCAAGAAGATTATTAATTGCATTCGATACCTCTCGCAACCGTACGGATTTGAGAAAGAGATGATGGAAGGTCTATCTTGGAAGGCTAAAGACGAAGGCATACCTCTGGAAGACGTAGTCAAAGAACTTTCCATTTTATTAAAAAAATGGGGAAATGCATATGCTTCCATACCAGTGTACAATAGGCCTCAAAGACTTGCAAGAGACGCATGCATAGCAGTTGGTGATCAAAACTGGGGAAAGGCACAAAGTCTATTTGAAGAATTAAATTCAATCGCTTCTGACCCAGAAAGATTTTTCAGAGAGGCTCTTACGGACGAAACTGCTAATATAAGTAGCAAAAATGAATAATATTTGGCAAATAAAATATTCTCAATCTAATGATTACAAACGTATTGAGCTAAGTGAAAGCGAAATGCGCATATTCGATATTGTAAGAAAAGCAAGAGACGCATACGCTCCTGGAGTTGCACTTAGAGTTGCAGGCGGATGGGTGCGAGACAAGTTGCTCGGAAAAGATTCAGATGACATCGATATTGCTGTATCTGGAGGAGATGGCGTGGCCATCGCAAATGCCGTAGCAAATTACGATAGAGCAAGAGGATTGGGAAGAACGGGAAAAGCATACGAACTCAGCTTGGAAAAGGGCGGAGAAAGCGCTGGTCTTAAGATTGGTGCAATAGACATAGATGGAGTAAAGATAGACTTTGTTCCATTAAGGACTGAAAGATACTCAGAGACCAGCCGCGTTCCCATCATGGTTCCAACGGACGATCACACACAGGATGCAGCCCGAAGGGACCTCACGATAAATGCGATGTATTATAACATCGATACCAAGGGAATAGAAGATCCAGTCAATGGGATGAAAGATCTTCGAAATGGAAGGCTAAGGACTCCAGTTGATCCTATTGCAACCTTGACTGAAGACCCTTTGCGCGCAATAAGAGCACTCAGATTCCTGTCGAAGATGAAGGGGTTCGCACTTGATCCAGAACTTAAAGAGGCGATAGCGCACCCAGATGTTCACAAGGCCTGGATCGCAAAGGTTGCTCCAGAAAGAGTGCGAAAGGAGCTGGAAGGAATCGCAAAGGGAGATAATCCCGCGGACGCATTCAAAGTCATGCTTGAGAGCGGGCTATACGCTCCCATGTTTAGCTCCCAGAGAATGACAGGATTTAATCCGATTACAATGGATCAGAACAATCCGCATCACGATCTTAATCTTCTTAATCACACTATTGAAGTGGTAAGGAATATGAATGAGATAATGAAGAGAGAAGGGTACGGAGAGAGGGAGCGGATGCTGTCCGTCATAGCCGCCCTTTTCCATGACTTTGGAAAGATGGATCCATCCATAGTCAGACCAAGCAAATCCATACCTGGAGCATCATCCTATCCAGGTCATGAAGATGTATCGGCTGAGATAGCGGAAGAAGTGTTGAAGAGGCTTGGATTTGGACCAGAGAGGGCTCTGGTATCCAAGATAGTCAAGGAGCACATGAGGCCGCACGGATCGATGGATACGCCCAAGTCTATAGGTAGGTTTGTAAGAGATGCGAGCAATGTAAATATTGATGATCCAATGAAGGCTAGCATTCCAGACATAGTAATGCTTCATAGCGAAGCAGATGCAAGAGCCAAAGGAAGCGGTCCTAATCCAGAAGAACTGTCTGAGAAAAACAGGTTAAGAGGTAATATAAAAGACTACATAAGCTCTGCAGCGCAGGCTGGAGCAAAGCCATTACTTAGCGGAAGAGATATAATGTCTATTTTCCCCAATCTTAATCCAAAGACGGGATTTATAAAGACTATGACGGAAGCTCTCAACGAAGCCAGAGACGAAGGCAGAATAACCGATGCGGAGTCGGCAAAAAACTACTTGGTTTCTCTATACGGAGCCGATGGATCTGGAGCAATGAAGAGTGCGTCCATGTCAAGAAACTGGTACAAGAAAGCAAGGACGATGCGAGTAGATCCAGAAGCCGATCATGACGTAGTAGGGCCAGCAAAAGGTCTTTTTGATCGTAACAATATTCGTTTCAACAACCACTATGGTAGAGAAAAAGACATAGCGCACGTGGCAATCGAAAACGGAGAAGTGATAGGAGCCCTTGCGAGTGGCTGGAAGAAGGATTGGGGTCCAGAACTAACGGATCGCGAAGAAGAAAGAGTGATGCAATATTCTTTTGATTTGGTCGTGGATCCAAAGCATCGCCGCAAAGGAGTAGGTAAGAAATTGATAGATGATGCTATTCGCGAATATGAAAGAGACAAAAAAATATACCAAGAGGCCCATGGTGTATCGACGATGATGAGGGTATGGGTAGTCAATCCAGCACTTGTTCCATATCTTGAAAGCATAGGCTTTGAAGTGGAATCATCATACGACAACGGATCTGCGCATCTTGTAAAATGGTAAAATAGGAGAACAAAAATGAAATTCAAGCTTTCGCAAAGTCAGTGGAATCAAATAGGAATAAAGAACGGATGGATAAAAGAGGCTCAGTCATCCAAAGCCAGCGGAGAGTTCGAGATGACCTTCAGAGATGAGAAGCTAGGCGATTTTCCTGGCTATTCATTCGATGGAGTGGCAATGATAACATATAGCGACGGAGGTGAATCTTTCGATGTGAAGCTAGCATCTGGCAACATCGTAGCGAAGAAGAATGGAGCAGTTTTGCCCAAGAAGAACATAAATGAAGCAATGATAATGAACTTAAGTAACAAGTTGAAGTCATCTTCAAGAGTCAGAAGCGCCGTAGAAAAGCACATCAATTCCAAGAAGGCTGGACTTGACTATATTCAAATTAAACTCGCATCGGATAATGTTGAATGAACTGGTATAAAATGGCAAGTTCTAATGTTGGTGCCATGGTAAGCTGTAAGACCGAGGACGGGATACAGCTATATGGATTATGGAAAAAGATGGGAAAGACCGCACTTTTTCATACGCACGGAACTGCTTCATCGTTTGGGATAGAAAAATTTGAGCCACAATTGCAGGAATGGGCTTGTAAGAAAAATGGGTGGAGCTTTCTGACCGCGAATAATAGGGGCGCTCATGAACTTGAGGATTGGCAAAAAAGCGGAGCTGCTGTTGAGAAATTTTCAGACTCACCAAAAGACTTCAAGGCGTGGATAGGATGGCTTCAGAAAATGGGAATTGAAAGGATAATATTGTCTGGACACAGCCTAGGCACAGAAAAAATAGCACATTTTATTAGGAATCATGAGGTTCCTCATGTTGTGGGAATAGTCCTATTGGCTCCTTCAGACAGCGCAGGAGTGCAAGACGCTTGGGAGAAAAAGTCTAGAAAAAAGTACATGAAAGAAGCCATGGAAATGAAAGAAAGAGGCGAAGGCGATGATCTTATGCAGGATAAGCGCGTTCATGGAGGCCTTTTAAGAATGACTGCAAATGCTTATCTAGACTTTTACAGAAAAGACTCGGAGCTAAGAAACGCCCTTCCGTTTGCAACTGGAAAGATAGAGTCGTTGCCTGTTCCTGTGCTTGCACTTATCCCCAGCAAAGACAAATGGAATATACTAGACGCGCAAAAATATGCAAAGATAATTGAAGCGGCTGGCGCTACCGCAAGTATATGCGACTGCGATCACGAGTTTAAAGACTTCAATATAATAGATAACCTGGAAAAACATAATGATCTATTTGCGGAGACTAAGAAATGAACTGGTATAAGAGGTCTTCCCATTCAATTAAAATAGCAAGCGTGACCATTGCTCCTGCCGATTCTGGCAAAGTGTATCAGCCCATGAACCTGATAGATATTTTTTATAAGTTATTGGGATATATAGAGGTCGAGATACGCCGAGCGTCTAATTCTGATCCTGCAATGAGAAATAAAGATCTTATGATAGGTGCTACTGCGGATATGGATGCCACCTACATTGATTTTGAATCTGCAGATGGGAAGGATGCCCATCAGTTTGATAACTATGTTGGAAAATTTTCTTTTGGCACATACGAACCAATAGATCCAGATGAAATAGCCAAAATAATAGATCAATGGGTGGATCACATGGAGTCAGTAGATGACTTTGATATTGTCTGGGGAAGGCAGGCGGGCGGCAGGAGCAAAATAAGCGAAAAATGGATACGCTCAAAGGGTGTGAATCCTAGCACCAGGACGAATTGGACTATCGTTATAAACAAAAACCCGTCTATAAACGCGCCAGAAATACCCTCATTGAATGTAGCCAATGCAAACTGGCATGTGCTTTTGAATCTTCTTATGCCAGAAAATAACGGAGAAGGTGCCGAATCATACGCTGGAAGAATGAATGTAGACGATTTGGAGAGAAGGCTAAATATCGCGGAAGGGATATTCGAATCGAACCAAGATAATTATACTCAGGAATATTCTGATAGCCACAACTTGGAAATTCCAGAAGATGCAACGCCTGAGGAGAGGAAAAGAATCATAAGCGAGCAGCATAAGAATAGGAAGAGTATGAGAGTATTCGACTTTGGTCTTCCAAAAGAAAGAATACTTGCTTATTTCAATGAGTTGAGAAACATCATACGGTATTGTCGCAAGCATGGAGTAAGAACCATAAGCTGGGGATAAGGAGCAAAAAATGAAGATAAAACTATCACAATCAAAATGGCAGGAAATTGGTCTCAAGAACGGATGGATTAAGCAGGCTGCATACGGAGAGATAGAGTTGAAAAACGGAAAAATTGCTCTCGATTTTTCCGCATGGAAAGAATACATGAAAGACAAGACTGATGATCAATTAAAATATATCATCAAGGACTGCAAGGAAGCCATAGAGGCCATGCCGGAAGGCAAGAAGGTTGGCTATTACACAGACTGCATACTGGAATGCCAAGATGAACTAAAGAGAAGACGAGAAAAGAAAAAATGAACTGGTACAAGAAGGCACAGTGGGGCTCGGGAGGACTAAGGGGCGAATGGTGGTTCCGAGATGGCCGCGCTGACTTTGCTGACCAGGATATTGGCGATGATGGTCATGCTTCTATGGCAATAGAAAGTGCAAGACACGAAATATCTGACTACTATTATGCTCTTCTGAAAGAACATAAAAAAGAGCTATCTCAGATGGGGCTGGATGAGACAGGTTCATCGCCATCTTCATCCCGATACAGGGGAGATGATGCGGAGCATATTCGAGAGTCATATAAGAATCTTATCGATCACGCGTCAGAGCACGGATCCGATGTGGACGACAGGATACTCAACGAGCTTGTCGCCAAATACGGATCAGAATGCATAGATGCAGCCTTGAGAGAGGATGCCAATGCTGCACGCATGTGGGGGCTGAAGCAGGGCTGGATTAGAGTCCACGGAAACAACCTTGAGATCTGGCAACTGAACAACTCGGTTCTGAGGGACATCGTTAACGGTCTGTGGGATGCTTATGAGGAATCAATTTCGGCAGAAACAAAATTCAATATAGAGATTGCTTCTTCCAGGCAGACTTATTTTGGCATTCCTCTTGAGGTGCTTGAGAGCCAAGATGTGGGAGCAATACGAGCATATAAGGATTGATCCGAAGGATTTATTATAATTTATTACAAATATTAGTTAAGGATAAAAAATGAAAAACCAAGAAAATAAATGGATTAAGACCGCATCTGGATGGCAATTGAAGACTGCATTCGCTGGAGATCCTAGCATGCAGGACTTGGCGACACCAAGTTTTGAAGAAAGAGAACCATTTGGTCTCTCAACATCACGCGGAGAGCAAGCATCCGAGCACGATCAGAGCATGCAGTCACTACTTTCTGAACTTAAGCAGATAACAGAAAGAGCCAATGAGATAACTCAAGAACTGGAGTCGCATGGAATGAGCCATAGCGACATAGTCTCTTTTTTAGCTGGAGAAAAAGACGGAGCCACGCTCGATCAAGTAAGTGATAAAGAAATGCCTTTTTAATTGGTATATAAAATGATGATATTCAGAATACTCAATTTCAATAATTGGTTCAAGATAGCTCAAGCTCAACCTGTTGATCTTGTTGAGCAAGCCCCTTGGACTTATGTTGTATATAACAATGCATCAAAAGCCGCAAAGGATAAGATAAAAGGTGCTGGATTTGGCTGGAAGAGTGTTTCATTTATTTTCAATCACATACCTCAGACTGGCGCATGGGGAATTAAGGCTACTGGTCAAGAAGCTGTTAGCGCACTTAATAATGCCGGAGTCGCAACCAATGCTCCGGTACAAGCCGATGCAATCAATAAGATAGAAGCCACTGGAAAAAATCTCTTTCTCGACATCCCAAGAAGCAGAATCGTAGTATACGGATCCGACGCTGGATCAGCGAAGAAGCAGTTGAAGGATATGGGATTCGTCTGGGATTCGAATGCTGCCGTTCCCATGGATGGTGGAATTGTTATGGGAGGATGGGTTCGCGTCGGAAGAATATCGCCAACTGAAGTTGAATCGTTTCAATCGATGGGATTCACAGTCAGTGAAGATATGATAGCGAAACCAGTTGATCTTGCTAGTGATGCAGATTATAGCGATATAGTCAAAGCAAAATTAGGAGCACTAGAGGGAAAAGGTTTAGATAAGGCTGGGATGCAGAGTCTCGTTGAAACACTTATAGACAGTGTTTCTGGAGAGTTTTCGGAAGCCAACATGGCTGAGATAAAAGAAAAGGCAAAGAAGTTCCTGGAGTTCTCATCAAAGTTCTGGAATCTTAGCTGGACGAATCAAATGCTTCTCCATATCCAGAAGCCTCATGCCGAATTTGTTAAGAGAGAGAAAGCATGGATGGAGATGGGGAGAAGACTGAAATCTGATGCAAAGCCAGCAATACTATTCGAACCATTCGGTCCAAGAATAACACTCACCGACCAGGAAAAAGCAAAATTAAGAAGTCAGGGTGCATCCGAAGCTGATATCAAGAAGATGGATGGTAGGATAATTCCTAAAGGATTCAGGGCATTTGCAACTTTTGACATATCGGATACCGAGCAGATACCTGGAGCGAAGAGCGAGGATGTGTCAACCATAGCCAATCTGTGGAGGAAGCAGAATACATCTGGAGAATATGAGAATGCTCTTTTAAGTGCAATAGTTAAAGTGGCTAAGGAAGATTATAATTTTGCAGTTGACTTTGAGGACACTGGGGCTGCGGGCGGATATAGCACTGGAGACAGAAGAATCGTCATACACAAGGGATCTGCTGGAATGCGCGCGGTTGGAACCACGCTTCACGAGCTTGTTCACGAAGTCTTCCACGACAAGGAGAGAAGGCGCGCTGCTAGAGCAGATAAGAGAGAGAAGCAGATACTAGAAATAGAGGCTGAAAGTGGCGCATATCTTGTCATGAGA
>Ga0075471_10000192_pt1 | contig 33397 bp, 32 predicted proteins | sample DEB19_08_DNA_2_FD_74787 | JGI IMG/M metagenome (GOLD analysis project Ga0075471, IMG submission 74787) | Aqueous microbial communities from the Delaware River and Bay under freshwater to marine salinity gradient to study organic matter... | ecosystem: Environmental > Aquatic > Marine > Coastal ...
CGCACTCGTATTATCAGATCGCCATCAGCCCCGCGGGTCATGTCGTCGATCTCGACCGCGGTGCGCCACGCGGCCAGTGGTTCACTTGGGATGCGAAGGCGGAAGTCGCCACGCACATCGCGGAGGATTATTGGACCATCGAGATCAGCCTGCCTGTCACGCCGGATGAAAACGATCCGCTGCATCAACTCATCGGTCGCAAGCCCACGCAAAGCCTGCCATGGCACATCAACCTCTGCCGCCAGCGCATTCGTGAAGACGGCCAGGAGCATAGCGCCTTCTCGCCCACTGGCATCGAAGGCTTCCACGAGCCCATGAAATTCGCGCACTTCTACGACGGCCGCTCGCATTCGTTCGATGCCGATCCGAGCGTCACCGACTTCGCACTCGGTTTTCACGCTGCAATGCAAAAACGTAAATCCGAGCCCTTCCTCGTTCTCGCTGGTGGCCAAGTCACCGATTTCCAAAAAGCCGCCGCACTCGAACAAGCCGCTCAGTACGACAAAAAGACCACTTTCATCGACCGTATTCCCATCGAAGCCGTGCGGAAAGCCGCGCAAATGCAAAACCTGCTCGCCAACTTCGAAGCAACTGAAGTTGTGAAACAGTTCGGCGCCGAAGATTTCTCGAAATGGCCCTTTTGGAAGCGCGGCGATGGTTTGCATCACCGAGGCCGAGCCCATTATATTGTCAAAAACGGCCCCCAGGCCGAAACGGACCTCAGCGCCGCTTTGGAATGGCTCGGCGACATTCGCACCCGCGAGTCCGCGATGCTTGTGCTCGCCCAAAACCGCGAAAATAACCTCAAAGACGACGTGAAGGCCCTCGGAGCTTACGAAGCCATTCTCGCGAGTAAAACCCGCCTCGGCGGCGCGGATGAGTATTCCGCCCTGCAAGGCATCGCCCGCATCCAAACGCGTCGCGGGCAGTTTGATGAGGCGTTGAAGACCTTGAATCGTGCCGAACCCCAAAAGCTACAAGGGGTGTGGAAGATAAACATCATCCAATCGATCGAAGCGGTTCAACAAGCGCGCAAGTAGTCGCGTGCCCCCTGCGTCATGAAGCACTTTTTTCTAGCTCTCCTATTCACAATCTCCCTGCAAGCTGATCCGGTGCCTGACAAGCTCGTGGTGCTTACGTTTGATGACTCGGTCGCTAGCCATGCGACATTTGTGGCGCCATTGCTGGCGAAGTATGGCTTTGGTGCCACGTTCTTCATCACGGAGGGATTCGAGTTCCTCGTTGATAAGAAGAACTACATGACATGGGAACAGATCAAAACGCTTCACGACCAAGGCTTTGAAATTGGCAATCACACACGCAAGCATACGGGCGTGACGAAGCAAAAGCTGGAACAGCTTGCCGCCGATGTCGAGTTCATCGAAACACAATGCGCCAAGGTTGGCATCTCGCGTCCAGTGAGTTTTTGCTATCCGGGTTACGCCACCAGTGAAACCGCCGCCAAGTTGCTTGGCGAGCGCGGCTATCTTTTCGCCCGCGCGGGTGGTTCAAAAGTCTACGATCCGGCGACGGATAACCGATTGTTCATGCCGCAAGCTTTCGACGGTAAGCCGGAGAGCACCTTGGAGCAGTTTAAAGCCGCCGTGTCGCAGGCGAAGGATGGCAAGATCGCCGTGATGACCTTTCACGGCGTGCCGGATATCAAGCATCCATGGGTGAACACTGATCCGGCGAATTCGAAGCCTACTTGCGCCATCTCAAAGACGAAGGCTGCACAGTGATCGCGATGCGGGAGCTGGCCAAGTTTGTGAATGTGAAAAAGTGAATCTGTAAAGTGCGACCATTTACGGTATTTTGATCATGCGACTATGGAGACTTTAAATGATCGCCAATGTGTTCAGGTGTATTGAGTTTTCTGAACCAATCGTATCGCGATCGACAGCAGTGCTCAGGAGCTCATCGTGGCGTGATCTGCTTCAGTCCTGCAGCCTTGTCGATGAGCTGTAGGAACTCGCCGCGGTAGCCGAGCTTGTCAGCGCCTTTGCCGGCGAGGGCGAGCTTGCGCACGGCTTCCCAGCTCAGGGTGCCTTTGTAGCTCGAATCTCGCAGCAGGAGGCCAAAGCCGGCCACGGCGACGCTGAATTGGAACTCGCCGCTGGCGGCTTCGAGCGTTTTGCCTTCATCGGTGACGGGCAGCTCGATCTTGGAGCTCGTTTCGCCGGTGGGCTCCTTGTAGCGGAGCTTCACGGTCATGAGTTCTTTCGAGGTTTGCGGATCGCTCGGGGCGGATTGGGTCTCGTTGAGGTCCTTCGCGGTGGGCGAGGCTAGCGTTTGATACTTCAGCGTATCGACGAGGCGGTCGGGTCCGACACCGGGTGGCAGGTTGGCGGGCACGAGCTCGTAAAGGGCGACGACGCGATGGCCGCTGCCGATCTCACCGGCGTCCTTCGTGTCGTCATTGAAGTCTTCTTTGGTAAGCAGGCGGTTCTCATAACCGACGAGGCGATAAGCACGCACCTGGGCGGGATTGAACTCGATCTGCACTTTCACATCCTTCGCGATGGTGACGAGCGTGCCGGCCATCTGCTCGACGAGCACTTTGCGAGCCTCGGCGAGTCCGTCGATGTAGGCGTAGTTGCCGTTGCCCTTGTCGGCGAGGGTTTCCATGGTGCGGTCCTTGAGGTTGCCGCTGCCAAAGCCGAGCACGCTGAGGAAGACGCCGCTGCGAGCCTTCTCCGCGATGAATTTCTCCAGCTCAGTGGGATCGCTGATGCCAACATTGAAATCGCCATCGGTGCAGAGGATGACGCGGTTGATGCCTTCTTGGATGAAGCCGGCCACGGCCTGCTCGTAAGCGAGCCGCAAGCCGCCTGCGCCATTCGTGCTGCCACCGGCATGGAGCTGATCCACCGCAGCGATGACGCGTGAACGGTTTTCACCATTCGTGGGTGGCAAAACGACCTGCGTGCCGCTGGCGTAGGTGACCATCGAGACGTGGTCGCCCTCGTCCATCTGCTCGGCGAGCAGGCGCAGGCTCTGTTTCACTAGCGGAAGCTTCTGCGGATCATCCATCGAGCCGGAGACATCGACGAGGAAGACGAGGTTGCTGGCCTTGTTGCCCTTTTGGACCTGCTTCCCCTGAATGGCGATGCGGGCGAGGCGATGGTGTGGCTGCCACGGGCAGGCGGCGAGCTCCACTTGGGCCGCAAAAGGCTCCTTCGCAACGGCCGCAGGGCCTTCCTCGTCGGAAGGGAAGTAGTTGATGAGCTCCTCAATGCGCACCGCGTCTGCCGGTGGCAGCATGTTCTGGTTCAAGAAGCGGCGGACGTTGGCATACGACGCGGTATCGACATCAATCGAGAAGGTCGAGAGTGGCTCGGCTCGAACATCCTTGAGCTCGTTTTCGAGGATGCGTGTGTAGGATTCGTTGTCCTGGCTGGGTATGGGTTCACTCTGCTTAAACCGAAGCGAGTGATCATCGGCATCCGCGACAGCAGATTCCGAGGCTGGCATGGTGGTCTTTGGCAGCGCGGCGTTGCGCGGTGCGAAATTCGAGGCGTCGATGACCAAAATTGAGCCAGAACTTACTGCACGGCCGTTTGAAAACGACGGGGACTCGGGACCAGTTAGTTGAGATTTTCTCAGCTGAGAAGGCAAGTTGGGATCAAAAACACGATTCACCGCGACCAGCGGTTTCTCCGAGGCAATCTGGCTGGCAGTGGCTGGCGGCTCCTGCGGCAACGCAAGCGTGATTGGGAGCGGGGATGGAACCGCGGCTGGCACGGGTGCATTCATCGCGATGCCATCAGGCGCCGGCGGCCCCGACTTTGGTGAGCTCACAGCTTGAGGAGTCGTGCTTACCCTGAATCGCCTCACCGGTGCTTGCGAGTCCAACCTTGCACTTTGTGGCTGAGGCCAGGGATAGATCCAGTAACCACCCACGGCCACGCAGGCTGCCGCAGCCGCGATTGAACCAAAACGGGAGGCAAAGCGCCAGCGAACCGGTTTAGACGCGGCAGATGGCAGGATGATGTTCGAGGCGGGCGGCATCGTTTGGAGGCGGGAACGCTGCTCGGGGGTCAATTCGAGGGATTCATCTCGAAGCTCAGTGATGAGGAGATCACAGAAGGACTTGGTTTCCTCGGCGCTGGCTTTGATCTGCGGATTCTCACGGAGCGTGGCCTCGATCTGCTCGCGTTCCTGCGGGCTTAGCTCGTCGAGAGCCCAGGCGGTGATCTGTTCGTTTTTCATAGTTTGATCCTTCATCTTTAATTTTGGGTCCTTTGCAGTTCACGCGGTGGCGAGTGCAGGGCTGCGTGCCTTTCCGGCGGCGGGTGCTTCGTTTTCCATGGCCTGCCATTTTGTGCGCAGGGCGGCTACGCCGTGGTGGATGAGGTAGCCGACATTGCCGATGCTCGTTTTCATCGCGGCGCTGATCTGCTGGTAATCGAGCCCGGCGATGAATTTGAGCCGCACGGCCTCCTGCTGGCGGGAGGGCAGGGTGTCGATGAGCTGGCGGAGCGTGGTGGAGGTCTCCGAACGATCCATCTCCTCATGCGGCGAAGGATCGGCTGACATTTCGAGATCGAGTGTTTCGGTTTCCATGACGACGAGGCGGCGGTGTTTGCGCTGGTGGTCCAGCGCACGGTTTCGGCAGACGGTGAAGAGCCAGGGGGCCAACCGCTCGTGATCGAGGGTGTGGAGGGACTGGCTGAGCTTCACAAACACGTCCTGGACGATGTCCCGAGCCTCCTCCAGATCGCCCGTGTAGCCGTGCGCATAGCGGATGAGAGGCCGCTCGTAGCGCTGAAGGGTATCGAGGAAGAGGGTGTCCGGGGCAGCCATGAGAACGTGTTCGCCGCGCATGACGAACCTCCAAAGAATATCTTGGGTTGAATTTCCAAAAAAACGATGAACCGCGGATCTCAGCCTTTCCCACCTGTATCGAGCTCGTTTCCCACTTCGGCAAAGACGTTTGCGAGATCCTCCCATTCAGCATAGGCCGTGCTCCAGCCACCACTCACGCGCACCACTCGACGAAGCTCCTCCGGAGACGCTCCTAAAGCAGTCACGACCACCGATGATCCTTCCTTCCCAGAGCTGCATGCGCTGCCTGTGGAGATGCAGAAACCGCGCCGCGATAGACGCGTGAGCCATTTGAGGTTCTCATGTCGCGGCATGACCATCAGAGAGGTATTCCAAAGACGCGGACGGTCAGCTGAGATGATGCGCAACCCTTCAAATGAGGTCTGCATCAGCTGCTCGAAAGCATCACGGCCCGTGGTAGGGCAGGAGGGACCTTGTGATGTGATTGTCTCGAGTGCCGTCACCATGGCCTCGATGGCGGGATAGTTCTCCGTGCCTGCGCGATGACCTTTTTCCTGAGGTCCGCCATGAAGCAGTCTTAGGCGTTCCGTTTCATCCCGAAGCACCAAAAAACCCACCCCTTTCGGTCCGCCGAACTTGTGCGCGGAACCGCTCACATAGTCGCAGGCTCCAAATTCAGCTGAGAGTTTCCCGATCCACTGCGTGGCGTCGGTATGAAAAAGAATGCCTTGCTCATGACAGCGCGCCGCATGCTCTTGCCAAGGCAAAAGCTCGCCGCTTTCGTTGTTCGCGGCCATCACGGACACCAGCTCCACGCCTTCCGGCACCGCACCGTGTGCATCGAACTCGCTCACCCGCGTCCAGTGCCGAGCTGCCTCACGCACGCTTGGATGCTCAAGGCTTGAAATGGCTGTTCGTCGCCCGGTGAAGGCTGCGAAGAGCATGTTGTTGGACTCCGTGGCACTGGAAGTGAAGACGACCCTCTCAGGGTCCACGCCCAGCAGTTCTGCCAGACGTTCCCGTGCCGCATCCAGCATCTGGCTGGCAATGCCTGCATCGCGGTAAAGGCTCGAAGGATTGTGCCAGTGCTTACTACTCGCCCGTAGCCATGCTTCACGTGCCTCAGGAAGCAGAGGCGTTGTGGCATTGAAGTCGAAGTAGCGGTCCATGAGTCAAAGACGGATGTTTTGTGGTCGAAAACGAGATGGCAGAGGAATGTGGACGACCAGCAAAACAATCGCCGCGCCAATGAAAGGCAGCCATTCATGCTTCGATGCACCGCCAATTCCGTTCACAAAACCAAGCACGCCAACAACTTCACTAAGCGCAAAAAGGACCACATGCCCTGTGATGTAGGATGCCTGCCCCTCTGTTGTGTCGAGCGTTAGCTTACCCGAGCGAAAACCACGGAAAAGCAAATGTCGCATCACGAAACTCATCGTGGCACTGCTGCCGCTCAACATCGCAAAAGTTTCGGCCATCGATTTGCAGCCATCGCGAGGCTCTCCATTGAACAGGATGAACAGAAAAACGATCTGGCCTGTCATCAGAGAGATCCAAATGAGGAAAGTGATAGCAACGGCTGGAATCGTTTTCATGATGTCTTCAGCCTTCCTTCATGTGTGTAAATATTCATCGTTTCGCCGCGAAGAAAACCGATCAATGTCTGGCCTGATTTGTGGGCGAAATCGATGGCGAGGCTGCTTGGAGCCGAGATGGCTGCGACGAGGGGAATGCCGGCGGCGAGAGCTTTTTGAATCATCTCGAAGGACACGCGCCCACTGAGCAGTAGGACATGTTGGTCAAGAGGCAGTAGATCGTGCAGGAGTGCATGGCCAAGGATCTTGTCCAGAGCGTTGTGCCTGCCCACATCCTCACGGGAGACGATCAGGTTCCCTTCGAGATCAAACACGGCACAAGCGTGCAAACCACCGGTCTTGGAAAAAGTTTCCTGAGTGCCACGCAGCTTGTCGGGCAATGAGGCGATCAATTTTGGGGTCACGCTCCACGCCGCAGTGATCGGAGGAAACTGCCCAAAAACGCTTTCAATGCTCGTTTTGCCGCAGAGGCCGCAGCTTGAGGCGCTGAAGACATGCCGTGTGAGGGAATCCCAGTTCACCACCGCGCCGCCGAGTAGCACATCGACAACGTTACCGTGTTTGTTGCGGATGCTTGGACACTGCGAGACTTCCAAAATATCACGCGGATGCTTCACGACACCTTCGCTGACGAGGAAGCCGACGGCGAGCTCCTCATCGTGGCCTGGAGTGCGCATCACCACGGCCACGCTACGACCCTCGACACGAATTTCGAGGGGTTCCTCACGCGCCGCCACATCCGCCACACCACAACTGGCACCCGCGGCATCCACTTTGAGCACACGCACATTCGTGATTGCTGGATTTTCGTTCTCCATCAAGTGGTCTCCATGAAGTCAGCAGGTAGGATGCCTACAGGAACATGCCGTGGCTCAGCAATCAGGCGCACCAACTTGTCAAAGACCTCGCGGCCCTTCACGATCTCGATCTCCACGCGCATGAAGTAGAAAGGAATGTCGAGCTTTGCCAGTTTAGGGAAGCGAACAAAGTCTTTCTCTGTGGTGACCATGCAATGCACATCACGCCTGATGCAACGCTCGATGAACTGGTTGATTTCCGTGCCGTGAAAGCGGTGATGATCAGCAAAGCGTGCGGTCAACTCCACACGGGCGCCGAGGCGGCGCAGGCCGTTTTCAAAGCTCTCTGGAACGGCGATGCCGCTTAGAGCGCCAACATATTTCCCCCGCATCTCCTCCAGAGTCATCTTTTCACCTGTCTGGATCTCCTCGAAGTGAATTGGACGATGACGACACTCGATGATCTCGGCAGCCCTGTTGTAGCGACGAATCTGCTTCACAAGGTCGTCGCTTTCGCCGTCACTTTTCGTGATGAAGATGTAGCTGGCTCGACGCAGGCTTCGCGGAGGTTCGCGCAGAGTGCCGCGGGGCAGCATGTGGCCATTGCTGCCGAACGGAGCGGTTTTGTCGATGAGCACAATGTCGTGTCGGTGCTTCAATTTGAGATACTGCAGGCCGTCATCGAGCACGAGGACGTCCGCGCCGAAATGTTTGATGGCATGGGCCCCTGCTTTCACGCGGTTCTTGTCCACTACAACGGGCACTCCCGGACAGTTCCGAGCGAGCATAAAAGGCTCATCACCTGCCACATGGGAGTCGAGCAACACTTTCTCTCCATCGCTGACGACACGTGGTGGAGTCCAAGGGGGTTTTTCGAACAGGCCCAGCCTGGCACCGATGCGTTTGAGCCATGGAGCTTTCTTTTGGCGCTTGCTCTTGTAGCCACGGCTTAAAATGCAGACTCGGCGGCCTTTATCCCGCAGTGATTTGGCGAGCAGCTCGACGACGGGTGTCTTGCCTGTGCCGCCAACAGTGAGGTTTCCCACGCTGACCACCGGCACGCCCAGATGGTGATCATGGATGAAACGCTCCCGGTAGAGCATCAGACGAAAAGAAACTGCCGCGGAGTAAACCACTGCGAGTCCACGAAAAATCATTCGCAGCAACAACGCCCGGATGCCGCGGCGATTATGCACCACGACTTCCGTCACGAAGTTTTCCAGATCTTCCAAAGATTCTTTCACGACTTGCAATTGGAGCGCAGGAGCGCAGGGCACTCAAGGGCGGATGCAGGGCTGGTGTGCCTTCCAAATCTCACCGAATTGAAACGCCGATCTTCTTGCTATGGCGAGAGCAGTAATTCTTAAACACTGGCTCTCGTCCTAGCTGAAGCTGACGGCAATCTCGCAGTCTTTTGATCGCCCTGCGTGTTCTTGAAATGTGCTTCGTCCGCCGAGATAAGTTTCTGCAGACTTTCGTGGCGCTTTGACGCCTCCAAAGGGCTCACTTGGAGTATAACAGGCTTGGTTCGCTCAATCTTTTCACTGTCTGGATGAGACTGAATGGAGTGCGATTTGCCGCGTGCGGTGATGCCATCGGCATCGCAGTGACGGCCGACGATGCCCTTTGGCAACCGCTCGCGAAAGAGGCCCTCCAACGGCCCGAAGGTGATTCGGTCTCCGCTTTTCAGGCGGCAACGCTCAATGCGTTGACCATTGACAAAAGTACCGTTCGACGATTTGAGATCGACCAAATCGTAGGAGCCGCCCGGTTGTTTGAGGAGCTCAGCGTGGAAGTTGGAAATAAAATCTTTATCCAACACCACTCCGTTTGTGGTAGAGCGACCAATGGTGAGACGATCTTCGAGAATTTCGAAGATGAATTCATTGCCATCAGTAAGTTGGAAGGCCAGATGCGGCATGCGACGGGCGCTGAAACAGAGAGTTGCAAATGGTTAAAATAGCGGGAGAAAATCCATGGATCAATAGCAATAAAGTTGAGCACATAAGGGTGAAAGCTACTTGCGATGGTTTCATCAATGGATGCATCTCCATTCATTCTGTAAATAAAACTCAAGACATGACTCTGAAAAATAACCTTTTCAATGGGTGGCTACTTAGTTTGGCTGGAGCGGCTTTATTGCTTGGCTGTGCGGTGCCATTGCAGCCTGCACGGGCAGGTTTGACGCAGGCACAGATGGATCGAGTGGGGCGCCGCATCTGGCAAAACGAGTGCGCGGGTAGCTTGGACGGTCTGACCTGCTGGAACAGCGGGGAGGACTTTGCGTCGCTGGGAATTGGGCACTTTATTTGGTATCCGGCGGCGCGGATAGGGCCGTTTGAGGAGAGTTTCCCTGGTCTGGTGAGGCATCTTGAAGCTCATGGAGTTGCGATGCCCGTTTGGACTAGTGGCGCTTGCGTTTGGGACTCGAAGGCAGCGTTTGATGCTGATAAAAATAGCCCGAGACAGGTCGAGCTAAGGAAGACCCTAGCTGCGAATGTGGGCCTGCAAACGGAGTACATCATGCTGCGCCTCCAACGCGCCGCAGTCAGCATGAGCGGGCGTGCGAAAGCCGCTTTTGAAAATTTGAGCATGACGCCGGAAGGTATGTTTTGCCTCATCGACTACGTGAATTTCAAAGGCGAAGGCACGAATCCGAAGGAAAGCTACCTTGGGCAGGGTTGGGGGCTCGTGCAGGTGCTCGAAGACATGCACGGCAACACCCCTGCTGCTTTTAGCACAGCGGCGAAACGTGTGCTAAGCCGTCGTGTTGCGAATTCTCCACCGCAACGTGGTGAGCAGCGCTGGTTGGTCGGCTGGCATAACCGCTGCGAGGCCTATAAGCGGCCGCTGTGAGGTCTTTTTCGGCGTATCTCATCTGCCCTGAGAGAGTTGTGGCACGGGGTTCGTTGGCTGCGATGCATGAAGTATATTTTCGTCATTCTGCTCATCGCCTCACCTCTCTTGGCGGCGAAGCCGAATGTGCTTTTTCTCTTTGCCGATGACTTTTCATATGAGGCGGTGCGGGCCTTTGGGCATACGGACATCGATACGCCGAACCTCGATCGTCTTGCCGCCCGAGGCACGACCTTCACTCGTTGCTACAACATGGGATCGTGGAGCGGGGCGGTGTGTGTGGCCAGTCGCACCATGTTGATCACTGGTCGCAGCGTGTGGAATGCGGGAAAGGTGTATGAAAAAACCGATGCCGAGCGCCAGACGGGAGTGCTCTGGCCGCAGCTCATGAAGAAAGCTGGTTACAAAACTTACATGACCGGCAAGTGGCACATTGAGACCGATGCCACGAAGTGCTTTGACGTCACACGCGATGTACGCGCAGGAATGCCCAAGACGGTTCCATCCTCCTACAACCGTCCCATCGCGGGCCAGAGCGATGCTTGGAGCCCTTTCGATTCATCGCTCGGCGGCTTTTGGGAGGGTGGCACGCATTGGAGCGAAGTGCTAGCGGATCACACGCTTGAATTCCTAGCGGACACAAAGCGGGGCGGCGCCCCCTTCTTCATCTATGCAGCGTTCAATGCCCCGCACGATCCACGGCAGGCCCCCAAGGAGTTCGTGGACCGCTACCCACTCAGCCGCATCGCCATGCCGGTAAACTTCCTGCCTGAGTATCCCCACAAGGATGCCATTGGCTGCTCATACAAGCTGCGAGATGAAAATCTTGCGCCCATGCCACGCACGGAACTGGCGGTGAAGACCCACCGTGCCGAATACTACGCTCTCATCACCCATCTTGACGCGCAGATCGGCCGCATTCTTGACGCACTCAATGCCTCTGGGCAGGCGGAAAACACCTGGATCTTTTTCACAGCCGACCATGGGCTAGCGGTGGGTCATCATGGCTTTTTCGGCAAGCAGAACCTGTATGAACACAGTGTGCGTGTGCCCTTCCTTGTATCCGGTCCCGGTGTGGCAAAAAATGCCAAAAATGAAGATGCGATTTATCTGCAGGATGTCATGGCCACCGCTCTTGACCTCGCGGGTGCCGAAAAACCTGCACACGTTTTTTTCAACAGCCTGCGGCCGCTTTTAAACGGTGAAAAAAGCCGCTACGAAGCGGTCTATGGTGCTTATCTCCAACTGCAGCGCGCCATCACGCACGATGGCTGGAAGCTCATTGCCTATCCGAAAGCCAAGGTGCTGCGCCTTTACCATCTGGCCGAAGATCCGCAGGAGATGCAGGACCTCTCTGCGAATTCCGAGCATGCGCCTAGGCTCAAAGACCTGCTGCAGCGCCTTATCAAGTTGTCCGCTGAGCTACAGGATGATGTGGACTTGACGAAGGTGTTTGGAAATAAGCGGTAGCCCGGCTAGAACATACTCCCAAGGCCTGTGAAGCGTTTCCGGCTCTCCTGCTTGTTCACGGCGATCGAGAGCGCCTGCTGATCGCCAACAAGGATGCAGAGCTTCTTGGCCCGTGTGATGGCGGTGTAGATGAGGCTGCGTTCAAGCAAAGCATAGTGCTGTGTGCTCACAGGGATGATGACACAAGGAAATTCGCTGCCCTGACTTTTGTGAATGGTCAAAGCATAGGCCGGTTGCAACTCGTCGAGATCGCCAGGCTCGTATTCGACAGTGCGCTTGGCATCAAATCGAACGTGAAGCTTCACCGGATCGTCGTCGATGGCGGTGATGTGGCCGATGTCTCCGTTGAAGACCTGCTTGTCGTAGTTGTTGTGTGTCTGGATGACCTTGTCGCCGACGCGGAAAGTGTTCTGGAAACGCTCGATTTCGAATTTCAGTTCATTCGGAGGATTGAGCACGAGTTGCAGCGAATGATTGAGCGACTCGGTGCCGAGCAGATTACGGTTCATCGGCGTGAGCACCTGGATGTCGGCGATCGGATCAAAGCCATATTTGGCTGGCAGACGGGTGTGGGCGAGTTGCACGATCAAATCGCGTATCTCTTCGGGTTCGTTGGCTTCGAGGAAAAAGAAATCACTGCGGCTCATGGGCTTCAAATCGGGCACCTGGCCGCGATTGATGGCATGCGCACTCGTGATGATGCGGCTGCTCGCGGCTTGTCGGAAGATTTCCGTGAGCTTCACGCAGGGTGAAGCACCGCTGCTGATCAAATCGTGCAGCACCATACCGGGGCCAACGGAAGGGAGCTGATCCGCATCACCGACAATAAGCAGATGCGCACCCGGCGGCAAGGCGGAGAGAAACTGCGCCATGAGCGGCGCATCGATCATCGAGGCCTCATCGACGACGAAGAGATCACCGACGAGCGGCTTGCCACGATGTCGCCCCCAGCCGCCTTCGCCTTGGTATTCGAGCAAACGATGCAGAGTCTTCGCTTCGAGGCCGGTGCTTTCGCTCAAACGCTTCGCCGCACGGCCGGTGGGTGCGGTGAGCACGAGTTTGACCTGCTTGCTTTGCAAAATGAGCAGGATGCTGCGCAGGATCGTTGTTTTGCCGACGCCAGGGCCGCCAGTGATGATGAGCATGCGCTGTCGCAAAGCCTCGCGCACGGCTCGCTGCTGGCTTTCGGCCAGTTCTTTACCCGTTTTCTTCATCACCCAAGCCAGCGCGGCATCTTCGTCGATGGACGGATAGGCCGCAGGTGACGCGGCGAGAACTTTCACGCTCGTGGCGATGCTTTGCTCCGCGGCGCGGAGGTGAGGCAGATACAAAAACTCACCGTGACGCTCGATTTGATCGCTTTCGATGAGTTGCTTGATTTGAGCCTGAAGCAGCTCGTTGGACGCTCCGAGCAGTTCGATGGCCTTTTCGGCTATTTTGGCCTCAGGGAAGCAGCAGTGTCCATTTTGGGCGGCGGTCTCCAACACATGCAAAAGACCTGCTTTGAGGCGTTCCGGAGCATCGTTGGCCACACCGAGCCGATAGGCGATGTCATCGGCGGTCTTGAACCCGATGCCGCGGATGTCCTGCGCCAGCCGATACGGGTTCTCCTTCAGCACCGCTTGCGCCTGATCGCCATAGGTCTTGTAGATGCGCAGCGCTCGCGAAGTGCTGATGCCATGCTGGTGCAGGAAAAGCATGATGCTGTGGATGGCCTTCTGCTTCATCCACGACTCGCGGATCTCCAGCCGCCGCTTTTTGCCGACACCCTCGACCTCTTCCAGCCGCTTCGATTCGTTCTCGATGATGTCGAAGATCTTCGGACCGAATTTCTCGACGATGCGCTTCGCATACTTCTCGCCGATGCCCTCAATCAAGCCGCTGCCGAGATATCGCTCAATGCCGCCAAGTGAATCTGGCCGCTTCAGCTTCAACTCATTTGCCTTGAACTGCGGACCAAAATCACGATTCGGCTCCCAAATGCCGCGAGCCTCAAATTCTTCACCTGCGACGACTCGCGGAGCTTTGCCGATGAGGCTCGCCGTGCCTGTCTTGCCATCCGGGACGATCTTCAGGATGCAGTAACCATTCTCCTCATTGTGAAACACCACACGCTCGACGAGGCCGCGGATGACCTCGATTCTCGAGTTGAAGTGGGATGCAGGCATGAGGCGGAAGAAGATGGAAAATAGAAGAGAAATGCCGTGGGATGGCGTAGGAAACTTATCCTATGAAACGAACATGGAAAGACATCTCCGTCCCGCTGCGCGACAGTATGGTCCAATGGCCTGGCGACCCCGTGTGCCGCATCGAGCGGGTGCGCAAGATGGAGCAGGGAGATATGTGCAACCTCACACACCTCTCCATGAGTGTGCACACCGGAACACACATGGACGCCCCGCGGCATTTCCTGCCGGATGGCATCACGATGGAAAAAATGCCGATGGAGCCGGTGATCGGGAGGTGTCGGGTGATCGAGTTTGAAGTCGAGGATCAGATCACGGCGGACGACTTGAAAAAGCTGCGACTACTCTCCGGTCAGCGGCTGCTTTTCAAGACACGCAACTCGGCACGAAGCTGGACGATGAAGGAGTTTGACAAGGACTTTATCTCCATCCGTTCGGACGCGGCGCAGGTTCTGGCAGACCTCAAAATCATGACCGTGGGTGTGGACTACATGAGCATTGGTGGCTACGGCAAGGACGTGGTCGAGACGCATCAGATTATGCTCGGCGCCGGTATCTGGGTAATTGAGGGCCTTAATCTTTCAGAGATCAAGCCGGGATACTACGACCTGATCTGCCTTCCAGTGAAAATTGAGGGAGCGGATGGCGCACCCTGTCGTGCGGTGCTGCGCTGAACGCATGCTTACTGGCTGGCTAGCCTGCCATTCGCCACATGAACGGTGCCACCCCGCACCTGGAGGGTCTCTCGCGCCTCTTCTACCGGCACGTGACGCGGTGTGTTGGCTGGTGCTCCTCGCGGCCGCGCCCAGCGGATGCCGTTCGCGATCACGCGCTGCACATCGGGATGATGATAAATGGGATACACTTCATGCCCCGGGCTGAAGTAAAAGATTCGACCGCTGCCCCGAGTCCACGTCGCGCCACTGCGGAAGACTTCGCCGCCTTGGAACCACGACACAAAGATCAGCTCATCCGGCGTCGGGATGCCAAACGGCTCGCCATACATCTCCGATTGCTCGATCTCGATGCAGTCGCCGAGCCCCGCCGCGATGGGATGCCCCGGATTCACCACCCACACGCGTTCGCGCTCGCCTGCCTCACGCCAGCACAGTGCGCAGCTCGTACCCATGAGTCGTTTGAAGAGCTTCGACCAGTGCCCGGAGTGCAAAACGATGAGCCCCATTCCCGCCAGCACGCGTTGCTGCACCCGCGTCACCGTTTCATCGAGCACCTGATCATGTGCCGCATGCCCCCACCACAGCAAAACGTCCGTTTCATCGAGAATCGCCTGCGAAACGCCCTGCTCAGGCTCATCGAGCGTCGCCGTTCGGGTGATAAAATCGTCGTTCTGACCTAAAACCTCCGCCAGCAGCCCATGAATGCCCTTCGGGTAAATCGCTGCCACTGTTGGATTTTGACGTTCGTGCACGAATTCGTTCCAGATGGTGACGCGGATGAGTGTGGACATGATTTGCATTCAAACGCATGCGAGGAAGCGATCAAACGGGCATTTGAAGTTCCGCGCTGCGATCTCCCTCACGAGCCGGAGGTGAAACCACCGGAACACGGCCCCGCTAACATCCAGCGCCCTGAAAGGGCGCAAGAAACCCGCCCTACCACAAAAACCTCTCCTCATACGCCACCATTCCGCGTTTCAGCATCGCCACGTATTCCTCCTGAAAGCTCTTCACGCGATGATGTTCCTCCTGATTCAAAACATAAGCCCGCACGGCCTCCAAATCCGGCGCGGCAAAGGTGAACGCGCCATAACCCTCCTGCCACGCAAAGCCCGCCAGCCGCAGTTCCTCGTGAATCCAGCGTGAGGAATCGCTCTTCACCTCCCGCATCACATCCGCGAGACAATGCGTCGCCCGCAGACCGGCGGCGATGTGGATGTGATCGCCTGTGCCTCCCACCGCATGCGCGATGCCGTCCATGTTTCGGAGGATGTCGCCGATGTATTCGTGAACGCGTTTCCGATGCGTCGGCGAGAGCCAGGGTTCCCGGTTTTTCGTGCTGAACACGAGATGGAAGTGCAACGAGAGTTGCGTCGAAGCCATGCAGGATCGTTTCAGATGGGGCGAAGGATGGCAATCGCGAATTCGGCACCCGTGCCGGAGGCACGAGAGAAAATAGCCGGTGGTGCAACCACCGGACAAAGCCCACGAAACACGAACCGCGCCCTGAAAGGGCGCGAGAAGAGCACGCGGGGTCGGGCGGGCAACATCGTCGGGGGAATTCGAACGCTTCTCGCGCCCCTGCCGGGGCGCATCCCGTATCGGGGATGGTGGGGCGGCGCTGTTCCGGTGGTTTCACCACCGGCTAATCTCTTTCGAGCCTACGGCTCGCCTGAGTCAGTCGTTTTCGACAGCCCCGGAATCAAAGTGCGTGCACAGCGATTTCTCCAGAGCATCCAAATCGGCGCAGACTGCGCCACAGTGTTCGACTAACAGGCGAAGTAATTTCAGCACCACATAAGTAACATAAGGAGTGTCTCGAGAATCGGTGAGTTCATCAAGATCTCCAACTGCTGCGCGCAAAGCGCCATGGGTGTATTGGCAGTAAACACGATATGCAGAATTATAGATGGCCGCTAATCCAGCATGATCTGCAACTTCAGACACGAAGAGCCTATCTTTACGAATATCCTCATTAGAACGGCAACTTCCGAAATAGGCTTTGAGTTGGTTTAGTGCGTCCTCCGCTTCCTGACGAGATGAAGGGTCTTTTGCAGCATATTTGTTTTCTTCTCGCCACTCCGCGCACGCCTCTTCGAAGAGAAAGTCTCCTCTGTTTATTGTGGCACACACGTTGAATAAAGCCTCAAGGCATGGTCTAACGAGTAATTTGGAGGCTTTGAAATTCAATTCCTTCAGCTTCAGAAATCCAGCGGCAGTATGATTCACAAAAGATGCAGTCCAGAACAAGTATCGAGCCTTGGCCTCAGCTTGAGCTCCCCCAAGCGAGTCTATAGCACCTGCGAGCGCCGCAATTGATTCAGACAATAGCGCGATAGGCTTGGTTTGTTCATTGGCAGTGACTTGTGGCATTGTGGATCAAACGCTGTTCATACTCAATGCTTCACCGAGCACCCTGGTCCGACGCTTTGGAAGAAGTCATTCCCTTTGTCGTCGATGAGGATGAACGCCGGGAAATCCTCGACCTCGATCTTCCAGATGGCTTCCATGCCGAGTTCGGGGAACTCGACGACTTCGACCTTCTTGATGTTTTCCTTGGCGAGGATGGCGGCGGGGCCGCCGATGCTGCCGAGGTAAAAGCCGCCGTGCTTCTTGCAGGCATCCGTGACCTGCTGGCCGCGATTTCCTTTGGCGATCATGATCATGCTGCCGCCGTGGCTTTGGAAGAGATCGACGTAGCTGTCCATGCGGCCGGCGGTGGTCGGACCAAAGCTGCCGCTGGGCATGCCGGCAGGTGTTTTGGCGGGGCCGGCATAATAGACGGGGTGATTTTTGAAGTAGTCGGGCAGCGGTTTGCCGGCATCGAGCATCTCCTTCAGCTTCGCATGCGCGATGTCGCGGGCGACGATGATGGGGCCGTTGATGAGGAGGCGCGTGGTGGTGGGATACTTGCTCAGCTCGGCGCGGATCTCGGCCATGGGGCGGTTCGTGTCGATGCGCACGGCATTGGTGTCTTTGCGGTGGCGCAACTCCTCGGGGATGTATTGTAGCGGATTGGTTTCGAGCTTCTCGATGAAGACGCCGTCACGGGTGATCTTGCCTTTCGCCTGGCGGTCGGCGGAGCAGGAAACGCCGATGCCGATGGGCAATGACGCGCCGTGACGCGGCAGGCGGATGATGCGCACATCGAGCGCGAAGTATTTCCCGCCAAATTGCGCCCCGATGCCGCACTCACGGGCGGCCTGGAGCATCTGCGCCTCCAGCTCGACATCGCGGAAGGCGCGGCCGTGTTCGTTGCCGGTCGTCGGGAGGTTGTCGTAATACTTCGTGGAGGCGAGTTTGACGTGTTTCATCGTCGATTCGGCCGAGGTGCCGCCGATGACGAAGGTGAGGTGGTAAGGCGGGCACGCGGCGGTGCCGAGCGTGACCATTTTGTCGGTCAAAAACTTCACGATGCTCTTCGGATTGAGCACGGCGCGGGTTTCTTGATACAGGAAGGCCTTGTTCGCCGAGCCACCGCCTTTGGCGATGAAGAGGAACTGATACGCGTCGCCATCGGTGGCATACAAATCGAGCTGCGCGGGCAGGTTGGTGCCGGTGTTCTTTTCGTCGAACATGTTCAGCGCGGCGTTTTGCGAGTAGCGCAGGTTGTTCTCCGTGTAGGCGAGATAGACGCCCTTTGAGAGCGCGGCCTCGTCACCGCCGCCAGTCCACACCTGCTGGCCTTTTTTGCCCATGATAATGGCGGTGCCTGTGTCCTGACAAAACGGCAGCAGACCCGCGGAGGCCACGTCGGCATTCTTGAGCATCGTGAGCGCCACCATGCGGTCGTTCTCGCTCGCTTCTTTGTCATCAAGGATCGCGGCGACCTGCTTCAGGTGCTTCGGGCGTAGGAAGAAATTGATGTCATGAAACGCTTGGTTCGCCAGCAAGGTGAGCGCCTCGGGATCGACGACGAGCATCTCCTTGTCGCCTAGTTTTTCGACGCGGACGTGATCCTTCGTCAGTAGGCGGTATTCGGTGTCGTCGGTGCCGAGTTCGAGGAGAGGTTGGTAGTGGAAAGCAGGGGTGGGCATAGCTTGAGTGAGCTAGCAGGGGTTTTGCAGGGCTGCAACGCCCCGGCAGCGATTCGAAGTCTCTGTTTTGCCTTGATGGCGTGCTGCATGGTTCATTGACCATGGCGTTTACGTGAGTTCATACTGGAGGCGATGACCGAAGATGATTTTCCTCCCGACAAGGCCGCAAGGCGGCCCGTTTCGTCGCGGGAAACTGGCTCGGAATGGCAGCATACTTCGAGAAATTTGCCACAGCGCCGGGACCTGCCGGCGTTTCAGGGATCTTGGTCTTGGCTGGTGCTGACCTTGCTGAGCTTGGGCGTGCTGATGTTTGTGTTCGTGGCTTGGCAGTATCTTCACGATGAGCCACGCGGTGCGGACGATGATTTGCGGCCCTTGCAGGCGCTGGATCAGACCCCGGTCATTCAGATGCCGAAAAAGGTGAAGCAGTTTCTTGAAACCGTGGCGCCGTTCCCCTCAGGCACCATGCCCACAACGCCGCCTTGGTTGTGGGAAACGCCCACGCTGTCCCGGTTTTTCAAAGGCAATGGCGCTGCTTTGGACAACCTGCGTGATCTTTTGGAAGACCCGGACTGGCATGCGGCACATGCCTCGTGGCACGCAGCAGACCTTGGCAGTGATTTGCGGTGGTCGGTGGTCTTTGTCTTGAAGCAGGCAGAGAGTGCCTACCTTTCACGTCTGGGGCAGGAGGAGGGCGCGTTTATGGCGGCAATCGATCTTGTCAATCTGGCGAAGCGTCTGGAGAAGATTTGGGCATGGCCATCATTTTATTCGCGGGCGCTGGAGGCACAGGAACTTGCGGCTCAGACGCTTGCGGAGCTTTTGAAGCAGACGCGTATTCCAGAAGCGACGTTGCGTCAGTATCAGCGGCAGTTCAGCCTCTGCTTGCCGTCTGATGAATGGCTGGTGCAGGCACTTGGTGCCTTTTACCTGCATGAGAAAAAGCTCCTTTTTGGCCCAGCGAGTGGTGAGCCGCTCGATACCATGCCTGGGGGGGTTCAGTTGGAGCGGCCGCGTCGTTTGTTCTTCAAGCCTCATAGCACGTTGCAGCTCTTTGTGGATCAGTTTCGCCGTCTGCGAATGGAGGCACAGGCGCCGTTGGCCAATACGGGCCTCATCAGTGTGGACAATGCTATCTCAATGCATTCGCAGCGTTTTCAGCCGAATGCCGAAGGTGTGGCTTACTGCACCAACCGCATGTCCGCTTATCGCTCGCTGCCAGCTAGGCTGGGCCTAGCTAAGGCACGCGGCGCGCTGTTGGTAACCTTGTTTGCGATGCGTCGATGTGTGGCGGAGCAGCGCACACTGCCTCCGAGCTTGGAGAGCTTGCGGCCGAAGTATCTGCTCGACGTGCCGCTCGATCCCTTTTCGGCTGCGCCACTTCATTATGACATCCGACTTGGCAGAATCTGGTCAGTGGGTGCGGATCTGAAATCGCAGGGCGGAGCGCCGACAAGTCCGCCGATGAGTGATGACAAGGAACCGACGGTGGAAATCGACATTGGAATCACCTCAACGGACTGATGACGATTCATTGGGTTCAAATGAACTGATCTGCTGAGCTCCAAGAATGGGCATTTGGCGATTGAAACCTTGGGTGTCCCACGTCATTCAAAAGCATGACATGGCGCTTTATCACGGTCGGCAAACCGGTTTTTTCGTGGGCTCGTGAAGCTTCGGATATGTATTTGGAACGTTTGAGAAATCACACCAAATTCGAACAGGTGATGATCAAAGACGGGCCGCGTAAACAAGTAGAGCCCCAGTTGCTTGCAGCGTCTGAAAAGTCGTGGCGCATCGTGCTCGACGAGAGGGGTAAGACTTTGAGAAGCATGGAGATGGCCCGTTGGATCGAATCTCGCCAGATGATGGGTGTGAAATGCGCTAGCCTTATCATCGGTGGTGCCGAAGGGCATTCCGATGTGCTCCGTGAAGCGGCGGATGAGATATGGAGCCTTTCTTCACTCACCTTACAGCATGAGGTGGCGCGCGTGGTCCTACTGGAGCAGGTGTATCGAGCTCACACGATCCTCCGTGGTGAGCCTTACCACCGCGAGTGAAAAAGGATTCCGTATCTCCGCGAGTTCTCATCCATTTGCGAGCGGGCCCTTGGCAAAGCTCCGCAGATTTCCAAAAACATCCGCCGCGGATCATTCATAGGGTGACCGATGGAGCATCAAAACAAAAAACCCTGCGGGCAGATTCACCCGCAGGGTTCTCGAAAGAAGCCAACCGTTTTGATCAATTTGCCAGCACACTGGCCACATTGCCGACGATGTCCTTGCCGGGCTTCAGGGTTTTCGCGCCGGGCGTCCACTTGGCTGGGCAGGCTTCGGATGGATTGCTCATGAGATGCACATTGGCTTCCATTTTGCGCACAAGTTCATCCGCATTGCGGCCCACATTATAGAAGTTTATCTCAGAGGACACCAGCTTGCCCTCTGGATTTATGATGAAGGTGCCACGGAGAGCGAGGCCTGTAGCGGAGTCATACACGCCGAAAAGACGGCTCACCGTGCCGGTTGGGTCAGCTGCGAGCGTGTATTTCACGTTTTTCATGAGACCTTCCGTGTTGCGCCACATCATGTGAGCGAACTTGGTATCCGTTGAAACGGCGATGACGTGGGCGCCGAGTTTCTCCAGCTTAACGTGCTGTTCGGCGAGGTCGGCGAGCTCTGTGGGACACACGAAGGTGAAGTCAGCCGGGTAAAAAACGAGGATCGTCCACTTGCCTGCCTTTTTCAGTTCGCTGAGCGATATGCTACCAAAGTCACCTTTGGCAGGCTCGTAAGTTTCCATGGAGAAATCGGGCACATGGGCGCCGACGGAGACGGGAGTGGTGAGGTTTTCCATAAAGTGGTTTGAGTTGAAGAGAGCACGACTCATGCTGCCGAACGCCTGTGGGTCAAATGCAAAGGTTTTGCGCGGAACAAGAACTCAAGGTGCGGCCACGTTTCAGCAACCCATGAAGCGCTTTCTCCTATGTCTTTGTTCATTGGGCATCTTTCATTCGACTCATGCGGCGCAGCCGAATGTCCTTTTGCTCATGTCCGACGATCTTGCAGCGACGTTGGGCTGTTACGGGCATCCACAGGCCAAAACGCCACATCTGGATGCGCTTGCCAGACGTGGCGTCGTTTTCAACAAAGCCTATTGTCAGTTCCCGCATTGCAATCCCTCGCGTTCATCCATGCTAACCGGCATGCGACCCAACACCACGCGGGTCACGAACAATGAGGACAACCTTTACAAGAACCACCCTGGTGTTCTAACCATGCCGCACCACTTCCGTGAAAACGGTTACGCCACCGCCCGCTGCGGCAAAATCTTCCATCTTGGCGTGCCCAGTGGACTCGAAAGCATGGATGACCCGCAAGGTTGGGATTTTGGCACACCTTTCGAGAGCGAGCTGCCATTCCCGCCAGGCCGTCAGAGCCTAGTTCAGGTGAGGCAAGGCAAAAAAGACGGCCTCGGCTGGCAGGAAATCCCCGGCGATGACGATCAACTCGTCGATGGCGTCTTCGCCAAAACGGCCATCGAATGGCTTGGCAAGCGTGAGGGCGGCAAGCCGTTCTTCCTCGCCGTCGGGTTCCATCGACCTCATCTGCCGCTCGTGGCACCGGCGAAGTATTTTGATTTATATCCCTTCGAAAGCATCACCCTGGCCGAAGCCCCCTCCGACGATGAAGCCGATATCCCCGAGCCTGCACGCAACGGTGCCGTGCCGAGCTACATGCTCACCGCAACGTCCGAGCAGCGCCGTGCCGCTATCCGCGCCTACCTCGCTTGCGTGAGTTACGTCGATGCACAAGTGGGTCGGTTGCTCGCATCGCTCAAAGAAGCTGGTCTTGATGACAACACGATCATCCTCTTCACCTCCGACCACGGTTGGCATCTCGGCGAGCACGGGTTGTGGCACAAACGCAGCCTCTTCGAGGAAAGCGCACGCGTGCCCTTCATTCTTGCCACGCCCGGCATGAAAACCGCAGGTCAGCGCAGCAATAGCCTCATCGAGCTCACTGACGTTTTCCCGACGCTCTGCGATCTGTGCGGTGTCTCCGCGCCAAAACAGCTCGAAGGCAAAAGCCTGCGTCCCTTCATCGAAAACGCCTCCGCCGAGATCCACACCGCAGCCTTCACCCAGGCCCGCCGCGGAAAAAAAGCCGAATTCTGGGGTCGTACGATACGCACCGTCCGCTGGCGGTGCACCGAATGGAATGAAGGCCGCAACGGGATCGAACTTTATGACCACGAAACCGATCCGCAGGAGTTCACCAATCTCGCCAGCGACCCCAAGCATGCTGCCACGCTCCAAGAGCTGCGAGGCGCACTCGCTGCAAAACTCCCGCCCATCGTGATGAGTGCGAAGTGATCGGGTGTGCGTGATTCTGCATCGCGCACCGTATGTGACATCTTTGATTCTTGATCCCTGATTCCACATCACTCATGCGCCCTCACTATTGGAAATGGTACGTTTGCGGTCTGCTGTTGCTAGCCACGACCATCAATTACATGGATCGCGTCACGCTGGCGAATGCCTCCGTGCGGGTGACGGCTGAGTTTGGGCTCAGTGAGGAGCAGTATGGCAATCTGGAGCTCATCTTTGGCTGGGCCTTTGCGGCAGGATCGCTCGTCTTTGGGCTGCTGGCGGACCGCGTGCGGGTCTATTGGTTGTATCCGGTCGTCTTGGCCGGCTGGTCAGTCATGGGCATGATTTCCGGTTGGACCCGCAGCTACACGGAGCTGTTGGTCTGCCGTATGCTGCTCGGTTTCTTCGAGGCCGGACACTGGCCTTGTGCCTTGAAGACCACCTTTGCTCTGCTTGATGAAAAAGATCGCACCATGGGAAACAGCGTGTTGCAAAGCGGCGCCAGTATCGGTGCCATTGTCACGCCGCAAATCATGAAGGCGCTTCTGACTAACGATATTGGTTCATGGAGGAATGCCTTTGTCATTGTCGGCGCAGTGGGCCTCGGATGGGTTGCGGTTTGGTTTGTTTCGATGCGACCTCATGAGCTCAAAACGGCGGCCGTGGCTGAAAAAGCCGCTGGAGGACCGCGACTGTTTGATTTGATTCTCAGCCGACGTTTTTGGGCTCTCGCCTTGCTTATCACAGGCACGCAGACCGTTTGGCACATCTACCGCGTGTGGCTCATGAAGTTTCTACAGACCGGCCGCGGTTACAGCGAGGCAGCAGCGCTCAATTTCCAGAGCGCTTATTACATCGCCACCGATGTCGGCTGTGTACTTGCGGGCGTGGTTTCCATCTGGCTGGCTAAAAAAGGTCTTAGTGCGCACGGCGCACGTCGATGGGTCTATGCTGGAGCGTGTGGGCTAACTTCGCTCAGTGTGGCGCTGCCATGGCTGCCGCAGGGGGGGCTCTTGCTTGGCGTTCTGCTTATCATCGGCGGTGGGGCTCTTGCGTTGTTTCCCTGCTATTACAGCTTCGTTCAGGAGGTTTCTGCCACACACGTGGGCCGTATCACGGGCCTGCTGAGCATGTGGGTATGGGCGGTGACTTCGCCACTGCACACGCTTTTTGGATGGATTGCCGATCAAACACACTCGTATGACCAAGGTCTGGTTATCGCGGGTCTTACCCCTTGGCTTGGCGTCATCGCGATGAAACTGCTGTGGGATTTGCCAAAAGGCCGTGCCCACGGCAGTCTGCCCTCGTGATCACCCACCAACTGCTCATCGACGTCGGCAATGGCCGCACAAAATTCGGACTCGCCACCGCGGAGGCGATCTTAGACCGGCGCGAGCATGCCACACGTGAGATTTCACCGGAAAGTGTGCACCAAGCGATCGCGGGTTGGCAGTTTGATCGCGTGGTGCTCTGCAGCGTCGTGCCCAATGCCATCGAGGCCTTTCGCGAGGTGTTTGGACGCTCGCTGATCGAATTGAAGCACACCACTCCCATGAATATTGGCATCCGCTATCCCCAGCCGGAGACCATTGGTGCCGATCGCCTCGCGAATGCCGTCGCGCTGGCGCAGATGCACGGCGCACCGGGCATTGTGATCGATTTTGGCACGGCGGTGACCTTCGACATCCTCAGTGCGGATCAATGTTACATCGGTGGTGTTATCGCTCCTGGCTTGCGCTTGATGACGGACTACCTGCACGAGCGCACGGCCCTGCTGCCACGTGTCGATTTGAGCGAGCCGACGAACGCCATCGGCACCAGCACAAAGGACGCTATTCTCGCCGGAGCTGCTATTGGTTACCGCGGCATGGTGAAGGGTATCCTAGAGGCGCTGCGCCAAGAACTTGTCTCACCGAAGATCGTTGCCACCGGCGGTGATGCCGCTTGGATCGTCAGTGGCATGGAGGAGAGCATTCTTGTGGATGCTGACCTGACACTGCATGGTTTGCGCTTGGTAGGGAACAGTGCTTGAACACAAAAAAGCGGAGCCGTTTCCGGCTCCGCTAGAGAAAAAATTCGAATGGACGTATGATTTTTAAACCAAGCCGGCGGCCTTGAGGGTCTTGAAGGCACCGTTTTTGTTCACGGTTTTCAAAGCGCGGGCGGTGAGCTTCACCTCGACGAATTTGCCGAGCTCAGGCACCCAGATGCGTTTTTTGCGCAAGTTGGGAAGAATGACGCGCTTCACGCGCTTAGTGATGTGTCGACCGATACCGCCTTCTTTCTTGGCTTTACCGCTACGATGAATGTGGTGACCACGAGTGACGCCGACGCCGGTGATTTGACAAACTTTAGCCATAAGAAAGGGAAGGGGGTGAGAAAGGGGGGAGGGATGGTAACCACCGAGGGATGCCCGTCAAATGTTTTGGACGTCCCTTTTGTGTGGGGAGAGGCTGGAAACAGTCTTTTCGAGGGGGGAACAGGCTATTTGAGCTCGTTCCACTTGTTGACAAGGCCAGTGCGCACCCCGCCGATTTCGTAGAGCTTGGCCTTGTGGTGCACCATTTCTTTCCGGGAAAGGCCGGTGATGGCATAGTCCTTCCTCAGGAAAATAGCCTGCTCTGGGCAGACCTCCTCACACATGCCGCAGTAAATGCAGCGGATCATGTCGATATCGAATTCCTTGGGTCGCTTTTCCACTTTGGACCACGGGTCATCGGAGGGGATTTCGCCAGGAATGATCTTGATGGCCTTCGGTGGGCAGATGAACTCACATAGCTGACAGCTCACGCAGCGTTCCCGCCCGTGCTCATCCGTCACCAGTGCCGGCGCGCCGCGGTAGTATTCGGGGAGGTGCTCATCCCATTTCTGCTCAGGATACTCCATGGTGACCTTCGGCTTCTTGCCGGCGATCTGTAGGAAGGTCTTCACCGCGTGAGAGAGGGTGATCTTGAGGCCCTTGACGAGCGTGGAAAGAAACCAGCGCTCGTGCCAGGCGAGCTTGGGGCGTTGAACGACAATGGTGGCCATGAGGTGCGGGGAGGGCGGCTAAGCCGCCAAGAAAGAATTTTCGGAGCGGAGTATCCGGTCGCAGGCCGGAGCGGCAACCCGATTTTGTGAAAAGTTTCACAAGCGGGTGACCAGTGAGATTTGCGACTGCGCGCTCGGTGTGGATGCAGCCTTGCGCTTTCTTTATGAGCCTGTTTCTTCCATGCCTTATGTCCAAGGCGGCCATCAAAGAAGTGACGACGAAGTTTTTCCACACCGGCAGTGCGGAGGAGCCGTTTCGCTTTGCCTGTGGCGAGTCGCTCCCAGGGATCACGGTTGCCTACGAGACTTACGGCAAGTTGAACGCTTCCAAGTCCAACGCCATCCTGCTCTTCCACGCCCTTTCTGGTAGCCAGCATGCGGCCGGAGTGAACACGCATGTCGAGGGTGTGGCCGACCGGTGGACGGAGGACCTTCATCACGGATGGTGGGACCTTTTTATTGGGCCCGATAAGGCGCTGGACACCAAGCGCTACTTCATCATCTGCGCCAATTACCTCGGCGGTTGCTATGGTTCCAGCGGACCCCTTTCGATCAATCCTGCCACTGGGAAGCCATATGGCCGTGACTTCCCCGCAGTGCGGACTAGCGATGTCGTCGCCTCTCAGCTCGCCCTGCTTGACTCGCTTGGAATTGACAAGCTGCATGCGGCCATCGGATCGAGCGTCGGCGGCCTGCTCGCGATCAACCTCGCTACGCTTCATCCTGAGCGTGTTAAGCTCGTCATCCCTGTGGCCACCGGTTGTCGCACGACGGTTTTGACTCGGCTGACCCTATTCGAACAAGTGCTCGCCATTGAAAACGATCCGCACTTCCACGCTGGATCTTATACCGAGGACCTAAAGCCCGAATACGGACTTGCCCTCGCTCGCATGATCTCACACAAAACCTTTGTGCACCTTGATGCCATTGAGCGACGTGCCCGCCAAGATGTGAAGCAGGGAACCGACTCTCTTGCCTGGTATCGCGTGCAACATAACGTGGAGAGCTACATGCTCCATCAGGGAAAAAAGTTCGTAAAACGCTTCGATGCGAACACTTACCTGCGCATCGCAGACATGTGGCTGCGCTTTGATCCGCTGCGGGATGCCGGCGTGGATAACTACGAGGACCTTTTTGCCCGCTCGCGTGCCGCTGGGCAGCATTACCTCGTCTTCAGCATCGATAGTGATTTCTGCTTCTACCCGGAGGAGCAGGCTGAACTTGTGGCGCATCTGGAAAAGGCTGGCGTTTCCTCAATGCACATCACCGTGCATTCGGACAAAGGTCACGATTCCTTCCTGTTGGAGCCGCAGCTCTATACACCGCATCTGGCCTACACACTTGAAGGCCGCTGGGAAAAGAACTCCATCGACCGCACCGTGGCCGAGGTGGAGTGAGCTGATGCATCAAAGCAGCTTCTTTCGCTTGAAGTACAGAATCGGCACAATGGCCGAGAGAATGATGGTGAGCATCACCAGTAGGAAGGCGAAGGGATTGTCCTGTGCGGGCAGCTTCACATTCATGCCATAGATGCTTGCGATGAGCGTGGGTGGCATGAAAAGCACGCTGGCCACTGTGAAGATCTTGATGATCTGGTTCTGCTGGATGTTGATGAGGCCCAGAGTGGACTCCAGCAGGAAGGTCATCTCCTGCGTCTGCTGGTTCGTGTATTCGTCGAGGCTCTTGATGTCACGCATCACGCTGCGGAACTGCGCCGCGAGATCACCACGCATCCAGGTGGCCGCGTTGTTCAGGAAGAACTGCAGCATGCGGCTGAGGCTGAGCAGACTCTCACGCAGGTTCGCCACGAGAGCGCTGCGCCGGCCGAGCAGCTTCACGACCTCAGCGAGGTCTTTTTCCACCGCCGCATCAGTCTTCTGTGTGCTGCGGGAGAAAATTTCATGGCAGATTTTCTTCAAATCAGCCTCCACAATCTGCAGCGCGTCTGCGATCCGGGCCACAAACAGCTCCATTAAGAGCAGGAACACCGCATCGCTGGACACAGGCGTCGTGCACTGGCGGCGCACTTGGTCGACGAGCACACGAAAGGCGAGTGGGTCAGCGTATCGCACGGTCGTGAGACAATCCGGCGCGATAACAAACGAGATGGAGGTGCTCTCTGGCTCGGTGGTGTCTAGCCCGACGGGGATCCACGCCGTCATGTAGAGTGCGCCTTTTTCCGCGTAGAGTCGGCTGGACTCCTCAATCTCCTGCATCTCCTCACGGGTGGGCAGCTGGTATTCGAGCCACGTCTCTGCTTCCAGTTCCTCTCCACGAGCTGGATTCATCAGGTCCAAAAACACAAGATTGTCCGGGAACGGACGAATCTTTTCGTCGTTCCAGTCGATGAGCTGACCTTGTTGCGTGAGGAGCCTGACCATGCGTTTGCGGAGAAAGGAGGGTGAAATTAGGCGCGGCAAGAGAGAACTGCCACCGCAAAGGCAGATTCAGTGCATCATTCTTCCAGCCTGCCTTGAGAAGCAACAGATGAGAAGTCAGACGACCTCCATCGGCAGTCTTTTCGCTCAACCTGCGGGTGTTAGCACCACGCGCTGTACATCGAGCACGGCGGCCTTTACCTTGTTCAGGGGATCAATAACGAGGAATGTCTTGCCAGCTTTCGTGATCTCGACGTTACCCAGTTTCGCCTCCTGCCATTTTTGGAAGCCGCCGGTATCCGCAGTGATGAACTTCAACTCCTGTCCTGCGCTCTTCACAGCCACTTCGCTGCCATGATTGTCACCGCCACAGCCATAAAACACGCTCACATGAAACTTGCCTGGTTTGGTGACCTCAAACTCCCACTCCGCGAGGTCATCCTCGCTGGTCCAGTAGCCTAGGCAATTCTTCTCTGGCTTTGGCTCATAGCGCATGTTTTCGGACCAAGTGGTGGCTGTTTTGGCTTCCAGCGTGATGCTGCCATCCGCACCCTGTGTAGGCATCGGACCCTCGGGGGCTGGAATCAACGCCAACTCGTGGATTTCGACTTTTTTCTCCGCAGCACTCGCCGGAGCAAACAGTGCAAAAGCATAGTCCCCCGGCTGCTCGACATAGATTTCGCCTAGGTAATGCTTCGCAGGTTCGCGGGTGGGACTGAGCGTGTTTTTCAGTGCTTGCTGGCCAAAGCGGAATTGTGTCTGCGTGCTCGCAAGCGGCATGGTGTAGGTCAGGCGCACTTGGTAGCGCCCCGAGCGCTTCGCCTTCAATGGATTCCAGTTCCACTGCTCCCAGTGCTCGCGGGGATCGTGGCTCACTTCTTTTTTGCCAAACACAATCACCCCACGCGATGGCGAGTCCCTACGCTCCACGGGTTGGTCGCTCCCAAAAGAGCCAACATCCACCGGGTTCGCTGCCTTCTTGAAGATCTCGTCGGTGTGATGCTCGGCAGGCTGTTTGGCGGTTTCGGTCTTTTGGGTTTCCTCAGCCTTTTTTTCGGCTTTGGGAACCTCTGCGGACTTAGGAGCCTCCATCGCGACTTCTTGCGGTTGATCACAGGAGGTCAGAGCGAGCGCGGCGGAGAACGTGAGGAGCGTCGGGAGTTTCATGGTAGTTGACCATCATGCGTCGCGCAGGCCTTGCGGCAAGCACATTGCCGGGCAACCCTGTGCTCCTGCATGAAACTCACCTCTTGGAACGTCAACGGCATTCGCGCCTCGCTGAACAAAGGCCTTCGAGAATACATGATCGGCTGTGACGCTGATGTCATCTGCCTCCAAGAAACCAAGGCGCAGCAGGAGCAGGTCGATTTGAGTTGGTTCGAGGGCTACCATGCCGTCTGGAACAGTGCTGAGAAAAAAGGCTATTCTGGCACCCTCATCCTTAGCCGTCTGCCTTGGCTCTCTCACAGCCTCGGTCTGGGCATCGATGAGCACGACCGCGAGGGCCGCCTCATCACTGTCGAGTACCCCGATTTCTACGTCGTGAATGTTTATACGCCCAATTCACAGGCTGAGCTCGCACGCCTCGATTATCGCCTCTCGTGGGATGATGCTTACCGTGCCTATTTGAAGCGGCTGGAGACGAGAAAGCCCGTTTTTGCCTGTGGTGACCTCAACTGCGCTCATCAGGAAATCGACCTCGCGAATCCGAAATCCAACCGAATGAACCCTGGCTTCAGCGATGCGGAACGCACCAGCTTCACTCGCCATCTCGATGTTGGCTTCCTCGATGTCTTCCGCCAGTTTGATCCCAATCCCGGCCGCTACACTTGGTGGACGCAGCGCACGCCTGATGCCCGAGCAAAAAACATTGGATGGCGTCTCGACTACTGGTTGGCCTCCGAGAACCTGCGTCCGGCTTTGAAGCAATGCATCATTCGCGACGACATCCATGGCAGCGATCACTGCCCGGTGGAGTTGATCGTGGCTTGAAGCCTCAACGTCTCTTCATCTGAAGAAACGTCTCCGCGTAGCGCTTACCCAGTTCACGATACGAGGCGGCATCGAAGTGGATCTTGTCGCCCTTGTGTTTGAGACCCTCGGCACTGACGAAAGCAGCATTCGAGACCTGCTTCGGCAATTCTTGATGCGCCTGATCCACCGTGACGATCTCTGGTGACCACGGCACATCCTCGAACTTGCCCATCTGCCCGGCGATGAAGGGCACGTCAGGCCCTTTGACCATCTCGCGGAGACGTTTCACGAGATCGTGAAGCTTCGGCGCATAGGCGGAGGCTAGCTCCGGTTTGCAGTCGGCCTCGCCCTGATGCCACAAGATGCCTTTGACTGTGCCCACCGGAAGTGAAAGCGCCACACGCTTGACCGTGTCATCCCATGGATGACTCTTCGTTGGCGGATAAAACACACCCGGCTGCCACGAATCGATCGGCGAGCCACCCACCGCGCAGGGAATGAGTCCAATTGTCACCCCCGGATTTGCCTTTGCAATGATTTGGCCAAACGTCTTGCCGAGGCCTACACCCACGCTTGGCTTGTCAAAGTGCATGGGATCTACCGCCGGTGTCCATTGACCTTCTTTGTTCAGCATCAGCACACGCGGATGTGGCGTCTTGTCCTGTTCCTCCACCGCACCACGTCCGGCCATATTGGATTGCCCCACTAGCAAAAACAGATGAAACCGTTCCTTCGGCGGCAGTTGGGCCTCCTCCGCGGCAAGCAGGCTGATGAAGCATAGTAAGATGAAGATGAAGCGCATGGGCAGAAGTCGGTGAGCATCCTAAAAACGAACGAGTCCATGGCGAGCTTACGATTAGCGATCCTGCCAACCCCTTGTGCAAAGGTTAGGCAGTAAAGATGCCAAGCATTTTAATACTTGATCGGCAACTGCCATCGCGTCGGCCTCAACGCCGAAACGTATCTGACTGAGCTCTTGCGTGCCACGCCGAACAGATGGCACAACACACTTACAGGCATCGGCGGGGATCCCGATTGGAGGAGTCGGTGTTACATGGCTACCACGAACCGAGCGCACCGAGATAGCCAGCCTAGATGAGTCATTTGAATGCTGGCAAATCCCTTCCGGCAAGTTCTTGCCTTGATAGCGATGAGCTTTTTTTAAAACGTCCACATGCAGGGTGAGTTCGCCCGCCTTGGTCAGCAGGGTCTTCTCACGAGCCTCGAACGGCTGGGCGAGATCGCGCGGATGACTGTGAAATGATGGCGCCTTTAGGCTTACTCATGGCAGAAGCATCCGGGTTGAAAGGAATAGAGTGAATGAGTTGGATGATCCCTTCGTTCACAAGCCAATCTCCACCCGACAACCATGCGCCTAATCGTCTTGCTATACGCTCTCTGCCCTTTGCTCTCCGCTTTTTCGGCGCAGCCGCTGAACGTGCTCTTCATAGCCGTCGATGATTTGCGCACGGACATCGGCTGCTACGGCGTTAAACATGCGAAAACACCGAATATCGATCGGTTGGCGGCTCGCGGCATCGTTTTCGACAAAGCTTACTGCGCGCAGGCGGTGTGCAGTCCGTCACGAACGGCGATTCTGACGGGGTTGCGGCCGGACACGACGAAGGTGTGGGACCTCGAAACGCACTTCCGCGAGGCGCAGCCGGATTGCGTGACGCTGCCGCAGCATTTCCGCATGAATGGCTACCACACGATCGGACTTGGCAAGATCGAGCACCATGGCTTTGAAGACGGTCCGTCTTGGAGCGAGCCGCGGTGGTTCCCTAGTGGCGAGATGGTCAGCGTGGATGAGAAAGACTGGACGAAGCACACGGTGACCAAATTTGACGGCGTGGAGAGCGAGTTCGCGAAGCCGCTCGAAGACGTCGCGAAGCGCAAAGGCGGCAAAGCGGGCAAAAAAGGCCCTTCATTCGAAATCAGCCCGAAAACCGATGATGAGCTGCCCGATGGTGCGGTGGCCGCCGAGGCGGTGAAGCGGCTCGCGGCGCTCAAAGCGGCTGGAAAGCCGTTTTTCTTCGGCGTGGGCTTTGTGAAGCCGCATTTGCCCTTCGTCGCGCCGAAGAAGTATTGGGACATGCACGATCCCGAGAGGGTTCCCGCCCCGGCGTTTCAAAGCTATCCGGAAGGCACGCCTGATTTCGTCGGTCACACAAATGGCGAGTTGCACAGCTATCCAGGCGTGCCAGTGGGCAATCCGATCCCCGCTGATTTCGCTAAAACACTGCGCCACGGTTACAACGCCTGCATCAGCTACACCGATGCGCAGATCGGTCGCGTGCTCGATGCGCTCGACAAAGAAGGTCTCGCGGATAGCACGGTGATCGTGCTGTGGGGTGATCACGGCTGGCAACTCGGCGAGCACGGTCTGTGGCACAAGCACACGAATTTCGAGTTCGCCGCTCATGCGCCGTTGATCATCGCTTTGCCGAAAAGTAGCACCGTGGGCAAACATTGCGCCGCGCCGGTCGAGTTCGTCGATGTATATCCGACGCTCGCCGACGTTTGCGGCCTGAAAGTGCCGCAAGGCCTCGCGGGCATGAGTTTGAAGCCTTATCTCGCAAATCCAGCCGCGCCGATGCAGAAGCCCGCGATCAGCGTCTATCCGCGCTCGTCGAAAGAGCACGGCGGCCAGCTGATGGGCTACAGCATCCGCACGGAGCAATGGCGCTGCACCTTCTGGCGCAAGCGCAACGCTGCCGACATCGGCTTCACCGAGCTCTACGACGAGCAAAACGATCCGAATGAGACCGTGAACCTCGCCACGAAGCCCGAACACGAGGCTTTGATCGAATCTCTCAAGAAACATCTGCCGCCAGTGGGCAGTGATTTGGCTCCGAAAAAGAGCGGCAAGGTCGCCAAGACCGTTGGCGCCGCCAAAAGCAAAGCCTACGACCCCAACGAGCCGCGCGACAAACGCTACGACCGTCTCTACCCCGGCAAACCCAAGCTCAGCGAAGCCGAATACCTCTCTGGTCAAGGCGCTGACAAGGCGGAGGCCAAAGCACGCTTTGTGAAACTCGATGGCGACAAGGACGGCTTTGTTACGCGTGAGGAGTTTATCAGCAGCGGGAAGAAGAAGTGAGACGGGCTTGTTCGTGATCGCATCACGAGCAAAGAAGCCTCATCGACCGTAACCCGTTTTCTCTGCCTAGATGGGCGGGTGGTTGCCAACGCGGTGGGCGATGGCGTCCTGCGCCGCAGTCGCACCTCGGAGCT
>Ga0075471_10000195_pt1 | contig 33303 bp, 31 predicted proteins | sample DEB19_08_DNA_2_FD_74787 | JGI IMG/M metagenome (GOLD analysis project Ga0075471, IMG submission 74787) | Aqueous microbial communities from the Delaware River and Bay under freshwater to marine salinity gradient to study organic matter... | ecosystem: Environmental > Aquatic > Marine > Coastal ...
GCCGACGGGCAGATACGCGGCTTACACCGAGCGCACCATCACAGTTGAGAAGGGACTAGCGATCGCCCTCGGCGATGGAGCAGCGTACCGCCGGCTCCGACGCCGGGTTGGGCGAGTTGATCACTGACAGGCAGTTGAGTCTCTGTCAGCCAGCACACTCACAGGCCGAAGTAGCGTTTCCAGGCTTCGACATCGTGTGGGCTGGGCTCGGCGGGCTTCGCGTCGTGGTCGGCTCGCGGACGGCGGCGGGATTTCATGTCGGCCAGCCACGCGTCGCAATCGATGGCCGAGGCGCGGCGGCGGCGGGCCGCCGCCTGCAGGCGGCGGTCGCTCGACACGACGACGAGGCTCGTGGGGGCGTTGTCGTCGTCAATCAATTCCTCGATCAGCGAATCGGCGTCGGGGTATTCGCGGGCGAACCATATGCGCAGGCCACGGTGCACGTGGCGGCCCGGCAGGCCGTCGGGGGCGTTGGTCGCGTCGAACACGACGATCGTCTTCGTGGCCTCAGGGCCGAGCAGGTCGGCCAGAAGCTCGAGAAGCGCCAGCCGCGACTGCTCGAGGCCCCGTGACCCGCGCTCCGCTCCGAACACGCCCGACGCGTGGAGCAGGTTGTAGCCGTCGATGATCAGCGTCATGGCTCAAGAGGCCGCGAACCGGTATTTCACACGGCCGGCCACGATCGTAGCCACGGCCCGGCCGGTGAGCGTCCAGCCGTGAAATGGTGAGTTGACACTCTTCGAGCAGAACTTCTGCACGTCGACCTGCCAGGTGAGGCTCGGGTCGATGAGCGTGATGTCGGCGATCGCCCCGGGGCGGAGCGTGCCGCGGTTCACACCGAGAATCCGCGCGGGCAGCGTGCTCATCGCCTCGATCAGCCGCGGCCAGCCGATCCGGCCCGTGTTCACGAGCCGCGTGACGGAGAGGCCCACGGCTGTCTCGAGCCCGAGGATGCCCATCGGGGCCCGGTCGAGCTCCAGCATCTTCTTCTCGCGGGCGTGCGGGGCGTGGTCGGTGGCGATGCAGTCGAGCGTGCCGTCGGCGAGGCCAGCCATGATCGCCTCCACGTCGTCGGCCGTGCGCAGCGGCGGGCTCATCTTGAAATTCGAGTCGAAGCCACGGAGGCACTCGTCGGTGAGCGTGAAATGGTGCGGGCAGGCCTCGGCCGTGACACGGGCACCGCGTGCCTTGGCCGCCCTGACGAGGGCCACGCCGCCGGCGGTCGATACGTGCATCACGTGCAGACGTCCGCCCGTCACCTCGGTGAGGGCGATGTCGCGGCCGATCATCACCTCCTCGGCTGCAGCCGGCATGCCCGCGAGGCCGAGCACCAGCGACACGAGGCCCTCGTGCATCACGCCGCCATGCGACAGCTCGAGCACCTCCTCGTGGGCCAGGATCGGCTTGTCGAACATGCGACAGTATTCGAGGGCCCGGCGCATCAGTTCGGCGTCGTAGACCGGGGCTCCATCGTCGCTGAAGGCCACGGCACCCGCCTCGACGAGTTGGCCGATGTCGGCAAGTTCCTTGCCGGCCCGGTCACGGCTCACGCAGCCGACGACGAACACGTTGCACGTGTCGGCCCGGGCCGCCTTCTGGTGGATGAACTCGACCGTCGACTGTGTGTCGATCGGCGGCTCCGTGTTCGGGATGCAGGCGACGCTCGTGAAGCCGCCGGCAAGGGCCGCACGGGTGCCCGTTTCGATCGTCTCGTCTTCCTCGCGGCCGGGTTCGCGGAGGTGCACGTGCATGTCGACGAGGCCTGGCGATACGACGAGCCCCGTGGCATCGATCGTCTCGTCGGCCTTGCCGATCGTCTGGGCCCCCTCCGAGCCGACTCCCACCACGAGGCCGTCGCGCACGAGCACGTCGTGCACGCCGTCGATGCCCTGCGAGGGGTCGACCACCCGACCGCCGCGAATCAGCAGCGTGGCCATCAGACAGCCCTCCCGTGGTGTCCGGATGACGCACCGGCAACCTGGCCGCCGCGGCCGCCGCACGTCAGCCAGAGCACGCCCATCCGCACGGCGAGGCCGTTGGTCACCTGATCGAGGATCAGCGATTGCGGGCAATCGGCCACCTCGGCGGTGACTTCGACCCCACGATTGATCGGCCCCGGTGCGAGGATGAGAAGATCACGCTTCGCCCGTTTCAGCCGCTCGCGTGTCATCGCATAGAGATGGGCGTATTCGCGAACCGAGGGAAATGGCCGCGTGTTCTGCCGCTCGAACTGGATGCGCAGCAGGTTCAGCACGTCGCACCGGGGCACGATGGCATCGAGGTCGTGCGAGACCTCGACGCCGAGTTCGCGCCAACGCTGAGAGACGAGCGTGGGCGGCCCACAAAGGATCACCTTGGCACCGAGCTTCATGAGCCCCCACATGTTCGACCGCGCCGTGCGACTGTGGGCGATGTCGCCGACGAGCCCGACCGTCGCACCGGCGAGCTCGCCGCGGTGCTCACGAATCGAGAAGATGTCGAGCAGGCCCTGCGTGGGGTGCTCGTGGGGACCGTCGCCCGCATTGATCACGCCGACGGACAGGTGCTGGGCGAGGAGATGCGGTGTGCCCGGCGTGGCGTGCCGGACCACGACGGCATCGACCCCCATCGCCTCGAGGTTCCTGGCCGTGTCGATGAACGACTCTCCCTTCGAGAGGCTGCTCGATGAAGCCGCAAAGTCGACGACATCGGCGCCGAGCCGCCGGGCGGCGAGCGAGAAACTCGTCCGCGTGCGTGTCGAGTTCTCGAAGAACAGATTGACGATCGTCCGGCCGGTCAGCACGGAGAGCTTGCGGCGGCAGCCGTCCGTCGCCTCCTTGAATCGCGCCGCAGTGTCGAGCAGGAGGCGGATTTCCTCGGCGGAAAACCGTTCGAGGTCGAGCAGGTTGCGATGCCCCCACCCATCGGGGAAGGCGTCGGGCTCGAAGGACGTCGGAGGCATGCAGGGAAATCTCGGCAGGTGGGGAAAGATTCTACATCGAAGCTTGAAAAACCGCTCCCAGCCCACGTTCCGGGCCCACCGTGGGCTTCCGTTCTGACCTTGCTGCCGTGCTCCGCAGCCTTCTACTCTCCCCAACGCTTTCCGCCCCAAGCGGCCGGAAGGTGTCTGTTTGGAAATCTCGCGCCCATGACGACCCGCCGACCAGCGACCTGCGCCGCCCTCCGGCTCGTGGCCGGCCTTGCGCTCGTCGCGCACACAGGCTGCATGTCGGCCCTGACGACGGCCAGCCTGCGCGAGGTGCTGCTCGACACGGTCGATTCGCTGGCCGAGGCGACGGCCCGTGATGCGGACGGCACGAGGCGGGACGCCGACGTGTCGGCAAGCGTGGCGACTGATGAAGCGGCCGACGCTGATGCGGTCGTTGCGGAGCCTGCAAAGCCCCTCTCGCTCGACGAGGCCGTCGATCGTGCCGTGGCCCGCCTCAACGGGGTCGGCGAACTCGACGCGGCCACCCAAGCCACGCTGCTCTCGATTCTCGAGAACACGAACCCGCAGGACTGGCCGGCTGCCATCGACGCGTTCACGGCATCCCTCGAGGCCCACCGGCCGCCCCGTCCGATCGCAGCACCCAAGCCGCCGCCTGTGGTGCCCGTGGCGGCCGTCGAGCCCCAGCCAACCGAGTCGCTCGTCTTTCCGGCTCTTGCCACGGCGAGCCGGGCCGCTGTACCCGAGCCGTCAACCGAAGGGCTACCCGTCGAGCCGTTGAGCACACCTGACGCTCCCCTCGCCTTTCCGCTCTCGCAGCCGGAGCCCGCGAACATCGCCTCTGTCGAAGCGGCACGCCCTGTGAGCTCCGAGCCGGTCGTCGTGGTGGTGGAACCCCTGGGTGCCGAAGACCCGCTCGCGCCCGAAGTGCAGCCAAACGACAGGACGCCGCAGGCGATCGACTCGCCAACACGCCCGACGCCCACCTTCGCGGTGCGCAACGCCTGCTTCGTGACTCGCGTCCGCGCCTGGGGCGTGGTCGACCGCTTTCCGGAGGCGACGTTCCGCCCGGGTCAGGACGTGATCGCCTACTTCGAACTCGACGCCCCGACGGCCCGCGAGTCGGCGGCTGGGCACACCACGAGCATCGACACGATCTTTCGTCTGACAGCAGCCGATGGCCGCCAGATCGGCCAATGGGATTTCGAGCCGATCGACGAGACCTGCCACGCCCCGCGCCGCGACTACTTCGCCCGCTACTTCATCCGCATCCCGGAGACCGCCCCTCCCGGTCCGTGCCGGCTCGAACTCGTGGTCACCGATCTCGTCACCGGCACCTCCACGCAGGCTCATCTCGATCTCGAAGTTCGGTAACTGCCCGTGCAGCAGTCCTGTCTCACGGGGGTGGGAGCGGCTTGATCTCCTCGGGCTGCGCTGCCGCCGGAAGCTGCAGGGGCTCGTCAGGGAATTGAGCCGGAGGCAGGCCGTCGGCCGCGCGGGCGGGCGGCGGATTGCCGAGCTCGCGTTCGAGATCGTTGAGACCGTTCGCGGCCGGAGCATCGGCCAAGGGTGGAAACTCCTGGAGCTGCAGGAGGTCGGCGATCTGCACCGCACCGATCCACCGCTCGGCCTGCGCTTCCACGAAGGCGAGTTCCGTCTCCGTGAGGATGCGCTGCGCCTGCAGAAGGCTGAGGAAGGTCACCTCACCACGCCCGTAGAGCGTCTGTGTGAGCTGCACCGTCTCGCGGGCCTTCGGGAGGATGTACTGCTCATACCACTCGACGAGCCGCTGCGAGGTGCGATACGTGGCGATCGCCTGTGCCGCCTGGGTCGCAAGGTCGAGCTCGATCGTGCGCAGGTCGGCCCGCGACGCGGCGATGTCGGCCCGGGCGGAACGGATGTTGCCCTGGTTGCGATCGAAGAGCGGCACGGCCATCATCACCTGCGCGAGCCCCTGGTCCTGCGGCGGACCGCCCACCTGGCGCTGGTAGCCGCCCAAGAGATTGATGTTTGGAATCGGCTGCACGACGGCCCGCTCGAGCGCCCACTGGGCCCGGGCGACCTCCGCCTCTGCGACCCGCGGTTTGGCGTTCAGCCGCACTACCGCCTCCTGCAGATCCTTGAGATCGAAGTTGGGAAGCCGCTGAAAGAGATCGGCGTCGATTGTGCCGATGTCGGCGCGTGGCAGGCCGATCGCAGTCGCCAACTGCCGGCGTCCGGTCTCGATGTAGACGGAGGCGTTGAGCAGGCGCACTTCGGCGCGGTCGCGTTCGATGCTCCAGAAGAGCACGTCGGCCTTGGTTCCCTCACCCGCTTCCACAAGCTGGCGGCCGATCTCGTACGACCGCTTGGCGATATCGAGCAGGAGCTTGTAGATCTCGACCCGTCGCTGCGCGACGAGGAGCGTATAAAAGCCCTGCCGCACGTCCCTGAGCACGTCGAACCGCGCACGGATCAACTGGTATTCCGACTTCTGCACCTCGCGCAGTGCAGCCTGCTGCGAGAGTCGCAGCTTGCCGGCCGTCACAAGGTCCTGAGCGACCGTTCCGCTCCACTGGCTGTCTTCACCGGCGGCCTGCGGCGTGAAGCCGGCGATCACGGGATTCGGGTAGAGCCGGGCCTGCACGGCCTTGCCCCGGGCCGCCTCGACGGCCGCGAGTGCCTGCCGCAGTTTCGGATGACTGCGCATCGCGAGATCGACGAATTCGGGCAAGGTCGTCGGGTTCGGCCCGTGGATCACGTCCGCCGGCATGTCCACGGGCAGGCCGACCGCGGCGTTGTCGGCTGGCGTGACGAGCGTCGTGCCTGGATCGGCGACCCGCATCTGGTCGGGAGGCCGTGGCCACTGCTCGGCAGGGGACTGGCGGGCCAGAAAAACGGCGACGACCATGGCCGCGAGGGTGCCTCGTCGGATGCGGTGATGATCTGGGTGCACGAACGTCATCCCTCGCAGAGCCCACCTCGTCGGATTCCCCTTCGGCATCGGCATCCCCGTCACAACCGCTTCAGAATTCCGCCCCACGCGCTCCGCAGCCGGGCGGGACAGCCCGATTCCGCGCAGGCTGGGTACAGTAGGGGCTTTGCCTCGACTTTCCGCCCTGCCCCGTGGAGCCCGTCCGCGTGCCGATCCTGCAAGCCGAGCATCTCGAGAAGACGTTTGCCACCGGGGATGCCGGAGCCACCGGCGTGCCGGCCGTGCGGGGGATCGACCTGGAGATCGAGGCCGGTGAATTCGTCGCCATTACGGGGGCGTCGGGCTCCGGCAAGAGCACGCTGCTCCACATGCTGGGCGGGATCACGCGGCCGACCGCGGGCCGCGTGATGCTCGAGGGCGTCGACCTCGCAGCCCTCGACGACGATGCGCTCGCGGTCGTCCGGCGGCGGCGGATCGGCTTCGTCTTTCAGCGCTACAACCTGCTGCCCGAGCTTTCGCTCGTCGAGAATGTGGCGCTCCCGCTGGTGCTCGACGGCGCGTCGCATCGCGCCTCCCACGAGGCGGCGATGCGGGCTCTCGCCGCGGTCGGCATGGAGCATCGGGCGACGCACCGCCCCGACGAACTTTCCGGCGGCGAGCAGCAACGCGGCGCGATCGCCCGGGCGCTCGTGACCGGCCCGGCCATCGTGCTCGCCGACGAGCCGACAGGAGCGCTCGACTCCGCGAACTCGGGACGTGTGGTCGACCTGCTTCGCCAGCTCGTGACCGAGCGCCGGCAGACGGTGATTCTCGTCACCCACGATCCGGCAATCGCGTCCTCAGCGCGGCGCACGATCCGGATTCGTGACGGGCTCGTCGAGTCCGACACGTCAGGAGCACCACCCGCATGAAGCTCGGTGGACTGCTGCTGCGGCAATGGCGCAATCGACCGGGGCGGGCGTTGGCCACCGCCGCGAGTGTCGCGGTGGCCGTGGGCGCCGTCGTGGCCACGTGGGTATCGGCCGACGCGTCGCGTGCCGGCTACCGTCGGCTGACCGCGGCAGTCGACGGGGTACCTTCGATCGACATCTCGGCCCGCGGTGGAGGCAGGTTCGAGATCGAGACGCTGCCGCGGCTCGTCGACGTGGGCGGCGTTCGAGCTGTGGTGCCCCTCTTCTACCGGCCGACGCTGCTCCGCGTGGGCGACAAGCGCGTCCGCGAGATCGCCGTGGGTGTCGACGCCGCGGCCCTCGTCGACACGGGCCTCGTCGAGCTCACGGCCGGCCGGGCCTGCGTCGGCCCCGACGAGGTGGTGCTTGAGGCGGGGCTCGCGACCAGCCTTGGCAAGGCGATCGGTGACGATGTGATCTTCTTCGCGCGCCGCAAGGTCGCGCGGCTGACGATCGTGGGCCTCGCGAAAGGCGAATCGATCCGGTGGTTCGCCGAAGGGGCGGGTGTCATCGTCGACATCGCGGCCCTCTCCGACATGTCGCGCTCACTGGGGTTGGTCGACCGCGTGCGCGTGGTGCTCGAACCTCGGGCGAGCCGGCCGGAGGTGCTCGCCCGCGTGGCGGCACGGCTGCCCAATGCCCTGCTCGCCGAGGTGCCCGCGGGCCGCTCGAGCATGGCCGAAGACGTGCTGCACTCGGCCGACCTGGGACTCGACTTCGTGACCGGACTCACCGTCGCAATGGCCTGGTTTATCGTGGGCAACGCGATGCTCATGAACGTCACCGAACGGCGCCGCGGGTTCTCGCTCCTGCGGCTGCTCGGAGCCACGGGTCGCCAGATCAGACAATTCGTCACCAGCGAGGCGGCGATCCTCGGTGCGGCCGGGGCGATCGTGGGTGCGGGGCTGGGGCTCGCGGCAGCGGGCCCGATCTCGGCCGGCATCTCCCGCGCCCTCCAGGCGCCGGTCAGTTCGCTCGTCGTGCACCCGGCCGTCGTGCCGCTCTCGATCCTGCTCGGCACGCTGATCGCGATGGCCGGGGCCTGGTGGCCCGCCCGCGAAGCCACGCGGGTCGATCCTCTCGAAGGTCTCGACAGCGCGCCGCCGCCGCCGCGCGGCGTCTCCCGCGGCTTCATCCTGCTCGCCTTGGGCCTGTGGGCACTGGCCGCCTCCATCATGGCGCTGGTGATCACCGAGACGCTGCCCCCGCGGGCGGCCGTGCCCGCCGGCATCGCCATGATGCTGGCGTTCGTGGCCACGACGCCGGTGCTCATGCCCCCGCTGGCCCGCGTGGTCGCGCGGGCCGTGCCGGAGCGATTTCGGATCGAAGGCACGCTCGCCCTCGAGCACATCCTCCGGCAGCCCGTGCGCACGGCGCTGACGACGGGCGTGCTCGTGGTGGCCGTGAGCAACGGCATCGGGCTCGGCCACGCGATTCGTGACAACGTCGACGACGTGCTCGGCTGGTATGGCCGCATGATGCGTGCCGACTGGATGCTCACCCACGCCGGCATGGTGAGCGCGGGCGCGGAGTCGGAGGGATCCGATCCTCGCAGCGCCGAGGACGAAGTCCGCGCCATCCCGGGCATCAAGAGCGTGGAGGGCATCGGCGTGGCAACCGGCCGGGTGGCCGGCGTGGCCTGCGTGGTGGTGGCCCGCGACGTGCCCTGCGACGCCCCCCTGCCCATCGAACCGGTCGGCTCCTCGGCGACCGACCTGCGGGCGGCGCTCGATCGCGGCGAGGCTGCCGCCGGCACCGTGCTCGCCCGGCGTACCGGCATCAAGCCCGGCGACGAGGTGGCGGTGGAGGTCTTCGGCCGCACGACGAAGGTGAAGATCGCCGCACTCGTCGTCGACTACACCTCGGGCGGATCGTCGATCCACCTGGAGCGATCCGCTGCCCGCAAGCTCTTCGGCATGGCCGCCGCCGACATCCTCCTCGTGAGCGCGGCACCGGGTCAGGTCGCCGGCCTGCGCGAGCCGCTCGCCGCGATCGCCGACGAACACACGCTCCTGCTCCGCTCGTTCGCAGACGTGCAGGCATTCATCGACCGGATCGTGAACGGCGTCGTGGGCTCGCTGTGGGCGATCCTCGGCCTCGGCTTCGTCGTCGGCAGCCTGGGCGTCGCCAACACCGTGACGATGAACGTCCTGGAGAAGAAACGCACGCTCGGCCTCCTGCGCACCGTCGGCATGACGCGCGGCCAGGTGACCCGCATGGTGGTGCTCGAGAGCCTGCTCCTCGGCATCTCGGGCGCCGTGATCGGCCTCGTCGGCGGCCTGGTCACCGCCCTCTTCATCCAGCTCGCCAGCCAGCCCCTCCTCGGCCACCCGATCCGCCCCTCGTTCCGCCCCGGCGTCGTGGCGGCGAACCTCGCCGCCGCCATCGCGGTCACGGCCCTCGCCGCCTGGCTCCCCGCCCGCCGCACCGCCCGCCTCGACCTCCTCGAAGCGATCTCAAGCGAGTGAGCGGCACTTTCATCGGGCTAGACGTCAACTCGCCCAATCCAGCTCGGGGTTACCCCGTACCGTCTCGCCGGACGCTCGCTGCGCCCATCCTGGGCTCCACTCGCTCGGATTTGCCTGCGCTCCGGCATCCTGCCTGCGCTGGTCAAATACGCCGTCTCAACGGCAGGGGTAACCCCTCGCCTCCCCCTTTCCAGTTGAGAAGGCTTCGGGCTCCCCGTGTCCCGGGAGCCGGCGTAGCTGACCAGCGAAGCCATGGATGGCGCAGCGCAGGCAGGTCCGAGTGAGCCGGAGCCTGGAGGGCGGAGGCGAACGTCCGGCGATGGGATACGGGGAGCCCGAAGCCGGCACGCACCCAGCGAGGTAACGTCCGGCGAGACGGTACGGGGTAACCCCGAGCCGGCGCGTATACGCCAGTGATGCGCAACTGTCCTGCTATCTTCCTGCGGTGAAATCGTTACTGCATCTACCCGAGCGGCACGGCGCCTATCGTCGAGCGACGCCCCGTGGAGTCGCCCCATGCAGACGCAGCCGCAGATTTCGTTCGATGATCTTCCGGTCGACGAGGACGTGCGCGATGCGGCGCTCGACCATGTCGCTCAGCTCGAGAAGATGAGCGACCGAATCACGGGCTGCCACGTCGTGATCGCCCAACCACATCGCCGCCACCGCGAAGGGCGGCTCTACTCGGTGCGCGTCGACCTGGTCGTGCCTGGCGGCGAAATCGTCGTCAACCGTAACCATCCGCTCGATCATGCCCACGAAGACGTCTACGTGGCACTCCGCGACTCGTTCGATGCCGCTCGCCGTCGGCTCGAGGATCATGTGCGGCACCTGCGCGGAGCCGTGAAGCGGCATGCGCCGCAGGCGGAGGGGCGGGTGACGCAGATCTTTCCTCTCGAGGGCTACGGGTTCATCGAGACACCCGACGGCCGTGAGATCTACTTCCATCGGCACGCCCTCAGTGCCGACGACTTCCGGATCGTGGATCTTGGCACCCGGGTGCACTTCACCGAGGAGGAGGGAGACGAGGGGCCGCAGGCGGCCCATGTGGAAGTCGTGCATGGGGCCATCTCCCGAGGAGGTGGCGCATGACGCTCACCACCACGATCAGCGTGGCGGATGTCGACATTCCTGCCCTCTCGGCTACGGGGCACCCGCTCGATCTGCCCGGGCGGCTGGCCCTGCCGGAGCCTGCCCGCGGGCTCGTGCTGTTTGCCCACGGCAGCGGCTCGAGCCGGCTCAGCCCACGCAATCAGCACGTCGCGGCCGTGCTGCACGAGTCGTGGATCGGCACGCTGCTCTTCGACCTGCTGACCGAGCAGGAGGCGGCCGACCGGGTCAACGTGTTCGACATCGGACTCCTCGGTGAGCGGCTCGCCGCCGCGATCGCCTTCGTGCGCTCGCAGGAACGCACCGCCCCCCTGCCCCTCGGCCTGTTTGGCGCGAGCACCGGCGCGGCGGCCGCGCTGGTTGCCGCCGCCCACGACGGCGGCATCACGGCGGTGGTGTCGCGCGGCGGCCGTCCCGACATGGCGGGCGCCTCCCTGGGCCGGGTGCATTGCCCGACGCTGCTCATCGTCGGCGGCCACGACGACGAGGTGCTCGCCCTCAACCGTCTCGCCATCGAGCATCTCGGCGGCGAGAAGCAGCTCGCGATCGTCCCGAGGGCCACGCACCTGTTCGAGGAACCAGGCACGCTCGACGAGGCCGCCCGGCTCGCCGCCGAGTGGTTTGCGAGGCATCTCCATCCCCGGAGCACGTCATGAACCATCTCTTCTTCGAGAACCGTGAACAGGCCGGCTGGATGCTCGTCGACAGGCTTCGCGCGCACGGCATCGGCTCCACGACCGAGAAGCCGCTCGTGCTCGCGATTCCGCGTGGCGGCGTGGAAGTCGGCGCGGCGCTCGCCCGCGGCTTGGGCGCCGAACTCGACATCGTGCTCTCGCGCAAACTTCGCGCACCCCACCAGCCCGAGCTGGCTCTCGGCGCCGTCTCGGAGACGGGCGAGATCTATCTCAGCCACTTCGCCAGCGCCATGACCGACGCCGGCGACGCCTACATCGAGGCGGAACGCACGCGGCAGATGCAGGAAATCGAACGCCGCAAGACGATGTTCCGGGCGATCCGTCCCCAGGCTGCGATCCGCGGCCGCAGCGTGATCGTCACCGACGACGGCCTCGCGACGGGAGCCACGATGATCGCCGCCCTGCGCACCGTCCGCGCGGCCGGCGCCCGTGAAATCATCGTCGCGGTGCCCGTCGCCGCGCCCGATCGGCTCGATGCAATTCGGACCCTCTGCGATCGGATCGAGTGCCTCATCGAGCCGACCGACTTTTGGGCCGTGGGCCAGTTCTACCGGCACTTCGACCAGGTGAGCGACGAGCGGGTCTGCGACCTGCTCCGCGAATTCGGGCTTCCCGAGACGAAGTGGGCCCGCGGTGTCGCCTGAAGCCGCCTCTCACACGCGGTCTTGATGCCGCGACCGGCTGCGGCCGCTACGGCAGTCGGCGCAGGTGCCGCTGATGATCAGCGTGTGGCTCTGGGGCCGAAACTGATGCTGACGCGACACGGCATCCCGGATCAACAACAACTCGGCGCTCGAGAACTCGATCAACTTGTCACACGACGTGCAGTGCAGGTGCTCGTGCTGCGGGTAGCCGTAGTCGTGCTCGTAGACCTTCCGCCGCCCGATCTCCATCTGCCGCAGAAGCCCCGCCGCGACCATGTCGCCAAGCGCCCGATAGACCGTGGCCTTGCTCGCCTTGAGTTCGCTCGCCAGCTTGTCGGCATCGAAGTGGTCGTGCTGCCGCGACACGTGCTCCACGATCCGCAGCCGCGACCGCGTGATCTTCTTGCCCCGGGCGCGCAGATACTCCTCAAACCGCGCCTGCGGCGTAAGGGCCACCTCGACCGTGCCCAAAGAAAAGTCTGTGACGGGCGACATAGAAGTATTGTAGCCAGCATAAAAGGACACGACCCGTCGGAAGAATGCGCCGGCTTCGGGGGAGCGGCAAAAGTCGCCGCTGCGCGGTCTTTCAGATCCTCACTCCGGCCGCGGCGGCCCTCGTTCGGGAAGCGTTCGCCGACTCCCCCGCAGCCTCCCGTTTCCAGTTGAGGAGGCTTCGGGCTCCCCGTGTCCCGGGAGCCGGCGTATTTGACCAGCGCAGCCATGGATGGCGCAGCGCAGGCAAATCCGAGTGAGCCGCAGCCTGGAGGGCGAAGGCGAACGTCCGGCGACGGGATATGGGGAGCCCGAAGCCGGCATGGGCGCGTTGAACTCAGACGAACAAATACAGAGACAGGCTGAAGCCTGTCCTACGAAAGAGCCAAATCACGCCTGCGGCGGATGGTGGCCGTCGCCGGCGATCTGGGCGCCGTCCTTGCGCTCGGGGAACATCAGCGACGCGGCCACGCTCGCGCCGATCAGGGCCACGATCACGAGCAGCGAGACGGCCGGGTGCACGAGATGCCCCTTCGCGTGGGCGTCCCAGCCGCCCCGGTCGGCGAGCCATTCGGTGTGCCGCGCGGCTTCGGCGAGCATCTTGGCGCCCACGAAGACGAGCACGGCGGAGAGGCCGTAGTTGAGGAACCGGAAGAGATCCATGACGCCGGCAAGCAGGAAGTACAGGGCGCGCAGGCCGAGGATCGCGAACACGTTCGACGTGAACGCGATGAACCGCATGTACGGCGTGCCCTTTTCGACGACGCCGAGGATGGCCGGCACGCTGTCGACGGCGAAGAGCACGTCGGTGCTCTCCACGACGAGGAGCACGAGAAACAGCGGGGTGGCCATGAGGCGGCCGTTCTCGCGCACGAAAAACTTGTCGCCCTCGGAATGAGTGGAGAGCGGGATGATCCGCTTGAAGAAGCGGATGAGCGCGTTGTCGCCCGGCTCGTGTTCCTCGTCGCCAAACGCGAGCTTGATGCCCGTGTACATGAGGAATGCGCCGAAAAACCACATCACCCACTTGTACCGCTCGACGAGTTCGGCCCCGAGCAGCACGAACGTGAGCCGCATGAGCACGGCCCCGAGGATGCCCCAGAACAAAACGCGGTATTGGTACTTGAGCGGCACGCCGAAGTAGCCGAACACCACCGCGAACACGAACACGTTGTCCATCGACAACGACCACTCGACGAGATACCCGGTGAGAAACTCGAGCGCCGCCTTGCCACCGAGCCACCACCAGACGAGCCCGTTGAACGAAAAGGCCAGCGCCGACCAGAAGCAAGTCCAAAAGGCGCTCTCGCGAAGCGATGGCTCGTGGGAATGCTTGTGGAAGACCGTCAGGTCGAGGGTCAGCATCACGGTCACGAAGGCCGCGAACGCGAGCCAGTGCACCGTCTGGATCGACCCGGCCGCACCGGTGTCGGCCACGGCGAGCAACGGGAAAAGGCAGTCGCTTGTCCAGGCAGGCACGCTCACTCCGGTCTCCTCAGGGTGTGGAGAAGTGTAACAGCCCCGGCGGAAATGGCCTCCCTCGGGAACTCACCCCGCGAGCGACGTGACGAAGCTGGTCGTCATCGCCGCGAAGACGTGGGAAATCCGTTCCCATTCACGGTCCTCGGCCTGGCAGAAGAAGAGGTAGATCGCGTCCGGGGTCTCCAAGGTGCGCACCGCAGCCGTGTTCGTGAGATCGAGGCACAGAAAGTTGATGTCATAGCCGGGCAGCGTCTGCCCCGCGACGGTGTCGGAGGCGGATTCGCTGTCGAGATCCCGATACTCGTCGCGCATCTGCCCGACGACCGCGGCGGACAACTCCTGCGCCTCCCCTCCCGGCGCGTGTGCACTCACCGACCAGAAGGCCCCTTCGGGAGAGTAGACGGTGACCGCCGCATGGCCGCCGGCCGAATCGGTCGTGTCGACCGACCACGAGTCGGGGTAGTCGAAGGCCAATCCGAATTGTTCGAAGTGCATGACGCCGATCCCTGAACCGAATAACTCCCGGCGAATTGTAGCGTTTTTCGCACCGGGAGCGGTCTGGACCGGCCCGCGAACCACCGCTATCGTCCCGCCTGCTTTCCGGCACGATTTTCACCAGTTTGCACGCGCATGTCGCAGTCGATCAGCACCGCCGCGCTCGCTCCCCAGGCTCCCCCGGCCCGGGTGCTCGACTACGCCGTGCCGGCCGTGATTCTGCTGGCCGTCCTCGTGGTGCTCGCACCGGTGCCGCCGGCCCTCGTCGACCTGCTGCTGGCGGCCAATCTCACCGTTTCGATCCTCGCGCTGCTCGGCGCCCTCGCCGCCCGCACGCCGCTCGACATGGGCGTATTTCCCACGTTTCTGCTCGGCTCCACGCTCATGCGGCTCGTGCTCAATATCGCCACCACCCGCCTCATCCTCTCGCGCGCCGCCCTCGACGGGGCCGACGCCGCCGGCGAGGTGGTGCAGGCCTTCGGCGCGTTCGTGTCGGCCAACAATCTCGTGGTCGGCGCGGTGATCTTCGCGATCATCGCCGTCGTACAGTTCGTGGTGATCACGGCCGGCTCCACCCGCACCAGCGAAGTAGCCGCGCGCTTCGCCCTCGACGGCCTGCCCGGGCGACAGATGGCGATCGATGCGGAGGCCAACGCCGGCACGATCACGCGCGATCAGGCCCGGGCCCTGCGGCTCGACCTGCAGCGCCAGGCCGACTTCTTCGCCAGCATGGATGGTGCCAGCCGCTTCGTGAAGGGCGAGGCCGTGGCGAGCGTGATCATCACGCTCGTCAATCTCGTCGGCGGACTCGTGATCGGCGTCGTGCAGCACGGGATGCCCGTGCAGAAAGCCGTCGAGATCTACTCCCGGCTCACGATCGGCGACGGGCTCGTGAGCGCCGTGCCCGCGCTGTTCGTCTCGGTGGCCACCGGACTCCTGATCTCGCGATCGAGCCAGGCGATCAACCTCTCGCAGGAACTCGGCCGCCAGTTCACCTCCCGGCCGCACGTGCTCGCGATCACCGGCGTCTTCCTGGCCGTGCTCTCCCTCACAGGGCTGCCGTTCCTGCCGCTGGCCGTGATGGCCGCGGTTTCGCTCGCGGCGGCTTGGCTGACGAGCAGGCCGCGGCGCCAGGGCCTCGCACCGGCGTCCCCCGCGACGCCCCCACGTCCATCCGATGCCCCGGCCGCCCTCAGCGACGTGCTCACCGACGACCGGCTCGTGGTGCACCTCGGCCGTGGACTGCTCGACCTCGTGCAGGGGGCTGCCCCGCTCGTGGCCCGCTCACAAGCCGTGCGGTCGGCCATCGCCGCCGACCTCGGGCTCGTCGTGCCGAGCATCGCGTTTCGTGACGATCTCTCCCTGCCCCCGCGCGGCTATCGGATCACGATCGCCGGCGAGCGCATGCGTGAGGCCGACCTGTCTCCCGACGACGGCCGCGAGCAGTCGGTGGCGGCGCTGGCCGTGGCGATCACGACTGCGGTGCACGAGCGAGCCGATGCGCTGCTCACGCGCGACGCCTGCGCCAGGCTCGTCGAAACGCTCCGGGAGTCACAGCCGGCAGTCGTCGGCCAGATTGTGCCCGAGGTGCTCTCGCTCGCGAAGATTCATCGCACGCTTCAAGGCCTGCTCCGCGAAGGCCTACCGATCAGGCCCCTGGCCGAACTCCTCGAACTGATGGCCGATCATGCCGCCGAGGCGGCCGACCCTGCCGACCTGGCCGACGTCGTCCGCGGACGCCTCATCCGCATGCTCTGCACGCGGCTCCGCGATCCCGATGGCCGGCTCGTCGTGGTGAGACTGACCGAGCCAGCGGCCACGGTGTTGTGCGAGCCGGGCGCCGACCTCTCCGACCGTACGAATCCGGCGGCGAAGGTGGTGGCGGATATCCGCCGGGCCGCCCGGCCACGGCTCGATCGCGGCGCGGCGGCGGTACTCGTCGCCCCAGCGGAGTCCCGCCGCGAAGTTCGGGACCGACTCGCCCGCCTGATTCCCGGCATCGTGGTGATTGGATCCGCCGAGGTCGCGGGAGAGCCGCGCGTCGAGGTGTTTGCCACGATCGGAGCCGGCGAGGCGGCGCGGGCGGCCTGACCTTCTTCCGGAGCAAAATGTGCCGAATCCGCCGGGTTCACCGGCGCCACAAAAAACGTTCAAGCACGCTCCCCGATCGAGCCGATGATCTCCGGATCGTCCGCGGGGGTGTCGCCGTAGTCCATCGAGTCGAGTCCAGCCAGTCAAGGAGGATGCCGTGGCGATTCAATTGTCTCCCGAGGAGGTCCTGGAACTGTGGAAGCAGTTCAAGGCCGACCAGTCGAACGAGGACCTGCGCAACCGGCTGATCGAGGTCTACCTGCCGCTCGTGAGATACAACGGCGAGCGGATCTGGTCGCGGCTGCCCGAAGGGGTGGAACTCGACGATCTCACGTCGGCCGGCACGTTCGGCCTGATGGACGCGATCGACGCGTTCGACATGTCGCGCGGCGTGAAGTTCGAGACCTACTGCGTGCCCCGCATCCGCGGTGCCATGCTCGACGAACTCCGCACCATGGACTGGGTGCCGCGGCTCGTCCGCTCGAAGGCCAGCAAGCTCAACGAGGCCGTCAAGACGCTGGAGGCCAGGCTGGGGCGGGCCCCGTCGGACGACGAGGTGGCCGAGCACATGCAGCTCTCCCGCGAGGACTTCGAGAAACTGCTCGTGGAGGCCAACGCCGCCAGTCTCGTCAGCCTCAACAAGAAGTGGTGCGAGACCGACAGTTCGAAGGACGTGCGTGAAATCGACATCCTCGAGGACAAGAAGGGGGACGACCCCACGCGCCGCATCCAGAAGGCCGATCTCATGCGGCTGGTGACCAAGGGCCTCAACCGCAACGAACGCCTGATCATCATCCTCTACTACTACGAGGAACTGACGATGAAGGAGATCGGGGCCACCCTCGACCTCTCCGAAAGCCGCGTCAGCCAGATGCACAGCGCGATCGTCGAGCGGCTGCAGAACCAGCTCGAACGGCGGCGGCCGGAGTTCGCGATGTGAGCGCAGGCAGGCTGGGCAGGATGCGGCCGTTCGCACGGCCGGCGTGCCCGGCATCAGGACGCCCGAAACCCGGAAAATACGCAGAAATATTTTTTGGTGGAGTTCAAGCGGCCGACCAGCCGATGAAAAAAAGTTGGTCACGACGACAGCCGATAAGAGCCGATGAGATCCAGGCGACGACTGGTGTCGCAGGAACCCAAAAGCGCGGCAACAATACCGACAACAGGAACCACAACACAGCCAGCACGCGATCTCGAAATTCTCGACGAACCATCCGCCGTGACGCCGCGTAGAAGCGAGCACGACGGGGGACGAAGGGGAGCCACCGAGCAATCACGACACTGTCTGCAAGGAGTGCAATCATGAATATTCTGGGTGTTTTTTCGACGCATGGAACGCAGGCCCTCGGTGGGATCAAGGGCGTGGAGTCGACCAAGGCCGCGCAGGCCGCCGTCCAGCAGGGCGTCGGCGAAGTGCAGGACTCGGTCACCCTGTCGATCGACGCGGTTCGCGCCGCCGAATCGACGGCCGACATCCGCTTCGACAAGGTGAACGCGATCCGCGCGGCGATCGCCGACGGCTCGTACGACACCCCCGAGAAACTCGACCTCGCCCTCGACCGCCTGCTCGACCGCCTCGGCTAGGCTGGAACGTAGGACAGGCTTCAGCCTGTCATGGCTCAAGTGGCGGGCCGGCTCGGGGTTACCCCGTACCGTCTCGCCGGACGTTCGCCTTCGCCCTCCAGGCTTCGGCTCACTCGGATGTGCCTGCGCTGCGCCATCCATGGCTGCGCTGGTCACATACGCCGTCTCAACGGCAGGGGTAACCCCTCGCCTCCCCAACTGAAAACGGGAGGCGGCGGAGACGGTCGGTGCGATGCGGAAGAGCCGACGGGCAGATACGCGCGCTATCACATAACGCAAGGCCCGGAGGGCCGGGTGCGTACCAGCCGGCGGAGGCCGGCCAAGGCAAGGACGACGGGATGTCGAGACTTACCGTGAAGGCAGCAATAGCGATCGCCCTCGGCGATGGAGCAGCGTACCGCCGGCTTCGACGCCGGGTTGGGCGCGTTGAGGCAGTGACAGGCTGAAGCCTGTCCTACGAGAGACCGCAGGCCCGTAGAAAGTGAGCCGAGGCGCGGGCGGTCTCGAGCCAGCGGTGCGATTGGCGCGGGAGTTCGACATGGAGGCCGCCCGAGTAACCTGCGGCCGAGAGTGCGGCGAGTAGCGGCGGAAAATCGACGTCGCCCGTACCCAGCGGCATGTGCTCGTGGCGGCAGGCGAGCATGTCGTCGACGTGCACGTTGACGATCTCAGCAGCGCGGGCTGCGAGCATCATGGGCAGCGGCCGCTCGCCCATGCATTCAAGATGACCAAGATCGACGGTGAGCCGGAGGTGATCGGGGCGGCCGAGCCGGTCGTGCAGCAGAGCCTGCCGGGCGAGTGTGTCGATGAACATGCCCGGCTCCGGCTCGAAGCCGAGCACGACGGCGTGTATGGCGGCGCGTTCGAGCACGGGCTCGAGGCCGCTCGTGAGCCGCTGCCAGAGCGTTTCTTCGTCGGCGGCATCGCGGGCCGAGCCTGACCACAGCGATACGACCGGGGCACCGAGTTCGGCGGCGAGATCGATGGCCCGCACGAGAAAATCCGTGCGGCGGTCCCGGTCTTCCCGATGGGGCGAGACGAGCGTCGGCTCGTGCTTGACGAGCGGATCGAGCAGATGCCTGGCGCCCGTTTCGATCACGCACGCCATGCCGTGCGTCGCGAGGGCAGACCGCCAATTCGTGATCTCGGCGGCGAATCCGCTCGAATACGGATCGAGCAGATGCCGATCGGGAGTGATCGCCAGCGACGCATAGCCGAGGTCGCGCAGGATCGGCATGGCGTCGAGCGGGGCGATGTCGCCGATCGAGTTCGTGCTGTAGCCGAGCCGCATGAGGATTGCCTGGCGGTCAGGTGGCCGAGACGAGCTGCCGGCCGAGGAGGAAGGGCACGAGCAGGAGGAGCACGACGATCGCCCAGCCCTCGCCACACACAGGCAGCACGAGCACCGCCGCGAGTGTGATCATCGACATGATCGCGTTGCCCACGGCCTGCTGCACGCGGCCGCTCGCCGGATCGAGAATGCCGAGCCCGTTGCGAAGCAGGATCGATGCCGTGAGCACGGCCCAGAGCAGCGTCCATGGCGTCAGTCGTCCCGAGCGCAGCCACGCCGCTCCTTCGCCTGCGACCGCCAGCAGCCATGTCGACGTGCCGGCAATGCAGAGCCCTGCGAGCATCGCGAGCGTGCCGATCGCGAGCGTGCCGGCCCTGCTCCGGCCGGCCTCGTCGCGCGCGTAGAGCGTGATCCCGCCGGCGTAGAGCCCCATGCCGAGCGGGATCAGCCAGTCCGATGGCATCCCGGGGCCACCGGCGGCGGTCATGCCGAGAAGCCAGTTGAGGCTGCGGCACGACCCCATCACGGCCGGCCCGAATGCGGTGCTCTTCGCCTGCCGGTCATACGCCCACACGGCCGCCGCGAGGGCCGCGCCCACGAGAGCCACCGCCGCATGGCCCGATCCGAACGCGGCCAGGCACGCACACAGGCTGCCGATGGTGAGCAGCCCGCGGCCCACGGCCGCCGCCGTGCCGACCGCGATCACCCCCGTGGTGAGCGGCCGCTCGGGCCGCTCACGGCGATCGAGCTCCACGTCGAACACGTCATTGAGCACCATGCCCGCCCCGTAGAACGCGAGACTCGCCCCGAGCGCCCACCAGAACGCAGTCGGCAGCGGCCCGACCTCCCGCGCCCGCGAGGCGATCAGAAAGCCGGCGAGCACGTCGGCTGCCGCCGTCGCGTGGTTCGGAATTCGCAGGAGCCGCAGCCAGGCGCCGATCGATCGCATTGCTTCACTCATGCGGGTTGCGGCCGAGTGTAGCCCCGTCCGAAGCGGCCTGCCACGGCCAGAGGATCACATGGTCTTCAACCCACGCGGGGCGGAGCGGTAGCCGTTCGAGTTCGGTGTAGTACATGGCCGCCGGATCGATGCCGCGGTCCTCCATGAGGCCGACATGCCGGGCCACGGGCGCGAACGACAGCAGCCGTGGCAACAGGCCGCACCATACGGCCATCGTGATGGCGGCTCCCGCCACGAGCCGGAGGGCGGCCTGCAGGTCGCTGCCTTGCGTCATGGCTCCACCGCCTTCTTGAACAGCCAGCCGAAGGTGAGGCTTGCAACCGCGAGCGTGAGCATGAGATTCAGGGCCTGCCCGACGAGATACAGCACGACGGGCCGCCCGCTCGCAAGATACGGAGCAAGCTCGCGAAAACTCGTCTGCAGCCCCATGCAGACAAAGCCCGTACAGAACAGCCAGCCGCGGAGCTTCGCCGTGAAGCCCGTCGTGGCACCGTCGACCCACAGGGCCTGCTCAGGCCCGAGGGCGTGGAGCCACGAGCAGACCACCGACGCGGCAAGAAACCCGAGAATGAACCGCGGAAACCGCCGCCAGGCCTCGCCAGCGAGCGTGCCGCGCGGGCCTGCAGGATCACGGTCGACCCAGCCGGCCCAGTAGATGGCCACCGCGAACGCGATCAGGCCGATCATCGAATTCTGGATCATCTTCACCGTGGCGGCCACCTCGCCCGCCTCCTTGCCGAGCGACTCTCCGGCGGCCACCACGGCCCCGGTGGCATCGATCGTGCCGCCGATCCACGCGCCGCCGAGGATCGGGTCGAGGCCCATCCAGCGGATCAAAGCCGGCATCGCCACCATCATGATCACGGTGAAGAACAGCGATAAGCCGATGGCAAGCGAGAGTTCCTCTTTCTTTGCACGGCACGCCGCTCCCGTGGCGATCGCCGCCGACACGCCGCAGACCGACATGTCGGCCGAGAGCGTCATGCACAGCGCCCGCGAGGGAATTCGCATCACGTGCACGCCGAACAGATACGTGGCCACGAGCACGACGGGCGTCACGATCCACGCCGTCATCAGCCCCGGCAGCCCGAGCGCGAGCAGCCGGCTGACGAGCACCTCGGCGCCGAAGATCACGAGCCCCGTCTTGATGAAAAACTCTCCCATGAGCGCCGGCGCCAGCCAGCGGGGCACGCCCACCGCGTTGCCCATGAACAGGCCTACGGCGAGGGCCCAGAGCGGATATTCAAGGTTGTAGTACTTGATGACCTTCTGGCCCGACAGCACGTAGGCCAGACCGGCGAGCGCGGCGAGCAGGATGGCGCCCGGCAGGCAATCGCGCACGCTCCGGCCGCCGAGCGCCGCCCCGGCGGCCGCGATGGCCACGACCCAGCCCATGCCAAGCACGATCGGCCCGGCTGCCAGATTTCCCCGCTTGTCGCGAAACGCATCGAGCGGCGCGTCGGCCCAGGCACCGGGCATGCCCACGGTGGCTGCGAGCGGCGTGGGCCAGCCCTTCGGATGGCGATCGCGGCTGCCCGCGTCGCTCGCCGGCCGGGCCTGCCACGTGACGGCGAGCGCCACAACCACGATGCCCATGCCGATCACGACGGCGGCGAGATCCTCGTGCAAGGCGAATAGCGATCGCTGTGTTTCATCACGCTTCATTGCAGCCCCTGGAACATGCGTTTGTCCGAATCACCAGTCAGCTCGACGCGCTCCGGTATTTCGCGAGCGCCGTCTGGAACACGAGCCGCGAGATGACGATCGCCGCCACGGCTGCGGTGATGGCCAAGGCCACGAGCCCCCAGGCGTGGCCCTCGAGTGGCTGCGCGATCACCCGGGCCGGCACGTTGACCACGAGCAGGATCGGGATCACGAAGGTACACACGGCCCGCAGCGGCCCGCCCCACGGCCCCGCATAGATCTCGGCGGGATAGCGGGAGAAGTTTGTGAGATAAAACCAGAAGTCGTAGAGGCTCTGGTTGCGACCGAGCAGGATCGTGGCGGCTGCGAGCATGATCACGAGGCTGTAGAGGATCGCGACGCCGCAGACGATTAGGAGCGGATAGAGCAGCCAGGCAGCGGCGGGCGGCGTGTGGTCCATGCGGGCCAGCGCCCATCCGAGCAGCCCGACGCCCACGATCCCGTTGGCGAACGATGAAAAATCGACCCGGTGCATCGAGAGGAGGAACTGGGCATCGAGCGGCTGCACGAGCACACCGTCGAGCCCTCCGGTGCGCACCATCTCGGTGAGCTCCTCGGCGCTCGGCATGAACAGGGCCTGCACGATCGAGTTGATGATCAGCCCCGTGGCCACGAACGCGAAAAACGGCTCGCGCGTCCAGCCCGTTCCCTTCCCGATCTCGGGCGTGAACTGGAAGACGAGCAGGTAGAACGCGAGGTTCATCGACATCCACCCCATGCTCGTGAGGCACTCGAGCACGAAGTTGGCACGAAACGTCATGTCACGGACGAGACACGCCCGGGCGAACGTCAGGAAGATCGAGACGTAGCGGCCCACGCTAACCTCCAAACGCGCTGTAGCGCCGCGTGCCCCGCCACCAGGCGATCCGGCAGGCCAGCGCCATCACCGCGACCCACGCCGCCTCGATCAGGAGCGAACGCACGAGGTCGGCCCCGCGGATCTTTCCCAGCCAGACCGCCGCAGGAAAGTAGGCGGTGTATTCGAAAGGCAGCCAGCGGACGAGATCGGCAACGCTCACGCCGGCCAGGCCCGTGGGAATGGCGGCGAGCATGTCGAGCGGAAACATGTGGCCGGAGAGCAGATACTGCACGAGCATGTAGGCGAAGATGATGCTCGACACCTCGAGGAACCAGAAGCCGAGCATCCCGAGCGTGGCCTCCATGAAGAAGCCGAGCAGGAACGAGAGCATGAGCGACACGACGAATGCGGCGATCGTGGCCGCATCGGGCACCGGCGGAAAGTAGCCGCGACAGACGAAGAACACCGCGGCGAACGGGATGATCGCGATGGCGTAGTAGACGAGCTTGTGAGCGATCCGGGCAGCGAGCAGGAACGAGACATAGTCGACCGGCTGCACCAGATATTTCTTGATCGAGCCGTCGCGGACGCTGCGGGCGATGCCCCCGGCGAGCCCGGGCATGCTGGAGAAGGCCCGCGTCACCATCGTGAGCAGGTAGTAGGCCACGATGTCGGTGCGCGAGTAGCCGGCGATGTCGCTCCGCGTCGTGGCGGCGAAGACCGCCGTCCAGAGGAACACCTGCGTCACGATCGGCAGGAATCGCATCGCCGTGCCGAGGATGAAGTCGCCGCGGTAGGCGAGCCGCTCCTCGAGGCTGATGACGAGCATCGTCCACCAGGCGCGAAGCCCCGGGAACAGCGACGCGGCGGCCCGGCTCATGCCCGCGCCTCCTGCATCCGTGGAGCCTGCCCGGCGCCCGAGCGGAAGAGCTGCGCCACGATCTCCTCGAGCGGCACGTCCTCGACCGACACGTCGCGCACCTGCCGGCCGCGCAGGATCTCCGGCAGCACGTCGGCGATCCGCTGCCGATCGATCCGCAGGGTCACCTGCGGCCCGCGGATCTCGCAGGGGAAGCCGAGGCGGGCGAATTCGTCCGCCGCGGGCGTGTCGTCGAGATCGAGTGTCACGATCTTGTGGGTCGTGAATCGGTCGACGATCTGGTCGAGCGAGCCGTCGTAGAGGATCGACCCATCGGTGATCACGATCGCCCGACGGCAGAGTGCGGCGACGTCCTTCATGTAGTGGGTGGTGAGCACGATCGTCATCTGTCGCTCGGCCTGGATGTGGGCCAGAAACCGGTGGAGGGCGTGCTGGGCCACGACGTCGAGCCCGATCGTCGGCTCGTCGAGAAACAGTACCTCCGGCTCGTGGAGGAGCGCCGCCACCAGTTCGAGCTTCATGCGCTCGCCGAGCGAGAGGTCGCGCACCGGCTGGAGCACGAGTTTCTTCACGCCCAGCAGATCGACGAGTTCGTCGCGCGTGCGCTCGAACCGGGCCGGCTCGATCCGGTAGATCTCGCGGTGCAGCCGAAAGCTCTCGGCGGCTGGCAGATCCCACCAGAGTTGATTCCGCTGGCCCATCACGAGGGCGAACCGACGCCGGAAATCATCGGCCCGCTCCCAGGGCACGTGCCCAAGCACCCGCGCGGTTCCCTGCGTGGGCGTGATGATCCCAGAGAGGAGTTTCAGGAACGTCGTCTTGCCGGCCCCATTGGGCCCGAGCAGGGCCACGAAGTCGCCTCGGCCGACCGTCAGGCTCACGCCCTTGAGCGCCTCGACGACGCGGCTCGACCGGTGGAACAGGCTCTTCACGCTCGCGACGAGCCCCTCCGGCTTGTCAAAGACGCGGTAGCTCTTGGCGAGCCCTTCGACCTCGATCACGGGGGCCGCGGGACGGGACTCGCCATTGGTGTTGTGCATGCGGGGAGTATAGGGGAAAACGATGGCTCGGCCGCGCATGGCACGCGGCGGAAAGGAACGGCATGTTTCGCATCGGACTCGGACACGACACGCACAGGCTCGGCGCCGGCGACGCGCTCGTGATCGGCGGCATCCGCATCCCGCACGACAAGACGGCGATCGGGCACAGCGATGCCGACGTGCTGCTCCATGCGATCACCGACGCGCTCCTCGGGGCCACGGCCCTTGGCGACATCGGCGAGATGTTTCCCGACAGCGACCCCGCCAACGAGGGCCGCGACTCGGCCGACATGCTCCGGGCCGCCCACGCCCGGGTCACGGCCGCCGGCTGGCGGGTCGTGAACCTGGATTGCGTGATTTTCGCCCAGCGGCCCAAAATCCTGCCTCACAGGCAGCAGATCCGCGACCGGATCGCCGGGATCCTCGGCATCGACGCCGCGGCCGTCTGGCTCAAGGCCAAGACGGGCGAGCACGTCGGACCGATCGGCGAGGAACTCGCGATCGCCGCCGAGTGCGTCGTGCTCGTGGAACGGGCCCGGCCGGCATGAACGACGGAATGGAGGGATGATGACGACGGCGACCGGGCTCCCGAACATCGAGATCTACAGCACGCTCTCGAAGGCGAAAACGCCGCTCGTGACGGTGAAGCCCGGCCACGTGGGGATGTATCTGTGCGGCCCCACGGTCTACAAGCCGAGCCACATCGGGCACATGGTCGGCCCGGTGATCTTCGACACCGTGAAGCGGCATCTCGAATACTCCGGCTGGAACGTGACGTGGGTCGTCAACATCACCGACGTCGACGACAAAATCATCGCCGAGAGCACGGCCCGCGGCACGACGATGGCGAAGCTCGCCGAGGCGATGACCGCCGATTATCTCGACAACCTCGCAGCCCTCGGCGTCACGAGCATCGATTCGATGCCGAAGGCCACGGAGCACATCGACACGATCATCGCCTTCATCGAGGGGTTGATCTCCAAGGGATGCGCCTACGCGAGCGACGGCGACGTCTACTTCGACGTCACGAAAGACGCCGACTACGGCAAGCTCACCAACCGATCGGTCGAGCAGACACAGGGCGAAGGCGGCTCAACGGCCGAGCGCAAGCGATCGGCCGCCGACTTCGCCCTCTGGAAGAAGGCCAAGCCCGGCGAGCCTGCCTGGGAGAGCCCGTGGGGCCCCGGCCGGCCCGGCTGGCACATCGAGTGCTCGGCGATGAGCAAGGCGATCCTCGGGCCGCACTTCGACATCCACGGGGGCGGCCTCGACCTCGTGTTTCCGCACCATGAAAACGAGATCGCCCAGAGCGAGTCGCTCCACGACTGCCCGATGGCCACGTTCTGGATGCACAACGGCCTGATGCAGGCGGCCGGCGCCGCCGGCAAAGTGGGCGGTCGCCCACGCGGCGGAGACTCTGCAGCCGACGACGCCGCTGCCCAAAAGTCGGCAGCTGACACGGCAGCAGCGCAGGCGGCGACGAAGATCTCGAAATCGACTGGCGCCGAGCCCTTCAAGAACCTGCTCGCCCGCCACCGGCCCGAAGCGATCCGGATGCTCCTGCTCTCCACGCACTACCGCAGCCCGATCCACTTTGGCGAGGAACCGCTCGGCGAGAGCGCCCGGGCGATGGAGGCCTTCGAGCGGCTCTTCGCCCGCTATGAAAGGATCACCGGGAAGTCGTTCTACCCCCTGCCCTGCCGCAACCGGGCCGCGGGAGATGCAGCCGTGGCCGCCGCCGGTGCCGACGCGCAGCCGCTGCGCGACAAATTCCTCGCGGCCATGGACGACGACTTCAACACCGCGATCGCGATCGCGACGCTCTTCGACTTCGTCCGCGCCGTCAACAAGTTCATCGACCAGCATGCCCTCGAGGCAAAGAAGCCGGCCGCGGAAATCGCGATGCTCGACGCGATGATGCTCGTGCTCCGCGAGCTGACGGGCGTGCTCGGCCTATTTCTCGCAGCGCCAAAGCCGCAGGCCGGCGGTGCCGACGAGGCCCTCGTGGGCAAGCTCATGGAACTCGTGATCGAGATCCGGGCCAACGCCCGCAAGGCGAAGGACTTCGCGACGGCTGACCTCGTGCGGACCAAGCTCACCGAGGCCGGCATCGTGCTCGAAGACCGCCCCGACGGCACGGGCTGGAGCCGGAAGTGAGCGGCCTCCTCACGGCGGAGTCGTTCTTTCAGGCGACGAACACCGTCGCGCTCGTGGCATGGACCGTGCTCGTGGTGTTCCCGGCCCGCAGGTTCATCTCGCACCTGCTGTGCGCAATCGTCGTTCCGGGCCTGCTCGCGGCCTGCTACGCCGCCGTGATCGGCTGGAAGATCACGACCGACGGGCCGCCACCGGGCGACGTGATGACGATCGCCGGCCTGCGGAGCGTGTTTGCCGATGACTGGGTGTTCGCCGCCGCGTGGACGCACTATCTCGTGTTCGACATGGTGGTGGGGGCGTGGATCGCCCGCGACGCGATCCGCCTCTGCATCCCCTGGCCGCTGCGCTCGCTCGCCCTCGTGCTCACGTTTCTCGCCGGCCCGGTGGGCTTCCTCATCCACCTCGCCGCCCGGGCCAGCCTTCGTCCTGGAAGCTCTCACGCGGCAGAATGACCCGCCGGCTCGGGGGCGGCAAAAGTCTCGTCGCGTGGGCCGCGGCGGCCCAAGGCTCCTCGAGCGTTCGCCGACCCCCTCGCCTCCCTGGTTGTTCAGCGAAGCTGGATCGTGACGGGCTCGTCCGGCGTGCCGGCGGGCTCGGTGGGCATGGCGGCCGCCATGTCGCGGATGTCCTGCGTGATCTTCATCGAGCAATACTTGGGGCCGCACATGCTGCAGAAATGGGCGCTCTTGAAGGTTTCCTGCGGCAGCGTCTGGTCGTGGTATTTCTTGGCCGTCTCGGGATCGAGCGCGAGGCGGAACTGCTCGTTCCAGTCGAAGGCAAACCGGGCCCGCGAGAGGGCGTCGTCGCGCACCCGCGCGTTCTTGCGGTGCCGCGCCAGGTCGGCCGCATGGGCTGCGATCTTGTAGGCGATCACGCCCTGCTTCACGTCCTCGGCGTCGGGCAGGCCGAGATGCTCCTTCGGCGTCACGTAGCAGAGCATCGCCGCGCCGCTCCAGCCGGCGAGCGCCGCGCCGATCGCGCTCGTGATGTGGTCGTAGCCGGGGGCGATGTCGGTGACGAGCGGCCCGAGCACGTAGAAGGGCGCCTCGTCGCACTCCTCCATCTGCCGCTTCACGTTCATGTCGATCTGGTCCATCGGCACGTGGCCGGGCCCCTCGACCATCACCTGGCAGCCCTTCGCCCAGGCCCGCCGCGTGAGCTCGCCGAGCACGTGCAGTTCGGCAAACTGCGCCTCGTCGCTCGCGTCGGCGATGCTGCCGGGCCGGAGGCCGTCGCCGAGGCTCCAGGTCACGTCGTACTGCCGGAAGATGTCGCAGAGCTCCTCGAAATGCGTGTAGAGCGGGTTTTGCTGGCGGTGGGTCATCATCCACCGGGCGATGAGCGAGCCGCCGCGGCTCACGATCCCGGTGATCCGGTGCATCGTGAGGTGGAGGTGCTCCTGGAGGAGACCGGCGTGGACGGTCATGTAGTCCACCCCCTGCTTGGCCTGCTTTTCACACATGTCGAGGAAGTGCTGCGGCTTCATGTCGTCGATGTCGCCGCCAAGTTCCTCGAGCATCTGGTAGATCGGCACCGTGCCGATCGGCACGGGCGAGGCGTCGATGATCGCCTGCCGGATCGTGTCGATATCCTTGCCCGTCGAGAGATCCATCACCGTGTCGGCGCCGTAGTGCACGGCCATGTGGAGCTTCTCGAGCTCCGTCTGCTCGTCGCTCGTGACGGCGGAGTTGCCGATGTTGGCGTTGATCTTCGTGAGGGCGGCGATGCCGATCGCCATCGGCTCGAGCCGCTTCGTGAGATGCACGGTGTTCGCCGGGATCACCATCCGCCCCCGGGCCACCTCGCTTCGGATCAGCTCCTCGGGCAGGTCCTCGCGATTCGCGACGAACTTCATTTCGGGCGTGATCCGGCCGGCACGCGCGGCTTCGAGCTGGGTCATGGGGGTCTCCTCAGGATGGCTGCGACGGGCCCGCCGCAGCCCTGAGAAGGTATCACACTCGGCGCGGCTGCGTCCAAGACGACGGGACAACGACGGCGGTCACGGCGGCAGCGGTGGACGTGCTCCACGCAACGACGGGCGCGGAGCGGGAAATGCCCTGTTCCACAGGAGCACGTCGGCCTCGAATCGAGCCAGCACCTGAAAGTTGGGGAGCATGCGCAGGAGTGCCGCCAGGCCGCATTGGCCTTCATAGAGTTCGAAGTCGCTGTATTCCGTGTGGATGTAGTGCGTCCGGGCCAACGTGCGGATCCCGCCACGGATGAGATCTTCCTCGGCGCCTTGAACATCGGCCCACAGGAAATCGATGGTTTCGATTCCCAATTCCTCCGTGACCGAGTCCAACGTCCTGATCTGCACCGCGTGGACTTCCGGAAACGTACACCACGGAAATCGCACGAGGTGACCCGTGGGTTTCCGAATCGATCCTGAGCAATCCCAATCCGGGGTGGATCGGCCACCCGACCTGGGATTCACACCGGCTGAGGAATAAAACTCGGCAACTCCATTGCGGGCACCGATGGCGACCTCGACGAGCACGGCCCTGGGGTCGGTCACGTTGCTCCGAAACTTCCGCTGCGCGCGCCGATCAGGCTCGAAGGCAATAATCCGTGCCCCTGGGAAAATCCGGAGAAATTGATTGGTGTGAGACCCGTCGTTGCACCCGACCTCGAGGATGACCGGCGCCTGCGTCTGGAGCAGCACCGGCAGGGCTGCGAGCCGCAAGGCGCCGGGAATCACAGGCGGGATTTCGACTGGCTCGCTGCTCGTCATTCCGTTCTCGCTTCACTCGCCGTGATCATGCATTCGATGGAGCCGGAGGCTTTCCGGGATGCCAGTGCCGACGCCCGCTACAGCGTCTTCAGGTATTCGAGCACGGCGGCCTTCTCAGCCTCGTCGAGCGCCGCAGGAAAATCATGGCCAGCCGCGCTCTTGCCCGGCTTCGTCGTGTCGAACCACGTCCGCCGCTCGGCACTCGGGAGCTTCGCCGGCGGAGCCGCGGACGCGGTGATCTCGAGGCCCACCCGGGCCTGGTCGTAGCCCGAGTGCGTGCGCTGCCAGGCAGTCGGCCGCTCGTCGGGATGGAGGACGTGCCACAGCGTGGGCACCGAGCCGTTGTGAAAATACGGTGCCGTCGCCCACACGCCGTCGAGGGGCGGGGCGACGTAGCCCGTCGGCGGCTCGCGATTTCGCAGGCTGGCAGTATCCCGGCCGTGGTTGCCGAACCAGCTCTCGTTGAGATCGCCTCGCTCCTTCAGCGTGAGCGAGTCGAACCGCACGCTATCGGTGCCGATCTCATTGAGCGCCACCATCCGCTCCGGGTAACTGCCCTCGGGGCCATACGTGCCGTGGCACGACGCGCAGTGGTTCGCGAACACCTCCCTGCCCCGCTCCGCAAGCGCCGTGTCGATCGCCCACGGCCAGCGCGGAGGCTCGAGCGACTCGATCCACTGCTCGATCCGGCGAAACTCGTCTTCCCACTCCGCGAACCTCTCCGGCCCGTTTTCCTTGACGAGCAAAAACTGCATCAGCATCCGATGCCCCTTGGGCGCAAAGCCGTCGGCATAGAGGCCCGATCGCTTGCGATAGTGCCACCAGGCCGGCGCGTCCATGTCGTGGTGCACAAGATCGAATCGCGGCGGCCGCTGGATGATGTTCAAGTCGGCATCGCGATGTCGCATCAAGGCCACGCCGAAGATCACCGCATTCGTCGTGCCATTCGTCGTGCCGAGCGGCAGGAGCAGCGAACCCATGTCCATGTGTCCAAACGGCTTCCGCTGCTTCACCTTCACCAGCCGCACTTCCTCCGTGAGCGTCTCCAACGCGTAATTGGAGTTGGGGAGCCCCGGAACAACCCGTCCCGCCACCTGCCCCTGATGGCAGGCGAGGCAGCTCATCGTCCACGAGCCGTCGGATCCGCGGACATATTGCAGCGAGCGAGACGGATCATCGGGATGCGGATCGAGCCCGTAACGTTCCATCGCCATCCGCCGCCGCTCCTCGGGCGAAGCCTGTTCAGCCTGGCTCCGGAGCGGCTCGGGCCACGTCGTCCAGAGGCCGTCGAACACCTCCTGGTCGAAGTCAGGCGGCAGGTAGGTGCGAGTGAGCAGGAGTTCGAGGCCGTCGGCGCCCCCCTCCGCAGCGTGTGCCGCCATGCCGATGAGCACCGTGGCAAGCGTTGCCACAACCCGAAGGTAAGCCCGCATCCGGACTGCGAGGTTCGAGGAACTCATGGCATACTTGGGGTTCGAACGGTTGGCTTGGTTGCCGACCTCGCAGTATAGGCCCGCCCCTCGCCCCGGCCGACCGCCCCGCCGTGCATTGATGGTCACCGCCAATCCCCTCCTGATCCCCGAACTGCGCGTGATGCTCGCCGAGGGCGACACCGCAGGCCTGCGCGAGGTGGCGGCGGAACTGCATCCGGCCACGGTGGCTGAGTTTTCCGAGGGGCTCGACGACCGCGAACTCTGGCAGCTCCTCGACGCCGTGCCCGTCGAGCGGCAGGCGGAAATCTTCCCCTACTATCCGATGCCGCGTCAGGTGGAGCTCGTGAGGGCGGCCGACCGCCCCCACCTCGGCCAACTCCTGGAATGGATGGCGGCCGACAACCGCGACGACCTGCTCCGCGAACTCGATCCCGAGTTCGTCGACGAGATCCTGCCGCTCGTGGCCAAGGCCGAGCGGCACGACATCCGCATGCTCCTCTCCTGCCCCGAGGACTCGGCCGGGGCGCTGATGACCACGGAGTACGCCTCCCTCCCGGCCGACATCACGGCCGGCGAGGCGGTGACCCGCCTCCGCACCCAGGCCCCCAACAGCGAGTCGATCTACTACATCTATGTGCTCGACGCCGAACGCCATCTCGTGGGCTTCGTCTCGCTGCGCGACCTGATTCTCGCGAAGCCCACGGCCCTCGTCTCGGACCTCATGCAGCGCGACCCGATCAGCGTGCGTGTGGAGGAGCCCCGGGAGCAGGTTGTGGAGAAACTCGCCCGGTTCGACTTCATCGCGATTCCTGTCGTGGACGAGAAGAACCGGCTCGTGGGCATCGTCACCCACGACGACGTGCTCGACGCCGTCCGCCAGGACGCGACCGACGACGCCCAGCGGATCGCCGCCATCACGCCGCTCGGTGAGAGCTACCTCGAGGCCGCCCTCGTCACCATGACGTGGAAACGCGGCGTGTGGCTCACGATCCTGTTCGCCACGGCGGCCGTCACGGCGATGGTGATGGCCCGCGCCCCGCTCACCCACGCCTGGCTCATCGCCTTCATCCCGCTCGTGATCGCCAGCGGTGGCAACTCGGGCAACCAGTCGGCCACGCTCGTGATCACGGCCCTCTCCTCGGGCGACTGCAAACTCTCCGACTGGCGCAAAATCCTCAAGCGTGAGTTCGCCCTCGGCCTCCTCTTGGGCACGCTCCTCGCCATCCCGGGCTATCTCCTCGCCCTTGTCTACGCCCCCACGCCGCTCCAGGCGCTCGTGATCCCGCTCACCGTGCTCGGCGTCGTGATGCTCGGCACGCTCGTGGGCTCGGTGCTCCCGCTCCTCTTCCGCTCGATTGGCCTCGACCCTGCGCTGATGAGCAACCCCTTCGTATCGGCAATCGTCGACATCGTGGGCATCGTTCTCTACACGACGATCGCCCTCTTTGTCCTCGACTGACCCTACACGCCGTAGGACAGGCTTCAGCCTGTCATGCTTCAAGGATCGCGCCGGCTTCGGGCTCCCCATATCCCGTCGCCGGACGTTCGCCTTCGCCCTCCAGGCTCCGGCTCACTCGGATTTGCCTGCGCTGCGCCATCCATGGCTCCGCTGGTCAAATACGCCGGCTCCCGGGACACGGGGAGCCCGAAGCCTCCTCAACTGAAACGGGGAGGTGGCGGAGACGGTCGGTGCGATGCGGAAGAGCCGACGGGCAGATACGCGGCTTACTCCAAGCGCACCATCACAGTTGAGACGGGACTAGCGATCGCCCTCGGCGATGGAGCAGCGTACCGCCGGCTCCGACGCCGGCTTGGGCGAGATAAACTGGAACTACACAGGCGACACGCCTGTCCTACGCGCGCATGATCAGCGCACGCGTGGTGATCAACTCGCGGGCGATGCCGGCGGCGAGGTCGACCGGGTCGGCGCCGGGGAGTACCGGCCAGGTGTACGTTTCGACTTCCAGGTGTGGGGCGTAGTCGAGCGCCCCGATCGCGGCCAGGGCCCGCACAAGTTCGCCGCGGGTCGTGTGCAGGGGCCCGATGCGCTCGGCGTCCACCGGCACGTGGTAGTGGATCCGCCATGGGCTGCGGGCGTGCCACGCGGGGTCGGCGATCAGTTCCCTGGTGAGATCGACGGCGTGGTGCAGCGTGCCGCCGGCGTCGCGAGCGAAGGTCTGGTGGAGATAGCGGGGCTCCACGTAGGCGAGGAGTGCGTCGCGTTGGGCTGCTTCGGTCGGATCGCTGGCCTCGATCGCACAACTGATCTGCACCTTGTTGATACGAATGCCCGCTGCTGCCAGCGTGGCGATGGCCGTGGCCGCGTCCTCGAACTCGACCGCCTGATGGCACACGTCGTAGCACACGCCGAGATGGCGGTGGGCGAGCGGTTCGATGCCCAGCGCCCGGGCACGGGCGAACACCTTCTCGAAGAACGCGATCGTCTCGGACGTCGT
>Ga0075471_10000196_pt1 | contig 33139 bp, 24 predicted proteins | sample DEB19_08_DNA_2_FD_74787 | JGI IMG/M metagenome (GOLD analysis project Ga0075471, IMG submission 74787) | Aqueous microbial communities from the Delaware River and Bay under freshwater to marine salinity gradient to study organic matter... | ecosystem: Environmental > Aquatic > Marine > Coastal ...
GCGGCGTGAATGAAGCGGGGCTGCGACTCTATAATCTGGCCGACGACATCGGTGAGACGAAAGACGTGGCCGCGCAGCATCCCGATGTGGTCAAGCGATTGCGCGCCGTGGCGGAAAAACAACGAAAGACATTTTGCAACGATTCGTCCACCGGCCCGGGAGTCCGCCCGCCCGGCCGGGTGGTCAAACCTGAATATCTCGTGACCGTTCCGCCGGATTTTCTTCCGCCGAAATGGATCAAGGACAACTATCGGAGGCTCTTCCCGCAACTGTCGGGCAACTGATTTATTCATGGGTAACACATTCAAGAACATCACCAGCATTCGTTACGAAGGACCGGCATCCAAGAACCCGCTCGCCTTCAAACATTACAACGCCGACGAAGTCGTCGAAGGCAAGACGATGCGCGATCATCTGCGCTTCGCGGTCGTGTATTGGCACACCTTCCGGGGCACGGGCGGCGACCCGTTCGGCGCGGGCACGATGCAGCGCCCGTGGGACGACGGCTCGAACTCGGTTGCCAACGCGCAAAAGCGCGTGCGCGTGGCGTTTGAGTTCATGGAGAAGCTCGGCGCGCCTTATTACTGCTGGCATGACCGTGATGTCGCTCCCGAGGGCCGCAACCTGCGCGAGACCAACCAGATTTTTGATGCCGTCGCCAAGGTGCTGAAGGAGGAGCAGAAGCGCACCGGCATCAAGCTGCTCTGGGGCACGGCCAATGCCTTCTCCAACCCCCGCTACATGCATGGCGCCGGCACCAGCTGCAACGCCGATGTGTTCGCGTTTGCGGCGTCACAGATCAAGAAGGCCATGGAAGTGACGCACGAACTCGGCGGCGAGGGCTACACGTTCTGGGGCGGCCGCGAAGGCTACATGACGCTCCTCAACACCGACATGAAGCGCGAACTGAATCATCTGGCGGCGCTGTTGCGCATGGCGGTGGATTACAAGAAAAAGATCGGGTTCAAAGGCCAGTTCTACATCGAGCCCAAGCCGAAAGAGCCGACCAAGCATCAATACGACTCCGACGCCGCCGCGTGCCTGAACTTCCTGCGCGAATACGATCTGCTGCCGCACTTCAAGCTGAACATCGAGACCAACCACGCCACGCTCGCGGGTCACACGATGCAGCACGAACTCGAAGTCGCAGGTGCGGCCAATGCCCTGGGTTCGATCGACGCCAACACCGGCGATGAGTTGCTCGGCTGGGACACCGACCAGTTCCCGACGAATATTTATCTCACGACCTACACGATGCTCTCCGTGCTGAAATACGGTGGCTTCAAGACGGGCGGCGTGAACTTCGACGCGAAGGTGCGCCGCGAGAGTTTCGAGCCGATCGATCTTTTCCACGCGCACATCGGCGGCATGGATGCCTTTGCGCGCGGCCTCAAGATCGCTGCGGCCATCCGCAAGGACGGCCGCCTCGGTGAGTTCGTGAAGGGCCGCTACGCCTCGTGGGACAGCGGTATTGGCGCGAAGATCGAGTCGGGCAGGGTGGGTTTCAAGGAACTTGAGGCTTATATGCTCAAGAAGGGTGATGCGGACGCTAACGCCAGCGGCCGCCAGGAGTATCTCGAAAACCTCATCAACGAGTTCATCTGAACGGGTGTCCGTCAGGGTGGTTCTGTAAGGAATCTGCAGGTCAGGACACGGTCTGAACACTACAGCAAGGTGGCCTTATCGCTTGAATGGTTTGCGGAATGCGAGACGGCTGGCATTAGTCGCGTAAAGTCAGCTTCATTCAATACGCGCACACCCAGCTCCCTTGCCTTGTCCAGCTTCGAGCCTGCACTTTCCCCGGCGATGACGAAGTCAGTTTTCTTGCTGACGGAACCACTCACCGTGCCCCCGGCTTGACGGATCAATTCAGCGGCGGCTTCCCGGGTCAGGGAACTCAGCGTGCCCGTGAGCACGCACGTTTTGCCCGCGAATGGACCGGCTTGCGTTGAGGTCGGAGCAGGGGAGGCGACGGTCTCAGGCCTGACCTTCAGTTCGCGGCTCCGTCTGAGCGTGTTGCGGCCCGTGGTTGAGGCGAAGTAGTTCAGCACGCTGGCAGCGGCTACAGGGCCAACCTCCTTCATCTGCGCCTTCAAGCCGCCAGAGGCTAGCCGCGCTTCAATTTCGGCGATCTCGGCTTTGAGTTCCTCATCACGCCGGGTGCGGCGTGCTTTGTCGGATTCGTTTCTGGGCGGATTCTTCCGCGACCGCGGGCTGATCTCCTGGCGCTCGGCTTCCTTGGCGCCGAGGTCACGGATATCACGCAACACGGCGGAGTCCGCGAGGCCTTCAAGCGATTCGTGAGCCTGCGCGAGTTGATAGGCGGTGGCTTCTCCCACATCACTGATCGCCAGCGCATGAATCCAGCGGTGGAGCGGGGCGGTCTTGGCGCGCTCGAGGGCTTCGATGACCTTGGTCGCATTCTTTTCGCCGAAGGTGCGCGGCTCGTCGTCGGTGCCGAGGTTCAGCTTGCCGAGCTTTTCCACGTTGAGGTCAAACAAGTCGAGCGGATCTTTGACCCAGCCGCATTCCACGAGTTTCTCGGCGACGATGCCGCCGAGCGATTCGATGTCGAGTGCCTTGCGCGCGGCGAAGTATTCCACGCGTCGCATCAGCTGCGCCGGACAGCCCGCCACATTCTGGCAGCGCCAGGCCACTTCGTCGGCATCACCTGCCGCGGCTTTCTCCTTGCTTATCGGCCCGCCGCATGCCGGGCATTTGCCGCCGACATGCGCAACCAGGTCAAACTCCTTTGCGCCGGGCGGGCGTTTGGTCTTCACCACCTCAAACACCTCGGGGATCACCATGCCGGCCTTGCGGATGACCACGGTGTCGCCGATGCGGATGTCTTTGCGGCGGATCTCATCCTCGTTGTGCAATGTGGCGCGCGCGACCGTTGAGCCTTGGACGAATACGGGCACAAGCTCGGCCACGGGCGTCAGCGCGCCGGTGCGACCGACTTGCACCGTGATGGCCGTGAGCAGGGTTTCGGCCGGTGTGATCCACGGCACCGGTTTGTGCACGATGGCGTAACCCGGCGCCCGTGAACGACCTGGAATGCGCGCCCAGTCGGCGAGGGCGTTGACCTTGATGACAATCCCGTCAATTTCGTAGGGCACCTTGCGGCGCAAATCCCTATCCTCGTCGTAATCGGCGACGATGTGCTCGCGATAAACACCCAAGACTTCCTCGATGCCGTCGCAGACCCACCACTGGGATTGCGTGGGCAGCCCGAACGCCTTCAATGCGTCCAGCATTTCCGAGTGTTTCCTGAACTGGATGCCCTCGCTGGCCCCCAGCGCATAGAACACGGCGCGGATCGGGCGCTTCGCCACGTCGGCGGGATTCTTCTGCTTGAGCATGCCGGCGGTGGTGTTGCGTGCGTTGGGGAAAGTCTTCTCGCCCTCGGCGGCCAGCCGAGCGTTCAGTGCGTCAAAATCTTCGAGGGTGATGAACGCTTCGCCTCGCACCTCCAGCAGGGCGGGCGGTTTCCCCTTCAACTCAAGCGGAATGGACCGAACCGTTTTCAGGTTGGCCGTGATGTCGTCGCCGAATTGGCCATCCCCGCGTGTGACGCCGAGAGCAAACTGCCCGTTGCGGTAATGCACACTTAACGAAACACCATCCACCTTGGGTTCGATGATGTATTCAATGCGGTCGCGCCCAAGCTGCTTGCGCAGGGTGGCATCGAAGGCGAGGAGTTCTTTGAGTGTGTTTTCGTCTTGGGCGCGACTGCGTTTCTCGCGGTCAGGCTCCTGCTCCTTCGTGGGGCTGTCATCCGCCTGCACCTTGTCCAACGACAGCATCGGCACAAGGTGCTTCACGCGCTCGAATCCTTCCGCCGGGGCGCCGCCCACACGTTGGGTGGGAGAGATGGGTGTGATCAACTCGGGAAACTGCTGCTCCAGCTCCTGCAACGCGCGGTAGAGCTGGTCGTATTCCCGGTCGCTCACGCTGGGCGTCGCGAGCACGTAGTAGGCGTGGTCGTGTCTGCGGATTTCCTCAGCTAGTTGCGCGTGCCGTGCGCGAGCAGCGTCCAGTGTCATGCCTCCATTTTGCCCCAATCCCAACCAAAATACAGCCTCATAGATGTGCGTTGAAATCTTCGCGATGGATTTCGGCTTGGCGCCCTGCGGGCTGTTTTGGTGTGCCCGCCTGCGCGTCCAACTCGGCCTGGAGCTTTTCCGCCTCGCGCAGCAATTTCGCGGGTTTCTTACCGAAGGCGCGTCAGGCCATATTCGACGCCCGGCGGGATTTTGGGTTAACACCACGCGCTCGAAGATTCCCGAGCGCTCGAAATGCTTCAGTCGGTCAGCCCGGGCTTTACGCGTTGATGCCTTCGACGTGATGCTCCGATGCGCCGGGGCGCAATTCATCCAGTCGTGTGATTTGTCATGCTTGGCCACCGTGAGTGAAACGGGCTGGCCGTATATGCAGCATCGCGGCGGCATGCCCGGCTTTTTGCCCGTCGTCAGCCCCACGTAGCGCGCGTTTGCTGACTAAAGGGGTAATCGTTAAATGCTCTCAGCCGGGAACCCGGCGGCGAACGGGAGCGTATGCCTGTTCCTCATGCATGGCCCGCAGCGCCCGCGTTGTGGACGCCCGCAAGCAGCCTGAGTTCGTCGCGCAGTCAACTGAGCCGGAGATGCCCGGCATCGTGGAATGCATCTTCCCCATCGAGGTGGTCTCCTATGATTGAAACTGTCCAAAATACACCACGCCGCGCTACACCGGCACCGAAGTCGAGCAGGCGGTTGCACCCTTGCGGGCGCGCATCGCAGAACGAGAAGCCCGGCTCAAAGCCAAGGCCTGCAATGAATCCACGTCCGCCAGAAAGTCCAAGCTGCCGAAAATGCCTGGAACGCGCGCGATTCCGCGCGGTTCGATACGAATACCACCACGACGGCTCCGGTCGGTGGTATCGCGCCCAGGGCAACGAGAACTGGGGGTTCGACGAACTCGGCTGCATGAAACAACGCTATGCGAGCATCAGGGACCAGCTTCTCAAAGAGGGTGAGCGCAAGTTCCGCTGGGAGCTGAAATCTTGAGCCTTTGGCACAAGCCTTCCCCCCTGCCGTGCGTCTGCCCGGATCTTCTTGGTTGGACGCGTCAGCTCACCTTCAGCCGCCCAGATTCTGCTCTAGGCACTCGATCACCTCATGGAGATCAACTGGCTTGGCCAGAAAGGGCAGCCCTCCGATCTTGCCATGATGTGTCTTCACCTCGTCTTTGGTGGCGGCCGCCGTCAAGAATACGACCGGGACATGTTTCAGGGCCGGACTTGCCTGAAAATCGCTGGCGAGTTCACTCCCGTCTTTTCCGGGCATCAAGACATCGAGCATGATCAGATCAGGATGAAATGATATGGCCGCGGTGAGTGCATGGTGCGGCGAGTTCTCCGTCATGACCTCGAATTTGCCGGTCCTTTCCAGGTTTAGTTTGAGCATCCGGGTGATGCTGGCTTCGTCGTCAACGACTAGAATGCGCTTTTTTGGCTTATCCATAGGTGTCTCCTTTCAGGTTTTGAGCACGACCGTAACGATGGCTCCCGTTCCGTCCGGGGCGTTCTTGATCTCAATGGCTCCGCCATGCAGTTCGATGATCTTCCGCGCGACCGAGAGCCCCAGACCGGTGCCGACGCCGATTGGCTTGGTCGTGAAGAATGGGTCGAAAACTCTCAGCAACGCCTCTTCGGTCAAGCCTTCCCCGGTGTCCGCCACCTCAACTACGACCAACTTTTCGTCGCCTCTGCAATTTCCGAAGAGCATTTGTTGCCGTGTTGTTTCGCTCATCGCGAGCAACCGGGTCCGCACCGTCAATGTGCCGCCGTGAGGCATCGCTTGGATGCTGTTGATGAAGACGTTCAGGAATACCTGTTCCAGTTTGGGTGGATCTATCGGCAACAGCGGAAGGTCCGGCGCCAGCTCCAGCCGCGCGGTGATCCGGCTGGTGATCAGCGTGCTTTTGGCCAGGTGCAGGGCCCGTTCAAGCAGGCCGTTCACATCAGCCATGACCCATTGGAATTCCGTGTTGGCTGAGAGCGTCAGTAATTCACGGATGATGGTGTTGGCGCGCTTGACCGCTTCGCGCATGTCCGCCAGCACGCCGCCCAGCTCCTGGTCCGGCTGCGTCAGCCGGTCGGTCAGGTAGTCCACGCCCATCAGCATGGTCTGGAGCGGATTCTTCACTTCGTGCGCAACCCCCGCGGCGAGGGTGCCGACTGATTCCAGTTTGGCCGCCTGGATCAGCTGCAACTGTGTTCGTTCCAGTTCTTTGTGGGAGGCTTTCAACTGGCGCACCATGGTCTTGAGGATTTTGCCCCGGCGGGCGAGGCGGGTATTCGCCAGCTTCAGTGCTTGGGCCTCCATTTTTCGCTGGGTGATGTCACGACCGATGCCCACCAGGCCGGAGACCTGGCCTGCCGCGTTCCTAAGGGGCACCTTGGTGGTTAGGAACCAGTATTCCCGCCCGGCCCGGTCGCGGACAGGCTCCTCGCAATCATGGACCGGCTGGCCCGTGCGGAAGAGTCCTTCCTCCTCCGCGCATGAGCGGGCGGCCTGTTCAGGCGGGAAAAAATCCTGTTCCGTTTTGCCGAGCACTTCCTGCGGCGTTGCCGCGCCCAGCAAGTGCATGTGCGCGGGGTTGTTGAGCACGAAGCGGCTTTCCGTGTCTTTCACGAAAATGCATACCGGCAGGTTGTCCACGAGGGTGCGCAGAAGGTGGCGTTCCGTTTCAAGTTTGGCATCGGAATTTTTCTGCTCCAGGAATTGCCCGAGGTTAACACCAAGGGTGCCCAGGGTGGCCAACATTCGTTCATCGATCTCCTGTAGTTCGCGGCTGTAGATCTCCACCACCCCGGCAATCGCGTGATTGATGCGGATCAGAAACGCGCAGCCGCAGTGGAGTCCGGCGTGGGCGGGCGGGTAGTTGCGGGTGAGCGCCGGCTCGGTGGAAATATCCGCGCGCCAGACCGCCTCATCAGTTTTGGCGGCGCGGCCCGCCAGCCCCTCGTTCATGGATTGCGACATCCCGACCAGTGGGGGTTCAAAGTCCGCCTCGCGCAATGGGGCCCGCCACACGCCGTATTCCCGTACTAGACGTCCTGCTTCGCATCGCCAATAGACCGCATGATGCCAGAGCAGTTTCCGGCAAAGCTGGGCGAGCACTTTGGGCATGGTCTCCGCCCAACTGCCGCGTTCCGAAAGTTCCAACGCCACGGCATATTGCGCTGCCAGGAGCAGTTCCACCTGTTTGCGGACGGTGATGTCCGAGATCAGCCCGTCATAAGCTACAAGGCGCCCTGCGGGATCGTGATGCGGGATGGTTGTGTTGCGGATCCAGCGCACCCTGCCTTGCTTATGGTTGATGCGGTGCTCAAGTGGCTGCGGCGTTTCGCCTTTGAGGATGAGTTCGGCTTGAGCCACGACAGCCGCCCGGTCGTCTTCGTGGATCACCCGATACCAGAGATAAGGGTCAGCAGTGAATTCAGCGGAGGAATAGCCGGTGACGGCCTGGCATCCCGGCCCATGAATGGTTGCGCTGGCACAGCCAGCATCCACTTTGACGGTGTAAATGTAATCGGTCGTCGCTGCCAGCAGGCGGCGATAACGAAGTTCGCTTTCGTCCCGCGCCAGCTCGGCCTGTTGCCGCTCGATCATGGAGATTTCAGTTTTCATGCTGCCTCCGTCAGGGCGCATCGGCGGGCGGGATTACTGCGGGTGGATCCGGCAGAGGCTCGGAACTTGGCCTGGGGTGGCGATGGCTGATACAGCAGTCCATCGACTTCCCCGTGGGGGTCTTGCTCCCAAACCATGCGATTGTGATTCGGCGAATCGGGGTGTGGCGTTTGGGCAGTAGGCGATTGCTGGAGTTGGGAACATCTGCCCCAGATGCTTGGTTTCCATGGTTCTCTTTGCCCATACCGTAACCTCCAGTCTCGGCAACGAGTGGAAGAGCTGACCCGTTGCCGTAAAGGTATCAGCATCCCTGCCATTCGGCAATCGATGGGCCTGGTGCGGCCCCGCTGAAAGGCGGGCTTAAGCATCGTTTAGCATGGCGTCACCCGGTCATCCTGTAAGAGCTCGCACCAGATGAGTCTTGGTCCCCAGCCACGCCTAAACTCCTCAGCTTAACCTCACTATCCTGTGGAGCGCCCCGTGACTTTACCAAAGCAAGACATGAAAGCCCGCCTGCAGTGTTCCGAGGGCATCACGCGCTCTGTTGTTCCGCCTGACAACCACGGTTACCTCCGCCTCGGCGTAACGCCCGGGGATCTGCAAAGCCGGGATCAAGGTTTCCGGTGCGCCAGCCGCACGAACCGCATGATGTGCCTGGCAAGAATCAACGGGACGATGAAAGTTGGGAGTAGGCTCGAGGGCAGCTGTAGTAACGCACTTATCAAATCCGGATCGGCAATGGCCAAGGGTGTGGTTGTTGCCACGACGAACAGAATGTCCACTCGCCCGAGAATGTTGCGCGTGAAGTGGGCGCGCTTCTGCATTGATCGTCACTACCCCGAGCGCGAGCGTCGCCAACGCGATGTCGCCCAGCAGCCCGGCCCGGCGAATGCCCAAGGAAGTTCGCGGCGGGCGTGCAGCAAAAGAAAATAGAAGACGACGAACGATTCAGCTTAAAGGGTGAGCACTGTTTGACGGGCTTGCGGTGACGAAACCAAAACAAGTTCCCGTGTGGCTTACAGTCTGCCCACGTTGCGCGAGGGTTATGCCTTGGACTTGTGGGTGCTCTTGCATGGGGACGGCCATCAGGAAGGCGTGGCCGTGGGCTACGCCCGGCTGGGGCTCAAGCCCTGTCACCGTCCCTTGATTTGCTGGACTGGCCGAGGCGAAGCTGGTCGCCAACCACTGGCTGCGTTCGGGCAACACGGCGTGTGTGAACGGCGCGGCGGAGTTCCTGCGCCAGACCGTGCAATCATTGCCCACCCATCCGCGCCTCGGCTTGGTGCGCGCGGACTCCGGCTTCGGCGATACCAGCGTGCAGGACACCTGTGAACAGGTGGGTTTGAAGTTCATTTTTGTGGCGAGGCTGACCCAGAAGGTGCAGTCGCTCTGCCGCCACAACGACGCGGCGTGGCAGGCCGCGGAAGTGCCGGGGCTCTGGCGGTGCAGGAGGTGGAAATGGACCGCCCGGGGCGACGCCTGATCGCGATCTGGCAGCGGGTGAAAGATCGGCCGCAGGCGGGCGGCAAGACGTTGCTGGAATTGGAAGGCTGCCGGTTTCAAGCACTGGTGACCAACCTGCCGATGGGTGTGGATGCGCTGACGGCGTGGCGGCGCTACAACGGGCGGTCGGACTTGGAAAACCGGATCAGGGAACTGGGCGAGCAGTTCGGGATCAAACGGCTGTGCGTGGACAGCTTCTCGGGCACGGAGGCGTTGCATCATCTGGCCATCGCCGCCTACAACCTGTGCGTGCTGTTGCAACGGCGGCTGGGGCAGTTGGAGAAATGCGAATTGAACACGCTGCGTTGGCGGCTGTCTGGCCGGGCGGCGGTTTGGAGTCGAGCCGGAGGCAAACCCACGCTCAAGTTGGTCGTGCGCGGAGCTGCCAATCGCAACTGGTGGCGGGAAATCTTGAGCAAACCGAACGCACCACCCAACTGCCATGCAGTTGCCTCACTCCAAGCATGAACACAAAAATTACACCGAATATGCACACTCAACTGCATCGTTCCGGCTCGGAAACGTCACGCCTCCAGTCCCCATAGCGGGGACAGCGGAGTAAGGATTTTAAGTCGTTGGAATTCAACGTCGCAAAGCCTTGGCTACCGCCTCAGTTCTGGATCGGACCTGAAGTTTTTCGTAAATCCGCCGGATGTAGGTGCGCACCGTTTCAAAGCTTATACCTAATTTATCGGCGATTTCCTTGTACATGAAGCCCTGGGAGAGCAAATTCAGCACTTCCTTTTCGCGCTCAGCAAGGTTTTCGGTGGCTTGGGTGGAGGAACCCTTGCTTTGGAACGAATGCACCACCTTGCGGGCAATATGCGCCGTCATGGGCGACCCCCCTTCCATCACCTCTTGAATGGCCTTGAGAATCTCGGCGCTCTTGGAGCGCTTCAGCAGATACCCTGAGGCACCAGCTTCCAAGGAGCCGAAGATGTTGTCCGTATCTTCGTAGGCGGTGAGCATCACCACCAGCGTCGCGGGCAGCATCTGTTTCAACTTGCGAGCACACTCCACGCCGTTCATGCCGGGCAGGTTGATGTCCATGAGTACGACCTGCGGTTCATCCTTGGGCAGGCCGGTGAGGGCGGATTCAGCATCGCCATATTGGCCAACACACTCATGACCAGGAGCGCGATTGATGACGCGCGCGAGTGTGGCGCGTAAGTCGGAATTGTCTTCTACGATGGCTACAGTGACGGGCATGGCTCAAAAGTCTGGCAGCGGAGCAGTCAATTTGACCCGGGTGCCCTTCGGCGATGCAGGCTCGATGCTGAAGCTGCCACCCGCATCCTCCATCCGGCGACGCATATTCCGCAATCCATTTCTGCCGCGCTGCTCTGCTGTCTCCGTGCCTGCGGGGCCGCGACCGTCGTCAGCAATCTCCACCACGAACTGATGCGGCTCCACGGCAACGCACAGATTCACCGAAGTTGCGCCTGCGTGTTTGGCAACATTGTTCAAAGCCTCCTTCGCCACGAGGAAAATGCCGTGGCGCGCGTCGGGTGCGATGGGCCGCGTGGCTACGTAGGCAGGGACATCCAAGCGACAACGCACGCCAGCGGTCGTCAAAAATTCCTGCGCATATTTGCACAGATAATTCACCAGTCCCTCTAGCGTGTCGTTGCAGGGATTCGCGGCCCAGACGATTTCATCCAAGGCGTGCGCGGTCTCGGCGGCCGTGCGGGAGATCTGCCGCGCGTGCGCTTCCACTTCAGCAGGTTCGTCCTTGTCGGTCTCCACGAGTTCGCCAAGCAACGAGACGCGGGTGAGGTTGGCGCCGAGTTGATCGTGCAAGTCGCGGGCGATGCGGGCACGTTCGCGTTCCAACGCCTCCTTTTGCCTCAGCGCGGCCACTTGCCGTTGGAGCTTCTGTGTCGAGAACCAATAAACAATGCCCACGATGATGCCGAGCAGCAGCAATCCGCTGCCCGTCAGGAACCACCACTCGCGCCAGAACGGCGGCAGCACGCGCACGTTGATCGATTTGACGACGTTGTTCCAGACGCCGTCTTCATTCGCGGCAACCACGTGAAAGCGATATTCGCCCGGGGGCATTCGACTGTACGAAGCGATGCGACTGTCGTTTGGCTGCGAGAGCGAACTCTCCAAGCCTTCCATTTGATAGCGAAAATCTGTCCACTGTGGCGCCGCCAAGTTCAAGCCGGCGAAATGAATCTCCAGCCGTTCCGCGGCGGCCTTGACCACGATCTCCGGCGGCAACTCGGCGCGCAGGCCGTTGGTGAGTTGTGGCGTTCCATCAATGAATACGGCTTCGATCATCACCGGCGGCGGATTCGTGTTGTGCTGAAGCTCCGCCAGGTCGATCGTCACCAGTCCGCCGATCGTGGGAAACCATAATTCTCCCGCGCGTGATTTGATCGCGGCTGGCTGTGAGCCCGAAGTGCATTCGCCCGAGGGCAGGCCGTCGCTTTCATCATAGGAGCGGCACACGATCGCCTCCGTGCGGCCCACGGCAAAGTCGTTCAACGATTGCTTCGGCAGCCGCATCAATCCGAGATTGGAGCCGACCCACAAGCAGCCCTCACCGTCGTCAAGCAGGTAGGAGATGCTGTCGCTCACCAAACCTTCGCGCGAAGTGAACCGTGTCCACCGTCCGTCTTTGAACTGCGCGAGTCCGCTGCCGGTGCCAGCCCACAGCGTGCCGTTGGTCTCGGCGAGCAAACATGTCACCGTGTCGCTGGGAAGTCCGCCCGCCGACATGCGAAACACCCTCACCCCGTTTTCATGTATCTGGTTTAAGCCGCCATTCGCCGTGCCGACCCAGATGTTTGTCGCCCGGTCTTCCGCGATGGATAACACATTTGGTGATGACAGACCGTTCTCTGCGGTGAACAAGCGCCATGCCTGGCGGTTCCAGAGAATCAAGCCGTTCGGCGTGCCAAACCAATAATTGCCCGCCCGGTCTTGATGCATCGCCCGGATTTCCTGGCCGAGAGTTTCGGGAAGCGCAATGAACTTTCCATCCTGAAACACATGCAAGGCACCCGGTACGCGTGTGCTGACCCAGACATTGCTGGCCGAATCCGCCATCACGGCCAAAATGTTGGGGCTGATCAAGCCATCCTCCGGACGGATGCCACTGTCCTCATCCCAGCCGAACACGCGCTGGCCCTCGTTGCCTGCCCGCAGCACGCCGGTGCTTGTGAACCCTACCCAAAGCGTTCCGTCCGGGCCTTCCGCCGCGGACTGCACCACACCAGACGTCCCCGGCGCAACGCCGCCGATGCGTTGCTTCACGCGATTCAGGCCCCCGCCATCCGTGCCCACCCAGAGATCGCCTTCCCGATCCACGCACACGGACAACACGCCGGGATGCGACAAGCCATTCGCCGGTGAAATGTGAGTGGCGTTTCCTTCTTCATCGAACCAATACACCCCATCATTCAACACGCCGACGATCAGGTTGCCGTCGTGATCCTCGCAGGCCGAGGTCACGCGCACATTCGGCGCGTTCGTCCACGGATAGAAACCCAGGGTGCCTTCCCGTTGGGTTCCTTGCCACTTTTCAATCCGGTTATCCGCCAGCCGCCAGTAGCCGCCTTGCTTGCTGGCGAGCAGAAAATCGAGCCGGCCCGCGATCACCTGCGGGGCGATCTGATTCGACGGACAATTCACACCAAAACCGATTTGGCCCGACTCGGAGCTCACCCAAATGGGGCCGCCGCGCTCGGCAATCGCCGTGGGCATCACGCCGGAGGTGACTTCGCGCTGATTCACCAGCTGCACCTCACCCGCGAAGTATCGCCATAACTGGCCGTCGGCACGATAAAGCCAGACCGAACCGTCCGCGTCTTCGCAGGCTGACATTAATCGGCTATCGCCTGGGCCGCGTTGCATCGGCAAGGTATCCACTTGTCCGCTGCGCACCAGTGCGATGCCGCCATCTCCCGTGCCGACCCACAACCAACCCCGACTGTCCTCGAACAAGTGAACGATTACATCGTTGCCCAGTCCGGGTGTGTTGCTTTGGTTGAACAAAGTGAAATGTATTCCATCGAAGCGGACCAATCCCCTGAAAGTTCCCAACCACAGATATCCGTCACGCGTTTGCAGGACGGAGATGACCGCGCGCGACGGCAGTTTTTCGCGGGGCGACCGCGAACTGACACCCAGCACATCTATGATGTAACGCGAGGCTGCGCTGGCGTCTGTTGCTCCGACGGGCAGCGCAAGGCAACAGCCCATTAGGGCGAGTAGGAGTGATGCCTTGCGCGGGAACATGCTGCCGCATAGATTGCCGCGCCACCCATCCGGACGCAAGCGCCTGGGCTGCCATCTCGGAACTCAAAACCCGAAACTCGCTCAATTCTCCCCGTGCGGCGACGTAAGCTTCGCGTTTTTGTTTTTGGCGCGTTGCTCGGCGAAGAACGTGAGCAGCAGTTCGCGACATTCCTTTTCCCGGACCCCATGCGTGATGTCGCATTGATGATTCAGACCCGGAAATTGCAGAAGGTTCAACGCGCTTCCCGCCGCGCCGCCCTTGGCATCACTCGCGCCAAACACCACGCGTCCGAAGCGCACATGCACAATGGCTCCCGCGCACATCGGGCAAGGCTCCTTGGTGACGTAAAGCGTACAATCGTTCAGCCGCCAGTCACCCACGGCTTCCTCCGCCGCCGTGATGACCAGCATCTCGGCGTGGGCTGTGGCGTCCTTGAGCAACTCCACCTGATTGAACGCCCGCGCAATGATGCGTCCCTCCCGGACGACCACCGCACCCACCGGCACTTCTTCGGCTTCGTAAGCCTTCAGGGCCTGGCGCAGGGCCTCGCCCATGAAGTGATCATCGCTATGCAGGTCCATGATTGGCTCGTCCATTTCTGATGATTGTAGAACCCAGCGCGAGGAGGCTCACGATGAAAATTCAACGCCAAAGTCCTCAAGGCCGGATCGGGATGGATTGCTCCACTGACCAGGCATTGCTGCCATCGGGATGACAACGACAGTGCGCCGCGAAGAATCCGCCGCGATGTTGCCAGAACAATGGCCAGATGGATTCGAGGTCGGTTTGCGGGATGCGAAGACCGGACAGTGCGGCGCGCGGGAAGAATGCAAAGCGACCCTCCTTCATTGGCGGTGGCACTTGGGAGAGCCGTGGTTTCACCTCGAACAGAAACATCAGCCAATGAGCCGCGTCTTGGTAGCCATGTTCGCTGGTGATGCCGGTGAGATGCAGGTCCTGCGGCGAAAGGCTCAGCCCAATCTCTTCGTGTGCTTCGCGACACGCGCAGGCATAAGGCGATTCACCGATGTCCGTCTTCAGCTTGCCGCCGGGCGGACTCCAGAATCCGCGGTTCGGTTCCTGCGCGCGCTCCAGCAAAAGGATTTCGTCCCGCTCATCAAAGCAATAGAGCAGCGCGGAGATTTTATATGGAAGATTCATGGAGCAAGCCCTTCAAAGCGGGTCTTCCGCCATGGATTGCGGGAACGTTCAACCCCCAATATTCAACGCCCAAGGTGGACAGCCGGGGCGCCACCCCTGGAGGTTGGGCGCTCAATGTTATACGGTGTGTGTTCTCCCTGATCATGCTGCGGGCTTAGATTTTAGACGCTGGATTTATTCTTGCGGATAGACCAGTACGCGATCATGCACGAGGACGATCAGGTCATTTTTGCCGTCGCCTGTCACGTCGGCAACGGTGGCTTCGCGCGGCTCGGGCAAATCCCCGCGCCCGCCACGGAAAGAGCGTTCCTCAAAAACCTGCCAACGATTCGCCGGAACCAGATGATTGTTGCCACCGAATACCACAAGATCGAGGTAGTGTTTGCCGGTTTCCAAAAAGACCAAATCCTTCCGGCCATCCTGATTCAAGTCACCGGGAATCACGTCGTGCAGATAGCCGTCCTTGATGGGGGACTCGTAGCCACCGAGCTCTTCCAGGCTCCATGTCTGGCCAGCTAGCGGCAGCCACGCGACCGAGTTCGCACCGAGCAAGCTCACCGCATTGGCGGGGGCGCTGCCCAGTCCGACGGATTGCAAGCTGGTGAACACTGAAACCGGCAGCTCCACGTTGCGCACGGATTGCCAGACGCCGGCAGCGTTGCGCTCCACCAACGTCAATGCCTTGCGTTCAGCATCCAGCAGGAACAGGGCGTTGCCGTTCGTGGTGGCGATGCTGGTTGCACCGGTGATGCGTGAGTTGCTGGCCGCACCATTGATTTGATCGCGCACTTGGAATGACCAGGCCGCCTTTTTATCGGCACCGCCGGCTGCGTCTTGCTTCAAGACGGCTGCGCGCATAAAATTTCGTTGCGGCAGCAACAACTCGTTCTTTCCATCCGCGTCCACATCCGCCAACGCAAGCCACGCTTGTTCCACCGTGCCGCCTGGCGGTGCAACGTCCACTTCCTCGAAATCTCTGCCTGCCACTTGCAATAGGACCTTGATCTTTTCGTAGGGGATCAGGATCACCAAATCAGCCAGGCCGTCCTGATTGGCGTCGTGCCACTGCATCAGCGAAGGATTGGAGCGGAAGCTCTCCGCCAACTTTTGCGTGCGGGGTTCGCCCTTCGCATCGCGGGTGACCAGTGAACGTTTGCCGTCGTTGTCCACAATCACGGCAAGCGTTGGTTTTGCGCCGGACTTGGGTTCGCCCAAAGCCATGACCAGCGGTTTGCCCTCGAACGGAAGCAGCGTTGGGAATGGCAGCCGCCCCTTCTCGTCCAGCTGCGCCACGCCGATTTGCTTTTCATCCGGGCTGAACAGGAACACATTGTTGCGCCCGTCGTCGTCCCAGTCAGCGGCACCAATGTCGCTCACACCCGCCAACGTGGGAAAGCGTTGCGGGGGCAGCAGTGAACCGTCGCTGCCCTGCAGGTTCAGCGAGAGTTGTCCGCTCTCGGGTTCAGCGACCAGCAGATCCGCGCGGCCATCGCTGTTAACATCCCCCCATGCGATGCCGCGCCGGGATTTATCGGAGTTCGCCAGCGGTAGCACTTGGAACTGTCCCTCGCGGAAGTTTCCGGCCAGTTCTGGCGCGGGCTTTTGGACGAAGTGCGAAATTTGCGCGCGCCCGGAGTTTTGGGCGATGGTAGTGATCTGTGTGCCCGAGCGGCTGACGAGATTCTCCGCGGCGTAAGACCTGATGGGCGGGAACTTGAAGTAAACCTCCGGCCCCAACTGGCCTGCATCATTCTGCAGGCGGAAGCGGAATGGCGTGGAGCTCTCCCAATTCACCAGTAGCAGGTCTTTACGTCCATCGCCGTTCACGTCCACGACTTGCGCGGCGCGGGCAGAGATGGAGACGGGAATCTTTTCGGGTTCAGCGAGTCCGCCATCCTCCGTTTGCGCCAGGCAGTAAACGTGCTTGTCCGCGAGCAGAATCAGGTCGGTGCGTTGGTCACCATCCAGGTCGCCTGCGCTGAGAGCGTTTTGAGCTAGCTGCGCATCATCGATTGGCCAACGCTTGGGCGAACTCCAGTTGTTCGTGCCTTCGTTGTATTGCACGATCAACTCCTTCGGCTCGCCATAGTAAGCGAGGTCGGGCTGGCCGTCGTTGTTCAGGTCCGCGACCACCAATGCGGAAATCCGTTTCTCTGACGCGATGGATTCGATGCGGAACCGTGCGTCAGGCGGGAGCTCGTTGAGTTCGCGTTTGATGGCGGGCTTGGCTGCGGGCGCATTCGTCTCGCCCGTCTGGTTGATGAGCAGGTTGAGCTTGGATCGTGCGTTGTTGACGAGAACGAGATCGGTCTTGCCGTCGCCGTTGAAATCGGCGGCTTGCAGCAGCGAGGTGTAACTGTCCACCGGATAGATTTCCTTGCCGACGAATCCGAAATCCGTGGTGACCCGGGGGTCGTTGGTGGCTCCGTTGACCATCGATGCCGTCAGCAATGCTCCCAGGCCAAGCGAGGCAAAAATCCTGTTCATAAAGTGCTTGGAACTTGCCATCCGGGGGGAAGGTTGGCGAGCCAATTGGCGGGGATGGGTCTGGGGAAAAGACCGGTCGGCGGGGGCGTGTTTACCAACTGACTTCCGCCGCCTAGTGACGGACTCACGCTTGCCGTGCCGTCTTCTGGTATCCATCAACCATCACTCACGTCCACACCGACCTACAGCAAGGTCGTCCTCTCTCCCCATGTGTCAAGGTGTGAGCCGAGAAAAGTTGTTCCTCGGGTGAACCGTCTGGACAGACCAGTTGCCACCTTGCAATTACTCCCCGATGTAATGCGCCGTAACCCGGCGGGAGTGCCGGTGCGTGCGGTGTTCCCAGAGGTAAATTCCCTGCCACGTGCCGAGCGCCATCCGGCCGTTGGTGACCGGGATACTCAGGTTCACTGCCGTGAGCGCGGTTCGAACATGTGCGGGCATATCGTCGTCGCCTTCGGCAGTATGGATGTAAATGCGGTCGCCATCGGGGACGAGTCGCGCGAAGAATGCATCAAGGTCGCGGCGCACATCGGGGTCGGCGTTTTCCTGAATCAATAATGACGCCGAGGTGTGGCGCAGGTGCAGCGTCAGCAACCCGGTCGCGAACCTGCCATGGCTGACCCAGCGCTCCACCTCGTCCGTGAACTCGTGCAGGCCTCGTCCTGGCGTGTCGAGGACGAATTCGTGTTGGGCTTGTCGCAAGACTGCGCTCATTGGGGCGGCGTGGGTGGTTGCGCTTCCTTTTGCTCGAACAGCTTTTCCAGCTGCGGGTTCTTTGGATGGCCGCCGGCAAGCGCCTTTTGGTAATGCCAGCGCGCCAAAGCTACCGCGGGAGGGTGCTGCGTGGCATAAATCACCGCGAGGTTGTTGTGAGCCGCCGTGTAGCCCGGTTGAAGTTGCAGGGCGCGGCGCAGGGCGGTTTCCGCTGCCGTTCGTTGGCCACGGTGACTTAGCGTGACGCCGAGGTAATTTTGAATCTCCGGGTTTTCTGGATCCAACTGCGCAGCGCGGCTCAGTTGTGTGAGCGCCTCGTCGTATTTCTCCTGTCGGAATTTGAGATAGCCCAACGTTTGCAGGCTGTAGGCATCGTCCGGTGCCACGGCCAGCGCCTTGAGCAGATTCTTCTCCGCAGCTTCTAGCATGCCCCGCTCGAGCTGAATGGCGGCGAGGTTGGCGAGCGTGTAAACGTTTTGGTCGTCCCTTCGTAATAACTCCAGATATTTGGATTCGGCCTGCGCAAAATCACCACGCATAAAAGCGCGTTGTGCTTCGGCGGCAAGTGCGGTGGATCTAGCCGGCGGACGCGGGATCGTTGAACCCTTGCGGGGTGCGGCCTCGGTGGCAAGCCGCGGGGTTGACCGGCGGAACAAAGCCAGTTCCTCGCTGGAATAGGCGACAGGCTTGGCCTCCAGCAGATCAACCCGCGCCCGCATCGCGGCAAGTTGGGTGGCCAGTGCGTCAGCCCGTTCGCCTGACTTCACATCGGCGCGTCGGGCGAGTTCGCCATTGGCTTCGGCAAGTTGCTGTTGCAACTCCTGTAATCGACGCTCGAGATCCTGAACGCGTTGTGCGTCACGACCAGGCAAGCCCTTGCCGGCCATCAAGGCAACGACACGGTTCTCCAACGCGGTGCGTTCCAGTCGCAGGATGTCGCGCTCGGATTGCAGGGCGGCGATCTGGGCATCGGCCGCAGCCAGCCGCACGCTGAGTTGAGACGTCCTGTTCGTGGGGGTAGCCGCTTTCAGTTCGCTGACTTGGCGCCTCAGGAGTTCATTCTCAGCCCGCAGGGTTCTGGCGTTCGCGGCTTCCGCCTCCAGCGCGGTGATGCGGTCGAGCAGGCTCTTTCTCTCGCGTTGCAACTGCGACGCGAGCGATTGCTGCGCCATCAGGTTCTTTTCAATTTCGTCCAGCTCCTTTGGGCTGCTCCGGGTGATGGTGATGTCACGCGGGCTGGTGACATTTTTGCCGTATCGTTCAACCAGGGCGGCACGCTCCTTTTCCAGTTGACGGGCACGGCGGGTTTCCGTGGCGAGTTGATCGTTGGCGGCAGCCAACTCCTTGCGCAGTGCGGCAAGTTCACGGCCCTGTGCCGTGGCCGCGGCCTTGGCTTGCGCTTCTTCCAGGGAAACTGTCATCAAGGCGTTCTCCCGCTTGAGTTCATCGACGGCCTGCTCGGCCTTGGCGAGTTCGGCCGGGTCAAGGGCTGCCGGTCGCACGGACAACGCCTCGCGCAGTTTTGCCTGCAGGGAATCGTTGTTCGATTGCAGCGTCTGCACCTGGGTTTTCAATTCCGTGAGCTGCTGCTGCAACACGAGTTCGGCCGGGGTGGTGGCGTTGGTCAGCACCGGTGATGGGGCCGAAGGGATGTAATTAAGGGCAGAGATTTTCTTGGTCAGATACTTGAGGCGATATTGGACGATATTGTTCTGCCAGTCGGGGTGGGATTTCTGCAGGCGGAGGAGATTGGTTTGGGCTTCATTGTAGCGGACATACGCCTCTGGCTTGTTGCCTGCATCCGCCGCACTGTCGCCCTGTTGGATCAGGTAATAAATGGACAAATACTCATCGTCCGGCCCCGCCGCACGCAGGCTCGCTGCCACGCCCAACAGCAGCGCGGTCATGAATACGGGCAAATACTTCATGCCATCATGGTAGGGAGCAGCCAGGGGGTTGGAAATCGGGAAATAAACACAGAGGAGGACGCCCCCGGCCTAAAAACTGTTAGCAATTTGGCTATGATACAGTAATTACTGTCAAAATAGAAATGCACGAAGCATTGCCAAAGCTCAGTCCAGTTCAACAGAAGTTCATCCCCCATCGGGGCGAGTTGGGAGCCAAGCGGGGCATCGACCGCACGGTGGCGCAGATTCACGCATTGTTGTTCATCTCGGAACAACCATTGACGCAGACGATTGGGTCGAGACCCTGAGTGTGGCGCGGTCGAACATCAGCAGCCGCCTGAGGGAATTGCAAGGATGGGGCATTGTGCGTCGGGGGCACATGATGGGCGGCAAGCGCAACCACTTCGAGAGCATGAAGGATGTCTGGGAGATGTTCCGCGGGGTGCTGGACGAACGGAAGAAGCGGGAGATCGATCCAATGATTCCACGCCGCGCGAGCAGGCCGAGTTCTTCGAGAACACCACGGAGTGGTATGGGCGGATCCGCTCGTGGCCGACGACCACGTCGACCAAGTTCGTGAAACTCGGGGACAAGATTCGCCAGCCGGTGGGAATCAGGGGCGAGTAAGCCCCTTTTTATTTCAAGAAGATTTCTGTGAACACCGAAATGCCAGTAAATGATGCCGACGCGCGGGGTTGGGTGTTCTACGATGCGGAATGTCGCTTCTGTGTCGCGGCGAGGCAGCGCTGGGGCGGGTCGTTTGCGCGGCGGGGTTTTGTATGGCTGCCGCTGCAAATACCCGGGGCGGCACAGCGGCTGGGCGTGGGGGAAGAACAGTTGCTCGCCGAGATGTGGCTGCAACTGGCGGATGGCCGGGTGCTCAGCGGTGTTAATTCCTGGAGCGTGCTGTTTCGCAGTGTGTGGTGGCTCTGGCCGCTGGGGGTGCTCCTGGCCGCTCCCGGACTGAACGCCATCGCCGCTCGGGTATATCGCTGGATCGCTCGCAATCGCTACTGCCTCGGTGGCACGTGCAAGTTTCATTCACACGGGCATCAGCCTCACCGGCATGACGCCTTTCTCAATCTGCCATAATCCCCGGAACCGCAGCGGGCCCAAATGCGAACGGTGACAAGTGCGCATAATGCACGCTGATTCCAACAAAACCTTGTTGCGCTTCCGGCGTTGGCTAAGACTTTGGCTATCTTGTCATGCGCACCTTGATCAAACATGCCCTAGCGGCGACTGAGCCGCGCGATTTCATCCAACTTGGCGGCTGGGTCCGCACGCGCCGCGACTCGAAAGATTTCAGCTTCCTCGAACTTAACGACGGTTCCTGCTTTGCCAGCATCCAAGTGGTGGCGGATGCGGGTATTCCGGGTTACGAACAGATCGCGGATTTCACCACGGGATCATCGGCTGTGGTCGAGGGATCTTTGGTCGCCTCACCGGCGGCGGGACAGAAGTGGGAGGTCAAAGCCAGAAACATCCGGCTCATCGGCACGGCGGACGCGACGTATCCGCTCCAGAAGAAGGGTCACACGCTGGAATTCCTCCGGACCATCGCGCACTTGCGTCCGCGCTCGAATCTTTTTGGCGCGGTCTTCCGCATGCGGAGCAAGCTGGCCTTGGCAGTGCATGAATTCTTTCAAAGCCGTGATTTCGTATATGTCCAAACACCGATCATCACGGCGAGCGACTGCGAAGGGGCAGGGGAGATGTTCCGCGTGACGACCCTCAAGGGAAACATTGACGAGCAACCCACGACGGATTTCTTCGGCAAGAAGGCTTACCTAACCGTGAGCGGGCAGCTCGAAGGTGAGACGTTTGCATGCGCGTTGTCGAACATCTACACGTTCGGCCCGACGTTCCGCGCGGAGAATTCCAACACGGCCCGGCACGCGGCGGAGTTCTGGATGATCGAGCCGGAGATGGCATTCTGCGATTTGCAGGGCGATATGGACCTGGCGGAAGAGTTCATCAAGTCGCTCGCCAAGTATGCGTTGGAGCACTGCGCCGAGGATCTGGGGTTCTTCGCGAAGTTCGTGGACAAGGGGTTGCCCGAACGGCTGAAATTTGTGGTCGAGCGGCCTTTCGTGCGGGTGCCCTACACCGAGGCGGTGGACATCCTGACGAAGAGCGGCAAGAAGTTTGAGTTCTCGGTGGTGTATGGCCAGAATCTGCAATCCGAGCACGAACGCTTCCTGACCGAGGAACATTTCAAATCACCCACCACTGTTTTCAATTATCCGCGCGACATCAAGCCGTTCTATATGCGGGTGAACGACGATGGCAAAACCGTCACCGCCATGGACGTGCTGGTGCCTGGGATTGGCGAAGTCATCGGCGGCGCGCAGCGCGAGGAACGTCCGGATGTGCTGGTCGAGCAGATGAAACATCACAACCTCAATCCGGCGGATTACTGGTGGTATGCCGACTTGCGGAAATACGGCACGGTGCCGCACGCCGGCTTTGGCTTGGGCTTCGAGCGGTTGATCATGTTCCTGACGGCCGTTAGCAACATCCGCGATGTGATTCCGTTCGCTCGCACGCCGGGGAACGCGGAGTTTTAGGCGCGAATCCCGTGAATTCTAACGAATCTGTTGCTGCTTTAATATTAAGCCGGCAGTCATCAATAAGTAGGTTCCCGACATGTTCGGGCGGTAGCTAAATGGCTGGGAGTCGGAGTTTTTCGACGACCAGATAGAGCAGGGTGCGGGGACATTCAAAGCTACGGAAGCCGCGCTCAACACACTGTTCAACTCTGGCATGAAGGCGTTGGTCAACCCGCCTCGCCTGCCCGCGGCGGACGCACCCGCCAGGTGCGATTGAATTTTTGGCAACGCCCGCGCGGCAGCCGGGCGACAATCTCGCAGCGGTATTGCATCACGTTAAGATGGCGCCAGCGCAACGGCTACGTGCGGTCGTACCTTTGGCTTTCGCGCCACATTTGAGGCCAGTGTTCCAGCTTCCAGACTTCGTCTGGTGTGTTCCATTTGCAGATCCGCCTGGCTGTGGTCTTTGTGAAACAGGCATTTGGTCACGCGCCACTTCAATCCCACCCCCAACAGTTCGGCAAATAACGTCTCCGGTGTCATACCCTCCAACGCCTGCCAGACCCTTACCCACTGAAAATAATCAAAAACCAAAAGAAAATACCCGCAGCTAATGCTGCGGGTATTTTTGTTGGGAGGATCATCAGATTGCCGCCGCAATCGCGTCGCCCATCTGCGTGGTGCCCACTTTGGTTGCGCCCGTCTCGCTCGCGCTGAAGATGTCGCCCGTCCGATTGCCGGCTTCGATGGCCTTGCCTACCGCCGCTTCAATCGCGGCCGCTGCATCGTTCAACTTCAAGCTGTGCCGCAACATGAGCGCCGTCGAAAGGATCTGCGCAATCGGATTGGCCAAATTCTTGCCTGCGATGTCCGGCGCGGTGCCGCCGGCCGGTTCATAGAATCCAAACGTGGTCTCACCGCTGGTGGAACCCAAACTTGCGCTCGGCAACATGCCCAATGAACCGGCGAGCGCTGCTGCTTCATCGCTCAGGATGTCACCGAACATATTTTCGCAGACCATCACGTCGAATTGCGTCGGGCGCAGCATGAGTTGCATCGCGCCGTTGTCCACGAACATGTGTTCCAGCGTCACGTCCGGGTAATTCTTCCCGACGCGGGTAACGACATCGCGCCAGAGCACGCCGTTCTCGAGCACATTCGCCTTGTCGATGCTCGTCACCTTCTTGCGGCGCAATTGCGCGGTGCGGAAAGCGACGTGTGCGATGCGCTCAATCTCCGGTGTGGTGTAAACCATCGTATCGACCGCGCGGTGGCCACCGTCGATCGACTCGGTCTTCTTCGGCTGACCAAAATACATGCCACCCGTCAATTCGCGCACCACCATGATGTCAATGCCCTCGCCCTGGCGTTCGGGGCGCAACGGACAGGCATGGGCCAGCGCCTTGGGCAAACGCACCGGGCGCAGGTTCGCGAACAACCCAAACTCCTTGCGGATGCGCAGCAGTGCCGCGCGTTCAGGACGATCTTCCTTGGGAATCGTCGGATCACGGTCCGGCAGGCCGACAGAGCCAAACAAAATGGAGTCCGACTTCTTGCACAGGTCGAGGGTCGCGTCAGGCAACGCCTTGCCGGCGGCATCAATCCCCGCCCAACCGACGGGGGCCTCGGTGATGTTCAGGGTGAAGCCAAATTTCTTTTGCGCGACGCGCAGAACCTTGATGGCTTCGCGCATGACTTCCGGCCCGATGCCGTCGCCGGCCAGTGCAGCAATCTTGAATGTCTTCATGAAATGGTTCCCCAACGGGGAAGGGGAGATTAGGTAACACCGCCCCGCTGGCAAAGGGTTTTTTGATGGCAGAACGGCCTTAAAACCGGGGGTTGAACTCGCCTCCCAAGCGGGCGAGGATGAGCGACATGAAAGCCCTGCTACCCTCACTTTTTGTCGCGTGTTGCGTGTCCGCCGCCGAATGGACGCACTGGCGGGGACCGGAGTTCAATGGCAGCTCGCCCGAGACCGGTTTACCCACTGAATTCTCACCCACCAATAACGTGAAGTGGACGGTAGACCTACTCGGCCCCTCGGCTGCCACTCCCATCGTATGCGGCAACCATATTTTCATCAGCTTGATGGACCAGAAAACCAAGATGCTGCAGGCGTTGGCGTTTGACCGAAAAACGGGCAAGGAACTCTGGCAGCGCGAAATCAGCCCGGGCATGCCGCGCGATGACAAATCCAACCTTGCCTCTCCCTCGCCGGTGACGGACGGCAAAACGGTTTTCTTTCTCTACGGCAACGGCGAGCTGGCGGTGTTTGACTTGGCCGGCGCACCCGTCTGGTCGATGAACCTGGAAAAGAAATACGGCCCGTTCACCTACCAGTGGACCTACGGCGCCAGCCCAACACTGATCGGCGGAAAACTCATCATCCAAGTCCTGCGACGCGACGTGCCCGTGCATGGACGCGGTCGCACAGACGGTCCCAATGAATCCTACCTGCTCGCGCTCGAATCCACATCGGGCAAAGAGCTTTGGCGGCATGTTCGTCCATGCGACGCGAAGGCGGAATCACAGGAAGCTTACAGCACACCGATACCCTGCGATGCCGGTGGATCTCCGCGGTTGCTGGTGGTTGGCGGCGACTGCATCACTGCGCACAAACTCCGCGACGGTGAGGAAGTCTGGCGCTGGGGCACTTGGAACCCGGACAAGATCGGTCACTGGCGCCTAGTCCCCTGTGCCGTCACCGACGGCAAAGTAGCTTTGGCCGTCGCCCCCAAAGGTGGACCCGTTTACGCGGTGAAGGTGGACGGCAAAGGAGCCTTAACTGACGACGCCCTCGCTTGGAGGAGTGAGGACCGGCTCGTCTCCAGCGATGTGAGCACGCCGGCCTATTATCAAGGCAAGTTCTATGTGTTGAACAGCGACAAGAAAACCATCGCCCGCGTGGATCCGGCCACGGGCAAGCCGGATTGGATCGGCGAACTCAACAGCCGTCCCAAGTTCGAAAGCTCGCCCACGGCGGCCGACGGCAAACTATATTTCCAGAATCATGCTGGCGAAGTGTTCGTAGTGGGCACTGGCGATGAATTCAAAGTCCTGCACCGTGTGGCCATGGGCGACTCCGGCGACCGTGACACCCGTGCCAGCATTGCCGTGAGCGGTGGGAATCTGTTCATCCGCACCGCCAGCAAATTGTATTGCGTGGGAAAGTAGTGGAATCGTCCTTACAAGCTTGCTCTCCAACTCGTTCTCGCCTCGGTGAGGCTGCCAACTGCAGCCGGCGACGTGAGGAGGCTGAAAGCAGGACCAGGCCGTGGTGGTCCGCCTTATTGCTGCTGCGGCTACGGCTTCGAACTCAAAACGTGATCCCCACGCCCACGCTCGCCTGGCCCTGCCAGAGCGTGGAGGCACTGAACGTCGCGACTGTAATACCGTTCACGTAAATGAAGCTCCCCTCCGCATCGGTGATGGTGCAAAAGCCCCGGATGTCACCGCGCAAATAAATGTTCTTGGTCACATACAGTTTAAGGCCGCCGCCGATGCCGAGGCTGAACCGCGTGTCATTACCGTAATCGTCCGTAGCGTAGTGCGTCGCCCCGATGTGCATAGAGACATACTGGCGAAATGACTCCGTCCCAAACTCCGCCACACCACCCACCTGCACGACATCCACGGTGAGATCCACCTTGCCAAGGCCGCTGTTGCCCTTGAAGTCGAGACTGCTGTCCTGGTGACTCCACAGCAGCTCATACCTGCCGAAATGATTCAACGGCGCATAATCCACGAACAACCCGTAGGCCTCAGAATCCTGGAAGCTATAGGTGGAGCCGGTGGTGGGATCCTCAACCTCACCACCGAAGCGATAGCCGTAGAAGGGCGAAATCCCGAACCGCGTCGTCTGGCTGATAGGTTCAGGAATCGGCGAATCGCCCTCAAAATCCTGCGCGCGCGCGGTCATAACTACGCAGGCCATCAAGGCGAGGGTGCTGCACTTCCTATAAAGTGATTGGGCGAAAGTTTGCATGAACGGTTCCTTAAATTGAGCAACCCGCACAGCTAACCGTGTCTCGCCCGTGTCGCCAAGGACGAACTGCCAGGCAGGTTCGGTAGGGATGCCGCAGCGCGATGTCCCGACCACGCAAGTCGGCGCCACGGCCCACCTCACGGAAACAGCACCGGGTTCCGATTGCCCGACGTGGTGGTGAGTCAGCGGTGTTTGTGGCCTGGCCGGGAGCGGCGGGTGCGGGATTTGAACACCGTCCCGGTCTTCTGCTTGTAGAGCCAGCACAGGAATTTCTGGAAGCGTTCATCGTCGCGAACCTTGTCCACGGTGTTGAACATGTCGCGGAGCTCGTTATGCGTCCAAGTTTTGTGGATGAAGTCCTCGCAACTTTGGCAGGTCGGCGCGATGTCGCGTCCGCTTTGCAACGCGGCACGACGTGGTGGCCACGGGTGGGTACATTCCGAAGACAAAAGACGCAGGTGTTTTCCACAGACCGGCTAAAGTTTTGGCAAATTTGAGCGGGAGCAACTTCAAATCAGGCGATTAGAACGGGTGTTGTTCCGCGTCCCGTACTCCCCAATCGCCTTCTGAATCGTCGCACGGACAAATACGGTCCGAGGTGTGAATATATTTTCAACTTTGTTTCTTGGCGGCGGATGGACGCGCATTAATTTGTTCGACGCCGCATGGGTCGCGCGAACCGCATCTTGCACGTGGATGGCGATAGTTTCTTCGCCAGTTGCGAGATCGCACTCAATCCCGGCCTCGAGGGGCGGCCCATCTGGGTGGGCGGCGGACGGCGCGGCGACGGCATTGTCATCGCGGCCAATCGCACGGCCAAACAGTTTGGCGTGATCACCGGCATGGCGTGCTTCGAGGCGCAACGACGCTGCCCGATGGGCGTGTTGTGCCGCCCGAAGTACGACGAGTATCGGCGGCTCTCGGCGGAGATGTTCCAGGTCCTGGAGTTCTACGCACCCACGCTTGTGCCGGTCTCGATCGACGAGGGGTTTCTCGACTTTACCACGATGGACAGTCACGTGTGGCGCAACACCACGCCCGACGCCTACATGCGGCAGATCGGGAAACATATCCGCGACGCGACGGGTTTGCCGGTGTCGGGCGGGCTGGGCAGTTCCGCCAAGCTGGCCAAACTCGCGACCGACGCCGCCAAGCCGGGTTTCATGGAAGTGCCCGCGGGCACAGAAAAGGAATTCCTCAAGGACCGTCCCGTGCGCGAACTCTCCGGCATCGCGAAGAACCGGCAACGCAGCCTCGCGAGCCTGGGTGCGTTCACGTTTGGGGACGTGGCCAGGCTGCCCGCGATGTTGCTGAAGCAGAAGTTCGGCATCTGGGGCCAGCAACTCTGGCTCTTCGCCAACGGTCGCTGGCAGGAACCGCTGTTGCTGGAGGTGAAGGATCGCACCACGATTTCCAGCAGCACCACCCTGCCCTGCGACGAACCGGATTACGAAGCGGCGCTGACCTTCACACTGAGCGAAGCCACGCGGCTCATCGGCCAGTTGCGGCGCGAACAATTGCAGGCGCGCGAACTGAGCCTGACGATCCGCTTCAACGACTTCACCGAGGCCGGCGGCAGCCATCGCTTTCAACATCCGCAGTTCCGCAATTCCATCATCAACACGACGGTGGAGGGTTTGTTCCGCGACCTGATGAGCTGCGCGTTCCGGCCGGTGCGACAAATCCGCCTCGCGTTCTGGAACCTGACGCGGCTCGACACCACGCCGACGTTATGGGGCACAACGGACGCCGAACGCTTGGGCGCACTGGACGAAGCCACGCACGCGATGAACCAGAAGTTCAGCCGGCCTGACAAGCCCGCGTTGATGACCGGCGCCCAACTCGCCTTGCGCAAACTCGACGACGCGCACAAGAACCCGAAGGCAAAATGCCCGTTCGTGCCGCAGCGTGAGATGGTGAAAAAGCTCTGGGGAACCGACGCCGATCCGCTGGCGCACAAGAGCGACTGGGAAAAGCGGCTCGCGAAAGTCAGCCGCCAGAGCGGGTTTGTGACCAAGTGAGTTGCAGGGTGGCAGCGACCGGCCGGGCTACGCTTCCACGCGGCGCTTCCAGATGTAGCGGAACATGAGCACGCGCAACGCTGCGGCGAGTGGAATCGCGAGAATGCCGCCCAGGATGCCACCGAGCAGCGTAGTTCCCACCATCAATGCGACGATGATCGTCACCGGATGGAGGCCGACGCGGTCGCCCATGATCTTGGGTTGAATGACGAAGCCCTCCAGCGACTGGACGATGGCGAACACCCCCAGCACCAAAGCAGGATGTTGCCAGTCGCCAAAGGCCACCACGGCAATCACCAACGCCGACACACACGTGGTGATGGCACCGAGAAAGGGGATAATTGTCAGGCATGTTGCCATCACCCCCAGCAATAGTGCATACGGCAGCCCGATGGCGATAAAACCAATCGTGTAGAGCACGCCATCACAAATCGCAACGAGCACCTGCCCCCGGAAGAAGGCGACGAGGTATTCCTGAATCGAGCGGATGACGAACACCGCCTCATCCTTCAGCTTGGAATCCTGCACCGGGAGATAATCGGTCCACTGCCGACTGATGCCCTGCTTTTCGAGCAGGAAATAGAACGCGTATATAGGCACGAGCGCGAGACCCGCGATGATGCCGAACACCGTGCCGAAGAAGCCCAGCACCTGACGCAACCACTCGCCGAAACGCGGCAACAGGCGCGTCACATAATTGGCAACTGAATCCATTGAGTCACTCTGTGTTTGGCCTGGTGTGACTAAAATAGGCTGATTGGGGTTCATCTCAACGGCTGGCAATGTGACGACGACATTGGTATCCGAATGCTTGCCGAGCGTACTCAGGGATTGAATCAGCTCCGCCCCCTTTTTCGGCAGCCAGCTGGGCGGATTCGCTGCCAGTTGAGCGGCACGGTCGGGAAGCTGGGTGGCAAACTCACTGGAACGCATGGCCAGTTCGCGCGATTGGACCACGAGTTGCGGCGCTACGGTGGAGGCCAAGGCCACCACAATCAAGACGGCCAGTGCAAATACCACCACGATGGCCCGGAGCCGGGGAACCTTGCGGCGCACGAGCAACTCCACCACGGGATCGAGCAAGCACGCCAGCACTCCCGCCACCGCCAACGGCCAGATGACCGGAGCCATCACATCCAGCACGCGCCCAAGACCCCAGAGCAATCCGACGATTAGAGCGACAATGATGGCCAGTGAGAGGCCAGTAACCGCCAGCCAAATGACACGCGCCTGCTTTTGGGTGGGAGGTGGAATGTTCATGGCGCGGGGATTGTCGGAGGAGCGGGCGCCGGCGGCAACGGGAAATTCCGGGGGGGGGTGTAACTCAACTCTGCCCGAGTTTCTTGGCCTTGTTGGTGGCTGCAAGGACCGCATTCATCACCGTGCCGCGCAACTTGCCCTTCTCCAGTTCGTGAATACCCTCAATCGTCGTGCCGCCGGGACTGGTCACGGCGTCTTTCAACGCGCCGGGATGCTCGCCGGTTTCCAACACCATGCGCGCGGCGCCAAGCACGGTTTGCGCCGCCAGCTTCGTCGCCAAGTCGCGCGCCAAGCCCGCCGCCACACCGCCATCGCTTAATGCCTCGATGAATTGATACACATACGCCGGACCGCTACCGCTCAGGCCGGTGACGGAATCCAGCAATGGTTCCTTGACCTCGACCGCCACGCCAACGGCAGACAACAACCGTTGCGCCAGCACCGCGTCCGACTTGGAGGCCGCCTTGCCCAAGGCAAAACCCGATGCGCCCGCGCCGACCAATGCCGGTGTGTTGGGCATGACCCGGATCACCCGCGCCTTGGCAGGCAAGGCGGATTCCAGCTTGACCAGCGTTACGCCAGCGGCGATGGAGATGAGCAAGTGCCGGGGTGTGAAGAGCGGGTTGATCTCCGCCAGCACCTCGGGGGCCTGCTGCGGCTTCACCGCGAGAATGACGGCTGAGGCGTTGCGCAACACGTCAGCGTTGGTCGCACAAATCTTGGCGCCCGTGGCCGCGCCGAACGCCTTGCGCGCGGCGGGTATGACATCGTTGGCAAAAATCTGTCCGGGCCGGACGATGCCCGCCTTCACGAAGCCCTTCGCCAGCGCGGTCGCCATGCGTCCCGCGCCCAGAAAACCAATGGTCAATTTCGCTGCCATGGCGGGTTTGTAGCACGCACCCCGTTGGGGCGGAAGGGAAAAGGAGGCTAAATAGTCGCCCCCAAGGAACGCCGCACCACCTTTCCTCCGCGTCCTCGTTTGGTGGTGCTTTCGATGCCGAGGATGAGAGCGAGGGCGACGACGATGCCTAAGCTCAAGCCAGTCGTTCAAATTTACAGAAGCAAACGAAGGCAACCAAGCACCAGCGCCACCGTTTCCTTGGTTTCCTTCTGTTCAAGGCAACCGCTGCTTCTGGTTGCTACCTCCCAAACGAATCTTCCGGCGGATAGGCGGGCCACTGGGTGGCGGACGGGAATTCGGAGAGACGCGCCAGCACCGCTTTGGCCTGCTTGGCCAGCTCTTCCCTCAACTCCTCTGGCGTCTGCGGGAACTTGCCCGACTGATGAACATGGAGAACCAGCAACGACTTCAGGGCGATCAGTTCGGACATCAATACATGGTTAGTGCGGGTTAAAATTCATGTTGATGCTACGGTCGGGCCAGCGTGTATGGATGCCGCATCGTATGTCAGAACCTCGGTCAGCCAGGGCTCTTGATGACTTTCCTAAACCACTCTCTCTGACGACCAATCGAAATCCAATAGCGATCGCCTTCAAAGTGTATGTGCCGAATCCGAAACTCTTTCAACTCTGAATCCCAAAGGGTAATGGCAACGGAGTCCGAATCAGTTGCAACTATTTCAAACTGCTGAGTTTCCTTGTGCCCTTGGTAATCGGAGTAAAGACGAGTTTGCGTGTAGCGAAGTGTGAGATGGCCAAAGATGCTGGCCAGCATCTTTCGCTTCCGTGCTGGCCAGCCATGCCGCCAAATCCAGTCTTTGAGGGTGCGTCTCCGGTCAGAGCGCCATGTGCCAAGCAATCGCTTGTCTAGTTTGGGTGCGCGTGCTGGCATTTCACTTGAGCGTTCGAGCTGGCCGACAGTGAGCCTGAGCGGCTGTTCTATCAACAATCTCGCAACATGAGCCCGCCGTAAATTGGGTGCGCGACCCTGTCCAGCGGGTTGTTCATCACTCCTTCAACCCGCCGAACAACCGGCTTTGACCGGGCTCAGGGCGCTTTGGGACAAGCACATCCGTAGCCGCAGCTGGTGCCGGGGCAATGCAGGGAGAGTATCCGCCAATATCCGTGAAGTCCTGAATCCACGGTGCGCTACCCTTCAATTGGCCTCGGCGAGTCAATGCATGAGCCGGGGATCAACGGAACTCAGATAATTGAGCCGCCAGCAGTGACCGTTGATGCGACCAGTGGGCGGCTCGACCGGCTTATGCGCATCCATTCAGCCAAACGCCCTGCCACACTCGCAGCGTGCCTCGCCCTAGCCTGCTGTTACGTCACCGCTCCGTCATTCGCGCAGGCGCCACACCTCAACTTTACCCAACCCGGCGGCATGCCGGGTCTGCCGGTGGTCACGGGCATCGCGGCAAATTCCAATAGCGTCACAGTCACGTGGGATGGGCCGGCGGGCTACTATCGGCTGATGCGGTCGTTGAGTCTGGCAGGCACGCAATGGACCCCGGTGGCCACCAACCACAATCGCAATGCGACATTGGCCCTGCAACTTGCGAGCAACGCCTTCTTCCGCGTGCAGGGTCCGGCACCGCAGTATGCCGGCGCTTTCGCCTGCGCTGAGTGTCACGAGGGCATTCATAACAGCGAAATGAACACGCGGCACGCGGGTGCACTGCAAACCCTCAAGGCGGCGGGTCAGGGTAACAACAAGAGCTGCCTGCCCTGCCACACGGTGGGTTACGGACTGCCCACCGGTTTCACCACGGAAGCCGCCACGCCTTACTTGGCGGGCGTGCAATGCGAGAATTGCCACGGACCGGCAGCGCTCCATGCCGCGAATCCCTACGATCTCGCGGTTCGCCCGCGTATCGAAATAGCGGGCCAGCTTTGCGGCGGCTGTCACACGGTTTCGAATCATCCCACCTACGACGAGTGGTCAGGCAGCAAGCATTACGCGGTGGTGGAGGACATGAATCTATCCGGGCGTATCAACAGTTGCGGACGTTGCCATTCCGGCTCGGCGCGACTGGCATTGATTGAGGGCGAAGATCCCGTGGTCACAGTGACCGGCGATGCGAACGTGGGCATCACCTGCGTGGTCTGTCACGATCCGCACGCCACCAACGCGAACCCGGCGCAACTGCGTTATCCCGTCGCTTCGACCAATGACTACTTCCTGACAACGTCGGACGTGTTCACCAACAAATACAACCCGAACATCAATATCTGTGCGCAGTGCCACAATCACCGCGGGGCATCGTGGACGGGCAACAGCCGTCCGCCGCATCATTCGCCGCAATACAACTTCCTGCTGGGCACGGTGGGCGAGGTGAACAATCCGGCTGAACGCTACACCGCGGGCCATGCCCGGCTGCAAAAGCAATGTGTCACCTGCCACATGCAGACGGAGGAATACGTGAGCGAAGCGCAGCCCGCCGTCACCGGTCACAGTTTCGAAGTGGAGTCGTTCGATGCCTGCGTGCAATGTCATCCGTTCCCGGAACTGTTGACGCAATTCACCATGGGTTCGATCGGCGCGCGGATTCAGGACGTGAAGAACACGTTGGACCTGTGGGCGACAACGAAAGCGCCGGAACCCTTGCGCACAAAATACGGCGCGCTCGCTTGGGAATACACGAACGTCGGTGGACTCTCGACCGGCAGCCCCGGCCCGAGCAGCACGGAGCAGGGCACGATTCCCGCGAACATCCGCAA